>WNGL01011363.1_pt1 | contig 11514 bp, 10 predicted proteins | sample 5400591 | NCBI WGS metagenome assembly WNGL01 (sample SAMN13153377, study PRJNA577476) | soil metagenome | isolation source: 80 cm soil or saprolite under Garry oak tree replicate 1 | place: USA:California | collected 2016-06-15
CTGGAACACGAGGACCAGAGGTCTTAACGACTCCAACCCTCTTCGAAACTAGGTAAGCAGCTCCAGAGGCGAATACGAGAAGGCCGACTGTAGTTACAACAGTCGCGCCAAGATTATTGGAGATGTACTGGCGGAGGTAGAAGTTGTTCTGATAATTCAGGATTAGAGCCGCGAATTCGCCAAGCGATATTACAAGCAGAAATACGAGGATTCCAATCCAACGAGCTTGGGAAGAACCGGTTTTGCTCATCACGCGCACTCATTGCCGTAGAGATGCCAAGCTCAATTTCTGGACTATTTACGCGTGATCCACAAAATACCTGTTGACCCATCAACAACGCAAGATGCTAGAATGTTGAAATGGTGAAGTCTCAAGAGGTAAGCTTGCAGTATTGTCCCTTAAGAGAAACACTGAAGGAGTTACCACTACAGCTCACTCTGTAATGGTCCGCGCCGAACATCCGAACTGGGCTGTCTACTCTGGACTTGTCTTCACGATGTTCGTCTGGGGACTCGCCTGGCCAGTTGGAAGACTCCTCGCAACGAATCTCCCACCGGTCTCCATCGCCGCGATAAGATACGCGATCGTCGTCCCCGTGCTATTCGCCATCCTCTGGTTCAGAGAAGGGTCTTTCAAAATCGAACGATCATGGATACCAACACTAGTTGCAATGGGTGTTCTCAACACAACTCTTTACCAGATCTTCTTCCTCTACGGCGTCAAATACGCAGCGGCCAGCGACGACTCTCTAGTCATAGGAATAGGGCCCGTCCTCATAGCAGTCATCGCCAGCTTCGTTCTCAAGGAGCGACTTACTGGGATCAAGATTCTCGGCTTCGCTTCCGGGCTGGCAGGAATCATTACAATTTCCATACTCTCTCCCAACACTCAAGTTCTCGACAGACCGCTCGGCGTGACCCTCGTCTTCGGCGGCGCAACTGCATACGCTCTTTACACAGTAATCCTGAGAAGATTCATCGCGGCAAATCGCGCAAACAGTCATGGATCTCAACAATCCTCGCTCTCGATACTGTCATGGATCAGCCTCTTCGGCTGGATCTTCCTGATCCCCCTCTCGCTCCTTGAAGCACCTTGGACCTACAACTGGAACGCTGGCTCATGGCTCGGAATACTCTACCTCGCCATCCTATCCACTGTAATCGGGTACTTCCTGTACATTGAAGGTGTCTCGAAGATCGGAGCTGGCAGATCAGCAATCTTCGGCAACCTCGTCCCCGTCTTCGGCGTGCTAACCTCCTTTCTCGTACTCAACGAAAACCTAAGCCCCTGGACCGCCGTAAGCTTTCTACTCATCCTCGCGGGAGTGCTCTTGGTCAACCGGCGAGTGAAGAACTCCGGTTCTTGAGCCCATTTCTAATACTCCTAACTTCAAGACAGGACCAGGAGACGCACCCCTATTGGGCCTAGACCTCTCAGCGTCATCGCGGAATGCTGAGAAGCGACTCTGGATCGCCCTCGTCATATCCTCAGTGATCGCCATCGTTGAGTTCACCGGAGGCTTTCTAGGCCAGAGCCTCGCATTGGTAAGCGATTCAGGCCACGTGCTGACAGACGTTCTAGCTGTTGGAGTGGGCATCCTCACACTTAGATTAGGCCGGAAGCCTCATACCGCAAGACGGACCTTCGGATACCATAGAGCCGAGATATTCGCAGCCCTGATCAACGGCTCGGTCCTGATAGGCGCGGCCTTCCTGATAATTTTCGAAGCCTACCTGAGACTTCGTCAGCCTCCAACCGTCCAGGGACCACTCGTCCTGGCAATAGCTTCAATCGGTCTCTTGGGAAACCTCTCTAGCGCCGGGTTGCTGTCTCGGTCGAGAAGGACCAACCTCAACGTCAAAGGCGTATTTCTCCACACAATCGGAGACGTTCTCTCATCCCTAGCCGTGATTGTTAGTAGTCTCATCGTGATATTCACCGGCTATCTTGGAATCGACCCTCTCGCAGCCGCCGTTATTGGTGTCCTAATCATGCGAAGCGCCTACGTGCTTGTTAGAGACTCAACGAACATCCTCCTCGAGGCTACCCCTAGACAAATGCAATTGGAGGTAATAGCCAATGCAATCCGTAGCGTTGAGGGGGTAAAGGGAGTGCACGACCTCCATGTCTGGACCATCACTTCGGGCCTCTACGCGCTCAGCGGACACATCACAGTAGACACGGACAGCATCAGTAAAGGCTCAACCATCGTGGAGAAGATAGAAGGGAAGCTAAAGGAGTCTTTTGGGATAGAACACGTTACCCTTCAAGTCGAAAAAGAGACCCTTGAGAACATTCAGGAGCACAAATCGTCTCCGATCTGACCGGAATGTAGGTCGGTCATTTAGCGATGCCCAGAGCTATCGGCTCTTGGGGCGGCCAGCGCGTTCAGCTCATCAAATGTTATCGCGCCCTCGATGAGGTTCTCATAGGTTCCCTTCTCAAGCATTTCCTTGGCAGCCCGTTTGAGGAGGCCCATAGCCGCATAAGATGGGCTGGGACCGAAGCTCACGCGAGCGACACCCAGCCTCTGTAGCTCACTGATTGGCGGCAGACCTTTTCTCACCATGACGTTTATCGGAAAGTCCAATGCCTTCACAAAGATCGCGATGGAAGCTGCATCCACGAGACCCATCGGGTAGACGCAATCAGCCCCCGCATCCCTGTAGGCCATGGCTCGACGAACCGCCTCCTTCAATCGCGCTCCTTCGTCACCCTCAGCAAATCTCAGCGCATCAGTCCGTGCATTAATCACGAGAGGAATCCCTGCTGTCTCGCCTAGCTTTCTGATCGCCTTGACATTCTCGACCTGTCTCTCAATCGGGTAGAGCTTCTTCGTGGCGTGGGCGAAGTCTTCGATGTTTATTCCGACAGCTCCGGTCCTTAGAATCGCTTTGACTGTCACGAGCACCTCTTTCGTGGTCGTTCCAAAGCCAGCGACAACATCAGCAGAAAGCGGAACCGACAGGACCCTGGCGATCCTTCCAACAGCCGAGACAAACTCGTCCCTACCGATCACCTCACCATCAGGATAGCCCAAGGAGACTAACAGGCCCGCGCTGGATGTCGCGATTGCAGGGAACCCCGCATCCTCAAACACGCGCGCACTCGGAACATCCCATCCGTTCGGAAGAATCAATATCCGCTTCCCATGATGAAGCGCACGAAAATCCTCCGCCTTCTCCTTCTGAGATTTCAAGGGCATCTGGAATCATTCGCTTGTAGTACGTTTACTTTGCTTCAATGATTCTCTTGCCCAGAACCAGTTCCCTAGGAACCATCTTCACAGCTTCCGGGTGTGGATTCTCCGAGAACAGCTCCGGATGTATTATGTGGGCTAGGATCTCAAGCCCGTCCACCACTCTAGGACCCGACCTGCTGAAATACGCGGACGCATTGACCGCATAGATTCTTGAGGACTGAAATGCCGGGATCTTCTCCCAGCCTTGATACGATCCGAGCACGTGGGCTTCTTCCATGACCTGGTTTGCATCGAACCCGCATGGGGAGAGGACGATAATCTCAGGTTGGTACTCAACAACCTCTTCCCATCCTATTCTATGGGAAGGCTTGCCGAGCCGGCCAAGCCCTTCGACTCCTCCAGCGTAATCGACCATCTGGGGAATCCAGTGTCCGCCAGCCCACGGAGGCTGGAGCCATTCCATGAAGAAGACCCGCGGCCTACGTTGTACCGTCCGCGTTTTCTCCTTCACACTGGTTATTCTTTGCAGCATTTGCGGAGCGAGTTTCTCGGCTTCTCCCAGCTTGCCCGTCATCCTGCCAACCAGTAGAATGTTATCGACGATTTCTTCCAGATTCGTCGGTTCTAGCGAGACGATCTTCGTATCCGCATCCAAAACCCGGGCCGCTTCCTTGACCTTCGTATAGGAAACAGCGCAAACATGGCAGAGTTCCTGGGTCAGAATAAGATCCGGCTTCAACTTCTCCAGAAGCTTCTCATCGATCTCGTAAATGTCCCCTCCACGCTGCTCAACTTCACGATCAACTTCCAGGCTCCTGTGGATCTTCTGGTGAATCGCCGACTTCGTCAAGACTGGCCGATTAGACGCTTCAGGAGGATAATCACACTCATGTGACACAGCCACAATTTGGTCGCCAAGGCCGAGAGCGAACGCGATCTCTGTCGCGCTTGGAAGAAGAGAGGCAATCCTCATTGTAGGTCGATCCTATTTCTTCGAATACCGATTGCAGGCCTCGACAAACCTTTCGGCCATTCTCTCATTAGACGCAAAATTCGTATGCATGTAGGATGCCAAAGTGCTGTAACAGGTCCATCCATCACGTCCATCGCCGACTCCGACTCCTCGCTTCAGCTCGTACGCGAACTCCGCATCCCGCGGCACGTCTTCCAAAGCAGAAAAGTGAAACTCATGTCCTCGCACAAGATTGCCCTTTCGAGTTAGAATATTTGGTCGCATGGCCCTAGCCAGCGTATAGCTCAAGGTGAGTCTCTTCACCATAGAGGTCTTCGCCTCGAGAAGTCCTACAGTCCGATGCTCGATTCCATCCAGATCTTGGATCGACTTGGTCAAGTACATGAGGCCGCCACACTCGGCGTAAATCGGCATCCCATCTTCAGCATATTTCGCCACCGAATCAAGCATGGGATGGTTTGCGGCCAGCCCCGACGCGTAGATCTCAGGGTATCCTCCTCCGATGTAGAGTCCACTCGCGTTCTCGGGAATCATCTTGTCTCCTATGGGAGAAAAGGACTCGAGTCGCGCTCCGGCCTCGACCAGTCTGTCCAAGTTTTCTTGGTAGTAGAAGTTGAAGGCTCTGTCTTTTGCTACCGCGATCACGGTTTCGTCACGATCCATTTCATATCGTACATTTGGCTTCTTGGGCACAGGGAGCTCGGCAGCTGATCGGGCTAAACCTTCTATCAGATCGAGATCGACGTGAGATTCGACATGGTCGATTATTCGGTCGAGGACTTTCATGTTCTCCATCTCGGTTGCTCGGACCAGCCCTAGATGTCGCTCTGGAAGGGCGATGTCCCTATTCACGGTGATCGCTCCTAGTACCGGAACCTTGGAATGACGCTTTATCGCATCTCGACACATTTCCGCGTGAGCGTCTCCCGCTACTCGGTTCAGAATCACACCGCTCAGCTGCATTTCCGGGTCTAGGCCCTTGTACCCGAACACTAGGGCTGCGGCGCTACCTGCAAGGCCATACGCATCAATGACCAATATCACGGGAGCCTTGAGCATCTTCGCTACCTCGCTGGTGCTGGCAGCCTCCGACTTGCCATCAACACCGTCGAAGACACCCATGACCCCTTCAATGATAGCAACATCTGCCCCCTCGCAACCGGAAGTGAATATCGAGGGGATTTTCTTTCTCGGAATCATCCAAGAGTCAAGGTTACGCGACGGTCTTCCTGTGACCGCGGTGTGAAAACTTGTGTCGAGAAAGTCGGGGCCAATCTTGAAACCCTGAACCCTTCTACCTTTCCTAGCAAGTGCGCCCATTATGCCGACAGCGACAGAGGTCTTTCCAACACCGCTGTGGGTCCCACCGACAACGATCCGAGGGATCTTCAGATTGGATAGGCTCCACACGTTCGGCAGAAAGTCGCTTCTTCCCTTACTTCATATTGACATCCGGGACATGTTCGTCCATTTGTCACGGGTCTCGGTCCGAAGACTCCTCGGAATATCTCGTAGTAGGCGAGGTGCTCCTTGTCTCTAATGGTCACACCCTCAAACTCTTTGATGTCTCGCTGTTTCTCACGAAACTCTTCGTCAGGTATTCTCTTGTCGAAGATTTGGGGAAGCGTCGTAGTTCCACAACCGTACTCGATGGGGGTCTTGACCCGCCAGGTAATTTGGCTCGGTAACAAGTCTTCAAAGGCCTTCCGAACAATCCACTTCCCCCATTTCTGACCCTCATGTTCAACAACTAGAAACGATGGGTCTACTCGGCTTGCTAGTTGCTTGACTTCCGGGTCGAGGAAAGGTATCTTCGCCACCATTCCCAAAGACTCGGCCATTGGAATCGCGGAGAAGCTCATAACATTCCAGAGTCTTGCCAGAGAAGCCTTCAGTTCCGACGGGCCTAGATTGAATAAGAAACTGTAGCCTGCGAACAGCTCGTCGCACGCGTCACCCGTCAGAAAAGTTGAGACCCCTTCTTTCTGCGCTTCCCTCATCCCGATGTAAACAGCAGCACTGTTTCTAATCTCCATAGGGTCGAAAACGCGAAGGGTCTTCACGACCTCCGGTAGGTTCTCGATTAGCTCTTCCATGCCGAAGATGTGCACCTTGTGTTTCAGACTGAGATGCTTGGCCATTAGGTTAGCGTATTCTATGTCCGGGGACGGAGCCCCGTCTAGGGCAACTGTATAGGCTCTAGGCGGGCCTTGCCGGGCTGCCAGCGAGGCGATTATGCTCGTGTCCAGGCCGCCTGATAAGAGAACGGCTTCAGCCACGTTCCTTTCTACAGCCGATTCTAGAACTGTTCTCAGGTTTAGAATTGTCTCGGATAGGGGTATCAGCGATTGCGTGCTGGCTGTCAAAACAAGCCTTGTCGGGAGGAAATTCTATATAAGGTAGCGGGTAACTTTGCCCGCTTGCCAATGCAAGGGCCATCGATAGCACCCAACGTCTTCGAGCGCACATCAACCAAAGCCACACTTGTTGCAGTATTCGCCGCGCTTTCTTTGGCTACTAACTACGCGCTCATTGCCCTTCCAAACATCAAGCTAATGGACGCTCTGGTCTTCATCGCGGCATTTCTCTTCGGCCTCAGATTGGGAATCGGAGTCGCGGCATCAACTTGGCTAGTGTACGGGTTCGTCAACCCCTATGGACAAGCCGACTTCGTTCTTCTGTCATTTCTAATCGTGGGAGAGTGTTTCTATGCGGTCGCTGGAGCCATTCTTAGTAGAGCTTTCTCCACCAGAGACCTTGTGAGAGAAAGTCAAGCCCAATGGCGACCAAGCCCAGTCTTCGCCTACTATAAGCTAAGTCTTGTGTTCGCACTAGTCGGCTTCCAAGCAACTTTTGCATATGACCTTCTCACCAATTTTGGCAGTTGGATCTTCAAGACCAACTCCCTGTACCAGGCCTTTGTGATCGGAATTATTACGGGAGCACCGTTCGCGGTCGCGCACGAAGCGAGCAATATTGTCTTTTTCGGAACAGTAGCTCCGGCCGTCATCGTTACCGCGAAGCGTTTTGGATTGGGAAGAACGGAAGAGAAGGGTTAGCGACCATATCGGGATCGAGAACTGGACACAAGGCCTTCTACATCACCCTGCTCTTGGTCGCAACGATCATCGTTGTCGTCCAGGCCAGTGCCTACTACTATTTTGAGAAAACATACTCCTTGCCGTCTGGGGACGCATGTTCAACAACAAGTTTGACCAATAGTTCAACGCTGGTTGAAGTGGAGACTCTGATAAATTATGGAAATGGAACCAGCAAATGGTTCAACTGGACTGATGTTCCGTCAAATTGGAACTTCTACATCTTGACCATGGCTCTCGTCAACAATAACGTTCAGGCCCAGTTCTACGGGGTGCCAACTTGCGAGCACTTTGTAACGGGAATCGATGGTGTCCGAAACAACTCCCAATCCTATTGGACCCTATGGGTCGTCTGCCAGAAAGACGATGCTTGGACGGTTCCTGCGGTTGGAGCAGACCTACTCGGTCTGACGACGTATCACACCCTGGCATGGTACTATCAGCCAATACACTCACAAGATCAATCAACGTGGAGCCCACCAGTGCCTGGGGCGAAGAAAATTGGATCGTGCAGCTGACGACTCCTCATGCCTTCCCGTCAGCAGCGTCATTTCTGAGTCGCTGGACGAGCCTCTTCCTTGGCGGACCGTAGCCTCCTCCCCCAGGCGTAATCAGGCTCAACACGTCTCCAGCATCTGTGGTAACTGTGGTTTTGGAAGGAAGTTTCGTGACAACGTCAGCTCGCAATATTCTGTACACTCCGGGAGATCCTCGTGTTCCCCCCTGCAATCCCCAAGGTCTACGCCGCTGTCTTTCGCCCATCAGTGAGAGAGTAAATCCCTGGGCTAGCACCTCTGTGTCTCTTCTGATGCCTAGTCCTCCTCGAAATCTTCCTTTTCCACCGGACCCTTGGACCAGCTCGTATCTCTTTACCCTGAGAGGGTAAGCTGATTCAAGCGCCTCGACGGGCGTGTTCAGCGTGTTTGTCATGTGGCTATGAATCCCGTCGACACCATCCTTGTTGTGCCGTGCGCCGAACCCGCCGGCGATGGTTTCATAGTAGGTGAAATATTTCCCGGTCCGCGGATCGACCCCTCCTATCGTTACATTGTTCATCGTTCCTTGACAAGCAGCACAGACTCTCTCCGGGATAATACTGGAGAAGGCCTTGAGGGTCACATCAACGATTCGTGTCGACGTTTCCACATTTCCACCGGCCACTGGTACTGGTGGCTCCGCGTTGACAATCGTCCCAGATGGTGCCTCAACCTGAATAGGTTTGAAGCAGCCGGCGTTTGCTGGAATCGAAGGATCCGTCACACACCTTACCACGTAATAGACAGCCGAGAGCGTAACACTGTAGACAGCGTTCAAGGGTCCCTGAACCTGCTTTGAAGAACCAGAGAAATCAAACGCTATGGATCGTCGACCAACCGTAACTTTGACCTTGATCGGGATGTCGGTTGTGCCAAACCCATCATCATCAAGATAGTCAATCGCTGAGGACGACTTTCTTGGCAGCTCGCGAATTCTTTTGATCATCAATTTCTCAGAGTAGTCGATCAACTGATTCATTCCGGACTCGACGGTGGATACGCTCGATTTTTTCAGCAGCTCAGTCAGACGTTTCGTGCCGACAAGGTTCGCTGCTCGTTGCGCTCTGAGATCTCCCAATCTCTCATCGGGCGTCCGCACATTCGATAACACAAGGTCGAAGATCTGCCGGTTTGGTTTGCCCTCTACCCAGAGTTTGACGGGCGGAATCCGGATCCCTTCTTGGTTGATGTCCCTCGATAGAGCCGACATGCTCCCTGGCGCAACGCCTCCGACATCAGAGTGGTGAGCGCGATTAGCCGCGAACCCGACCAATCGCTCCTTGAAGAAGATCGGCGAGACCATGGTAATGTCGGGAAGATGTGTCCCGCCACGGTATGGATCGTTGAGGATGATGTCATCACCTTCCGAAAGATCATCTTCGAACTCTTTCAGAACGGCCTGCACCGAATAGGGCATCGCACCAAGATGGACCGGTATGTGCTCTGCTTGAGCTACTAGCTGTCCTGACACATCGAATAGGGCGCAGGAGAAATCTCTCCTCTCCTTGATGTTGGGAGAGAAGCTCGATCTACAAAGTACAACTCCCATCTCTTCAGCGATCGAGATGAGCGAGTTTTTGAGAATCTCAAAAGAAACGGGGTCAAGCAATCTCGAATCGATTGCAACCTGATCATTGAGCTTATATGGCACTGAAGCGTTGAGCGGGTAACTTTGCCCGCTTCAGTAGGCACCTGTAGTGCCGCTCTAATCCTCATTCTCGTTGGTGGAGCCATCTTTCCGGTCCCCGGTCACGCAGCCAACAGTTACGGGCTATCTCAGTCGTCTGCTGTCAAATCCTCCCTAACTTGGTTGGTTAGTAACGAGAAGTCTGACGGGTCCTTTGGAAGCTCCCAAATATCCACGCCTCCAGCTGCCTACGCTCTTTGGTTGAACGACTCTCGTTCGCCTAAAGCATCGGCATCGTTCTCATGGTTAGCGTCGCAGCTCGATGACTCCTCCAGTTATGCGTGGGGAGAGGCGGACATCCCAGGGCAGATCCTTTACACTCTGAGCACGAGCGGAAATGTCAGGCTCCTGAGCAACTCATCAGACTCTTCCGGACTCTTAGCATATCAGCAAACTAATGGAGGGTTCTTGGGCTGGTATGACTCATCAAGCGGACAACAGACAACCAGCAGCATCGACACAGGCATGGCGCTCTGGGGCCTACTTGGAATGCACGCGATCAGTTCTTCAAAACAGCAACAAGCAGTCAGCTATCTTTTGTCACTCCAAAATCGCGATGGAAGTTTTAATCTCACTCGGACTGAGGCCAGCAACCACTACGAGACCCTCGGACCCGAATCGGTCAGTACGACTGCTCTCGTCGTTCTAGTTTTGAAGAGTGCTTCTTTGACAGCGAGCGACACACGTGTTTCGAACGCTCTGGTCTTCAACAGAACTCGGATGGGGGTTTTCGTGATATCGGTAGGCTTTCGTCTGGCTCAAACGCTTTGGATACTGGATGGGCTGCGATTGCTCTTGAACAGGTTCAGCCTGGCCCGTTGTTGAGTTCTTTTCTGACCCCTGTTCTGTTGGTCGGGCTTATAGTCGCGGTAGGAGGGTTGGCGTTGGTTGGTGTTCTGGTAATCTATCTAGTGATAAGGAGACGTGCGGCCAACCATGTGGTGGCTTCTGCGACCATCTGAAGACGATTCTACCATTTAGAGTAGAAATTATGAATTGTCGAAAAATCGCCTGTTTTCAGCCCTATTCTTCGATCTGGAAGGTCACTTTAACGTCACCCCTAGATTCGTTCGGGCAAATTGCGTTTTTCGCGGAGCCATCCAGCACTGGATTGTGCCCTGAATCGCCTGTCTCGCCCATTATCACTGCCAGACAGGAAATATTCCAGGAAAATAGGAGGTCTTAGCGACCGAGTCCTGCGTCGCATGTCCAGTCTCTCCGGTTTCCCTGTCTATCGTTTTGCTCGCGTAAGAAACGTAGAAACTCGTATTCTAAAGAGTCCCGAAAAAGTGGGGTTTTGGATTTCCAGAGCCTTCTAAAGACCCTGGGTTCTTCTTTGTGCTAGCTCGTACAGTTAGTTGTTCGTGGAGTGCTTCGTCCCGGATGAGTTATCGAGGGCGTGCACCAGGTTGACAACAACTCGCAGCGTCGGAAGCAATGCGATCAGGAGGAATATCAGTGGATAAGCCCAAGGCGCGCTGGTAAAGTACTGACTGGCAATACCGTTGCTCACGCTGTAGAGAATGACGATCGCTATGATCTGGAAGATGTACGCTAGCAATGGAACATAGGTCTGGTAGCTCTTGTACGCGTCCGAGACCGCTTTCGAGAGTTGTGTTCCGAATTTGAAGACGATGAAAGCCACGACGAGTCCGATAAGGAACACTGCGATGCTTGCAATGGATATTGTACTTCCTGAGATGGGCTGGCCGATACCTGGAAAGCCGAGCACAACTGCCTCGATAATCACGAGTACGATGACGCCCGCGATCAATCGAATGAACGCCGGCATAACTGGAGTAAACGCTCCCCACGTGCTGTTCGAGCCGCTTGATGTATTGGTCATATTTTCTTCACTGTTAGAACAACCTACCAAGTGCCATCCGATATTGCCCTATTGAAACCCGCACCACCAGGTTCGGGTAACAGCCTTCTTCCTCCCAGGCTCATATCGCAATCGAAGCCGATCCATTTCGGTCAATCACGTATCTTGCTTGAGGCGGGATTAGCAAGGTTG
>WNGL01016751.1_pt1 | contig 11514 bp, 6 predicted proteins | sample 5400591 | NCBI WGS metagenome assembly WNGL01 (sample SAMN13153377, study PRJNA577476) | soil metagenome | isolation source: 80 cm soil or saprolite under Garry oak tree replicate 1 | place: USA:California | collected 2016-06-15
AATGGGACCTGTAGGTTCCGGGACGGTCACTGTTGCTCGGGGACGAGGGCCTCGTTCCACTCCCGGATAATCCAGCTCCGTACTACCCCGTGCAGGACGAAGGGGTCGCCGCGGACGAACTCCTCGGCCGCCTCGCGGGTGGTGAAGATGGCCATCGCGCCGTCTTCCAGCGCGTTGGCGAAGGGCCCGATCATGAGGAGCTCGCCGCGGTCGGCGAACTCGCGCCAGCGGGCCCGGTGCGAGCCGGCGTGCAGGGGCGCCTTCTCCGCCAGGTCGTCGGCCGACTCGTAGAAAACCACTGCCTTCATACCTGCCCTCCACCATTCGCCAGGGCCTAACGTTAGCGGCGCCCGCGCCCGGGCTCAAGCGGGACCATGGGACGCGATTTCGCCGCCATTACCGTAATTCGAGCCGCCGGCCCCAGGCCGGTAATTGCGGATTCCGCAAAGAAATAACATCGAGTGCTGGAGTTAGCGAATAAAACAGTTATGAGAGAAGGTAAGGGCGCGCAGCCGAGAATATCGGGGGGCGGAATGCGCGGACACGGAATTGCGGCGCCGGCCTGGGGCGGCTGGCGGGCCACCGGTCACGGGCCGGGCGTCCCGGTCATCAGGCCAGGTCATATCTGCCGGTGGCCCTTGACCTCCTCGCTCTCCCGGGGGAGCGAGAAGAACGAGGAACGCAGGACGAACCGCGCGGCGACCATCAGGACCAGTCCGGCGATGACGATGCCGATGAGCGACCAGCGCTGGCTCCACGGCGCCTCACCCAGCGACTTGACGAAGATCCAGCCCAGGAAGCCGGCCGCGCCGAGCGGCAGCAGGCCGACGGTCACGAAGTCGAAGGCGCCGCTGACGATGCGGCGGCGGTAGTACACCATGGCCGCGAGGGCGGTGAGGATGTAGAAGATCGAGAACAGCAGCCCGGTCACGTCGATCACGTCGAAGAACGCGTTCTGCACCGAGGTGCCGATGTAGTAGACCGCGCTCAGGATCACGATGAGCAGGCCGACGACGATGCTGGCGGCGACCGGGGTGGCGTACTTGCGGGACACGGTGCCCAGGAACTCGGGCAGCACCCGGTAGCTGGCCATGCCGTAGACGATCCGCGCGCCGAGCACGATGCCGGTCCCGGTGGTCGCGATCACCGACAGCGCGATGGACAGCGCCATCGCCTTGGCCCAGAACCCGCCGCCCAGCACCTGGGCCACGGTGACCAGCGCGGTGCCGTTGGCGTCGGCTTCGTTCAGCTTGGCCGGGGAGAGAACGCCCTGGAAGCCGACCTGCGAGAGCGTGTAGATGACGGCCAGCAGGGCGACGGCGAGGATGGCGGCGCGGCCCGGGTTCACCCGGCGGTGCTTGACTTCCTCGTTGACGTACAGGGTGCCGTCCCAGCCGCCGTAGACGAACACCGCGACCAGGAACCCGGCTACCGCGTCGCCCTTGCCGTTGACGCCGGACAGGCTGAGCCAGCCCTTGGTGAACGGCACCGAGCCGGGGTGGTGGCCCAGCACCCAGACCAGCCCCGCGACCGCGAGGCCGATCAGGATCAGGTACTCCACCAGGGCCATGCTGACCTGGACCCGGGCCGTGATCTTGATGCCGGCCACCGCGATCGCCAGCATGATCAGGCCGGTGGCGCAGCCGATGGCTATGTAGGCCGCGGTGTTGTTGGACGTGGAACCGAACACCGCGAGCACCGAGGGTCCGAGCAGCAGGACCTCGGCCACCGTCCCGATGATGTAGGCGGCGATCATCAGCCAGCCGGTCAGGAAGCCTAGGTACGGGTTGATGGCCCGGCCGACCCACTCGAAGGACGCGCCCGTGTTGGCCTTCCACAGGTTCAGCCGCCGGTACGCATTGGCAATGATCAGCATTGGGATTGCGGTGAGGATCAGGATCGGCCCGCTGCCGTAGGCGGTCGCCACGGCCAGCGCGGCCAGCGACAGGCCGACCGTCGCGGCCGGAGCCGACGACGCCATGCCGATGATCGTGTCCTGGGCTGCACCGATGGCATCGGGCTCGAGTCGCGCCCCGGGGGTGGAGTTGTCTCCGCTACAGAAGGGGCGAAGCGATCCGTCATGCGTTCTCCTGGGACATCCGCTCAATGACTAAGTGTGCGGCTCTACGCCCAGGCCGTTGAGCGGGCCCCGGCTAATCGCCTCGGGGATCATATCGGAGGGCTAGCAGTGTGAAGAGGGGCCTGGGGCCACGTCGAGCGCCGGGTTCTGATCGAAGAAGCCGACGGGCTTCAGCATGAACCCGGCCCGTTCGACGGGCATGACCGGCCAGTCCTCGGGCCTGGTGACATGATGGCTGCCCACGGTGTACCAGAGCACCACGTCGGTGTTCTCGATCGGGCGGTCTGCCTTGGTCCAGGCGGGGAGTCCCGCGCCGCCGGGGTGCTGGTTCGGGTAGTCGCCCGCCGGGTACCGCTCGTCGGGCGAGAACGGCGTGACCCACAGGTGCTTGGTGGCGAACCTGGCCCGTTGATTCGCCGACGCCTCGGGGTGGCTGAAGGCCAGGGCGCTGGCGCTGGGGACGAGCTTATAGGCGGGCTCGTGCCCGAGTCCGGTCGTGATACCCGGGTTGCCCACCAGCCAGTACCGGGCGCGCGATGGATCGGCCACGCGCTGCGCCTCTGACTCGCGGCGTAGCGGCCGTCTGACCGGCCGGAAGGCGTTGCCCAGCGGGTTGCCTGGACCAGGCGGGACCGCCTCGGTGTCGACCTCGTAGACCGTATTGCTCAGCCCGTCCACGGCCATGTCCAGGCGCATGCTGAGGAAGTGCTGGTGATGCGCGGCGAGGGTCTGCGGTGCGACCAGCGTGCCGAAATCGCTGGTCTCGCCGGGCGGCAGGGCACTGGTCAGCACGACGCCGGTCAGCTTCACCTCGAACTCGATGCTGCCGTCCTGGTAGAAGTACCAGTAGATGGCGTATTCGTAGTTGTCCGCCGTGAGGATGAACGAGATGACCAGCCGGCGGCTGCGGCGTGTCTCGGTGGTGCCGAGGTTGCCGTCGTAATGCTTCCACAGCAGGCCAGCGTCCTCCTCATGCAGGCAGATCGCCTGCCTGATGGTGTACGGCTCGCCGTTCCCGTCAGCCAGGTCGACGTCGAGGTAGCGGATCTCGCCGAGGCAGTCGCAGCCGAGCTCGAGTGAGTTGGCCAGGATCCCCAGGCCGAACTCGCCGGCGTCGAACGCGTTCCGGAAACCCTGGAACGGTTGCGGGTCGGCGTAGGGGATGAAGAGTTCGGCGATCGAGGCACGCCAGAGAACCGGCCGCACCCGGCCCTGGTCCTCGTATCCGACGGTGTGCAGGACCAGGCCCTCGCGCGCGGTGAAGCCCACCCGGAACCGCCAGCGCTGCCAGTTCAGGTCGTCGCGCAGCGGGCCGACGCGGTGGGCCGCGTAGGCGCCGGACCCAGGCGGCACCGGTACCACGCCGAGATCCTCCACCCGCACCACCGTCATGTCGTCGTAGTCGACGACGGCGTGAAGGCCGTGGATGGGCTTGGCGTAAGGGTTGTCGTCCGGCTGTGCGCGATGGAACAGCAGAGTCCACACCAGCCGGCGGTCCGCCTCCTCTGGGGCCGCGAACGTGCCGATGCTCCACGGCTCGACGTGCACCTCGGCGGGATCGGTGATGCCGCGACGCTCGAGCCCGGCGATGATCTGCGCGTCGGCCCGGGTCAGGGCCTGGCACGCAGCGTATTCGGCCGCCATCAACGGCGCGCGCGCATCGGGTACGAGCCGCCAGGACAGCAGGGATTCCGTCGTGAGCGACACGACCGCTTCGTAGATCGCGTGCTGCCGCGGTTCCAGCAGGACGACGAATGCCTCCCGCGGCACCGCGGCCTCCGGGGCCGCATCGGCGGCTTGTCCTGGTGCCGGACCATCGGGCGTAGCGAAGGCCACCTGGTCTTTGGGCGGCTCGTTCAAGCTCACGGAGACGAACCGCGCGTCGGGACTCACAGGCTGCTCTCGCCGGAGGATCTCTACCGCCTGCCTGATCTCGCCTGCGTCCAGGGGATCGAGCGGATGGCGGATCCGGGCCGCATGGTGCCCGTCAGCAGCGGCCGGGCTGCTGTGATCCACGTCCCGTGTGTGGTGCGTTACCACTGGCGTTTCCCTCCTACGGGCGGATACGACCTCGGCCGACGGCTGAGCCCAGGTTTATCATGACGTGCCTGGCTTGCGGGTCGTCTGCAGCGGTCCGCCCGGAAGGTCATGACGGCTTCATCGGGGTCTGCGGATCCGGCGATCTTGGCGGCTCCACCGCAGCGTTTTCGCCGATTATGTGTTCGATGAACACAATGCAGTAACGAGCCACAAGGGAACGGAACGACCCGGGCAAATCTACCCTAATCAGCTGCAGGCGTTGCTTTTTTGTCCTAGGCTCAGCCATGCTTTGTCTTGATCATCCGTGCTTTATATGCCACCAGTGATTGATGGTGTAGGGGGGTCCTGTGGGCCGGGTACTGACGTGACCTAAGGCACTTCTGCGCCCATCGGCAGCACACCGCAGGTGTTCTCCGTTTGCGCGCTTCAGCAGCGGAATCAGGACAAGAGGCAGGCGCCGCTTCTGGCCGCCCGAGAAGATCGAGCGCAGGCGCGCTGACACGGTATAGGAGAACAGATGACGGAGCGACCCTCAATGGCCGTCCCAGGAACCGGTCACGACGCCGCCCGAATAGCGGGCAAGCTCGAGCCCGATGCCATCGGCGTGACCCAGGACACCGTCATCGGGATGGCCTCGTCCGCTCCGGCCGGGACCGTCGCCGCGACACTAGCGGCACTCGCTGTGGCTACTGCCTACGGATCCGGGCCGGTCCTCCTGCTGTGCATGGTCCCGATGCTCATCATCGCCAACTGCTACCGCCGGCTGAATCTCTGGGTCGCCAACACCGGCGCGTCCTTCGAGTGGGTCGGGCGGTCCATCAATCCATACCTCGGCTTCATAACGGGGTGGTTTATGGTGGTGGGCTACATCATCGGCACAGTCGCCGAAGTCGTCGTCCTCGGCCCGGCGGTCTTGGCCGTCTTCGGCTCTGACACCAGTAACGCCTGGGCCTTCATCGCCGTCGACACCGCCCTGTGCCTCATCATGCTCGTCGTCGCGGTCGTCGGCATCAAGATCACCGCCCGCACCCAGATCGGGATGGCGGCAATCGAGTACATCATCATCATCGGCTTCTCGATAGCCGGGTTCTGGTTCGTGCTCACCCACCACCCCGGCACCTTCCCGATTACTAAGGGCTGGTTCAGCCTGACCGGGATCGGCGGCAAAGGCAGCCTCGTGGCGGGCCTGCTTATCGCGGTGTATTCCTACAGCCTGTGGGACGGCACCCTGTACGTGAACGAAGAGGTAAAGCATCGCCGCGTCAACCCGGGCAAGGCGGCCGTCTACGCAGTCGCCCTGCTGGCGGTCATTTATATCGTGACGTATGTGGGCTTGCAGGGAGTAGTGTCCCCGGGCAAGCTCCAGGCGAACGCCGACACCGCGATGGTCTACGTCGCCGATGCGATGGGCGGCGGCGGATGGGCCAAGGTGATGGCGCTGGCCATCGCGCTGTCGGTGACCGCCGCCACTGGTACCGGCATCGTGCTTACCTCCCGGATCGTCTACGGGATGGCGAGCCACCGGACGCTGCCTCCGGTCCTCGGCAGCGTATCCCCCAGGTACCGGACCCCGGTGGTCGCGAGCGTAGTGGTCGGCTTCCTGATCATCGCGTCGATCTGGGTCTACACGCTCGCGACGTCCGCGCAGACCATCCTTGGCTATGTGGTCAGCCTGGCCGGCATTATGGCTGGTGCGTTCTACATCTTGACCGCGGTGGCCACCGTCGCGTATTACCGCCGCCGCATCTTCAGCCAGGCGTGGGACACGGTGGTGCTCGGGATCCTTCCGCTCGCCGCGGCCATATTCCTGGGCTACATCATCGTCAAGTCAGTACAGGAAGAGCCTTCGGGACAAAGATGGTCGCTGATCGGCATCGTGGTCGTCGGCATCATCATGATGGTCTACGCCCGGTTCAGCCTGCGGTCATCGTTCTTCCAGATTCCCCGGGAGAGCGCTGACAGGATCGCCAAGCACCGCAGCTAGCCTGCGTTTCTCAACGCGTGTAGGGCCTCACCAGTCACCGGACGCTAACCGGCGCAACCGCCATGATGTGGCATCGTTGCGGTCCTAACCGCCACGATGTTGCATCGTGGCGGTTAGTCCCGAGGCGACCGTTTCGGGAACGTCGTGCCTTCTCAGTTCAGGATTCGTCCTGTCCGGCGGGATCCGCTGTTCCGCTGGCAGCAGCCCGGCCCTCGGTGACACCGCGCTGGAATCCGGCGAGCCGGTCCCGGGCCGCGGCAGCTGACCGGTTCGGCAAGGTGGGTTGCGTGCTCGGAATGGCACCTGGGATCAGATTCGCGTTCGGGGATCGCCTGGGGAGCCCCGCTGCCGTCTCGCCCCCGGAGGACGGCGAATCGACTGCCTCCGCGGCACGCCAGCCTTCATCTGCTGGTGACGCCCAATCGCTCCCCGCCGCGGCAGTAGGGCCGGACCGGCCCGGCGCCTTGCTGTTACCGCTGAACCAGTTCGACTCGACCGCGTCGAATATGGGCAGCCTGCGCGTCTGTTCGGGGTCTTCTGCAGGCGGCACGACCACGTTGCCGTCATCGGACGGTCGGCCTCTGTCCGTGATGTCTCCGGCAGCCTCATGGCCGAAGACCCGGTCCGGCTGGCCCGAGGCGCCAGCGTACTCGCCCATCGCAGCAGACGGCCTGGGGCCCGGCCTGCTGACGGCAGGCACCCGGTCCGCTTCGGATTTCAACCGTCGGCCGAGCGGCGTGTCCCTATGGCCTGGGTATACCGCCGCCGCCTCATGCGATCCCGGTCTTGACCCGGCAGCACCGAAACGGTCAAGCCTCGGCGGCGCCGCCGAGCTTTGGTACTCGACGACTTCATCAGGGAGCCACGCTAGGGCCGTGAGACCACCGGCCTCCGCTTGCTGCAATCGGACCCTGATGCCGTGTCGCGCAGCAAGCCTGGCGACCACGAACAAACCCATCCACTTGAGGACATTGATTTCCTTCGCGGACTGATTTTCCAGTTGCCAGTTTGCGTACGCCATCTCTTTCGCGGACATTCCGACGCCTCGATCGGTGACATCAACCAAGACGCCTCCGCTGGTGAGCAACTGCCCGGAGATTTCGACTGACATCTCCGCCGCGGAGAATGATGTTGCGTTCTCGATCAGTTCGGCGAGCAGGTGAACCACGTCGTTAACTGCGGGCCCTCGAACTGCGACATCCGGCTGCGCATTAAGCGAGACACGTTCGTATTCCTCTATCTCGGACACCGCAGCCCTGATCACATTCACCAGCGCCACCGACTGATTCCAGCCAGTAGCTAGATCGCGACCGGCCACAGTGAGCAAGTTCTGCGAGTTGCGGTGCATTCGTGCAGCGATGTGATTCATCTTGAACAGGTTGGCTAGGCGGTCCCTGTCCTGCTCCCCCTGCTGAAGACTCTGTATGAGGCGCATCTGACGTTCCGCGAGGGATTGGCTGCGCTGAGACAGGTTTACGCACATTGCGTCGAGATTGCTGCGGACGGCGGTCTCGCTAGCCGACAACCGCAGCATCTCCCGGCGCATCTGGTCGACGGCGCGCGCAACCTGGCCTATCTCGTCCGAGGAATCAATATCGATTAGTTCGGGGGCAGACGGCCCGCCGTCGCCGTTGTTCTCGGTACCGCGGCGAGCCGCGTCGGGCAACTCGGCCCTTGACATCCTTACCGCTCCGACCCGCAACCTGTTCAGCGGGTGCAGCACGGACCTGGCCACGAGGATGGCGAACCACGACGCGAGCATCAAGACAATGATCATCACGACGCCGATGGCGAGTGCCGACATGATGGCGCTGTTGCTCGGCGAGTGGTTCGGCGCACTTCGCAAGATATCGGCGATGCCGACGACGCAGAACGCGGCGACAGCGACGGCGACGGCCGAAGTGATGACCAGCAGCAGCAGACGCGAGCGAACAGGCCAGTCCTTTAGTCCACGGCGCGATGCCTGGTGCGCTGGCGACGGACCGGTAGGTGAGTACGGGTGACCATGGCCGACCTGGCCGATGCTCTCAACGCGCCTGGCCGGGGCGACATCGTGCACGTCGGCAGGTTCTCGGAGGAACGGCGCGGGGCGGCTACCGCGGGTGTCTGCCGCCATCCTTGGCCTGACATCATGCGGCGTTTCATTCGCATGATCGGGCAGAATTTCGTCCTGTGTCCTGGCGAAGTCCCCTATTACAAGGAAGCCAGTCGCGAGAGCTAGGAAAGCGAGAATGATTTCTGACCACATGCCATTCACATCCGGTTTACGGCCGGGCCCATGCGTGCGATAAGGCGCATGGTGCGAAACTGATAACGTCGAGTGACTTCCGGATACACGCGACCGACCTCGACGACGATCGACACCTGAGCTGGTGACGGAACCAACCCGACCCCCCTCCCCCGCACCTGTCGCGCACGCATCACATGCCCGATCCAACTCTAATGCGTAACTAGCTGGCGCACGCCGATTCCCATTTAGTGGAAAAATCAGCACTTTTGAATACTCTCCGTTAAGCGTCACCGTCGTCTGGGGACATGCGGACGCTGAGGAGGGTCAGCCCTCTCCGAGGTTGGCCAGGCTCTCGTGGACGCTCTGCGTCAGCGGATCCCCGGATGGCAGGACCCGGTCACAGCGCATCGCGGTCTCGCGAAGCACGGTCACCGCGTCTCCTATCCGGCCTACGGAGTAGTACAGGTGAGCCAGGCTAGCCAGGCGTGTGAGCGTATCCGCGTGATCGGGCCCGAGGACCCGTTCGGAATCCGCGCAGCACTGCTCGGTGAGCTGCATCGCGGCAGGCATTCTTCCGGCCGCCTGATTAGCAGCGGCCAGGTTCGCCGTGGTCGCAATGGTGTCCGGATGATTGCGCCCGATCACCTTCTCACGGTCGGACAGCACTCGCTTGTAATGCGAGATCGCGTCCTTGTTCTTGCCTTCAGCCAGGAAGGCCGCGGCCAGGCGGTCGCGGGTGGCCATGGTCTCCGCGTCGCGCGGGCCCTGCAGCCGCTCCCGGTCGGTTAGGTTGGTCTTCAGCAGCCTGGCGGCCGCGGATACGTCGCCCGCAGCCTGATAGGTGGCGGCGAGATCGTCCCTGGCGTTGAGGGTGTCCGCGTGCCCTGGGCCGCGGAACTGCTCGCATTCGCTGACGGCCCGCTGCAGGACCGTTGTTGCGTCGGCAGGTTCCCCGGCCATGATCAGCGCCTTGGCCAGGCTGACCCGTGCCGAGATGATCGCCGGGTGGCCCGGAGCGAGCTCGCGACCGCGCTCGGCCAGCACTCGCTGGTACCAATGCACGGCCTCATCGGCGTACCCGGCGGCCAGGTATGCGGCGGCCAGGTGCCCGGCCACGACCAGAGCGTCCGGGTGACCTGGCATGAGCTTGGTGTCGCAGCGGGCGGATAGATCGCGCCAGTACTCCACGGCCGGGCCGATTAGCCGGGCGTTGTCGAGGCTCCGGCCGGCCCGCAGCAGCAGCGGATGGCACCCGTCGGCCCACAGGACGTCCGGGGCCGCATCATGCAGGCTCGCCGTGTTCGACCGCAGGCTGACCGCCGTCCACGGAGCGGGTTCCTCGAAGGGCCAGGTCTCCAGCAGAGCGCTGGCGGCCGCACGAGCCGCGGGTTCCTGGACGTTGTTCGGCGCGGCTAGGCGGATGGCCGCCTGAAGCACCGAATTCACCAGGATGGTCGGAGGCGAGACGGCCCGGTTGACGCTGACGAGTCCGGCCCGCTCGATGGCCAGCAGTGCATCCCAGGCCGGCTTGGGGTCGACTACGGAAGAGAATGGGGTCACCGCGCCGCCCAGGTACGAGGCCACCGCCTGGGTGCTGAACAAGCTGCCGGGAATCCCGTGGCCGTCGAGCAGCGCGACGAGCACCAGCATAAGCCGGACCGACGCGCCGGGTAGCAGCGATTCGGCCTGCCCCAGAGACAGCGTCCAGGTGACCGCGGCCGCCGACGGCACGTCACCGGCCGCCATCCCGATCTGCTGCCGCCTGCGGGCGAAGTAGTCCCGGTAGTCGCGGCAGGCCAGAGTGGAGTTGGCCACCACCGAGGCGGCCTGAGCCAACGCGAGCGGCTCACGGCCGAGCGCCTCGATGAGGTCGATGGCCCCCTGGCGCTGGGCCGGGTTGACGCTGAGCCGCTCGGTCAGGCAGTTGAGCGCCTCGCGGACGCTATAAAACCCCACGGGCGTGACCTGAATCCCGCGCCGACGCGAAACCAGAGAGGACTGCGAGCTGGTGACCAGCACCCGGCCGGACGATCCTTCCGGCCAGAGCCCGTCCAGATCCGCTGGATTCTGCAGGTCGTCCAGGACGACGAGCCAGCGCTGATCAGTAGTACTCAGCCAGCTCACCAGGCGCGCCGCGACCGATTCGGCCGTTCCTGTCGGCGCGATGCCGAAGGCCAACTCAGACGCCTCGACATAGGCCGACAGCACGGATTCCCGGCTGGTCGCGGGGATCCACATCAGCGCGTCGATGGCGCCGGATCGCCACAGCGACTCGGCGATGATCACCGCGATCTGGGTCTTGCCGCAGGCGCCCAGCCAGTTCGACGGACCCTCGGCGAAGGCCGAGCCCGGCACCAGGGCCAGGGTCTTGCCCGGGACGAGCATCTCCACGATGCCACGCGCGGTATCGGGCCGGTCGGTGTAGCCCTCGGCCAGCGGAGGCGCCTCGCCCACCCGGAATCGCTGAGTCGCCTGCTCAGCCGGCATTCCACCTGAGGGCATCACTGCCCGCTACCCCCAACTGTTCATCCGGTATCGAAAACCTCCTCGGAATACTTCACCAATAACACAGGGAGGTTCAGACCCGGGGAGCCTTATCCGTATCGAGATCTTCACTAACACATCATTATGCACGTGCACGGAGGTTTCCATGGCCCTCTGACGGAGGTCGCGGCTAGGCACTACGGGGGTGAGCAAGGGCGCTACTGAGGGTAGGGACGAAGTGTTACGAAAGTAGGCCAATGAGGCTCATGTGAATTGGGGCTATTGAGGATCGGCCACCGACGCCAGCAGGGCGGAACGGGCCTGAGCCACGGCCGCCAGCATCGCGCCGCGCAGCACCGGCTCGCCCGGAACGCCGGTCGGCACCACGCGCGGACGGGACGGCCAGATGCTCGCCACCGCCGCGGCGACCCGGTTCGCCAGGGCGGTGCCCCCGGCCCGGCCCACCTCGCCGCCCAGCACCACGAGGCCCGGGTCCAGCACGACGCAGACGGACGCGACCCCGACCGCGACCCGGTGCGCGAGCTCGCCGAGGAACGCCTCGGCGGGATCGTTAGTGCCGCCCGAGCGGTCCGACGCCGACACGGCGGCGCGGACCGCCTCGGCCGGCGTCGCCGCCATGAACCCGTGCCCGGCCGCGAGCTCGCGCACCACGTTGCCGCCCGCCAGGGACTGGAA
>WNGL01028205.1_pt1 | contig 11514 bp, 9 predicted proteins | sample 5400591 | NCBI WGS metagenome assembly WNGL01 (sample SAMN13153377, study PRJNA577476) | soil metagenome | isolation source: 80 cm soil or saprolite under Garry oak tree replicate 1 | place: USA:California | collected 2016-06-15
AATAACACCGGAGGGAATCCCGTGCCTACCGCGGCCCAGGGCACTACGGCGGTTACCGGCACGGTCAACGTGGGCAATGCTGTGGGAGCGCCGGTGCCGGTGCGCGATAACGATCTTGGGGGCCGGCATCCCTTCAAGCACAGCGGATCCTTCTTTTTTACAAATGGAAACTGCGGGGCTGCTGATACCTTCACTTCTCCCGCGAACAAGGAGCTGGTGATCGAGCAGCTCTCCATGGATGTAGGCGGCCTGACCTCGCAGAGCATCAGCATTTTTTACGTCAACACCAGCCTGGGCGGCGATTCCAACGGCATGCTCTTTCCCGCGATCTCGTATGTGAATTACGACGGTACCACCCACTATCTGACCAGCCAGCATGTGACCTTGTATGCCGATGCCAGCACAACCGTCGCGCCCGCCGCCTACCGCAACGGCAACGCTTGCGCGGGCACCGGAACCGGTAGCTATGTCCTTGAAGGTTATACCGTGGACCTGCCGTGAGAAGGCTGGCTGCTCAACAAGTCTAATCGTCGTGCGAAGCTTTTCCTTGGAGCTTGTAGCTGCTCTTAGAAATCCTTCTCCGCACTGCCCGGAGCGAAGCCGAAGGGACTTGCAAATTCTAGCTGCTCTTCTGCCTTTTGACTGGCAACTGGAGACTGGCAACTGTCCTTCTGCGGACTGAGGGCTAAGGACTTCTCTGATCCGTGTAATCCGTGGCGGCCGTTGCTGTTGCCTTTCACTGAGAACCGAGAACTGAGAACTGCCCCACTGGCAACCGGAGACTGGCAACTGTCCTTCTGAGGACTGAGAACCGCCTTCTGAGGACTGCGGACTGAGGACTTCTCTGATCCGTGAAACCCGTAGTCAGCTTTTGCCGTTGCTTGTAGCTTGAGCAACGTTATCCCCAGACATATTTCTCATCGAATTCGATGCCGTGCCTGGTGAGCAGCACGCGAAATTCATCCTGGTAACTGATCTTCCTGTGATGCTCCTGCTGGTTGCGGATATACTTCGCCACCACAGCAACGTTCGACGCGCTCACGCCGAATGCCCCGTAACCCTCCTGCCATGCGAACTTGATCTTGCGTTCGTTCAACCATCGCGAAGAATTGGCCTTTATCGATGAAACTGCCTTGGCGAGCGCAATCGCCGGCGGCAGATCACGGTCGTCACTGGCAGATTGAAATAAAAACATGAAGCCGCGCATGATCGGCCATGCCATTGATGGCCACCGGAATTAATCCGGTCTTCTTGCAGATTCCCGCCATATACGGCCATGTCTCCGCTTGCAGCTCCGCGGGGATGATCTTGATACGCTCTTTCGTGCTGAAGACAAGGTGGATGTGATTGTTGGTGAATGCATGAGGCATTGGTTGTTCCTCCCGGCGGCTCGGGGCTGATGCCCCGAGAACATAATGTCGCCCCTTTCCGGGGCTCACCATTTTACTGCCACTTTCCCAGACCTTACGGTCTGGGCTACAGAATGGCGCCTTGCCGAGCAAGGCTCTTTCAGTCCAAGCCCTGCCTTGCAGGGCGGCATTATGTAGCCCACCCGCGTAAGCGGTGGGAAACGAATAAAAACAGAATCTTTCCGCACTGCCGTAGGCACGCGCGCAGCGAAGCGGAGCGCTGCTGGTCGTTGCCTAATACGGTTCAAACCTGACGCGCTCCTGGCGCAGCTCACTCAAAGGTTTCATGAAAAGCGCCTCGTGGACGTCAACGATCCCCGGCTTGGAATGATGCCGTTGCGCCCGCATAACCCGGTCGCCATCGTACCAGACGGTGTACTCAAGCTCGCCCCGAATGATGGCGCGGCAAAAGGCCATGGCCTCATCCCGATCGTCAAAATGGGAGTGGGTCAACTCGACAATGCCAATCTCGCAACGGGAAACGCTGCCAAGAGCGTAAATGTGCGCCGCCCCCGGACGCACAGGGATAAGTAGACAGCGTCCATACACGGGCTCGCGCTCCAGCGTCGCCCGCCCCGGTGGAAGCTCCTCCAGCACCGCGCGCAGCAGATGGTAGACGTCGGCGGGATCGATGGTGGCGGTCATAATTGTTGCCGTTGAGACAGTCTACTTCACGGTTGTCATCGTCATGATTGTCAAAGTTTTCGATTGCGAAGCCCGGTCTTTGAGAAGGTTTGCAGACCGCAAAGAGAAGGTTTACAGCCCCCGCAAAGGGGGCGGCATTTGGTAGCCCAGACCGTAAGGTCTGGGTACGCAAAGAAAAAACTCCTTCCGCACTGCCGTAGGCCCGCGCGCAGCGAAGCGAAGCGCTTAGTTTATTCCTAGGTGGCTCCAGCCTTTTGGGGTGATTTTTTCAACAACAAACGAATCTCGGTAAGATGTCGCCGATTCAGCCTAAGAGCATCAATGGTGTATCTTGCAGACTCGGTTAAACCCTCCCACAATCCGTTTGGTAATTCCTTAAAGTGATCTTCAAAATTGTCCCTGCACAGGTCTACAAAGCCCACACCTCTCGCCACCAAGCGGGCATCAGGCCATTTCGCCCGTTTAATATGATTGCAAGGATGACATGCGTAGTAGAGATTATAGAAATCTTCTTTGCGCATCGGGAATTTGGACGCAGGGAAAAAGTGGTCAAGCTCAAAATTATCCTCGCCCGCTGCGAACAATTCCTCTATCAAGCAATAGGCGCACATTTGCTTGAAATCAGAACGCACATGCGGACGATATGACTTGTAACCACCCGAGATAGTTGGTGCTGGCCGCGTCCTCGTAAACTTCATATCAATCTAGCTTTTTGTCGAAATGACTTTCCTTATCTTTTCGATTATGGGCTGATAGAAATATTCGTTCTCTGTATCGATTGCCTGGTTTATCCGTTCGAGTTCATGAGTTTCCGCTCCCGATAACCCGTCAAGATACATTTTGTCAATCAATTCTCGATATCGGGCCGCGAGTCGGTCAGATTCTCCAAACCGGTGGAGCATGACCAACAGACGAATCCAATCGTGAAGTTGGCCGCGGGCAAGGTCTTTTGCGACAAAATCTTGCTCCTGATGAGCTATGTACTTGTTACGAAATATGTAGACAGGGTTAAGCACGCTGTAAAGAGAACCACCTGAACTGTGGCCAAAGGCCGTATTTAAGGCGACAAAAATCGGCTGGGTACGGTTAGATTTGAGCCCAACTTCCAGAGCGAATTTCAAATGTCCCATTGGCGAAATGGGCGTTTTGAAAATGAGTGTGCGCTCTAGTTTTCGGAATTCGTCGATATAATGCTTCGCATCGCTCTTGGAAAGATCACTTAAATCTGGCTTGAAGAAATCTTCTTGCTCCTTCTTCGCCACAGGAATCAGTGGATTCATTCGGTCGATGAGCAAAGCGGTACTACCCTTCTCAAGGCAGCCCAAGAGCGGTGTAAAGGAAGCTGCAAACGACATGTTCTCTTTTTGTTCTGTGAAGCGAAACAGCATGACCGCCTGCTGGATGTTCTGCTGAAAAAGTGAGGGCAGTTTTTCAAAGTCGGCATCTGGAATAAATTCGTACCGTCTCAGGTCAGATGTATCCTCCTGCTTGCTAAATAGCCTTAGCTGCGGAGTAACGTCTTCGCTCAAAAGATCGGCCAGTGATACTTGGCACGTTGAGACAAGACTTTTAAATTGTTCGGACGTAAAGTTTTCGTATACGGCCTGTGCAACAAATACGTACTGCCATTTCACCGTTTTACTACTGGCCGCTTTACACCAAGCGACGGCTGCCCGCGCTTTGGCGGAGACGTCTTTATCTTCCCTGCCTTTAGTTTCAACAAGAAAATAGTTTCCTTCGAAATCTCGCGCGAAAAAATCTGGCGTATAAAAAGCCAAGCGGGTGCGGGCTGCAACATAGTCAATCCGCAGCGATTGCGGACCTGCATTCTTGGCAAACGCGGCCACGTCAGGTGCTTTGGTCAAAAACTCTGTAAAACTGACTTCGAGGTTTCTATTACATGGAACTAGGTTAAAGAGCGTCGCTTTCGACTGAAGAGTCGGTTTAGTTTCAGAGAACGTGGCTTGGAACGGCTTCCAAAATGAAAGAGCGACTGAATCGGCTATGGGCAATCGCTGCTCTCTGGTGAGAATTCGTTCTCGTATTAATGGAACGAAAACCGCGAGAATATGTTCCGCTACGTCGCTATCTCCCAGCCTAGAAATAAGTTGCGGGTCCGACAAATCTCGCTTTTCTTCGAACAATATCTCTTCGAGGTAAGCCTGAATGAGCGGAGCGAGTGCCGCATGAGTTCCCCGAATGCGGCAGACTCTTTCTAGTTGCTCGCGGTAGTAGGAAACCGCGCCGAACCCGCTCTTCAGTAATGAAATATAAATCTTCATTTGCTGGACAATTTCATCTGTGAGCAGCGTCCTTCCCTGATAATCAATCTCTGTCGCTCCCTCTGCCCCAAGTGGAAGGGGATTAAGATTGAGCTTGGCAAAACGCGCCTTCACATCGTCCAGGGATAACCCTTTGAGTTCAGGAACAACTCGAAACTCCTGGGAGAGTTGAGGAACTTGAATTTCTAAATCCTTGAAGTTGGGTTTTGAAGGGTCGGGGAAAATTGTGATGGTCGTTCGTGGAACCTTGTCGACTTCCACAATTTCTATTTCCAATCCTTGCTGGCTCAGTTCTTGACGGTAAAGGCTCGCGAAGGCTTTATGTTCCACGACCGTAACGATCTCATCGACATCGCCCGGAGGCGTCATGCGCCGGAGTCCGCGTCCTAATGTTTGTTCTGGCAGAATATTTGCCTTGGAACTATACGGCCTGAGAGGAACAATGGTGGTCACGTTGCGAACATCCCATCCTTCACGCAACATGAGAACCGAAACGATGCAGAAATGGTGTGGGTCCGAATCCAATTCGCGCGAAAGTTTCCGGAGTTCCTTCAAATCGTCATCAGATATCTCTTTTTCACTCTCTACAAATATTGCGTGCTCGCTTGGTCCCTTTCCAACCTTTTTGATCTTGCCTTTAAGGTTGGTGTGCAGGTTGATGGTCTTCCCGTTCAGTTCTTTGAAAAGAGACGAATTGTTGAGTTCATCGGCAATTTCGTTAGCCGCCTTCGTGTCCTGTGTCATTACAAACATCAGAGCTTTTTTGCCGCTTTTCGCCCACTCTTCTTTCGATGCGAGCCAACGTTGATATCCGAGTAATAAATGCCGTTGATACACAACTGCGGCGCTATCTCCCGGCTGTTCTTGTAAGTTACTAGCTCGTCCGATAATCGGAGTCTTTACGATCCCGGCATCTACGGCCTCGCCGAGCGGAAAATCACAGACGATGTGTTGGAAGAATTGGCCTTTGTTGTCCTTAGGTGTTGCAGAAAAATCGAGCTGAGCAGCGATGCCGGAGTCTGCACCTAAACGCTTTCTAATGTTTGAATCGACAAAATCAATGGCTTCATTCCACGCCGAACCGGGATCCCAAAGGTGGTGCGCCTCGTCGTTTAAAACCATGACTCGCTTGTGAGAAGTGACCCGCTCGCGGAGTTCGGCACCAGTATCGAGAGCTTTGGCTTTGGAAACAACTGGTCCGGCCCAATCGTATGTTTCGGCTTCTTTTGTTCGGCGTTTGGATGTGTCGTAAAGACGATGGATATTGGTTAGGTAAAGGGTTCCACCCGTTGCTGCACCACTGGCTTCATCTTGGAGTACAACATTCAAGTTCCAGTCTGAACGCCAGGGCTGCGGGATGAGAGGGTCAAGATCGAATATGTTCAAGCCGCCATCGGCGGGAGCAAAATCCTCTTTGAGACGCTCAAAGACAGTAATGTTTGGAGCAATAGCGACAAAATGCCGAGCCATTTGTGAGTCGCTCTCACGCAACGCGTGGAAGTAACTCCATACGATTACTAGGCTCATGACTTTCGTTTTGCCGGAGCCTGTCGCCATTTTGAAGGCGTATTTCGCCCATTGATCAAGTTCAGGGTCCACGCCAAGCGCTGCAATTTCCGCGTTTAGTCCTCCGAAATAGCTCACCAAAGAGGTGAGGCGGTTTATCTGCCTGACCTCCAGCAGATAGATAAGGGTCTCAGTGGCTTCCCGTTGACAGAAACCAGTGATCCAGAAGCTCCAGCGTTGTGTCTGAGGCTCCGGCATACTGGCCATTGCCTTCAATGCCTTCTCGCCACTCCCGCACAGCAGCGCGAAGATTCTGCGCGATGATAATGGAACTCGGACGGCGGCCATCTTTGACCTCTCCGCCTCTTATTCTGTGTTTGCTCGGAAGGTCCCAAGGTTTATAGAGCGGCTCGATGGCTTTTATGTTGATTACGTCTTCAGGCATCCCTTACACCTTAATCGGCACAGCAATGCTGGTGTCGCAGCCAAACGTATCTACCACCTTCACGCAAGCCATGTAATTGCCCGGCTTTTCGTACCTGAAGCTTTGATCACTCACAGTGGGCAAACTGCGATCTTTTCGAGTCCTGTATGCTTGCCAATGATGCTTGAACGGCTGGCCATCTTTAAAGTCGAAGTCAACTGCCCAGAAATCAATGAAGTCAAAACCATGTTTAACTGCTCGCTCATGGAGCACTTCAAGTTCTTTTTCTGAAACTTCGGCCAACGATGGCAAGAAGTTCGTGAGCTTCATGTCCACAAAATTTTCTCTACTACTGCCTTGATATACCGGCTCAGCCTCTAGAGTTGCGATCTCGAAAAAGGTGATAGAAGTTCGATTTTTTTCCATGATTTCACGCGGGATACGTAGAAGTCGAATCTCAACGGAAAACTCGGCCTGGAGTTTGTGTGATTCGAGACGTAAGTCCATCTCAAATTCCCATGCTAAGCAGTTGACTTGCTTTGCTCCCGCCTCTTTTGCAGCTCTTGCAATAGCTTGAAGCTCAGTGCGCGTGAGAATGGAGTCTATTGCTCCGACGTGTACTAATGCACCACTCTTGCGTCCATGAATCAGAGGCGAAGAAGAATTAAACAATGGCTCGGCCTTATAAAACCCAAGTACTACCTGCCGATGCTCTTTATCCGCGCCTTTGAGCCTTTCCTTCTGCCACCACTGGCGTTCATAATGTCCGAGATTATAGACGTCGAAAGCACGGTAGGGTTGACTGTTCTTATGCAGCGTTCGCTGCAGTTCAATCATTCGCTTACGGCTTGTGTGAGTGGCAAACCGTCCTAAGTCGCACATTATCCAACGTCGACCTAAACGTTCCGCCACCGCCCCGGTCGTTCCGCTTCCACAAAAGAAGTCGGCAACAAGATCTCCTCCTTTGCTGGAGGCATTGATGACACGTTCTAGGAGCGCTTCCGGTTTCTGAGTGGAATAGCCAAGTAATTCTGCGGATTGATTGTGAATCTTGCTGATGTCAGTCCAGAGGTCTTGAAGGGGAACACCTTCGTACTCGCTTTCGTAGCGTTTTAATCGCGGCACACCGCCTTTCTTCTTAGGCCAATGTAAACGGTCTTCACTGTCGTGCCTTCTCAACGTCTCAATCGGACATCGCCAAAGTGTCCGAACGCCTTTGTATTCGTAGTCGTAACCACCGCCGGTGAGACCTAGAGCCGAAAGGCTAATGCGTTGATAACGCTCGCCTCTCTTTTCGTCATACTGATCGAAAAAGATTTCGATATATTCCTTATCAGGAGGCTGAAGAATTGTGTTCCACACCCGGTGTTCGCTTTTGCCATAAAAAAGAAGAACATCGTGGATGGCTCCATAGCGACTTGAGTCACTGTGGCCGAATGCCCGCCGCCAAACGATTTCATTAACGAAGTTATCTGAACCGAAAATTTCGTCAGCAACTGCGCGCACATAGTGGCTCACGTTTGGTCCAAGGTGCACATATATGCTTCCTGTTGGACTAAGCAGCTCTTTCATTAGTATTAAACGCTCGAACATCATATGGAGATAGCTATCAGTACCTTTTCCCCACATATCCCGATACGCCACCATTTCGAGCGTGCTTTGTTCCTTATCAATTGTTTCCTTCTCGTCGCCGACCGGCACGTCCATCGTGAAATCTGCTCCCACGTCGAAGGGTGGATCAATGTAGATGAGGTCAATCTTGCCTTTAAACTCGGCTAATAAACTAGCCATAACGAGTTTGTTGTCTCCCCAAATCAGGTAGTTCCGAAAATCTCCCAGCTTCTCAGCCTGCTTCTGCAGGTCAAAGAGGGTGCTCTGATCTTTAGCGGCCTCGGCCCGGCTGCGCGGTTCGTCCACAGTTTCGATCTTCTGAAGCGGCATTGCACAGTTGGCAATGTCCACTTCGCGACGATTGCCATATTCGTCGTACTTGCCTTCCCAGACCAATTCTGTGCGAATCGTAGAAAGTGGGTGAGGATTGTTGGGCCCGTAGCGGATGACTTCTTTCTCTTCCTTAGGAACTGGCTTCGTAGTCGCCAATGAGGGTTCTCCTACCTGGGTGGGAATGGACTTGAATGCGTAGTTTATACAATACAAACCGTTGAAACAACGAGCTAGGCTCGTCCGCACTCTTGTGGGCGCTTTGTTTTGGCGTTAGGCGTCGCCGCCTGCGGGGCTCTGTCCCTTTATTGCAGCTTACCCAGGGCTTACGCGCCTGGGCTACATTATGCCGCCCCCTAAGCGGGGGCTGGATCGTGGCAAGGCAGAGAGCAGTTGCCAGCCGCCAGTTGCCAGAAACTTATCTGATATCAAAACCTTGCCTGGCGGGCAATAACGGCGGATCATTGTTCCTGGCATTCCAGAATGCCGAGCTTCGGTGCGAGGAGAAGGTGGTCGCCTGATCGGCTAGTTACTAGTACCCCCTCCCCCGGAAAAAGGCTTTAACCACTAAGGACACTAAGGACGCTCACGAAGGACACGAAGGAAGGCCAAAGAAAGGGAAAGGCACGGCGGAGGTTTCGCGTTTCGAGAACGGTCCTGCAAGCCCCCCTGCCTGACCTTGATTTTCGCCAGTAATGACGCGGCTTTGGACGCATCTTGAGGCGCCTGATCGGCTTGTTACAAGTACCCCTCGAAAACAGCTCCAAGCTCTCAGCTCCAAGCTGCAAGAGGGTGGGAGCCCCGGCTTTCAAGCCGGGGATAAGGTTGAAATGACTTTGGGCTTTTAGCCCCGGCATTTTGGAATATAGGACTTCGGCTTTACTCAGGGCGGGTGCTGCGCATTCTGTAGAGGTCCTGCGGACTCGGTTTTGGCCCTGCGCCGAGCCGGAGGGCCCCCGCAAAACGGTCCTGCAAGTCCCCCCTCCTGAGCTTGATTTTCGCCAGTAATGACGCGGCTTTGGGCGCATCTGGGAGCGCTTGATCGGCTTGTTACTAGTACCCTCGGGAAAAAGCTTTAACCACAAAGGACACGAAGAAAATTGCGTCATTGAGTCATCGGATCATTGAGTCATTGATGAATCGGGTAACTGCGTAATTGGGTAATCGAAAATCTGCGTTCATCCGCGGCGAAAAGTCTTTACCTGGTGTCCAGGGCGGCCTCGACTGCCTGTCTTACGTTGCCGTGGGCGGAGCGCAACAGTTTTTCGGCTTGGGGGCGCGCGGCTTTTCCCAGCAGCATGACCAGGGCGACCGGGACGCTCTTGCCCGCGGCCTTGAGTGCGCGGATCGCCTGGGCCCGCGGGATCTTGGCCATCATCTGCAGGATGCCGATGGCGCGCTCGGTCAGCTTCTCGTTCTTGGGGGTGACGTTGACCATGAGGTTGTCGAAGACGTATCCCAGGCGGGTCATGGCGCCGGTGGTCAGGGTGTTCAAGATCAGCTTCTGCGCGGTGCCGGCCTTCATGCGGGTGGAGCCGGTGACCACCTCGGGGCCCACGGCGGCGACGATGGTGATATCGGCAGCCCGGGCCAGGGGGGTATCGTGGTTGCAGGTCACGGCGATGGTATGAGCGCCGCGTTTGCGGGCGAATTGCAGGGCGGCGACGGTATAAGGAGTGGATCCGCTGGCGGCGATGCCGATGACCACGTCGCGTTTGCCGGGCCTCCTCTTGGCCAGGTCGCGCTTGCCGGCCTCGCGCGAATCCTCGCTGTACTCGGCGGGATGGCCCAGCGCTTTATCGCCGCCGGCCATGACGTACTGCACGATGGCGGGATCGAGGTTGAAGGTGGGCGCGCATTCGGCGGCATCGAGGGCGGCGAGGCGTCCGCTGGTGCCGGCGCCGACGTAGATCAGGCGTCCGCCCGCGGCGATGGCCTTGGCGATGGCCTCGATGCCCTGCGCCATCTGCGGGATCGCATGATTGACCACGGCCGCGACCTTGCGGTCTTCGCGGTTGATGACGCGCGCAATTTCCGCCGCCGAGCGCAAATCAAGATGCCGCGAGGAACGGTTGCGCTGCTCGGTGCCGAGGCGATGAATGTTGCGCGGAGTCATGGTTGGTTTTTTGTCACTATGCCGTTTTAACGATTACTGTGCTCTTTATTTTGTCGTTTCGCTTTGCATCTTGTCATTCTGAGCGCCCGTTTTTGGCGCGAAGAATCTTGTGTTTCTTTGCGCGGAAGATGCGGTTTTTTGGTACAGAAAAGTTAAACCGCTCTAATGCTTATCAATCGCCTCCAGTATCGCATCGTGGAAGGCGGGGCGCACGGTCTTGATCTTGTCTGATGTCCCGTTCGGCCAGGTGCGGTTGGTCAGCAAGGTTACGGAAAGCTGGCGCTCGGGATCGATCCACAGGGAAGTTCCGGTGTAGCCCAGGTGTCCATACGCCGCGGGGGAAAAATATTTTCCCGATTGCGAGGGTGCTGTGGGTGTATCCCATCCCAGCGCGTAGGGGCCGGGCGTCGAGACGTCGTGAGTGGTGAACAATTGCACGGTCTCACGTTGCAGGATAGGGCGCGATGTCATAGGCAGTAGCAAAAAGACCGGCGTGTCCGGCGACTCCGCGCAGGATGCTGGCGTTCTCGTCGTGGACCTCGCCGCGCACGATGCGCTTGCGAAAGGAGATGTCCTCGACCGTGGGCGGGATATGCGGCTTCCAGCTCAAAGGCGGATTGTACGCCGTATTGTGCATGCCCAGAGGCTTGAAGATCTGTTTGCCGCACAGGCTGTCGAGGGGTTCGCCCACCAGGCGCGACAGCAGTTCGCCGAGGATAATAAATCCGATGTCGCTGTAATCGGCGCGCGAGCCGGGATCGGCGGCAAGAGGAGCGCGGAGGGCGATCTCAACCAGGCGGTCCAGGTCCTTGGCCTGCTCGAAGAGCCGCAGGTAAGCCGGCAATCCTGAAGTATGGGTCAACAGCATGCGGATCGTGACCAGCTCACGCCGGGGATCACTGCCGCCAAATTCAGGGATCGCGGCCTGCACCGGCATATCGAGCCGCAGCTTGCGCTGCTCGTGCAACATCATCGCGATGGTGGTAGTGGCAACCGCTTTGCTCACGGAGGCGAGATCGTAGACTGTACCTTCGTCCACGGGCTCGGCGCCGGGGTCGTAGGTGAAGTGGCCCACGCCCGCCAAGGCCAGCAGGTCCTTGACCTGCGTGACCGCCAGCGACGCGCCCGGGAAGGCCTGCTCCGCAATGCCTTGCTTGAGCACGTCAAACGCCCGCGCAAAACGCTGCTCCT
>WNGL01024740.1_pt1 | contig 11513 bp, 6 predicted proteins | sample 5400591 | NCBI WGS metagenome assembly WNGL01 (sample SAMN13153377, study PRJNA577476) | soil metagenome | isolation source: 80 cm soil or saprolite under Garry oak tree replicate 1 | place: USA:California | collected 2016-06-15
CGCTCCAGGAAGAAGGTATCGCCTTTTCCCGTGCGCTCCTTCTCCTGCTTGTAGATATGCCACGTGGCCCAGGCATGCACGGGCGGATTGACATCGCCGAAGGCCCATTCGTAGGCGGGCAACTGGCCGTTGGGATGCATGTACCACTCGCGAAGCAGTAGGAGCAGTTGTTCCTTCGCGAAGGCGCTATCGACCAGGGCCATCGCCACGCAGTGGAACGCCAGGTCCCACGCGGCGTACCAGGGATACTCCCAGGTGTCGGGCATGATGATGATGTCGTTGTTGCTCAGATGCCGCCAGCCCCGATTGCGGCTGCGCTGGGGAGGTGGCGGCGGGCCGGCAGGGTCGCCACGCAGCCATTTATCCACATCGTAGGAGTAGAACTGCTTGCTCCATAGCAGGCCAGCCAGAGCCTGTCGCTGCACTGCTTGCGCATCCTCTGTCTGGGCCGTACTCACCGCCCGGTAAAACTCGTCGGCTTCCTCAACGCGCGCGGTGAAGACCTCAGCTGCGTCGTCAAAAGGCGCGCCTGGTCGATTGGCGGACAGGCGCAGTAGGATGGTCTGTGTGGCACCTGCCGTAATGACGAGGTGATAGTGGGCCGACACTTTGGTGCCGACGCCCTGCGGGTTGACTTTTCCCTCAGCTCCGTTGACCACTGTCTCATGGATACCGTCTTTGACGAATGGCGCACGGCTCTGGATGCCCCACAGTCGCTCGGCGTTGGGTTCGTTCTCGGTACAGAGCAGGTCGGGTGCTCCCTCACAGGCGAGCCAGTAGTCACCCAGCTCGTGATGCTGGGCATGCACCAGACGAACGTCTGGTGCTTCGCCCGGCGGCCCCGCTTCAGCCTCGGCGGTCAGTACAGGCCGACGATCATCATAACCCCAGGCCCAGGTGTTGCGGAACCAGAGCGTGGGGAGCAGGTGCAGCGGCGCCGCCTCCGGTCCGCGGTTGGTGGCGCTCACGCGGATGAGTATGTCGAGCGGGTCGACTTTGGCGTATTCCACGCTGACATCGAAGTAGCGGTCCTCCGCAAAGACGCCCGTGTCGATCAGTTCGTATTCGGGTTCCTGACGGCTCCGATTGCGATTCGTAGCGACAAGATCGGTATAGGGAAACGCGCGCTGTGGGTATTTGTAGAGCGCTTTCATATATGAGTGAGTTGGGGTGTTGTCGAGAAAGAAGTAGTATTCCTTCACGTCCTCCCCGTGGTTGCCCTCCGAGTTCGTCAGTCCGAAGAGCCGTTCCTTCAGGATGGGGTCGGCTTCGTTCCACAGGGCCGGGGCAAAACAGAGCTGCTGCTGATCGTCGCTCATCCCCAACAAGCCGTCTTCGCCCCACCGGTAGGTGTGCGAGCGGGCCTGGTCATGCGGGAGGAAATCCCAGGCTGCCCCGCCTGGCGAATAATCCTCGCGCACAGTTCCCCATTGCCGTTCGCTGAGGTAGGGTCCCCAGCGGTACCACGCTTGCCCGTTCTCATGGGCTTCTTGTAGCCGATTTTGTTCCGTAGATGACATAATGTTTCTCCTCATGCAAGAGTATAGAAGGATGCATTAAGCATAGTGGGAGAGCGTGAAGAAAAGCGTGGGGAGCTACATAAAACTTTATACTGCACCGCTTTTTGTGCGGGTATAATTCACTTTCTTCGCATCCGGTTCTCCCCGCAGCATATGTGTTACGCGGTTCTCCTCTTTCCTATGAGAGTAGCCTGGATCTGTGTAAGCAGTGGCACGACCTGTTTCTTGCGTGAGACCAGACCTTCCACCAGGACAGAATGTCCATCTGGCTCTAGCAAGACGCCCAGGACCTCCGCGACCGCACGTTCTCCTCCCCAAATCAATACGCGGCTCCTCAGCTCCAGGATATCGACGATCATGAAGAGCAACACGCTGTAGCCCCGCTCGTGCGCCAGGCTCTGCATAGCAGAGTGCAACTCCGGGATGCGTGGCTCAAGGACAGCAGGGCTGGTCATCTCGACAGTGCCGATGGCGAACAGTCCGCCCTGAACCGCAAACTCTTTACAGTCGGCAGTCAGCAGCGCCTCGGCGGGGCGTTCGCCCAGTTCGGCGGCAGCCGCAGCGAAAATCTCGCGCCCGAATGGTTCGAGGTCTTCCCCCGCGAGTTCGGCAAGCTCCCCGGCAACTTGTTTGTCGCGTTGTGTACAGGTGGGGGAATGGAGAATCAAGGTGTCGTTCAGAAGCCCCGCCAGGAGCAGTCCGGCGACCTCGTGGGGAGGGACGATTCCGGCTTCGCGGTAGAGTCCGGCAACGATCGTGCTCGTGCTGCCCACCACTTCGGCTCGGAACAGAATGGGCTTGTTGGTATGGACGTCAGCCACCCGATGGTGATCGATGATCCCGATTAGTTCCGCCTCCTCGAGGCCGTCCACTGCCTGTGATCGCTCATTGTGGTCCACCAGGATGACCTGCTTGGGCTGTGCCGAGATGAGATCCGTACGAGAGAGGTAGCCGATCAGCCTGCCGTCACTTTCCACGACGGGCAGCGCACGGCGGCGGGCAAGGGTGTCTTGGACCTCGCTGATCCGATCCTCGGCGTGGCAGGACGCGAAGTCGAGAGACATGAGCTCCTGCACGCTGAGACTCAAGGTGATCAGGTGCGCGGCAGTAAAGGTGTGATGGGCTGTCCTGATGACCAGCACGCCCAACTGTTGGGCCCTGACCTGTGTCCGTTCGGAGATGGGGAGGTCTCCAGTCACCACGAGCGCCGCCGCGCCGTGTTCCATCGCTGCCAGTTGCGCATCTTCACGATCTCCCAGCACTACCAGGCATCCCGGCTCGATGTACTCGACCATCGTCTCGACCAGCATGGCCCCGACCAGCACGCTCTTCCCTAACGGACGTCGCCCCTCGACCAGGACATGTCCGTCGAGCGTGCGCACCAGGTTTTCCTGCTGGAGGGGCATGTGGTTGACCGATCGCGGGTCGAGGCCACGAAAGAACAGTTTGGCGAAGTCCTCGGTCGCGAGGATCCCGCATACCTTGTGCTCCGCGTCCACCACCGGCAGAGAGAGACGACGACGTTCCTGCAGGAGTCGCCCGGCCTCCAGGAGGGGTTGGTCGAGGGAAATACAGAGCATTTCGCGCTGCATGACATCGCGCACTCGCAAGTACACGTCCTCCACTTCTTCAGGCGGATCCACATGAAAGCGCTGCAGGACGAAGCGCACTTCCGGCTTCAATTCCCCCTGGCGGGCAGCGATCGGCTGCGCTTCGCCTCGCAGTTGGAGCAGTTGCGCGTAGCCGTAGGCGGAGGCGACGGAGTCCAGGTCGGAGTGCTTGTGCCCGATGACATAGATCGGCCTTGACATATTCCTCTTCCTTCCCTGGCAGGTGCTTCATCAACAGTCCTCGTCTTCCTCCACAGGCACACCCACGATAAATCGGGTCTGCCATGGTTTTTTCCTTGTTGAAGCAACGTCGCCTTGATCGCACGGCGGGCGCTACTCTGCATAGTGAGCGATAATCTCCATGGTATCCATGCTCGGATCAAGCTGCTTGGTAATGCCATCGAGCAGTCCGAGGGCACGCCCGATCAGCAGCAAATCGGTGGGAATAGTGCCGACACTCTTGCCGATCTGCATGCCGACCTCTACCGCATCAACGTCCCCCGCCATCTCATCAGACTCGCTGGCCTGGTTATTGCCCAGTAGCACGCCGACCAGTTGCAGCAGGGAGGTGAAATTCACCTCCTCGTCGAACTTGAGCCCAGCTTCAGTCAGCGCTGTGGTAAGCCCATCGAAATCACCGCGGGTCAGCGCTTGCACCATCTTGCGCAACGCGACCACGAGCGAGGGGGATAGGGGGACGGTCAGCCCGTGGTCGAGCAGCACCAGCCGCGGGCCGGGTTGCACGCGCAGGTTGCCGGGATGGGGGTCCGCATGCAGGATGCCCAGGTGCAGCATCTGCTCGGCGTAGAGATCATTGAGCAGTCGTGCCACCTCGTGCGGGGAGATGTCCGCCTGCACCAGGGCTTCGCGGTCAGTAATCTTGATGCCGTCGATGAACTCCATAACGAGCAGGCGCTCGGTGCTCAGTTCGGGAATGCACGCTGGAATGAGCGCATCCGACCGGTGTGCAAGTGCCGTCCGCAGTGCAGTCATTGACTCCGCTTCGTGTCTGAAGTCCAGCTCCAGTGGGAGCGTTTCTTGCAGGTAATCGACGATCGGCTGGAGCTGGATGGTGGGAACGAGCCGCGCAATCGCCTTGACGATCTGCTCCAGCACCACCAGGTCCGTCGCCACCAGATTCTCTATATCCGGGTACTGCACCTTGACCGCCACCTCTCGCCCGTCGTGCAGCCGCCCGCGATGCACCTGGGCAATCGAAGCGGCCGCGACCGGCTCCCGCTCGATCTGGGCAAACACGTTCTGTGGACGCCGGCCGAGCTCGCGGGTGATGGCCTTCTCGATCTCCGACCAGGGGCGAGCGGGCATGCTGTCCTGCAGCGGGGCCAGGGTGCGAATGTAGACGGCGGGGAGCAAGTCAGGGCGCGTGGAGGCGAACTGGCAAGCCTTGATCAGCGCCCCGCCGAGGGAGGCGGCCGTCTCCAGCACCCGGTTCGCGCTGCGCTGGTGCTGCAACTCCCAGTCCCGCGGCTTTACCAGGGAGGGCAACCACTTCGCACGTTCACCGAGCGTGCTATACCCGACGAAGATATCCGCGGCGACAGTGGCCAGCACCAGGGAGCGCGAGAGCGACTGACCAACCGGAACCACGCGCGTGGCATGTTCCTGCACCTGGAGTCCAGCCTCCGCCCAGAGAAATGTATTCGAGCGGGCCAGATCGGCCAGGCGGGCAAGAAACAGAGCCGGATTGGGCGTTTCGGTTCCCTTAGTAAAGACCGCCCACGTCTCCTCGATGGTGTGCCTCGCGGTCTGGTCGAGGACCCACCTCTTCTTCATCGTTCTTTGCTTCTCCATCTTGACGCTGCCGCCTTCCTCTCCGTCACGAGCGCAGTTCGCTCTTCAACACTTTGCCCGTGGCCGTCATGGGCAACTCCGTACGGAACTCGATGACACGTGGATACTTGTAGTCGGCCATGTTCGTGCGGCACACCGATGACGGCGGCCAGACTCACTGCCGGGTGGGTCATCAGCACCTCCTCGATCTCGCGTGGGTAGACGTTGAAGCCACCACGGATGATCATATCCTTCACGCGGTCGACGATGTAGATATAGCCGTCTTCGTCGCGCCGCCCGATATCGCCGGTCAGGTGATAGGCGATTTCACGCGGCTTGAGCAGGACATTGAGCGGCATGACCACCGCTCCGGCTTTGAGGATGCCATAGTACGCGATCACAAAGGATGGGACGTCCTGGCAACTGAGGGCAACCGTATCCCCTTTCTGGATGCCTGCCTGGACCAGCCCATGAGCCGCCTGGCTGGCGGCCGCGTTCAACTCTGCATACGATAGCCGAGTTCCCTCGCAGACGATAGCGGTGCGCTCGGGCACTTCCCGTGCACTGTCTTCGAGGAGTATGGCAAGGTTTAACATCTGCTTTCTCCTTTTCCTTCTGGAAACACACACGGTATATACACCAACGTATTATAGTCTTTCCCTGCAGGAGCCTCTGCAACGCGACTTGTGTGACGAGACTTCCGGTTTCCGTATCAACTCCCCGTCAATAAGAGTGCCAACGTCTCAGCGATCAAGGCTGGCTTTTTCTCGTCTTCAATCTCGACCGTGTTCTGGAATTTGAGTAGAAAACGCCCCTTGTCCTGCGGTTCCACTGCCAACAACACCACCCGAGTGCGGATACGTGCTCCCGCTTTCACCGGCGCAATAAAGCGAACCCGGTCGAGGCCGTAATTCAGTGCCTGGGAAACGCCCGCCGGGATGATACCCACCTCCATCTGCATTGCGGCTAGTAACGAAAGCGTGAGGTAGCCATGAGCAATCGTTGAGCCGAGGGGGCTTTCCCGCTTCGCCCGCTCTATATCGACATGAATCCATTGATGATCGCCCGTACAGTCGGCGAACTCATTGATGCGCTCCTGATCAACGGTGAGCCAGTCGGAGACTCCCAGTTCTTGCCCCACGAATTGCTCGAGCGTGCTGACATCGTATCGCTTGCGGCTCATGTGTATCCTCCTGTTTGCTCTGCTACACAAATGCGCTAAAGCTGGTGATGGAAGGAAGCCCTTGTCGTTCCGTCAAAGCGTTGTGTGCTAGAGCTAGTATAGTCGACGAGCGTTGAGAAAAGCGTTTCTCTCACTGGCCCAGCAGGCAGATCAGCGTTTGTTGTGACAGACTTATCTGGATGAAGAAGAAAGTTGTCCGCTTCAGCGGTAGCTCTGTTGCAGGCTCGCATTACAAGGTACTACCATACTTCTGGCGCAAGACCTTCTTGTCGAGCTTGCCAACACTGGTCTTGTCCAGGTTGTCCACAAAGCGAACTTCTGGCACTGCCCATTTTGAGATGGCCCCCCGGTCCGCCCATACTCTGACGTGCGCCTGGATGTGCTGTTCCGTGACCAGATTCACGCTCTCCTGCTTCAACACGATGAGAGCAAGCGGGCGTTCTCCCCACTTCACGTCTGATAGTGCAATGACCGCCACCTCACTTACCCCTGGGTGCTGAGAAACGATGTCTTCGATCACCAGAGAAGAAATCCACTCACCGCCGCTCTTGACGACATCTTTGATACGATCAGTGATCAGCAGATACCCTTCGGGATCAATCGTTCCGATATCGTTGGTGTGCAGATAGCCGCCACGCCAGAGATTCTCGGAATTGGCCGGGTCATTCAGGTAGCCCTGGGTGAGCCATGGTGCTCGGACAACGACTTCCCCGCTTGTCTTCCCGTCATGTGGCACGTCTTGCATGTACTCATCAACGATACGCAGATCAACGAGCTGGGCCGGTAGGCCTGCCCGGGTTCGGTATGCAATTTCCGTGTCTGCGTCCAGTTCGGTCATGCTGGGTTTCAGTTGTGCAAGTGACAGGATCGGGCAGGTCTCCGACATGCCATAGCCGCCGAAAATATCGATTCCCTTGTCCATAGCCAGCTTCGCCAAGCCCTTTGGCAGGGCTGAACCGCCGATGACCACCTTCCACCCAGACAAATCTCTATTTTGGCTCGCCGGACTCGACAGCATCATATGCAGAATGGTTGGCACGCAATGAGAGAAGGTCACATGTTCCCGCTGGATCAGAGTCAACAACATATCCGGCAAATAGCGACCTGGGTAAACCTGCTTGATACCCATGGCTGTTGCCACATAGGGAACCCCCCACGCATGCACGTGGAACATTGGAGTAACGGGCATATAGACGTCGCCACGATGGATGCGCTGGTGCTCAGGGGTGCTGGCCAATGACCCAAGCGTGGCCAGAGTGTGCAGCACGAGTTGCCGATGGCTAAAATAGACTCCTTTCGGGTTGCCGGTGGTACCGGTGGTATAGAAGGTTGTAGCACGTGTGTTTTCGTCAAAGTCAGGAAATTCGAAGTCCTCAGTCCCTCTGGCCAGTAGTCCTTCGTACTCAGCCGCAAATGCAACGCTTGACTGCGGGCGCTCACCTTCATCGCTTAACAGAATGAAGGTTTTCGCTCTTTCCAGGCGATCCGAGATGGAGTCGAGGACCGGCAAGAAATCAGTGTGACACAGGATGACATCGGCCCCGGCATGATTGAGGGTGTAGAGAATCTGTTCTGGTGACAGGCGGATGTTGATCATCTCTAAGACCGCTCCCATCATCGGGACGGCGAAGTAACACTCCAGGTAGCGATGGCTATCCCAATCCAGCACAGCTACCGTATCGCCTGGCTTCACCCCGAGTCCGGCAAGACCACTTGCCAACCGACCGATACGTTGGCGCAACGTTCGGTAGGTATAGCGACTTATATCCCGATACACGATCTCCTGTTCGGGAGCCGTCGCGAGAGGGGTGTGAAGCAAATGCTTGATGAGCAACGGGTAATCGTAAGCGGAGGGTGTGCGCTCGATCAGCGATGCTGACATGGTAACTATCCTTCCTTTTGTTGGAGTGTAGCGACTAACGAAAGAGTGAGGTAGCCATGCTTTACTCTTGCAGGTTCTCGAAGATGCCTGCGGCCCCCATCCCGCCACCGATGCACATCGTCACCATCCCATAGCGAGACTTGCGTCGCTTCATCTCATGCATGAGTTGGATGGTCAGCTTGGCGCCCGTTGCCCCCATCGGATGACCGAGTGCGATGGCCCCACCGTTGACGTTCAGCTTCTCCATGTCCAACCCCAGCTCGCGGACGATGGCCAACGACTGTGAGGCAAACGCTTCGTTCAACTCGATCAGATCGATATCCGAGAGCGAGAGGCCGGTCAGCTTGAGTACCTTGGGAATAGCGATGATCGGCCCGATGCCCATCACCTCGGGACGTACCCCGGCAACCGCGAAACCTAGGAAGCGCAGTAAGGGTTTCAGCCCAAGCTCTGCGGCCCGCTCCCGCTCCATCACCACGACCGCCGCGCCTCCATCACTGCGCTGGGAAGAGTTCCCGGCGGTAATCGTGCCTCCGGCCTGGAAGGCCGGGCGCAGCTTGGCAAGTCCCTCTTCAGAGGTATCGCGGCGTGGCCCTTCGTCTCGCTTGAAAACGGCCTTTTGCTGCTGTGGCTCTCCATCGTCATCCACCCAGCTGAATTCGACCTCCAGTGGCACAATCTCCTCGTCAAACAGCCCGGAGTCCACCGCCTTGGCGGCAAGTCGGTTGCTACGCAGGGCGAAGGCGTCCTGATCTGCGCGGGAGACCTTGAACTCCCGTGCTACCTGCTCGCCGGTGAGGCCCATCGGCATGTAGTAGGCAGCGTAGGTGCGCACCAGTTCGGGGTTCGGTGAAAAATTCGGAGATTGCAGGGTGCTCGACATGGACTCGGTGCCCCCGGCCACGATGGTGGTGGCAAACCCGGCCATGATGCGCTCTGCCGCGCTGGCGATGGTTTGTAGCCCTGAGGAGCAGAACCGGTTGACCGTCTGTGCAGGAACCGTCACCGGGAGTCCTGCGCGTGCGGCGGCGAGCCGGGCGATATTCATTCCCTGCGTCCCTTCTGGGATGGCACAGCCGATGATCACGTCTTCTACCTCTGCCGGGTCCAGTCCTGGCGCACGCCGCAGCGCTTCTTTGATGGCCGCACCGGCCATGTCGTCGGGATAGGTGGCCCGCAGCGTTCCACGCGGTGCTCGGCCCACGGCGGTGCGGGCACCCGAGACAATAACGGCTTCTTTCATGGTGTTCACCTTCCTAGTTTCTGAGGGGCTTGCCCGTTGTGAGCATGGCCTGGACGCGTTCCAGGGTCTGCTCGTTGTGCAACAGTGAGAGGAACGCCTCCCGCTCCAGCTTGAGCATGTAATCCTCCGTGACCCACTGGGGTGACGAAAGCTCCCCGCCACACAGGACGCGGGCGAGGTGTCCGGCGACACCTCCATCATATTCGGTCGCATAGTGCGCCCACTGCAGCTGCCGCACACCGATCTCTAGCGCCGCTAACAGCGTTTTCCCGCCAGCGTAGACGTTCTTGCCTCGTTCAGGCGGCCGGTAATCGTCGGCCAGTTCGAGCACTTCGCGCCTGGCTATCGCCAGCACGTGGTCAGGGTTCATCACCATCTTATCCTCGTCGCTGAGGAAACCGAGTGTGCGCGCCTCTAATGCGCTGGTGGAGACTTTGGCCTGGCCGATGGTCTCAAAAGCTTTCTGCGCAAAGGGCAGGGGTGGCGTATCGGGGGACAGGGCCAGCGGTCGCGAGATGATGCGGCGGGCCAGTTCTTTGGTCCCACCGCCCGCCGGGATGAGTCCGACACCGACCTCCACCAGTCCCATGTACGTCTCGGCGGCAGCCACCACGCGGTCGGCATGCAGGGCAAACTCGGCCCCGCCTCCCAGCGTCTGCCCGTGGGGCGCGGTCACTACCGGCTTGGGACAGAAACGCAAGCCCATCACCAGGTTCTGGAAGGCCACCACCGTCTCATGCAGCTGCTCGAACTCTCCCTGCCGGGCGGCCATGCCAACCATGAGGAGGTTGGCCCCCACACAGAAGTTGCGGGCCTCGTTGCCGATCACCAGGCCAACCCAGCGGTCGTTCTCCAGTTCACGCAGCGCCCGCATGCCCATTTCGCCGACATACGGATCGATGGCGTTGGCATGGGAGTGAATCTCAAGGCAGAGCACGCCATCCCCCAGGTCCAGCAGACTGGCAGAGTCGTTGCGGGCGATTTCTTGGCCTGCCTGACGCAGTGCCTCCAGGGAAATGCGCTCTGGGTCCGTGCGCACCGGCTCGTAGGACCCCGAGGGCGGATGATAAACCAGCTCCCGGCCATCCTGATTGCGATAGAAAGAGGTGTTGCCCTGCTTGAGCATCGTCTGCACCCAGGGTGGGAGCGTGAGTCCGAGTTGCTCCATCAACCCGGCAGTCTCCTTGACGCCCAGCATATCCCAGGTGCGGAAGGGTCCGGCTTCCTGTCCGAAACCCCACTCCAGCGCGTGGTCAATGTCCACCAGCGAGTAGGCTATCTCCGGCGCACGCCAGGCAGCGTACATCAGAGAAGGCAGGAGCGTGTCTCGTATGTAGCGAGCATCGCGGTCCTCGTCAGCCTTGGAGATGAGGAAGCGCAGCCGCGCACCCAGGTCTCCCTGCTCCTGAGCTGCCCTGACGATAGGCAGTTCGGGCTGTTGTGCCGGTCGGTAATCGAGTGTCTCCAGGTCGATCACGTCAAAGACGGTTTGTCCATCGCGCTTGGTACGTTTGTAGAACCCACTGCCGGTCTTTAACCCAAGCAGACCAGCCTTAGCCATGCGCAGCAGCGGTTCGGGCGAGACCAGTTCCTCGCGGAACTGATCTTCGGGAATCAGGTTGTAGAGGTTCTGTGCGACCCCGAGTGGGATGTCCAGGCCGACCTGGTCCATGAGTCGGAAGGTAGCGGTATTGGGCCGACCGATGAGCGGCCCGGTCAGCGCATCCACCTCCTCGATGCCATAGCCGTTCTTCAGCGCATAGCGTATGGCCTGCTGACCGCTGTAGCTAGCAATCCTGTTTGCGATAAAGTTCGGGGTACCTTTGGCGATCACCACCCCTTTACCTAGCACTCGCTCCCCAAAAGTGCGCATGGCTTCCAGTACCTCGGGGTCGGTGTCTACGGTCGGGATGATCTCCAGCAGTTTGAGATAGCGCGGCGGGTTAAAAAAGTGTGTCCCCAGGAAACGCCGTTTGAACGCCTCAGAGCGTCCCTCGGCTACGTTGGCGAGTGGAATGCCGGAGGTGTTGGAGGAGATAATCGCCCCAGCTTTGGCGACCTGCTCGATGCGAGCCATCAGCTCTTGCTTGGGCTCCAACCGCTCGATGATGGCTTCGAGGATCCAGTCAGCTTCTTTGAGACGCTCAAAGTCGTCCTCGAAGTTGCCCAGGCGGATGTGCTCTACCAGGCTCTCGTGCATCAGAGCAGCGGGCTTCGCCTTGAGCATGCGCTCAAAGCCGGCCTTGACGATGCTATTGCGCTCCTTCCCTTTGGCTCCTGGGGG
>WNGL01009140.1_pt1 | contig 11511 bp, 9 predicted proteins | sample 5400591 | NCBI WGS metagenome assembly WNGL01 (sample SAMN13153377, study PRJNA577476) | soil metagenome | isolation source: 80 cm soil or saprolite under Garry oak tree replicate 1 | place: USA:California | collected 2016-06-15
CTGATTTACGCGTCAAAATATCCGTGCCCAGAACGCCGTCACAAAGTTCTTCGCCTTTCATTTCGACAAGCATATTGATGTAGGAGAAATCAACAATCCACGTTTCAAAATCTGTCATATGCAACGAACAAATATCCAGGCTTTCCAATTTGCTCCATGCCTTGGTCTTCTTCGGCAGGGCCAAACTTGCTGCCACTGGTTCCACTGTGCCGGATGTCAAACCCAGCCGGTCCGCGCAGCTTTCGGCAATGCAGGTCCGAGACGCCCCAGTATCAACTATCAAGACAACATCCTCACCGTTTACTTTGCCTCGGATCACAATATGGTTAACGCGCGTTAGGGTGAAAGGGATTTCGATATATCCAAGTGGTTTCAAATAGGCGGGAAGATTCATCGATGCGTTCGTTCAAGTTACGTATAAGTATGAGACAGCCGTCGAACGATTTGTTGGATGGCCCGTTGATTCAACCACGAAACGTGATTTTTCTGTGGTGAGCGCTCACTTGAGCAGCAGCCAGCAGAGCCGTGAAGATTAATAAGAGACAATGTTTTAGCAGATTCATCATTAATCATCCCACTACAGGGGCAGTGTGATGGCCATCCAATGATGTTGGACGGCAGTCCAAATACAATATCGTGCTTGCCATAACATAACAGGTAATGCTACGGACCAATCTTACTACCCGAAGGGCGCGCGTGTTTGAGGATATCACGCGGGAATCGGCAATCCAGAGCCGTCCGCAGGTGCACCCACATCAAGGTCGGTAGGCAGCGGACTACGAATGCGAACGACCGCCGGTACTCACCGCGTAGAGCCAGCAACTGCACCAGGGTGCGGCTCGGCCCAAGTTGCCCCTGGAAGAAGGCGACCTCCTCCTCAAGGGGAGCCCGGCGGCCGTGATAGCAGAAAAAGCAGTTATGTAACGAACGCTTCAGCACTCCCATCGCGTACTTGGTCGCTCCAGGGAGCACGGGGAACACCGCGGCGCTTAGCAGCGCCTGACCGCAGAGCCCGAAGAACGCCTTAAAAACGTCAAAGCGGCGAATCGACGACATTGGGATTTGCGAGAGCAGGTCTTCCCCCCAGACTGTCACTGCAGAGGTCACGATGCTAGGGATTACCACACGGTCGACAAACAGCGCCTGCGACGGCCGGAGATCGAGGATCCGCTCCACCCGCCCCGAGAGCAGGTCGCTTCTAGTGCAGACGAAGAACGACCGTACGTTGGCAGTGACTTTCTCGACGAACGCTTCGAGTGGCCCACGCGAACGAGTAGGGTTCTCGCGGAAGCCGTGGAGGGCCTCGATGCGCTTGATACCGTCGCGCAGCCGATTCTTGTCCTCTCCGCTAGTGCCGTCCGGAACGACCAGGATAAGGTCCACGTCGGAAGCTGTTGCTGAGAAGCCTCCTGTCGCCGCACTGCCGAACAGTACTACGCTTACCAGCGGTCGGCCGCTGTCCAAGCATGTTCGAACGAGCGCTTCGAGATAGGCCTGAACAGGAGGAGGAATCGGCGGCGCGGCTGAGAGAGCAATCATGTGGTGTCAGTCTTTGTAGATGCTGAAATGAATTTCGCCGCCCAACGATCGAATTTACCGGGCGAAACCGCTAAGCGCAACTTCGGGTTAAATAAAATATTCTCTGCCCTTGTAACGAAAGACGGACGAATGCGCCTTCACATTCAGATTCGATAGTTGCGACAAGCTGCTGATGAGACTTTCGGTCATGCCGTCCGAAAGGTAATCCACATCTGCGTTGCCGCTCCCGGCATAGACTCGGCTTTCACGTCGCCCCAGATGGGAACGAGGCCTCACAAGAGATTGCGGTCCGCGAGCTATCACGTCAACATGACGCCAAAAATTCAGAAAACGAAAAACGGCGGACGCGCGTTTTGCCGTAAGTACTTGATTCTATTGGTGAAGCAGAGGGGAATCGAACCCCTGACCCCCGCATTGCACTGAAACGAACGTCTGCAATGGTAAATCATTGAAACGATAAGCGGTTATTGGTGGAGTGGAAGGGATCGAACTCACGACCTCCGCATTCCACTAGAATGAAGGTCAGCGACGGTAAGACATCGAAACGATGAGTGTTATTGGTGGAGCAGAGGGGGATCGAACCCCTGACCTCCGCATTGCGAACGCGGCGCTCTGCCAAACTGAGCTACTGCCCCACGCGGAACAAGATACTACATTTCAAGTTTGCCACAAAAGCGTACTGCGCTACTGACCTACAGCGAGTCTCTGGCGAGTTCGCGAAAACCCGTCGCTCGCTGAAGCGTCGCTTGCTTCTGTAGTCAAATTATTCTTTCCATCAAAGACGCTCATCTATTAATCGACTAAGTTATTGTGGAGTTAGGTCGAGCGCTTCGACGACTCGGGTAAATGGTATCTGCGCTTTTTCGTTCACTTCCTTTACTAACTCCGGATTACCAGCTTCAAACAAACACATACAGTGTGCTTCGCCGGGCACGAAAGTCGTGCGAATGTAGCGGACTGGTTTGCCGTCGGCGGTGAACCGATCGCTGGTCTCGATTGCTGCCTTTTGAGCTGCGGCCAGTTGTTCCATTTCGATCCCCGGAAGGTCTCGTTCAACCATGTAGGCAGGCATAGAGTGCTCCTTTTACCTCTCCTGGAATTAGAGTGCTATGGGGCGATAATACCGGAGAACTTTCGATAAGCACTATTAACTGCTTCCTCGAGCTTTTCAATCCTACGCCCGCCGCCCTGAGCTAGATCAATTTTGCCGCCGCCACGTCCATCCAGCATAACGCATGCTTCTTTTATCAACGCATTCATGTCACCAGGACCAACGGGTGACCGCGCAAACAGCAATCGCGCAGTTTCACCTTCGCGTGAACCCAGCAACGCGACAACATTCGGATGAGCTATTAAGGCGAGGGCGAGATGCTTGAGAGAATCTGCATCGCGATCACCGAAGACTTTGGCGATGATCGTTGGAGCCGGCGGGCGGTAGCCCGCCTTTAAACGAGACTCCTTCAGAATTTGTTCTGCTTCGACGCGGCAAGCAACTTCATCAAGTTCACGGACACGACGCGTGAGCTTCTTGTTCTCTTCAATCAACTTTTTGAGCAGGGCCGGCGAGTCTTCACGCCCAGCGCTGAACAACTCGGCCACGGCCCGCGCCGTTCTGTTTGCTTTGCGATAGTCATTCAGCACGCGATTGCCCGCCATAAATTGAATTCGCGTCAAGCCTTTCGCGCGCTCCCAGCTTCGGACCGCGATCACGCCGACTTCGCCGGTTGATTTTGCATGCGTCCCGCCGCATGGGGTCAAATCAAATTCATCGATTTCGATCAGTCGCAGCTCGCCTTCGCGCGCCGGCTCTTTGCGCAGCGGCAGACTTTCGGCTTCTTGCGTTGTGACCTGCCGAATTTGGATCGGACGACATTCCCAAATGATCTGGTTAGCTAAATCGACTGCCTGATCAATTCGTTCGTCTGTCGGATCATCGAGCGCCACGTCGATTTCGCATTCATGTTCGAGCACACGAAAGCTATGGGTTGGCGCGGCGAATAATCTGACGAAGGCCGCGGAGAGAATATGTTGTCCGGTGTGTTGTTGCAGGTGATCGAGCCGGCGCAACCAATCGACTTGGCCGTGAACGGAGTCGTCAACGTCCGGAACAGGGCCCCGGATGACATGTAACACTCCTTCGTCTTCAGCGTCGATGCAGTCGTTTACGCGCGCCTCGCCCAAAGTTCCCGTGTCGCTTGGCTGGCCGCCGCCCGTTGGATAAAACGCTGTGCGATCGAGCGTGATTGCTACCGCACCGTCGTCGCGTTGGTTTACGCCGGTGACGCGAGCATCGAATTCGAGCAGGCGTGAATCGTTGTAATAGAGTCTTTCAGTAACACTCATGTCCGTTTCGATGTTATCAAAGAAATGAAGAAAAGCACGATCCACAAGTGAGCCGAAGTACAGAAATACTCGCGGTTATTCGTGTAGTTGCAGAACCGATTTATATGGTTGGTCTCTACTGATTCAGTCGGTTCGAAATCTCTTTGACAGTGCTCGATGGAAGCACACATAATCGCCAGGTTTCGGTCGTCGATGGCGAGATTAGAAATCAAATGCCGATAGCTACCAGATCATTTCGCTTGCGCCTTGCCGCATCCTTTTCGCTGCTGCTCATTCTGTGCAGCGGCGCATTAGCACAGGAGCAGCCGCTTCGGATCAAATACTTGCTGGCGATGCCGCACCCAAGCTCGCACCTCTTTGAAGTCACGATTGAAGTCGGATTGCCCGCGGACACCAAGACAGACTCGCTGGATTTTCAGATGCCGAAGTGGTCGCCCGGGCGTTACGCGGTTTTTGATTTCGCCAAGAACGTGCAGGAGTTTCGCACCGGGCTTGACCCGCGCGATGTTCGGTCTGACCAGCCGCCACCTAAGCCCATACCCGCTCCGCCTTTTCAAAGGTTAGACGATCAGACATGGCGGGTGAATACCCGCGGCATGGGAAGCTTGGGCCGCTTCATTGTCAGCTACAAGGTCTTCGCCAACGATCTCTCCGGCACTTTTTCTCAACTCGACGCACACCACGCGAACTTCAACGGCGGCTGCGTCTTTGTGTACGTCGTCAATCACAAACAGGACCCGGTCAGTCTCTCGATTAATGAGCCGAAAAGCTGGCGTATCGTAAACGGCCGGACAGAAAGCAGGGACAAAACGGAATTTCAATTTCCCAATTGGGACATCATGATCGACAACCCAACTGAAATTGCGCCCGACTGGACGGAGGATGATTTTAAAGTTGACGGTAAAACATATCGCGTCGTCGTGCATTCGTTGGGCAACGAGGGCGGCAAACGACCGGACCTCATTCGGGGTATTGAAAAGATTGTGAGGACTGAAACAGCGATGTGGGGTCCCCCGGAATTCGACTCCTACACTTTTCTCATTCACTTTGCCAACGACGGCCATTCGAGCGACGGCATGGAACATCTTACTTCGACGCAGGTCATCATGCCTGGCGCTCTGGGCGAGCCGGGCATGTTAGAGGAAACGCTGGACGGTATCGCACATGAATTCTTTCATGTCTGGAACGTCAAACGTCTCCGGCCGGTCGAACTCGGCCCGTGGGATTTTACGCGGCCGGCGAACACGCGCGGCTTGTGGATCGCGGAGGGCATCACCAACTATTACGGTCACCTGATGCAGCGGCGCGCGGGTTTATGGGACGACGCCAAGCTGCTGAGCACACTCGCCGGACAGATTACCGAAGTCGAAAATGCGCCCGGCAGCAGATTGATGAGTGCGGAAGAATCTTCGCTGTCCGCACCTTTCATCGATGATGCCGTGCATGCTCAACACACGAATCTCGAGAACACTTCGATCAGCTATTATCCGAAAGGCGAAGTCCTCGGAATCGTTCTCGACTTGCTGATTCGTGGAAAGACAAATGGTAAAGCTTCGCTCGATGACGTGATGCGGCGCATGTATGAAGAATTCTATTTGAAGAGTCCGAACGCTACTTACTATTTGCGCGGGCGCGGTTACAAAAACGAAGACTTCGAGCGCGTCACGTCGGAAGTTGCCGGAATGGACATGAGCGATTTTTTCAAACGCTACGTGCGCGGCGTGGAGTCACCGCCATACGAGACAGCGTTCGCGCAAGTAGGATTGCGCCTGGTACGCGATCCGCGGGCCCCGGTTGCCGTAGGTGTCAGCGCCGATGAAAACGATCAAGCTAACTTCAAGATTGCCAGTGTCCGTCCTGACTCGCCGGCCGCGGAGGCAGGTGTGGAGGTGGGCGATATCGTCACGCAGTTTGGTGGAATTAAACTTACGCCGGCCAATTTTCTGAAGACTATAGCTCGTTACAAACCGGGCGATCGTATACAGGTAACTCTACGGCGCGGCGAGCGTTCGATACAAGCGACCATCACGCTGACCTCTGCGCAGGTTTTCGATTATCGGATTGAAGAAATGAAGGATGCGTCGCCGGGAACGAAGGCCTTGCGCGTCGCGTGGTTGAATGGGAAATGATAATCCGCGGATTACGCTGATTAGGAAATACCAGGAGCGCCTTGAGAGAGATTCTGCCGGTAACCTTCCCTTAATCAGTGAAATCTGCGTAATCTGCGGATGATTTATCGATTCAATCTCGAGGCAATTACTTTCGCCGCCGTCGCGCCGGAACCAACCGCGCCGCTGATCGTAGGCGCTAATGGATTTGCTACATCACCAATCGCGAAGACGTTTCCCACGCTCGTCTCCTGCTGGGGACCGACAATTACATAACCACGGGCGTCCGTTTCTAACTGAGTCTGAAACAGTTCAGTGTTTGGTTGGGATCCAATCCGCACGAGCACGCCCTGGACCGCCATCTGAAAAGGTTTGAGGGCGCCGCCGCGCTCAATCTCGACAGCCTCGACGGACTCACTGCCCCAAATTCGGCGCAGCACAGATTCACGAAACACAGTAATGCAGTGATTTGCGTGCAAACTCTCAGCGAACTCGCGCCGCGCGCGCAACTCTTTGCCGCGATGAACGAGCGTCACAGTGGGACAAACTTCGGCGAGCAACAAAGCGTTTTCTACCGCCGCATCGCCGCCACCGACCACACAGACGTCTTTGCCCGCGAATTGATGCCGGTCGCGGGTGGCGGATTCGATCATCCCGCGTCCTTCGAAATCAGCTTCGCCGGGAATGCCGAGCTGGCGATGACGCAAACCCGTGGCGATGATGATCGCAATGGCTTGAAGACTTTCGCCGGTGTGAAGGCTAATGCGCCTGGCTTTCAAGTCAACGCTGTCGATCGCAACGTTGGTCCAGAGATCGAAGTCGCAGTCTTTGGTTTGTGCGGCAAAACAATCGCGCATCTCGCGGCCGTTTGCAGCGCGCGCTCCGAGATAATTTTCAATCGGGTTGTGAACGGAAAGGAGCTGGCCGCCGACCTCTTCGGTTTGCTCCAGGACCAACGTGTCGAGGCCCAGCTCGTCGCACCAGAGCGCCGCGGACAATCCAGCCGGCCCCGCACCAATGATCAAAACGTCGTGCATGCTTAGACAGTTACTTTCGTGAACGGTGTCAGAGTACCGACTTCAGTCGGGTTCTTCGGTATCAGAAAGCCGAACTGAAGTTGGTACTCTAACACCTGGGACATCCTGGCGTTCAGTTCGGCTCAGGAGGTTGATAAAGATTCGGAATGCTTGCGATTTGCGCCTCGGACAAAGGTCTCAACTTCAACTGTTCGATCAGGAAGTGTATCCGATCGCGGCGCGCTTCGGCGTTGAGCGCGTGCTCGGCATCATAAATCTTCAGTTGCTTAGGTTCGCTGACGACGGCCGCGTATTGACGCGCGCGATCGGCATTCAGAAACTTTTCGCGCGATGCATACTGAAGAAACACGAAGGCTGGCGAGGCATGCGAAACGAACTTGCCTTGATCCAGATAGCTGTACTTCGCGACGAATGCGTCGACTTTCTCAGGACCTATCTTCTGTCTGAATTCCTGAAAATCCTTGGTGTTTTGCGAAATCTCATCTGACATCGAACCGGCCATCAGCACGAACGCTTTGAAGCGTCGATCCAGTCCACTCAACAGCGCGCCAACTCCCGCGTTACAGCTGTGGCCAACATACGCGATTCGTTTTGAATCGACATCCCTTCGCGCAGTTAACAGATCGACTCCCCGCCGCATGTCGATTACTTGCTGAAGAAACTCGGTGGCATTGCGCTCGTCCAGGGGATCTTTGATTGGCACGTATCCGGGCCGGGACATGGGATGGTCCGTCAAGAGCGAAACCAACCCGCTTTGTGCGAGCGCCACGGCCTCATCGAGAAACTCTTTCCGATTGCGCATGGAAGAGTTTTGCCAGCACCAATGTCCCCAGATCACTGCTGCAAAGGGACCGCGGCCTTTCGGCACGACCAGATAGGCAGGAACGACGCCACCTTTAGGACTGCCGTAAGTAATGTCATAGATCGTTGCGCGTTCTCGATGTTGGACGCCGATTTGTTTTATGCGTAGCGGCGCCTTTTGATCGTAATCAAAATGTTGCACCAGATCTGCATCTTGGGCACGCGAATGGGCGACGCTGAAAAAAAGAATTGCAACGAACGAAATGACCAGCAAAATTTCTTTTCGCGTTTGCATGTTTCGATTCTCCGAGGAACTCGTTCGATGAACCGCAACGCGGTTCGAGCCTCCAGCCCAACGTTGCCGCCGCGGCTACGTTGGGTTTACGAATGCGCGAAATGATATCAACCGCAACGCGGTTGTGTCAGTCCCAAACGTATCGTTCGTCCCATTCAATGCGATGCCGCTGCAAAAGCGCACGGAGTTCGTCCTGGAATCCAATCTTTCGGTGATGTTCCTCCTGACTGGCGATGTAGGCTTTGACTTGCTCGAGGTTGGACTCGCTCACCGAGAAATCCGACTGAAGGCGCTGGCGCAACCGCGTTGCGGTTGGATGATATATCATCATTCGATCCCCAGGGTAGCCGAAGCGGCAACCCTGGGCTGAAGGTCATAACCGCTTCGCGGTTGGCACTAAACGTAGTTTGAGCGCATTGACAACATCGCATTCCGATGCGACGCTGAATTGCTCCGACCATAATTTGCGAAAGGAGAACGACGATGCGTCTAACTGAGATGGTTTCGTGTTCTGGTTGAGCGGCGAAGCTGGCGCCTAGCGTCCTCGCTCAGGTGTTGAGCGGGCTTGAGAAACAACCCTTCGATCCGAATCTGCTGGTCGGTTTCGACAAAGCGGACGACGCCGGAGTGTATCGTCTGCGCGACGATCTGGCGCTGGTGCAGACGCTCGATTTCTTCACGCCGATTGTGGATGACCCGTTCGATTACGGACGCATTGCGGCGCTCAATTCGATCAACGACGTGTGGGCCATGGGCGGCACCCCGATTACGGCGATGGCAATTACATGCTTTCCTAAAAAAGGGGTCGACTTCTCGATCTTGACCGAGATCATGCGCGGCGGTCTTTCGGTGCTGACGCAGAACAAAGTCGCGTTGGTCGGCGGTCACAGCGTGGATAACGAGCAGATCATGTTTGGCTATTCAGTGACCGGCGTGATCGATCCAATTAAGGTGGCCACTAATGCCGGCGCGCAGCTTGATGATGTGATCATTTTGACGAAACCGATCGGCACCGGCGTGATCTCGACCGGAATCAAACGTGCGAAAGCAAGCGCGGACGTGGTCGCTGAATCGCTGGCGACGATGTTAACTCCCGGCAAGTATGCTGCGGAAGCGATCTCTAAGTTTGGAGTGCGGGGGGCGACTGATGTAACTGGATTCGCTTTGTTTGGCCACGCATGGGAGATGGCGTGCGCGAGCGGCGTGACGATTGAGATCGATTCGGAGCGCGTGCCTCTGATTAAAGGAGCTCTGGAGTTAGCGGCGGCCGGATTGTTGACGAGTGGCGATAAGACGAATCGCGAATATGTGGGCGCCGAAGTCGAAGTCGCGTCAACGCTCGATCCGAATCTGCTGAAGTTGTTCTACGATCCGCAAACGGCGGGCGGCTTGCTACTGTCCGTTTCGGAAGAGAAGGCGGAAGACTTGTTGGCAGAGTTGCGCGAGCATTATCCGCGCGTAGAAATTATTGGGCGAGTGGTTGAGCGAGGCGCCAAAGCAATCGTCGTGAAATGAATATATGTGTCAGAACCGCGAGCGGTAGCTACCGGATCATTTGTCATTTTTCATTGGTTATTGGGAGATGGCAGTCGTCACACGTTCTTTAAATGGCAAATGCAAATGTCAAATGACAGATGATAAATGATCCGGTCGCTACCGCTCGCGGTTCCGACACGAATTGATAGGTGACATGGATCACTACGACGCAATCATCATCGGTTCTGGCCAGGCGGGAAAGCCTCTGGCAACGACGCTTGGCAAAGCGGGCTGGAAGACTGCGCTGATTGAACGCGACCAGATCGGCGGCACGTGCATCAACTATGGCTGCACGCCGACGAAGACGATGTTCAATAGCGCACGCGTTGCTTATCTCGCGCGGCGCGCCGCGGATTTTGGCGTGCACAGCGGCGACGTTCGCGTCTGCTTGAAAGAAGTTCGCGAACGAAAGCAGCGCGTCGTCGAGGAATTTCGCGAAAGCGGATTGAAGGGAATTGAAAAAACGGAGAATCTCGATCTGCTGACCGGAGATGCTCGGTTCACTGATAAGCACACCATCGAAGTGAAGCTCAACGACGGCGCCGTACGAACTCTCACTGCCGAAAAGATTTTCATTAACACGGGCGACCGTCCGGCAGAGCCTAATCTGGAAGGCATCGACGAAGTTTCCACGCTCGATTCAACTTCGATCATGGAACTTGATGAGCTGCCTGAGCATCTGCTAGTGCTCGGCGGCGGTTACATCGGTCTGGAGTTCGGGCAAATGTTTCGCCGCTTCGGTAGCGAAATCACAATCGTCCAGCAAGCCAAACAGTTACTCGGTCGCGAAGACCCTGATATTGCCGACGCGGTGCGAGAAGTGATGGAAGAAGACGGCATCAAAGTGTTGCTCGACGCTAAAGCCGTTCGAGCTAAGCGAGACGGAACGAAGATCAATTTAACAGTGAGAACAACTGGCGGTGAACAAACTTTAACCGGAACACATCTGCTGTGTGCTGTGGGCCGGAAACCCAATACTGAAGATCTGAATCTCGCGGCGGCTGGAATTGAAACGGACAAGCAAGGAAATATCAAGGTCAATAACAAACTCGAGACGAACGTCCCGGGCGTGTACGCGCTGGGCGATGTCAAAGGCGGCCCGCAATTCACGCATATTTCCTACGACGACTTTCGCATCATCAGAACTAATCTGCTCGAAAGCGGCAATGCAACTACCGACGAACGCTTCGTGCCTTACACGGTTTTCATCGATCCACAACTGGGCCGCATCGGCATTAGCGAAACGGAAGCGAAAGATAAAAGTCTGGACTTCCGCGTGGCGAAGTTAGAGATGAAGAGCGTCGCCCGCGCCATCGAGATGAGTGAGACGCGCGGCTTCATAAAAGCAATCGTGGATGCGAACAACAAACAGATTCTCGGCGCGTCGGTGCTCGGAGTCGAAGGCGGCGAGCTGATGGCCATGTTCGAAATCGCCATGATGGGCAAGCTGCCCTATACGGTTTTGAAGGACGCGATCTTCGCGCACCCGACGCTGGCCGAGTCGCTGAATAATTTGTTTATGGCGATGGATAAGTAAGAGCTTAACTAGTGTGTCGTTTCTAAAGTTCTCGTAACAAAGCGTGATTCGGTTTTCAGTCCCGGAGGGACGAAATGTTTATAGAACCAAGCCCAAAAGAACCGCTTCGCTCCAGCGGAGCGAGATATTCCTTTCTTTCGACAACACATTGCGCTCCTACGGAGCGCTGGTGTGCTTTGCTGTGGATTAGCTATAAACATTTGGCCGCTCTGCGGCCAGGCCAGATTTTGTCAGCGAACTTTAGAAACAGGATACTAGATGAAGTTCGAGCTAATCGGTAGAATTCAAAATGAAGAGATAATCTCCGTGAAAGTC
>WNGL01009142.1_pt1 | contig 11511 bp, 9 predicted proteins | sample 5400591 | NCBI WGS metagenome assembly WNGL01 (sample SAMN13153377, study PRJNA577476) | soil metagenome | isolation source: 80 cm soil or saprolite under Garry oak tree replicate 1 | place: USA:California | collected 2016-06-15
TTGGGCTCGACGGCGACGACCCGGCAGGCTGGGTTGCGCTCGCGGAAGCACTGGCCCACGCCCACGATGGTGCCCCCGGTGCCGACCCCGCCGACCACGGCGTCGGGGATCACGCCGTCCGGCAGCTGGGCCAGCGTCTCCGGGCCGAGCCAGGTGCGGTTCTCCTCGACGTTCCACTCCGAATCGAATTGCTGCGGCGCGAAGTATCCCGGCTGGCTGCCGAGTTCCCTGGCCTTGGCCAGCGCGTCGTTGACGTGAAAGTCACCGAGCGTCATCACCTGCGCGCCGAAGGCCCGCGAGATGGCCAGCCGTTCCTGGCTCATCCCGTCCGGCATGACCACGAGCATCTTGTAGCCCTTGACCGCGGCGACCATGCTCATCGCGTTCCCGGTGTTGCCGCTGCTGGCCTCGACGATCGTGTCACCGGGCCGCAGCAGCCCTTCCCGCTCGGCACGCTCGATCATGTACCTGGCGATGCGCGCCTTGATCGACCCCGACGGGTTCAGGTGCTCGAGCTTGACCCATATCCCGTCCACCATGATCAGGGGCGTGTTGCCGATCGCGTCAAGGATCGTGCCGCCCGCCCGCGGGGGCGCGCCGGCCTGCGCCTCACCTGTGGCACTCATGCTTGCACCTTATGCGCATACTTTTACAGCATGCCTGTGCGCCTCCACCACGTGGTCATCGACGCTCACGATCTGCCCGGCCTGGCCCGGTTCTGGACGCAGGCGCTCGGGTGGAAGACCCTGTCCGAGCGCGAGCGCGAGATCGTCATCGGGCCCGGCGAGAACGCGCCCGTCGGCATCTGCTTCATGCCGGTGACCGGCGCCAAGACGGTCAAGAACCGCGTGCACCTCGACCTCACCACCGGCGCCGACGACCGCGACGCCGAGATAGAGCGCCTGCTCGGGCTCGGCGCGCTCCGCGTCGACATCGGCCAGACCGGCGCCGAGTCCTGGACGGTCCTGGCCGACCCGGAAGGCAACGAGTTCTGCGTGGTGCGCCCGAAGAAAACGCTGACCGGCTGACCGCTCCCGCGGCCTTCACCGGCGGGTGGGCCGATCAGGCCGGCGCGCCGTCGGGCAGCGACGGCACCGCGTTCGCGCGCACCACCTGGGCGTAGAAGCTGGCGCTCGACTTCGGTATGCGGCGCTGGGTTTCGTAATCAACGAAGACAATGCCGAAGCGCTTCTGGTAACCCCAGCCCCACTCGAAGTTGTCCAGCAGGGACCAGACGTAGTAGCCGGCCAGCCGGGCCCCGTCCTTGGCCGCGCGCGCCGCGGCTTCCAGGTGCTGGTGCAGGAACCTGACCCGCTCCACGTCATTCACCGCGCCCTCCGGGCTGACGTAGTCCTCGGCCGCGCAGCCGTTCTCGGTGATGTACAGCGACAGCCCGGGCGCGTCCTTCGACAAGCGCAGCAGCAGGTCGTAGAGCCCGTCCGGGTCGACGAGCCAGCCCATCGGGGTCCTAGCCAGCCCGGCCGGGCGGTACTCGACCACGCCGGGCAGTTCGCAGCGGGCTGGCTCCTCGTTCCGCCGCAGATCATCGGGGTCGCCCGCGCGCAGGTACACCGGGGAGTAGTAGTTGACCCCGAGGAAGTCGATGGGCTGGCTGATCGTCTCCAGGTCACCGGGGGCGATCAGAGACTCGTGCGGTACCAGCACCGCCCTGGCGCGGCTGGGGTACCGGCCGTGCAGCACGGGCTCCAGGAAGAGGCCGTTCAGCTCGGTATCGGTGGCCAGCCGTGCCTGCTCGACGCGGTCCGGCGGGACCGCTTCCGGCACCCGGACCGGATGAAGGTCCAGGGTGATCCCGATCGCGGCGCCGGCAGGCAGCACGCTGCGCAGGGCCCCGGTAGCCAGCCCGTGACCGAGCAGCAAATGATGGGTCGCGGCGCGAGCGGCCTCAGCATCGCGCAGCCCGGGGGCGTGCACGCCGGTGCGGTAGCCGTTGTTCGCCACGACCTGCGGCTCGTTCAGCGTTATCCAGCGCGCAGCCTGGCCGCCGAGGGCCCCGGCCACGATCGCGGCGTATTCGGCAAAGCGCTGGGCCGTGCTCCGTACGGCCCAGCCACCCGCGTCCTGAAGCTCTTGCGGGAGATCCCAGTGGTAGAGGGTGATCGCAGGCGCGATGTCCTTGCTGGCCAGCTCGTCAAGCAGGGCCCGGTAGTAGTCGAGGCCCTTCTGGTTCACCGCCCCCGCGCCGCCCGGCTGGACGCGCGGCCAGGAGACAGAGAACCGGTAGGAGTTGAGGCCGAGCGACGCCATGAGGGCCACGTCCTCGCGGTACCGGTGGTAAGAGTCGCACGCGATGTCACCGGTGTCGCCCCGGGAGATCTTGCCCGGCAGGTGGCTGAAGCTGTCCCAGATCGACGGGGTGCGGCCGTCGGTGCTCGCCGCCCCCTCGATCTGGTAGGCCGCCGTGGCCGCGCCCCAGGCGAAGCCCGGCGGGAAGGGCAGGGCGCCGTTGGGACTGGTTCCTGCTGTCGTCATCAGGCTCTCCTTGCGCGACGGGGCCTCTGCGTGCCTGCCGCTGAGGGCCTTGACGGCATATGCGGCGAGTCTTAGTGTAAGCGCTTAGATCAGCCAATGTAAGCGGTTAGATTACCGATCTGGCGGCTTCAGCCCCCTCAGATGGAGATGGGCGCAATGGCACCCGACGGCGATCAGGCAGCGGGCAGTACGGTCACCCAGGTCACCCTTTATGACGTTGCGCGTCTGGCCGGCGTCTCCACGGCGACCGTGTCACGGGTGGTGCACGGCCAGGACAAGGTGCGCGGGAGCACCAGGCAACGGGTGCAGCAGGCGATCGAGCAGCTGGGCTACGTCCCCAATGGCGCAGCCCAGAGCCTGTCCCGCCGGCGCAAGGACGTGATCGGCCTGGTCTGCGTGGAGCACGTCGGCCTGGCCCCACGGCAGTACGACATCGAGAGCATGAGCATGCTCTTCTACGACGAGGTGCAGCGCGGCGCAGAGGCGCGCATTCGCGACCACAACTGGTCGCTGCTGATCACTTATCTTCGGGAGGACAACGAGGCTAACCTGCCCCGGCTGCTCTCGCTGTCCGGCAAGGTCGATGGCCTGCTCATCGGGGAGGGGCTGGTTCCCTCGTCGTTCCTGGCGCGCCTCGCCAGGCGCCTGCCGGTCGTCGTGGTAGCCGGCGACCCCGACGAGCATGCGGCCGACGTGGTGACGGCGGACAACCGCGCGGGCTCGGCCGCCCTCGTGAGCCACCTCGTCGAGGACCACGGCAAGCGGCGGCTGTTTCACGTCGACGGGCCGGCCACGGCTCCCGACGCCAAGGAGCGGCGGCTCGGGCTGTGTGACGTCCTGCATGCTCATCCGGACAGCCAGCTTCTGGGGTCCTACAACGGGCGCTTCAGCGTACAGAGCGGCGAGGATGCCGGAGCGGAGCTACTGGCCGCGCGCGGCGTTGCACTCCCGGACGCAGTGGTCTGCGCCAACGACCAGATGGCCATCGGCGTGCTGCAGGCGTTCAGCCGGGCCGGCGTGCGCGTCCCCGAAGACGTGGCCGTGGTCGGCTTTGACGACATCTTCCTCGGCGGCATCATCGACCCGACGCTCACCACGGTGCACCAGCCCATGCGCCTGCTCGGCGAGCGGTCGTGCGCCCGCCTTCTCGACCGTATTGCCCAGCCAGACCTGCCCCCCAGGGTGGAACTGCTGCCGACGGAGCTGGTGCTGCGCAGAAGCTGCGGTTGCCCGCCGGGCGCGGCGGCCCGCAGCCCGATCGAGCCGCTCGCGGCTCACAGCCCCGATGTCCTTTCCGCTGCGGCTCGGGGCCACGGTCCCGCGGGCCCGGCCGCACTCAGCTAGGAGCCGGCGATGCCGTTCATCCTCCGCCGCCTGGCCTTCTACGTCGTCGCCGCGTGGGTGGCGCTGACCGTGAACTTCTTCATCCCGCGGGCGATGCCCGGGAATGCCGTGCAGGAGATCATGTCGAAGTTCCCTAACCTGCAGCCTTCCGCTTACCGGGCGCTGCAAGCCATGCTCGGCGTCGGCCATCCCGGCTCGCTGTGGCACCAGTACCTGGCCTATCTCGGCGATGTAGCCCACTTCAACTTCGGCACCGACGTCGCCGAGTACCCGGCCCAGGTGTCGACCCTGCTGGGCGAGACCATCCCCTGGACCTTAACCCTGGTGGGCACCGCGACGGTGATCGCTTTCTTTATCGGCACCGCGCTGGGCATCCTGGCTGGCTGGCGGCACGGGGGCTGGCTCGACCGGGTACTGCCCGGGTTGATGTTCCTGCAGGCGATCCCGTATTTCTTTCTCGCGCTCATCCTGCTCACCCTGCTGGCCGTCACCGTGCACGTGTTCCCGCTTGGCCAGGGGTACGCAGGCGGCCTGATACCGGGCTGGCACTGGGCGTTCGCCGGCAGCGCCGTTTACCACTCGGTACTGCCCGCCTTCACCATCGTCCTGACGTCGGTCGCCGGCTGGATGCTGCAGATGCGGAACGTGATGATCACCACGATCGGCGAGGATTACGTGCTGGCCGCGCAGGCCAAGGGCCTGCCCAACCGCCGGGTGATCTTCAGCTACGCGGCGCGCAACGCGCTCCTTCCCCAGATGCAGGGATTCGGCCTGGCCCTCGGCTTCGTGGTGTCCGGCGCCATCATCATGGAGATCGTCTTCTCCTACCCTGGCATCGGGCTGCTGCTGCTCAACGCGGTCACGTCCAACGACTTTCCGCTGATGCAGGCCATCTTCCTGGTGATCACCTTCGCGGTCCTGCTTGCCAATCTCATCATCGACCTGGTCATTGTGGCCTTCGATCCGCGCGTCCGGGCCAGGGAGGCAGCCAGATGACCGCCACGCTGCCGGTCAGCACCGGCCCGGCCGTGCCGGCCCTGGCCCCTCGCCAGCTTGGCCGGTGGCGGCGCCTGCCCCTGAAGGCGAAGGCGGGTGTGGTCCTGCTTGGCCTGTTCGTGCTGGCCGCGGTCATCGGGCCGATGGTGACTCCCTATGACCCCGCGTACCAGAATCCCTCGCTGGGCTTGTCACTGCATGCGCCTGACGCCGCACACGTTCTCGGCACCACCCAGAGCGGCCAGGACGTGCTCTCGCAGCTCCTGGTCGGGATCCGGATGACCCTCGAGCTCGCGCTCCTGGTCGGCGTGATCGCCACGGCGCTGTCGGTCATCGTCGGCGTCTCCGCTGCCGTCCTCGGCGGCCTGTGGGACGAACTGCTGTCACTGATCACCAATGTGTTCCTGGTGATCCCGGCCTTGCCGCTGCTGATCATCCTGCTCGGCTACCTGCCGCGGACGGGACAGACCGCCACCGTGCTCGTGCTCAGCGTGCTCGGCTGGCCATGGGGGGCGCGGGTGATCCGCGCCCAGACGCTGGCGATCCGCGGCCGCGATTTCATCGCTGCCTCCCGCGAGACCGGCGAGAGTACCTGGCGGATCATCGCCTTCGAGATCATCCCGAACGAGGTGAGCCTGATCGCGGCGAACTTCGTGAACACGGTGCTCTATGCGATCGGGGCCTCGGTCGCGCTCGCCTTCATCGGCCTGTCCAACCTGTCCACCTGGAGTCTCGGCACCATGCTCTACTGGGCCCAGAGCCAGCAGGCGCTGCAGCTCGGAGCCTGGTGGTGGTTCGCGCCTCCCGGTCTGGCCGTGGCGCTGATGGGCACCTCGCTGGTGCTGCTGAACACCGGAATCGACGAGCTCGGCAACCCGCGCCTGCGCGACGCGAGCCACGCCTACCGGGTCGGCGGGCGCCGGCTCCGCCCCACTGATCCGACGCCGGTGCTGCAGGCGCCCCCGCCCCGCCGCGGCGTGCTCGCCGGCTTCGTGCACTCGTTCTCCCGCAGTGCGATGCTCGACGACCGCGATCGCCGGCTCGGCACGCCTGCCCGGGGCGGTGATCCGCAATGAGAGCCGGCTACGGTGCCCCCGGCTCCGGCGGCCCGGCAGGACGCTGGCTGACTTCCGCGGACCCGATACTCGCGATCCGCGACCTGTCGATCATCTACGGCACCCCAACCGACAACGTGCGAGCCGTGGACCGGGTGAGCCTCGATTTGCATGCCGGCGAGGTAGTCGGCCTGGTGGGCGAAAGCGGGTCAGGCAAGTCGACGCTCGCCTACGGCGCCTGCCGCCTGCTGCGCGCGCCCGCGCTCATCACCAGCGGCAGCGTTCGCTATCAGGGCCACAGGATGGCCACGCCAGCCAACATCCTGCAGTTGAGCCCTGACCAGCTGATGAGCCTGCGCTGGCGGGAAATCGCGATCGTCTTCCAGAGCGCGATGAACGCGCTCAATCCGGTGCTCAGGGTGCGCGATCAGCTGCTCGACGTCATCCGCGTGCACCTGCACATCTCCGCGGGCGAGGCCATCGAGAAGGCCGGCTCGCTGCTGGACATGGTCGGCATTCCGCGCTCGCGCCTCCGGGCCTACCCGCACGAGCTTTCCGGCGGCATGCGCCAGCGGGTGATGATCGCCATGGCCCTGGCCACCGATCCGGAGGTCGTGATCATGGACGAGCCGACCACCGCGCTCGACGTCGTCGTCCAGCGCGAGATCCTCGCCCAGATCCTCGAGCTGAAGAATCGGCTCGGGTTCGCGATCCTGTTCATCACCCACGACCTGTCCTTGCTCCTCGAGCTCGCCGACCGGATCGCAGTGATGTACGCCGGCCAGCTCATGGAGATCGGCACTGCGGGCGAGATTCAGCACGAGCCTGCGCATCCGTATACCAAGCGGCTGCTGCACTCGTTCCCGTCCCTCCGGGGCACGCGCCGGGACCTGACCGGCATTCCCGGCTCACCACCCGACCTGCACCGGCCGCCGCCGGGCTGCCCGTTCCTGCCGCGCTGCAGCGAGGGCACCGATGCCTGCGCCGGCATTGAGATGAGCCTCGAGCCCGTCGCCTCATCCCGTGACTCCCGGCACGTGACGGCCTGCCCGTTCGTGCTGCCCGACGGGCAGGCCGCCGCTGACGACGCCAGCCGCCCCGTCGCCGGCGGTCACCCGAGCGCGGAGGAGATGAGCCCGTGATCAGCGAAGGTGCCGGCCGCCAGCAGCCGCCGGGCGAGGCCGTGCACGCCGCCGGGGACCCGGCCGCCGTGCATCCGGCCGCGGCGCGCGGATCTCTCGTAATGGAAGCAGCGTCGCTGAGCAAGGACTTCCGGATTGCCCGCAACCAGGTCTTGCCTGCGGTCCGCGACGTCTCCATCAGCCTCTATCGCGGCGCCGTCGTGGCGCTGGTCGGCGAGAGCGGGTCCGGCAAATCCACCGTGGCCCGGCTGCTGGCCGGGCAGGAGCATCCGTCGGCAGGCACGATCCGCCTCAATAACCAGCCGGTGGAACTGTCCGGCCGCCGGGCGTTCCGGCGGTATAAGAGCGAGGTCCAGCTCGTCTTCCAGGACCCGTTTGCCTCGCTGAACCCCGCGCACACCGTGCGTTACCACATTGAGCGCCCGGTGCGGCTGCACCGCGGCTCGTTTTCGGCCAGCGAGGTGCGGCAGGAGGCCGCGGCCCTGATGGAGCAGGTGCGCCTCACGCCCACCGAGAAGTTCCTCGCGAAGTACCCGCACGAGCTGTCGGGCGGGCAGCGGCAGCGGGTCGCGTTCGCCCGGGCGCTGGCCGCCAGGCCGAGCGTGCTGCTGGCTGACGAGCCGGTTTCCATGCTGGACGTGTCCATCCGGCTCGAGATGCTGAACCTCCTGGACGATCTGCGGAGGCGGTTCCACCTCGCGCTGCTCTACATCACCCATGACATCGCCTCGGCCCGCTACTTCGCCGACGAGGTGCTCGTCATGTACGCCGGGCAGATCGTCGAGCGCGGGCCCGCGGAGGAGGTGACCCAGCAGCCGGCCCATCCCTACACCCAGCTTCTGGTCAGCTCGGCACCCGATCCGGACAACCTCGGCGCGGCGCTGCGGAATGGCGCGAGCAGCGCCGGGCAGCGGCCCGGCACGGCCAGCCTGCCGCCCGACGGCGCCTGTCCGTTCAGTGTCAGGTGCCCGTTCGCGGACGACCGATGCCACCGCGAGAATCCCGAGCTGCTGCAGATCTCCGCGGCCAGGGCGGCCGCGTGCTGGCGGCTCGACGTCGCCGCCCCTGACGTTTTCGCCGGACGAGAAGGAGGTGGGGACGTTACGAGCTAGCGCACACCCATACACCAGCCGGGATACCGATCCCTCGAGCACAGGAAAGGCTGAAATGAGAACGAGACATCTGAGACCTGGCAGGCTCATGGCGGTCGCGGCGGCCGGCCTGCTCGCGGCCGGACTCGGCGCGTGCTCGTCGAGCCCGGCCTCGACGGGCTCATCGAGCGGCGCGTCGGGCGCGTCAGGCACGCTGGTCATGGAGAGCTCCCCGGAGAGCGCGATCACCCAGGACTTCAACCCGTTCGTACCGACGGTGGCTCCCCAGGGCATGGGTGCCACCGGGCTGATCTACGAGCCGCTGCTCCAGTTCGACCTCGCCGCGCCGCCGAAGTACTACACCTGGCTGGCCACGGCCTACAAGTGGTCGGACGGCGGCAAGACGATCACCTTCACGATCCGGCCGGGCGTGAAGTGGAACAACGGCACGGCGATGACGCCGGCCGACGTCGTGTTCACCTACGACCTGGTGAAGAAGAACACCGCCATCAACCTCGCCGGACTTGACATCTCCAGCGTGAGCGCCTCGGGTAACACGGTCACGATCACGTTCCCGACGCCTCAGTACACGAACCTGCAGGAGATCGCCGGCGTGCCGATCCTGCCAAAATCGGTCTGGGGCAGCGCCGGCAACCCGGCGACGTTCACGGACGCGACTCCGGTCGGCACGGGACCGTACATGCTGAAGAGCTTCACCCCGCAGGGCTTCACACTGACGAAGAACCCGAAGTACTGGCAGGCTTCCCAGGTAAGGATCCAGAACGTCTACTTCCCGGTCTACACCTCCAACACCGGGGCGCTGTCGGCGCTGTTCTCGGGGCAGATCGACTGGACGGGCAACTTCATCCCCGGGCTGCAGAAGCAGTTCGTCGACAAGGCGCCCGCTTATCACCACTTCTGGGAGGCCCCCGGCAGCACGAACGCCTTGATGCCGAACCTGAACAAGTGGCCGACCAACCAGCTGGCCGTCCGGAAGGCGATCAGCCTGGCGGTGAACCGCTCGCTTCTCGCATCAGAAGGCGAGGCCGGCCTGGAGAACGCGGTGCTCAACAGCACCGGCATCACGCTGCCCACCTTCTCCGCCTGGAGCGGGCCGGTCGCATCGAAGACCGTTTCCGCCACCGGCAACGCAGCCGCGGCCAGGCAAGTGCTGAAGAGCGCGGGCTTCACCATGGGCGCTAACGGCTTCTTTGAGAAGGGCGGCAAGACCGTCTCGGTCACGCTCATCAGCCCGTCCGCCTACACCGACTACGCTGAGGTCGGGTCGATCGTGGCCCAGGAGCTGAAGAGTGCCGGAATAGATGCGACGTTCCAGGGCCTCACCGTGAATGCCTGGAACGCCGATGTCGCTGCCGGTGACTTCTCGATAAGCGAGCACTGGTCGAACAACGGCCTGACGCCGTACAACCTGTACGACAACTGGCTGGACAGCGCGCTCGCCAGCGGCAATAACGCTACCGGCGACTATGAGCGGCTGAAGAACCCGGCCATCGACGCCGCTCTGGCCAAGCTGGCTGGCGACTCCACGGTGGCTCAGCAGACAGCCGATCTCGTGCCGATCGAGACCTACGTCGCCAACAACCTGCCGGTGATCCCCATCACGACGGCGTCGGAGTGGTTCGAGTACAACTCGCAGCACTTCGTCGGCTGGCCGACACAGCAGAATCCGTATGAGACCGGGCAGCCATCGGGCACCAACAACAATGCAGGCTCCGGCACCGACGAGGTCGTCATCCTGCACCTCCGCCCCCGCAGCTGACGCTGCAAAGGCCAAGCGGGCCCGCCCCCGGGAAACCGGGGGCGGGCCACACCCCACCAGTACCGTAACCCGTCCCCGTTAACAGAGGGCTAACGGCATGCCGCGGTAGCGGCCGCGCCGCACCGCCGCGCGGGGAATGAACCCGCGTCCTCCCGCCCTTGAGGTGATGGGAGGATGCCTCAGATGACCGACTGGAATAGCAAGATCATCGAAGAGTTCCGGGCCAGCGAAGGAAGGGTGGGCGGCCCGTTCGAGGGTGCCCCGCTGCTGCTCCTGCACACCGTGGGAGCCAAGACCGGGCAGCAGCGCGTGAACCCGATGATGTACCAGGCGGTACCGGACGGTTACGCCGTGTTTGCCTCCAAGGGAGGCGCCCCGGACAACCCGGACTGGTACCACAACCTGCTGGCCCATCCGCGGGTGACGGCCGAGATCGGCGTCAGGACCGTCGATCTCCGGGCCAGGGTGGCCGAGGGCGACGAGCGGGAGAAGATCTGGTCCGCGCAGAAGGCCGCTTACCCGGGGTTCGCCGACTACGAGCAGAAGACCACCCGGCAGATCCCGGTCATCGTCCTTGAGCCCGTCGGCTAGCCGGCGCGATCAGTCATCAGCCAGGCCGGAGTCGTCCTGGAGTTCCGCCAGGACAGCGGCTGTGTGCTGGCCCAGCGCCGGGACAGCGCCCATCGCTGCTTCGCGGCCTGGCACGGTCACCGGGGGCAGCAGGGTCCGCACGGGCCCGGCCGGGGTGTCGACCTCGCGCCACCGGTCCCTGGCCGCGAGCTGAGGGTGAGCGGCGTATTCCGCCGGCGTGCGCAGCCGGGCGTTGGCGATGCCGGCCTCGTCCAGGATGGCCGCGACCTCATCGGGTGTCACGGATGCCAGCGCGTTCTCGATGATGCGCGTCAGCTCGGTGTCATGGGCCACGCGGTCGGGGTTGGTGCGGAATCGCTCGTCGCTGATGAGGTCGGGCCGCCGCAGCACCCGCTCGCAGAGCACCGCCCATTCGCGGTCGTTCTGCAGGCCCAGGAATACCTGGCCTCCGGCGGCCGCGTAGGGCCCGTACGGGGAAATGGAAGCGTGCCGGGCGCCGGTCCGCCGGACGGGCTGCCCGCCGTAGACGGTGTAGTAGTACGGCTGGCTCATCCACTCGCCGAGGGCGTCCAGCAGGGCAACGTCGAAGGCCGATCCGTGCCCGGTCCGCTCCCGTTCGTACAGCGCGGTCAGCACGCCGCTGTAGGCGTACATGCCGGCGGCGATATCAGCGACCGAGATGCCGGCCTTGCACGGCTCATCCGGGGTGCCGGTGACCGACAGCAGGCCGGCCTCGCACTGGACCAGCAGGTCATACGCCTTCTTGTCCTGGTAAGGGCCGTCCGGACCGTAGCCGGAGACCGAGCAGTAGATCAGCCGCGGGTGGCGGGCGCGCAGTTCCGCGGCGCCGAGGCCGAGCCGGCCGGCCGCGCCGGGCGCGAGGTTCTGCACGAAGACATCGGCCCGGGCGAGCAGGGCAGCCAGGACGGCCTGCCCGTCATCGCTCTTGATGTCTAGCTCTACCGTCTCCTTGCCCCGGTTCAGCCACACGAAGTAGCTGGCCTGGCCGAGCACGGAGC
>WNGL01021442.1_pt1 | contig 11509 bp, 8 predicted proteins | sample 5400591 | NCBI WGS metagenome assembly WNGL01 (sample SAMN13153377, study PRJNA577476) | soil metagenome | isolation source: 80 cm soil or saprolite under Garry oak tree replicate 1 | place: USA:California | collected 2016-06-15
AGCGCTTCCTTGGCGCCCTCTTTGAATGGTACCTCCGGCGGCAGAACCACCGAGCACGAACGGACCTTGTGGTGCGCCGGATCGATGCCCGGCGGCGTGACGCCTTTCTCGACCAGCGCCTTGGCCGCGCGCATTAGGCGATGCCGCGCCATGATGATGCCGTTGTCGGTCGAGACCAGATTTTCCTTAGTGCGATCGCAGACCGGCCCCATGCTTTCCTGCAAGGATGCATCCTGCATCGCGAAGCCCGAGACGCCGCTGAAGGTCTTGCCGGCTTTCTGTGCTGCGCGATCGATCAGATAATCATTGTCTTTGTTGGCGAGCGGCCGGTAGGTGCCCGGGATATATTTGCAATGCACGCCGGCGCCGTCCTTCATGGCATCGACTTCGGTCTTGGCGAGCGCCCGCACCGGGTGGAAATCGTACGACCAGGCCCAGCAACTCTCGCCGTCGATCGGTACCCAGAAATGGCCGTGGATCGGATGATCGCCGCGCGGCGGAATCATCGTGAAGCACGGCATCACCCATGGCGTAATGCGCCAATAATATTTTCTGTTCTCGGCATTGCGCCGCGCGCCGATGAAAAGCCCGCCGGGCTGTTCGACCACTTCGAAATACGGCTGCATGTCGGACAGGTTGTACTGATTGCCTTTGGCGCCTTTGAACAGCGGATCGGAACCCAAGTCGCCGCGATGCAAGAATGAGACGTGACTGGAATCGATGCCGCCTTCCAGAGCTTGCAGCCAATTGCATTCCTGCAAGCGTTTCGAAACGAAAGTCTGCTCCGGCGGCACTAGCGTGAATTCCCATTCCGGCAGCGGCGGTTTTTTGTCGGGCGGACCCATATAGGTCCACAGCACGTCGCCGCGCTTCATCAACGGATAGGACGTGAGCTTGATCTTGTTGCAGAAGCCGCTCTCCACCGGCTCGGATGGAACCTCGATGCACTGGCCGGTCACGTCGTATTTCCAGCCGTGATAGGGGCAGCGCAGTCCGCCTTCCTCGTTACGGCCGAACCACAGCGAGACGCCACGATGCGCGCAGAACTCGTCGATCAAGCCGTAGCGGCCCTCCGAATCGCGGAAAGCAATCAGCCGCTCCGACAGCACTTTCACCCGCACCGGCGGGCAATCATTGCCTGGCAGTTCCTCAGCCAGCAGCGCCGGCAGCCAATAGCAGCGAAACAGCTTGCCCATCGGGGTGCCGGGGCCGGTCTGGGTCAGAAGGTCATTTTGTTCTTTTCGCAGCATGCGCGTGATTGGGTGTTGGTTTCTGCGCGACTTTGTCTATTAAAGAGTAGGGATTTGGGTGTGCGCGGGCAAGCTGCGGCGCTGCCATGCGACGACACACGGGCCGGCAAAATTGTGCAAACAGACGTGGTTGCCCTGCCAGCGCAATTACGCTAAGTCCGCCGCAATCTGCTGCCGTTTGGAGAGATGGGAATGGCCGAGCACGCCGAGGTCGAATATACGACCGCAACGGGCAATGATTATCCCGCTCACGAACATACCTATCGCAACTTCGTGACCTTGGTGAAGGTCACGCTGGCGATCGTGGTCGTCACTCTCATCCTGATGGCATTTTTCCTGACGTGATCTGATTGCATTACCGGTTGCATGTACCGGCAGCGGCGCCAAGCCAAGCCGTGCGGTCGGAGGGTCCATGAAGGTTGCGGTGATTGCCGAGACCCAGGCGGGCGAGCCGCGCGTAGCCGCAACACCCGAAACCGTCAAAAAGATGATCGGGCTCGGCGCCACGGTCGCGGTAGAACCGGGCGCCGGGATCAAATCCGGCATTCTCGATGCGGATTATGCGGCCGCGGGCGCTGCGCTTAGCAGCGACGCCATAAACGGTGCGGATATCGTCCTACAGGTGCGGCGACCGGAAGTTGCTGAACTGTCGCGTCTGAAAAAAGGCGCCATCGTCGTCGGCATGATGGATCCGTACGGCCACGACAACGCAGTGCGGGCGATGGCGGAGGCGGGCATTACCGCCTTCGCGCTGGAGCTCTTGCCGCGCATCACCCGCGCGCAAGTCATGGATGTGCTGTCGAGCCAAGCCAATCTGGCGGGCTATCGCGCGGTGATCGACGCCGCCGCCGAGTTCGGCCGCGCTTTGCCGATGATGATGACCGCCGCCGGTACGGTTCCCGCCACCAGGGTCTTCATCATGGGCGCGGGCGTCGCCGGCCTGCAGGCAATTGCCACTGCGCGCCGGCTCGGCGCCATTGTCACTGCGACCGACGTGCGGCCGGCGGCCAAGGAGCAAGTGGAAAGCCTTGGCGCGAAATTCGTCGCGGTCGAGGACGAGGAGTTCAAAGCCGCCGAGACGGCCGGCGGTTACGCCAAGGAAATGTCAAAAGAGTATCAGGCGAAGCAGGCCGCCTTGGTGGCCGAACACATAAAAAAGCAGGATATCGTGATCACGACCGCGCTCATCCCGGGCCGACCGGCGCCGCGTCTTGTCGGCAAGGAAATGGTGGCCTCGATGCGGCCCGGCTCAGTGGTGGTCGATCTCGCCGTCGAACGGGGCGGCAATGTCGAGGGCGTGAGCCCTGACGTCGTGACCGAAATCAACGGCGTCAAGATCGTCGGCTACCGCAACGTGCCGGGGCGGCTCGCCGCGACCGCTTCAAGCCTCTATGCCAAGAACGTTTTTGCTTTCCTGGAAATTTTGATCGACAAGAAAACCAAGGCGCTTGCGGTTAATTGGGACGACGAAATCGTCAAAGCCACGGCGCTGACCCGCGACGGCGCGATCGTGCATCCGAGCTTTAGACCCAAAAGCGCGGCATGAAACGCACAATGCGCAGCAGGAAACAAACGAGCGGCACTTCGCCATGATCACGCTTTCGATTCTCGGCCAGCTTGATCTGATTGGCGCCGCGACCGGCAATGTGCCGGCGGCGGGAAGCGAACTTGCCGATCCGTTCGTGTTCCGCTTGTCGATTTTCGTCCTCGCCGTGTTCGTCGGTTATTACGTTGTCTGGTCGGTCACGCCGGCGCTGCATACGCCGCTGATGTCGGTGACCAATGCGATTTCCTCGGTCATCGTCGTTGGCGCGCTACTCGCGGTCGGCGTGGCGCTGGTTGCCGACGATGCCGGTCCGCTCTGGGCGCGGGCGCTCGGCTTCGTCGCTCTGACTTTCGCGTCGGTCAATATTTTCGGCGGCTTTCTAGTGACGCAGCGCATGCTCGGCATGTTCCATAGAAGGCAGAAGTGACAGCATGAGCGCCGATCTCGCCGCGCTTTGCTATCTGGTTGCTGGCGCGCTCTTCATCCTTGCGCTGCGCGGCCTGTCAAATCCGGAAACAAGCCGGCGCGGGAATTTGTTCGGCATGATCGGCATGGCGATCGCGGTCGCCACGACGCTCGCGTCGCATCCGCCAGCAAGCTACGCCGCCTGGGGTCTGGTCGCACTCGGCATGGCCCTGGGCGGCGGCACCGGCGCGGTGATCGCGCGGCGCGTGCCGATGACCTCGATGCCGGAATTGGTGGCGGCCTTTCACTCGCTGGTCGGTATGGCGGCGGTTCTGGTCGCCGCCGGGGCGCTCTACGCCCCCGCCGCGTTTGGCATCGGCAGCGAAGGCGCGATCCACGGCCAGAGTCTCATTGAAATGTCGCTTGGGGCCGCTATCGGCGCCGTCACCTTCACCGGTTCGGTGATCGCCTTTCTCAAGCTGTCGGGCCGCATGAGCGGGGCGCCTATCATCCTGCCGGCGCGGCACGCGATCAATATCGGGCTCGCGCTCGGACTGGTCGCTCTGATCGTCTGGTTTTTCGAAGCGCAGCACCATCTCGCCTTTTGGCTGATCGCGGCGGTGTCGTTTCTGCTCGGTGTGCTGATCATCGTTCCGATTGGCGCACTGATCATCACCGGCGCGCTGGTCGGTTCGTCGGGCGCGATCCTGTCCTACATCATGTGCAAGGGCATGAACCGCTCGTTTATTTCGGTGATCCTCGGCGGCTTCGGCGGCGAGGTCGCGGGCCCGGCCGCGCATGCCGGCGACCGGCCGGTCAAGATCGGATCGGCAGAGGACGCAGCCTTCATTCTCAAAAACGCCGGCAAAGTCATTATCGTGCCGGGCTACGGCATGGCGGTGGCGCAGGCGCAGCACGCGCTGCGTGAAATGGCGGATAAGCTCAAGGCCGAAGGCGTCGAGGTGAAGTACGCCATTCATCCGGTGGCCGGGCGCATGCCGGGCCACATGAACGTGCTGCTCGCCGAGGCCAATGTTCCCTACGACGAAGTATTCGAGCTGGAAAATATAAATTCAGAATTCCCGCAAGCCGACGTCGCCTATGTGATCGGCGCCAACGACGTCACCAATCCGGCCGCGGAAGACGATCCGAAATCGCCGATCTATGGCATGCCGGTGCTGCAGGTCTGGAAGGCCGCCACCGTGATGTTCAACAAGCGCTCGCTGGCGTCCGGCTATGCCGGAATCGACAATCCGTTGTTTTATCGCGACAACACGATGATGCTGCTCGGCGACGCCAAGAAGATGACGGAAGAGATCGTCAAGGCGATCTAGCGATCTAGCGGGACGATTTTGGGTGCAACAAGCCTCTATCGTCATTGCGAGCCAACGGGTCCGGCCCGAAGTGGTCGGCCCGATGACAAGCTCCGCGAAGCAATCCAGAAGCTCGGCGCAAGAATTGGATTGCTTCGTCGCTGTCGCTCCTCGCAATGACGACGCAACGGCGGATTATGTCCTTTCGCCTGACGCTGCGGCTTGCCGCGGTGGGGGGTATCGTTATCATCGCTGCTTTGCTCTATCACGGCCTGCGCGATCGCTTTTTCCTGCCGGAATGCGATTCGGAACGCGCCAAGCAAACGCTTGCGGACGTGCTCAAGCAGCTCAAGCTCGAACCGGTGCGCTATGAGCCGATCACGATGGTATCGAGCAGTAAAACGCAAGTCGTATGCAACGCGACCTTACCGCTGCCGGACGGCGGCAGCGTCGCGGTCGACTACAGCTTTTATTGGCAGGGCAGCCAGGCCAACATGAAATATTCGGTGGCGCGGAAGTAAAACAAACGCAAAGGCGGCGCCAACGATGGAACTAAGCGCGCTCTTCGGCGCGCGCAGGCGTCGGAAAAGTCGAGTCAAAGCCGCGCATCATGAAGGCGGCTTGCCATAACCTCCCGCGGTCGGCGTCTGGATTATGATCGCCTCACCGGCGTCGATCACGGTGGCGTCGCAGCCCTGCAGCTTTTCCATCCGGCCGTCCTTGCGCCGCACCCAATTCTCGCCGATCTGTCCATCGCCGCCGCCGGCCAAGCCGAACGGCGGGACACGGCGATGGCCTGACAGAATGGTGCATTCCATCTTTTCCAGAAAGCGGATGGTGCGGCGGACACCGTCGCCGGCCTTCCATCGCCCGCGCCCGCCGGAATCTTTGCGGATGTGGAAGTCTTCGAGCAGGACCGGATAACGAAATTCCAGAACTTCAGGATCGGTGAGACGCGTATTGGTCATATGGGTGTGTACGGCGTCGGTGCCGGGAAAGCCGGGACCCGCCGGCGAGCCCGAGCAGATCGTTTCGTAATACTGATATCGCGCATTACCGAAATTGAGATTGTTCATTGTACCCTGCGCCGCCGCCATGGCGTCGAGCGCGCCGAACAGGCAGTTGGTGACCTCTTGCGAGGTCTCGACATTGCCGGCGACGACCGCGGCAGGAAATTCCGGCGACAGCAGCGATTTTTTCGGAATGACAATACGGATCGGGCGCAAGCAGCCGGCATTCATCGGGATGTCGTCATCGACCATGACGCGGAATACGTAGAGCACGGCCGCGCGCGTTACCGGCTCGGGCGCATTGAAGTTGCTTGGCTGCTGGGGGCTCGTGCCGGTGAAATCGACCGTGGCTTCGCGGCGCTCTTTATCGACCGCGATCCGCACCCTGATCGCGTTGCCTTGATCGGTCTCGACTGCAAACGCACTGTCGTGTAGCCGGTCGATGACGCGGCGCACGCTCTCCGCGGCATTATCCTGCACATGCCGCATGTAAGCGCGAACGACCGGCAGCGTGAAATAGCGCACCATTTTGCGCAGTTCGCGCACGCCCATCTCGTTGGCGGCGATTTGCGCCTTGATGTCGTTGACGTTCTGCAATGGATTGCGCGCCGGAAATTCCCCGCCGGTGAGCAGCGCGTATAATTCTTTCTCGCGGAAGCGGCCGCGCTCGACCAGCTTGAAATTGTCGATGTAAATTCCCTCTTGTTCGATCGTCGTGGCGTTCGGCGACATCGACCCTGGCGAAATCCCGCCGACATCGGCATGGTGCCCGCGCGAGGCGACCCAGAACAGAATTTTGGCGCCATCGAAGACCGGCGTGCAGACGGTGATGTCCGGCAAATGCGTGCCGCCGTTATACGGTGCGTTGATCGCATAAGCGTCGCCCGGCCGAATCTTTCCCCTGTTCTCGCGAATGACAGTCTCGACCGCGCGGTCCATCGAGCCGAGGTGCACCGGCATATGCGGTGCATTGGCGACCAACGAACCGCCGCCGTCGAAGACGGCGCAGGAGAAATCGAGCCGCTCCTTGATGTTGACCGAGTAAGCGGTGTTTTGCAGGGCGACGCCCATCTGCTCGGCAATCGACATGAACAGATTATTAAACACTTCGAGCATCACCGGGTCGGCATGGGTGCCGATAGCGCGGGCGCGGGCAAGCTTCACCACCCGCCGCAGCACCAGATGATCGCGGACGGTGAGCTCGGCCTGCCAGCCGTGCTCGACCACGACGGTCTGGTGCGGCTCGATGATGATCGCGGGTCCTTTGATCTTGTGGCCCGGCGCCAGTGCCTTGCGCAGATAAACGCACGCGCGCTGCCATTTGCCGGCGGAAAAGAAGCGCATGCGTCGTACCGGCGCTGGAAGTTTACGCCGGGTCGTTCTGCGCAGCTTTTCCTTAAATCGCGCGCCGCCGCCGATTGCCTCAACGGATATTGCTTCGATCATCAGGCCCTTGCTGCGGTCGACGAACCCAAATTGCGCTTTATGGGCGCGTTCAAAGGCCGATTTTATCTTGGCAAGCGAGGCCAGCGATGCGGTTTCGCCGCGACGGGCCGTAAAGCTTCCGGCGTCGACGATCAGCGGCGTGTCAGTTCCGGCATAGCGAATATGCGCGCGGACATGCAGCTTGATCTTCTCCGCAGCAACGCCTTGCCCCGCAACTTCCGCAATCACCTGCTTCGCGAGCAGCCTCGCCACCTTGCCGACGGTGGCGAGCGCCTTGTCCCCGAGCGGCTCTTCGATTGCCTGCTGGCGCACACTGCGGATATCGGCCAAGCCCATGCCATAGGCGGACAACAGCGAGGACAACGGGTGGATCAGCACTCTCGTCATGCCCAGCGCGTCGGCGACCAGACAGGCGTGCTGGCCGCCGGCGCCGCCGAAGCAATTGAGTGCATAGCGGGTCACGTCATAGCCGCGTTGCACCGATATTTTTTTGATCGCGTTCGCCATGTTTTCGACGGCAATCTTGATGAAGCCGTCGGCGGTTTGCTCGGCGGTCCGCCCGTCGCCGATCTCCTTTGCCAGCATACTAAAAGCATCGCGAACCGCATCGGCATCCAGCGGCAAGTTCTGTTGCGATCCGAATATTTGCGGAAAAAAATCCGGAATGAGCTTGCCGACCATCACGTTGGCGTCGGTTACCGCCAACGGACCGCCGCGGCGATAGCATTTCGGTCCGGGATTGGCGCCCGCCGAATCCGGTCCGACGCGAAAGCGCGCGCCGTCATAGTGGAGGATCGATCCGCCGCCCGCGGCAACCGTGTGGATTAACATCATCGGCGCGCGCATGCGCACGCCGGCGACTTCGGTTTCGAAGGCCCGCTCGTATTCGCCGGCAAAATGCGACACATCGGTCGAGGTGCCGCCCATGTCGAAGCCGATTACCCGCGAAAAGCCGGCCGAGCGTGCGGTCTCGGCCATGCCGACTACGCCTGCCGCCGGGCCTGAGAGGATTGCATCCTTGCCGCGGAATAGGTCGGCCGCGGTGAGGCCGCCGGATGACATCATGAACATCAGGCGCGTCGATGCTTCGGCCGCGTTTTTGCCTTCCAACTCGCTCGCGACTTGCGCCACGTAGCGACGCAGAATCGGTGAGAGATAACTGTCGACGACTGTCGTATCGCCCCGGCCAACGAGCTTGATCAGCGGCGATACTTCATAGCTGGCCGACACCTGAGGAAAACCGAGTTCGCGCGCCAATGCCGCCAGTTGCTGTTCGTGAGCGTTGCAGCGATAGGCGTGCATCAGCACGATGGCGACTGCGCGAATGCCATCGGCTTGGGCGCGCTGCAGCTCCCCACGAACCGCATCGAGATCCATCGCGCGTTCCACGGTGCCGTCGGCGCGCACGCGCTCGTCGACCTCCACCACGCGCTCGTACAACATGTCCGGCTTGATGATGTGACGGGCAAAGATTTTCGGCCGCGCCTGGTAGCCGATGCGCAGCGCGTCGCGAAATCCCTTGGTGATCAGAAGCACCGTCCGCTCGCCCTTGCGCTCGAGCAGGGCGTTGGTCGCGACCGTTGTGCCCATCTTTACCGCGCTGATGCGCGCGCTCGGGATCGCGGTACCCTGAGGCAATCCGAGCAGATGGCGGATGCCTTGCACCGCCGCGTCGCTATAGGCCTCGGGGTTCTCGGAAAGGAGCTTATGGGTGACGAGGCCGCCGTCGGGCCGTCGGCCGATCACGTCGGTAAAGGTGCCGCCACGATCGATCCAGAATTCCCAAGTCCCTGATTCCCGAGTCCCTGATTTCCAAGTCCCTGATTTCCAAGTCCCAGGCATATGCGCTGATATGCTCCCAGACATGCTAGCGGCTTCCGTGCTCGATCCCAACGCACTTTTATGGCACATTGGGCGGCGACGAAGCCGACAAGCCGATCAACAAAGACAATCGCAAGACGACTAGTTGAGGACGCAACGATGCACAAGATCGCGATCTCCCCTGCCGCACTCGACCGCATGACCACACGAATGGGCAAGTTGCATCCTTTCGACGCCATCGAGCCACGCAAGACCGCCATGCTGGTGATCGATATGCAGAACTATTTCGTCAAGCCGGGTCACCAAGGCGAGATTCCGCTGGCACGCGAGATCGTGCCGAACATCAATCGCCTGGCCGCCGGTTTGCGGCGGCGCGGCGGCCATGTCGTATGGATTCGCAACGGGACCATGGACACGCGGGAAAACTGGTCGACCTTTCACGAATGCCTCATGACGCCCGATCGGATGCAACGGCGCTACGCCGAAATGGATATCGATGGGGACGGCTACGCCTACTGGCATCTCAATGACATCCGTCCGGAAGATGCGCAGATAACCAAGACCCGCTACAGCGCCTTCATCCAGGGCTCCTCGAATGTCGAGCAGCACCTCCGCAGCCGCGGCATCGACACGCTCCTGGTCGCGGGCACCGCTACCAATGTGTGCTGCGAAAGTTCGGCGCGGGACGCCATGATGCTCAATTTCAAGGTCGTGATGGTCTCGGACGCGCTCGCGACCCATACGGACGACGAGCACAATGCGACGCTTTCGGCATTCTACGGGCAATTCGGCGACGTGCAGTCTACCGATGAGGTGCTGCAATCGCTGGAGCGGGGCGATAAGGCGCGCGCAGCGGCATAATTGCCGCGGACTTCACGACGCCGCTTTCATGTCCTCCGGCGTCGCGATGTATTTTTCCATCTTCGGAGTCGCCCCGTTCCGGCGCATCTCTTCGAGCCAGATGCGGTGGATGCGCGGGTCCTGATCCTCATATTCGATCTGATCGCCGCCTTCCTTGACGCTTTTCGAAACCGCCGGCGTGTCGCCTTCGACGGCGCCGAGCAGTGAAACTCGCTGCGCGCGCATCGTCGGATAGCGCAAGCCGCCGACCGCGGTGGCGAGATAACGCGCCGGCTGCGGCCCGGTATTGAAGTGCTGATGAAATTGCCGGTCGGCCGGCACCAGCACCGTGCCGTGTTGCCAGTCGATGCGGCGGAAATCCCTCTCGTGCTCGTACCACAGCAATGAGAAGCCCTGGCCGATCACGCACATGACGTGAAAGCTCGGTCCATGCCGATGCGCCTTCTTGTACGTGCCGACCGGCATTTCCGAAATGTGTGCGTGCATCGTTCCGTCGGCGAGCACGAACATGATATTGGTGCCGCCGCCGCCGCGATCGCCCCAGCTTTTCAGCTCGATCGCGGTCAGGTCCGGCACAAAATTGGTTTCCCACATGTGGTTGCCGGGCCGCACCGTGATGAGATCGCCCTCTCCGGCGAAATATTCCTGCTTGCCGGCGCGGTCGTTGAACTCGAAATCGCAGCCGAACACGAATTTCTCATTGTGGAAGACGTTCATCACCATCGGCAGGTTGGTGGTGGAAACAAGAAGCGCGCGTTCGGTGCCGCTGCCGTTAAAGTGGCGGTGCTTGGCGTTCAGCGGAATAGCGAACAGACTCTTGGCGCCCCATTCGAAGCTGCGGCGGCTGCCGTCGGCGAATTCCAGCTGCGTCGAGCCGTGGCCCTCCAGCACGTAGATGACCTCTTCGTAAAGGTGCCGCTGCGGCGCGGTCGACTTGCCGGGAGCAATGTCGAAAACAAACATATTGGCGAAGTCGCCGCGGCCCTTGAGATGCACCGCCGCGCCGTTGACGCCATACCGCGGCCATGACGCGGTTTCGACGCCGAACAGGTAGACGCCGTAGTCCTCGGTTACCGGGATGCCTTCACGGGCAAGCCAGTCCATATAGGGATCGATGCCGTAGCGCGGCTTGGTTCGCGGCGTCTCACGGACGTTCATTTCGTTTCCTCCGCCGTCAGGGCGCAAGATCATAGTCGATTACACAGACTTGTCATTCCAGCTTGTCATTCCGCAATCGCCCGAACCGAGGAAGCTCGGTACCGAACTGCTTTGGCACGAGGCTCGAGAACGTAGAGCGGCCGATTATGCGAACAGCAGCGACTTGATCACGACCGGAACGACGCCGGGCGGCGCGATCAACTCGCCGACGTCGATATAGTCCAGCTCGTGCAGTTCCACCCCGTCGATGCAGACAACTTTGCCAGGCCACTGCAATTCGCGATGCAGAAGCCGGCCGAATGTCTTGCCGATATCGCCGTCGATCGCCAATAGCAGAAGCTTAATGCTGTCCTGCAGCGGCCGCAGTGCAGTGAGGATAGCTGCACCGGCTGCGCTCAGCCGCGCATGTTCCGGATCGCCGGGCCAGATAAATGCGATGGCGACGTGGCCGAAGTCGTCGAGACCGATTTCCTCGATTCCGCTGTGCAGCTCGGTCGCAATTCGTTCACGATCGAGGTGGCCGGCATCCATCGTGATATGCACGACTGGTACATTGCGGACGGGCAGCACGTAAGGATCGGGTAGGTAAATGGTCTTGCCGCTGACCTGCACCGTAAACTGCGACGCGCCAATTGCGGTGGCGCGGATGCGCTGGCCGGGATCGATCAGCGGCAGGCCACTGCGCCGGCTTAGTTCGCC
>WNGL01015358.1_pt1 | contig 11506 bp, 13 predicted proteins | sample 5400591 | NCBI WGS metagenome assembly WNGL01 (sample SAMN13153377, study PRJNA577476) | soil metagenome | isolation source: 80 cm soil or saprolite under Garry oak tree replicate 1 | place: USA:California | collected 2016-06-15
GACCCGTTTGGCCACTCCCATTTTCTCCATTGGCGCCAAAACCTTGCATCATCAAGTTCTTCCTGTGTAGTGTGAGAGGAATCTGGCCCGCCGTGTTCTTCCCAACATGCTCGACACGGCTCCTGAAGGAGCTTGTTGAGGAATATCCTTGCGGTCCTTGTGTCAACGAAGCAAGAAAATGATCAGTGCGTCGACGTCGGCGGTATCGAAAAACGCCACAGAGTCAGCATCAGCGCCAGAATGACTGCCGCTCCGATCCATGACTTCGTACTCGTTTCACTAATGGGCGTCGATCCAGTGAGGCGTCTATCGGCTGGTCGCAGAGTCCATGACAGAATCGTGAAAAGAGCCATGACAGCAGGGCCAATTAGTTCTTGAGGTGCGTCCCCTACGAAGAGGTGAGAGACAATCGCCGATGAATAGTTAAAAAATGCTCCTGCGTAGGCCCATTCCTTGACCCGCGGCAAGCCCGGTGCAAGAAGTGTCGCGGCGCAAGCGAGCTGCCACGGACCGAGAATCCAGCTGAAATATGGCGGGTAGCCTAAATGAGCCAGCATCGCTCGCATGTATCCGAGCTGGGTGAAGGTCCACATTGCTCCCGAGGCGTTCTCGTACGCAACAAGGAGAGTGAAAATCCAGAAAGCGATGATCCGAATCTGATGGGGCCGTTTCAAAACTGTTGAAAGAGATTCCATCCTTCCTCCTATAAAAAGTGTGGATGCCTATTTTCAGGAGGCGACATCGAGTGGCTCTCGATCTTGTGGCTATTTGAGCCTACCTCGTTACGATGACGGCCGAGGGCATCGATATCGAGAAAATTTCCCCGATGCTCGCCGCGCGCGGCTACGCCGGGCTAGGTCCGCATTGTTTCTGGTTCAAAGCCGCCCTCGCCCCGCAGTCCGGAAAGATCGCCTGTCCCCGATCCGGGAACGACAAACCATGTCGCCTTGATCTTGCCCCTCTGGACGGTTTCCTTACCTTGAAGCACAAAAGTGCCGTTGCGCCCGCCCAGTTTACCGGTGAATCGTTGCATGCTGACCATGCTGGCAGATTGGTCGTCTTTCAAAATTGTTCAGCGTTGATGCATGACTACATGAGGTCTGTCGATTGTGTATCCAGCAGGTACCTGAAAGAGGGCCGGATCGGGCTCACTCCGCTGGATGTTCGTGAGCGAATAGGTCGTTTCGCCAAACCTGGGATCGGACTGAGTACTTTGAAGGATCAGCTTGAGGTCAGGTGAATACCAACTCTCACGAGTTATCGACAGATCCTTGTCGTTGCCGATTGTGCCTGCGGGAATGGTTGTTGTGGTTTTTGTGCCCGTGGCAGAAATGCCATCGATCATCTTCGAGCCGAGAGATTCTGTTTTGGCTTCAGGGTTGCTCTCGGCCGGGGCGGCCTGAGGAGAGTTTGCACCACCCTGCACTGAGAACGTCATCGGACCACTTCCGCCGGCCGAGTCTCCCTCTGGGCCACCTGAGAAGACGGAAATAAATCTACCCTCACGGTTTGGTGTACCCGCGTCGGGAAATGGCGGTGGCATCGGAACCACGTGCGCAACCTTGCTATCCGATGTGTAGTCAGTGTGGGTCTTTGCCACCGGATCAAAGACGGTTGTCAATTTCGGGCCACTTCCCTGGGAAGAATCCGAACCGGATCTCCAGGGGCCGATCGCACCCAGTTGCTGAATGCGAACGGTCCGCCCATCACTATCGCGAGCTACCGTAGCGGTCGTGGTCTGCGCGATGTGCGACCCGTCCGCAAGTGTCTGCTTGATTTCCGTCACAGCTCGCGCCTGGTAGGGCTGGTTCTTCACAACCTGGACACTTTCTTGTACGGCGAAGCCCATTCCACCGGTCGAGACGACGCCAATCTGAGGAAGCCCGTCCGGAGGAACACCGAGAGCAGCGACAGACATTTGCCGGTCTGGGCAACTGCCATCCGCTGCGCAGGGTGGTGCAGGCATGGACATAATCACACCTGACTCTTGAGCGAGGCTAATACCGGTGATACCGAAGAGCACCGCAGCCAAGCCGTAGAATGCTTTTTGACGAATCGATAGGTTCATTTCTTCTCCTTCATCACCTCAAGTGGCAGAGGCACGCTGATCGCACGCGGCAAGCCGTCGCCACCGAGCGTAAGCTCGGCAACAATACGGCTGTCCTGAGCGGTTGTGTTGATCGGGAATCCCAGCGACAGAAGCTCGGATTGGGGCATGGATACTCGGATGGTCGTATCCGTTCCAGTTTCGATTGCGCTATTGGAATACGGAAGCCGCAGAGTCATTTGTCGCGCGCCTAACGGTATAGGTGCTGGCTGCGAATGATGGACCTTGTGCCGTCTGGTAGCGATGGACCGTGGAACTGGCTCAATGTGGTCCTTGAAATTTGAAGGGGCGGCAGGATGACTCACTTTGGCGGTTCTATCGGGTAGCAGGAACTGCTGACGCCGGAAATTAACTACGAGCACGGCGGTTAGTCCAATGGCAAGGAGAAGAACGGCCGCAAAAGCCGGCTTGAGCCACACGCGGAGCCAGCGAACTTTGTTTCCAAGTCGTCCGGCATGAACTGGATTCTCTCTCAAGCGCTGCGAGGCGAGTGCACGAAGCCGCTCTTTGATAAGTGGAGAGGGATCCCGCTGCGAAAGATTGCCAAGCAGGCTCAAAAGGTGATTAACGCGCGAGGGATCATCAGTTTCCGTCCGCTTTGATTGCTGTTGCGTCATCAGTCTCCTCCTTTCCTCGCAGAACGATCGATTCGCTTGCTGTCTTGAGTCCCCACAGGCGCAGTTTGGCCGCCAACAATGATTTGGCCCGGTTCATCCTCGAAGCAATTGTCCCCTCAGTGCATTTCAAGATGATGGCCGTATCCCTATAGCTCTTCTCCTGAAGGCCACACAGCACTATGGCCTCCCGATAGTGCTCTGGCAACTCCAGTATCGCGCGATAACTCTGCTCTTGCGAGATTGCGCGCAATTCCAAGCAGGTAGCCCTCCCAGGTCCCTCTTTCGGGATCGAACTGTCCGACGCTTCCCGCGCACATTGCTTCGAGAATCACAACAAAAACTCCCTGGGTGAGTTCTTCGGCAGTGGTGATCGATCCTGTCATATTCATCAAAAACCGGAAGACTGAGGACCGATGTAGATCATAGAGACTCAAGAAGGCGTGTTCGTCTCTCTGCTTCAAACGCTCGGCAAGTTCAGCGTCAGATGAAGCGGGGCCGTTCTCCCTTATTTCTGTTTTCCTAGCAACCCACGACCACTGCAAAGAATGTGTCCTGCCTTGTATTGAACGGACGACGCAAAAACTTCCACTTTGGTAGCATTTTTTGACGATTTATTTCTTCGATCTGAGATGGTTTCTCCTCGATCGAAATTGTCCGCTAAGAACGGGACTCATCAGAGCCCGATTCCGCGCAAGCGGCTCTCCACTTTTGGGTTACCAGTCTTTTCCAATTCCCTACGGATTTTCGCTACGGCCCGCGCTAGGTACACTTTCACGGCACCAACTTTTAGCCCAGTGCATTGCCCGATTTCACCTAGCTGGAGGTCTTCCGCAAAACGCAGCAGGAAGACGCTTCGCTCGCGCACGCTGAGAACCTGAATGGCTTTCCAAATCAGAGCTACTTGCTCACGAGCAACCGCAAGTGCTTCGGGGGACCGCTCTCTGCTTGGCAAATACTCACTCGCAACCTCAACATCCACAGCGTTTGCCTGCGTCTCACGCCAGAATCTCAATCGGCGATCGCGCCAATGGTCCTTCTGAACGTTGGTAGCGATGCGCATCAACCATGTCCTGATTGATGATTCGCCGCGAAAGCTCGATCGATGTCGGTACGCTTTCAGAAAACACTCTTGGGTTAATGTCTCCGCGAGTTCTCGATCCCTAAGGGACCCCAGAAGGAAGTGATAGATCACGGGCATCTGTAACTCGAGAACATTCGAGAATTCATCGTCGCCATTGGACATGTTGATTGTGTGTTCTGCGTGTGGTGCTCTTGCTGTTGTGTGCCGGTCTTTCCCCGGTTCGATGTAGTGGGACGCCGGACACGTGCGTATCTGGGTGCGTCACGTGCCCGGCGTGGGGAAGAATCGTGGACTACTGGACCATAAGGGTGAATGTTGTGGAGGCCGCGATGCTCGAGTTTGATGTGTCGGTTCCATCCAGCGTGAGCGTGTAACTTCCCTTCGCAACGTCATTGGAGGTTGGACTGCTGCCTCCGCAACCGATCTCGAGGCCTACGACGCCAAAGAGCAGCAGAAGACAACCCAGTGCAGTCCAAAGCCCCGCCTTACGCTTGCCAATGCGAAGCGAGAGCAATCCAGCAAGTACCGTAATGCCAATGGGAATCGTTCTGCGCGAGTCAGAATTTGGCTGCGAGGATTTGAGAGGTTGCGCGTTGATTTTGACGAATGAATGCCGCTCGTGGTTCTTTACAGATGAGGATGAACCGCAGTCGCTCTTTGACGTATGAACTATGAGGGTCGTTGTTGCGGTCTTGTTCGCCGACACCGTTGCGTTTGACACGTCGTAGCAGCCATAGGTCTGCAAAGAGGTACTGGTCGTCGAGAGGCTGAATTTGACTGTGCCCGCATATGAGTCTTTTGAGGTGACCGTGATTGTAGAGGTTCCAGATTTTCCCTGGGTTACCGTCACATTGGCTGCAGCAAGCGTGAAGCTTCCGCCAGAGGAGCCTCCGCCCGATCCTCCCACGTTCACTGTTATTGTTCCGGTCGAGGATGCAAAAGTCGAATTTCCGGAGTATGTTGCCTTGATGACATGCGTACCCGACGCGGGCGACGAGAAGGTGTACGTGGCCGACCCATTTGAAAGGGCGAGGGAAGAAGTTTGGGTCGTACCGTCGACGTAAACGGTCAAGGTTCCAGTCGGAGTCGTGGTGATGGAACCCGACTCTGGAGTGACGGTAATCGTAATGGAATCGTTTGCTCCTGAAGCAGGCGTAGTTGTCGCGGCCGAAAGCGCAGTTAACGTCGCTTCGAGAGATGAGGGACCAGGCCACGCGCTAAGCAAGTTGTAAAGATCGATCGACCCCAGACCAGTGGCCTCGTCGTAACCGGTGGCAGCGGGGTACTTCGATGCTCCTGCGGACGAGCAGTACTGCGATCCGGCAGTGCATTGGTTGCCACCGCTTGTGATGTCGTGAAAAACAGAAGCATACTTGTTTGAGTCGGCTGCGAGAGTGTAGAGAGTCGAGTTAACGAGGCCTTGGCCGATCGAATCCTGTCTCTGATTAATAATCGCGAGCATCCCTGCAAAAATTGGCGCGGCAAAACTGGTACCGCCAGCAACGTTCAAATCCTGCGTACTTGAATCGCGAAAACCGCTGTTGCAGCTTGCCTGCTGACCCTGGCTCCATGCCGAGGTATCGCTTGTGCAATAGAGATACCCGGCGTTCTCAGGCGAAGAGTCTAAAGAGATATCCGGTACCAAACGATAGCTGCCGGAGGGAATTCCGGTCACGCCCGTTTGCCAACTGGGCCGAGCCGTCAGCCCGCTGATTCCTCCGCCACCCGCCGCTAGCCCGTATTGTGAGGAATCGTCATTCCACGTCTGCTCGGGGATGTAGGATTTGGCCGAACCGACGACATCGCTTCCATTGGCCGACTGCCAATAGGCCGTGTTTGAAGACGAGACATCGGCAGCAGGAAACTCCGTTCCGCCCAACCCGGTCACATAAGCGCTGCTAGCCGGGTAATCGACCACGAGCGCCTCCTGCTGCGCGGTCGTCAGGCTCTTATCTCCATTGCAGGAAGTTGAGCCATCGTCGCCCGAAGCCGCAATGATGCTTTGTCCCTGACTGGCCCCTTGCTCCATGATGGATTCGAGGGTCGAGAAGTCGCTGCCAGCGAGTTCCGTCTCACAAACGCCATAGCTGATGCTGATGATTGGCGCAATTCTCGAATCCACCGCGTACTGGACGGAATCGAAGACGCTGTAATTTGGATTGTTTCCCACGTAGACGAAGTAGATTGTCGCGCCCGTCCCAATCCCGCCCGAATATTCAAGATCAAGATCGGACTCCGCCTGGTCTCCCGAAGAATATTGGGCCGCCCCGGAGGAAGGCACGAGAACCGGTGTCGGGTCCTTCACGGTCAATCCGGCCGCGCTCTGGAAGTGCTCAATGTCCGATATGTTCACTTCCGACTGGCCCACAACGGCAATCGACTGGCCAGTTCCGTTGTATCCCGAGTTGTATGCCGCATTGACGGCATATATGGTGGCAACATCCTTCGGCGTTAGATAGTGATTTCCCGATTGAGCCGAAGTAAAATCCGGCGCAGCATTGCGGCGCCGCACCTGCGGCTTTGGCCGGAAATCGTTCAGGTTGCGCACGGACTGAATCACATCCACCAACGCAGTGGGAATTGTGAGCCGTGTCGCGTTGGAAAAGTGCGTCTCACCATCGATCTTGTAACGATGAATCTCTGTCTGAAATGCCAAGTCAACTTGGCGCACGGTCCCGGAGAAGGTCATACTGGTGCGGCTCTGGGAGATACGGTCGACCGTAAAACCTTGGAGTTCAAGCCAGATCTGGATCTTTTCTAGGTCGCCGTCGCTTAGGCCAAAGCGACTCCCGTATTCTGCCGGCGTGAGCCATTTGTGATACGAAGGGGAGCCTGGAGTCGTTTGCGCCTCTACCAAAGCGTCGAGTTCTGCCTTCTGCTCGGCAGTAAGTCTGAAATAGATCGTGACTCCGCTCAGGCGCGTGTCCGCGCTCACTCGCCCAACGTCATTCTCTAAACGCGCAAGAGGTGCAACGCTCCCTTGCAAAGGCTCGGTCTGAGTCAGGTCTATGATCTGACTGATTCGATTTGGTGATTGCCCGTAGGCGCCTAAGGTACCTATGAAGAAGGCAAGGCAATAGGCCGGGTATCGGAGAGGAAGTGAATACCGAACGATCGATCTAGGTTTCCATCTGGCACGCCAAAGGCCATCCATTTTCTCGCTCTATCTCCTTGTGAGGCCGCGCAAAGTCCCAAAAACTCTCCTCCGTGATCTCGCACGACTATGCCGGACCATAGATGAGAACAGCTGTGCGGATTTTCAAGCACGCTGGTGGACTAATCGCGCTTCCGAAATGGGCTCTACTCTGATTGGTATTGAAAGATAGAGGGCAAAAACTTCCCGGCGGCTCCAAGAACTTCCAGAGCCCAATTCCTAGAGAAAACCACAAAGCAGCTTCATCATTTACGGGAAGGAAACTCGAGATCCTGACAATACGTAGTGGTCAGAATGTTTGGTCGCGGCAGAGGTGCGGAAAAGCAGTGGGAGAAGATAAAGTACCTACGAAATTGAACGGGAGCGGGAGCCATACGGCATAAAGCGACCGTGGGTTACTGAAAACCTATCTGGCCCAGAATCACGCCAGAACAGAACGGGATTTCGAAGTCTATTCAGGTCGATGTTCAGCGTGGTTCACTAGAACTGACCCAACATGTCTTCCATCATCTGAAATAAGCGGACGATCTCCTCATCAATCCCAAACGCCGGACGGCGAACCACAACATACGTCGGTATTTCGGGAATCAGCGGCTCGGCCACTCCCTGAGAATGGGTTCGGCTCCGCGTCAAATCTGAGAAGAATAAGGACGGCGCGCGGAATCCTGCTTCGGTCATGACCAGCAGAATCGCGGTTGCGGAAGTGAGTGCAGCATTGATTATCATCGTCTAGTAGGGTCCTTTTGCAATAGACATCGGAAGCCCTTCCCGTTAGGCCCAGGAGTCCTATCTTCGCGTTCAGTCGTAGGCAAGCGCAATTGTCAGAGCAACAAACGAAGCGACCTGCCAGATCGTGCTGAAAATATGCCAACGAGCGAAACAATTGAGCGCTGCCTCAAGTTCTGCTTCTTTGTCTTCGGCTGAATGACGTACCTTGGCGATTGCAGGGAGGGCTTGGCTGGTTCCGACAAAAGCCCAACAAGTTGAGAATAGAGCGATCCAAATCCACAGACATGACCTCTGAGGGACATGATAGAAGAGCGCAAAAACCGCAATGAGGATTGTTAGCAGAGCGCCACCGATTGAGATCGGCACATAGTTTTTCTTGCCTCTTCTCTCGAATAGGGCACGAGCGAAGTGCGCATAAGGAAAAAGCCCAATCTCTTTGCGAGTGTCCAATCCGATGACAGCGACGTCGTAGATGATGCCCGCACCCATCCCGCGCACAATCACAGTGGACACCAGCAGTGCTCGAAATAGGTTCATATGCATTCGCCTCCCTGCCAGAGTTCCGTCCGCGCCTTGAATACGGAAGATTTGGCTTCCTGTTTTGCATTCGAATTCATCTGCTCCATTTATTCAAATGATTAACCGTATGATTAACCGTACAATGGGCCTCTGGATAAGACACCGAAGGGCCGATGCTCCTCCGGCTTCGGCAGTGGGGAGCAACACCGTTAACCTATTGCGAATCTAGTGACGGTTTCCCCTGCCTCAGGTTCTCATCCACATTCTGAATGAACTGATTCAACGTCTTCCTCTCTCGCTCATCGGTAGATTTCTGGATCAGGTGTCCGAGTGCAGCAATATACGCGGTCTTTACGGCATCCGCTGCTGGAGTCTTGATGTCGGGCAACACGCCTGTCCCCTCCCAGTTCGTGTTCGTGACGGGATTGCTTGCACGTCCAAAAGGAATGAAAGCCAGCAGGTGGTCTGATAAAAGAGCGGTTTTCCCTGGGTTTGCCCCTCCCCATGTTTCTTCGCCGACGATTGTCGCTCGCTTGAGCACCTTGAGGTCATAGGCAAACGCTTCAGCGGCAGAGGGAGTCTGATGGCTCGTCAGAATATAGAGTTCCTTGTCTAGATATCTATCCCCCGGCACGTATGGGAGCGTCCACGATTGTTGCACTGCATATTCAGTCGATCCCGGCTGCTTGATAGAGAGGTCGTTCAAGTGTACGAGCTGATCTCCGGAGAAGAAATAGGAGGCAAGCAGAGCCACCATTCCAGGGTTTCCCCCGTGGTTTTCCCGGAGATCGATGATGAGAGCCTGGGTATTGGCGAGAAAGGCTATTGCTGCTGCCGCCGTTTTACCAGCCATCTCCGCATTGGCGAATGCACTTACCTTCAAATAGCCAACATTGCCATCCAGAATCTCTACCTTCTTGAACCCAAAATTTTCGTCCTTAATCCTGCGCAGCATTTCTGGATCCAGCTGCCCAGGCTTCTCTGGCGGAATACGCGGCACTTCAGATGTATACGAGACTTGCAGATGAGCATCGTGTGCAATTTCTCTCATCTCGCGAGTCAGAATGTCAGCAAACTCTTTGGCACCATGGATAGAAGCGTATTCGCCGCGATCGAGGTTCTCAGTTAATACCTGCGCGAGTTTTGCCGCAATTTCAGGGAAGACATACTGCTCACGCAAATCCTCCACCAAATGGTGAACGACTTCGGTTTTCGTCTTTTGGTCGATGGGGGTGTCGGGTTCATTCGTTCGGGGCTGCTGCGCGATCGATATCGTGGCACTGACGAGAAACACAACGACACAACGACCCCAGATCCGATGTCTTTTTTCCATTCGAGACATCTCTCCTAATGATTTGCTTTCGTACGTGGTATTAGACGGCTTTTCTGAAAACCAGACACTCATTCCTACCGACTTTGGTGCTTTAAACTGTGTGGAGATTCGAAATGCCACATTCGCCCGAGAGAAATCCTGTGATAGACGATCTTGACCGCAGAATCATCTGTCAACTCGCGAGAAATGCGCGCATGAACTTTCGCGATTTGGGAAAGGCAATCCATTTGAGCCCGAACGCAACGGCGGAACGCGTTCGGCGACTGCAGAGCTCAGGAATAATCCGCGACTTTCGGACCGAGGTTGACAGACATCAGTTGGGCTTTCTTGTAGAAGCATTCGTCGACGTAAAACTCCAGCCCAGCACAACGGCCAAGAGCTTTGAGAGCGTGATCGCCCAATTGCCGGGAATCATGAGTGCCACCGTCCTGACGGGCGACGTAGATTTCCGACTGAGGGTCTCTTGCAAAGATCACCACGACCTCTCGATCTTGATCGAAACGCTTCGAGAGCGTGCCGGTGTTCAGGAAACTAACAGCTCCGTCATAGTACGCGAGATCGAAATGCCCGATCGACCGCAACTGTTTTAATTAGACCTGCTCGCAAGATGAAATCGCCAAGCGAATAGGATCCAGACGGAACTGATGTTCTGCTCGTCACCTTCACACTTTATCGTCAACCCGAATCCGCGTGATCGATTGGGGAACTGCATCTTCTGGGAGCTTCGTGAGGAGGTCTTCCGTGCGGCCGCGTTCCGAAGGTCCGTTCGCGCTCCACCTCAGATCAGCCGGACGGTGCACTGCCGAAGTAACCCGCTTAGCCGCAGCAGCGTCAAACCGACTAGTGTTTGCAGGGAGAAATCTGATGGCACGAACTTGGTTCATTACAGGCGCGTCAAGTGGATTCGGTCGCGCCCTCGCGGAAGCTGTCTTAGAACGTGGTGAGTATGCGGTGCTCGGCGCGCGACGAACCGCGATAATCGAGGAGCTTGCGGCTCGCGATCCCGACCGAGCGCTCGCATTAACGATTGATGTGACCGATCCGAGAGAACGAGAAACTGCCGTGGCTTCGGCGCTTGAACGGTTCGGCCGCATTGATGTACTGGCCAACATTGTCGGTCGCGGTTCGCTGGGCGCCGCCGAGGAGTTCACTCCGGAACAACTCCGCGAGCAGATGGAAATCAATTTCTTTGCGGCGGCCGAAATGACACGGGCTGTACTCCCCACAATGCGGAAGCAAGGTAGTGGACGCATCCTCCAGCTCACCAGTATTCGAGGCCTTGCGGCCTATCAAGGATTTGGCCCCTATTGCGCGTCTAAATTTGCATTGGAGGGCCGGACCGAGGCTTTACGTGAGGAAGTGATGCCATTAGGCATCAAAGTCACGATCGTTGAGCCGGGCGCTTTCCGCACCGAGTTTGCAGGAACCAAGAACATGCGACCCGATCAGCGTATTGAAGCTTACCGAGCCGTGATCGCTCCTGTAGAGGCGTTTCTTTATGGCAGTGATGGCAAGCAGCCGGGAGATCATCGTAAGGCAGCCAACGCGATGATTGCTGCCGTGGAGAGCCCAGAGCCTCCGCTGCGCCTGTTGCTCGGAGCCGATGCAATCAGACTTTGGGAAAAAAAGGAAGCATCGCTTATGGCCGAACTTGACCGCTGGCGCGAGATTGGTAAGCAGACAGCGTTCGAGGGCGCCATCGTTGGAGCCGTTGGCGGCGGGAACTGAACCGCAGATCGTTCTGTCCCACACCGAGTTTCCTCATTTGCAATCAAACGGCTGTCCGAGAAGACTGCCCTGGGATCAAATACCCGATGAAAATTCACCAGAATCGGAGGTTCTCTCGGTCACGCTTTGCATCCGTTACACAATCGACATGCACAAGCTCGCTGATTTCGAGCAGTACGCCCGAAACTGGCCAGAGCCGATCCGGAGATGCGGCGGAGAGTTGGTCGGGTATTTCCTG
>WNGL01009585.1_pt1 | contig 11505 bp, 9 predicted proteins | sample 5400591 | NCBI WGS metagenome assembly WNGL01 (sample SAMN13153377, study PRJNA577476) | soil metagenome | isolation source: 80 cm soil or saprolite under Garry oak tree replicate 1 | place: USA:California | collected 2016-06-15
CGAGCCAGGCGCCCTCGAGGTCCTCCGGGACGAACCCCCGGCGCGCGACCGGGACGCCCGCGGCGGCGACGTCGGGGTGCACCTCGGGGGCCACCACCTCGACGCGGGCCCCCGCGGCGAGGAGGCCGGCGAGCTTGCCAGCGGCGACCTTGCCGGCGCCGACCACGAGGACGCGGCGGCCGGCGAGCTTGAGGAACAGCGGAGCCAGCGCGGGAGCAGGGGGCGGAATGCGACGGAGCCGAGCCATGACGGAGGCGTATCCTATATAGCGGATGCGACGACGTCAACCGGCATCACGGACGTTCCTCCGTTTACACGGAGTTCCCGCCTCGGATCGCGCATCCACGGAACGGAGCGACTCCATCCAGCGGTGCCTGAACAGCGGCTGCGGCACGCGAGTGACGGCGCGCAAAAGGGCGCGGGCGCCCGATGAGCCGGGCGCCCGCGCGTGTGACCTCGGATCGATCGAGGCTACGGAACGACGACGGTGGTCACGGCGGTGTCGCCGCTCGTCTCGCCCGTGGTGCCGTCCACGATCTCGGCGAGGATCGTCCACGTCCCGGTGGCGCTCGGCTTCCAGGGGTAGGAGAACGTGCCGGCCGCGCTGACCACTGCGGCGGAGGCGATGGCGACCGTCTTGGTCCGGCCCTTGACCGTCGTCGTCGCCGTCACGTTGAGCGTCGCCGGGCCCGAGCCGCTGACGAGCACGATGGCCACGTCGACCGACGCCGTCTTGCGGAGGGCGACCGTGCCGCTCACGGACAGGCTGGTGATCGCGTAGTCCGAAGTCGGCGCCGGGCACACCGGGTCCGCGCTGTCGGTCAGGCCGTTGCAGTTGTCGTCGATCCCGTTGTTGCAGATCTCGGTGGCGCCGGGGTTCACGGCGGCGTTGTTGTCGTTGCAGTCCCCGGCGAGCTTGCCGGCCGGAATCGTGCAGCTGTTCACCAGGACGACCCAGCCGTCGTTGTCGGCGTCGACGCAGTAGGTGACGACCGTGGGCTTGCTGTTCGCGTCGTACGGCAGCGTGCGGGCGTTGATCTCGACGATGTTCGTGTAGGTGTCGCCGTCGGAGTCGAGCGGCTCGATCGCCACGAGCGCCGCGTTGATCACCGCGTCGGAGACCTGCGAGCCCGCGGTGATGTTGCCGGCGATCATGAGCGCCTGGCCGTACACGTTCCACGAGCTGGTGGTCGCGCCGTGGCAGGTGTTGCAGCTGTCGAGGACCGAGCCGGCCGTGCCGTACTTGCTGTTGAAGTCGGCCTTGTAGCCGGAGCGGGCCTGCGCCGTCACCGCGAGGAGCGCGGCGACGACCGCGAATGCGAGCTTCTTCATGTTTTGGTCCCTTCCCCTTCGTTGGACCGCGGCACGGAGTGGGCCCCTTGCCCCACCGCGACGTGGCCCGCGCACCCAGAGCAAGCTCCATGCCCTTCCGACGAGCCAGAACTTGCGGGTTAGGCCTTCGTTGTCCCTGAACTCTGGGTGCAATCCCGCAGCGCTGCGCCGAACCACCCACGGGGGCGTTTTGTCGCGGTTCGCTGGGGCATTTTGCCGCGGCACCTTGGCTTCCGGTCCGAGGCCCGGGCGGCCTGGTGGGCGACCCCTTGCGCCTTCGATATCGCACCTTGAGTGGGGGTAAACGCGTTGCTGGACTTTACCCCTTGTTGAAGCTATATCCCTCAGCCTCAGCCCATTCCGGGCGGAGCGAGGGCGACACCACACCGCCGCCCGTGAATCGAAGAAAGAGTCGTGACTGTAATGGCTACCGGTACCGTGAAGTGGTTCAACGATGCGAAGGGCTTCGGCTTCATCACGCAGGACGGCGGGGGCGAGGATGTCTTCTGCCACCACACCGCCATCCAGGCGCAGGGTTTCCGTACCCTCGCCGAGGGTCAGAAGGTGGAGTTCGACGTGACGAAGGGGCCGAAGGGCCTCCAGGCCGCGAACGTCCGGCCGCTGTAATCCACTTCGCCTGAAGCACCCGAAGCCCGGCCCTTCGCAGGCCGGGCTTCTTCATTTGGGGCTCCGGGTGCTTCGACGCCTACCCGGTCACTGCACGACGAACGGGCGCATCATGTCGTGCTCCTCGTGCGCGAGGATGTGGCAGTGCCAGACGTACTCACCCCGGCGATCGAACCGGGCGCGGATGCGGACGTAGCCGCCGGGCGGAACCCGGACCGTGTCCTTGAGCCCCGCCTCGTTCGGCGCGAGCATGTACTGGCTCGGGTCACAGCCGGGCGTCCCGGCGCACTCCGGCGGCGCCGTCTCGGCGCTGAGCGCACCCGGCGCGAGCGTGCCCATGATCCCGGCCGCCGCCGGCGTGTAGAGCGCCGGATCGTACGAGCCGCGCTCCTGCACCTCGAACGCCACGAGGTGGAGGTGCATCGGGTGCATGTCGCCGGTCGTGTTGACGATCGTCCAGTCCTCGACCGTGTTCATCGTCACCCACTCCGTCACCGGATCCATGAACCGCAGGCCGTTCAGGCGAAGCTCGAGGCGGCGGCCGATCGCGTTCGCCTCGTCGTCGAAGACCTCGTAGATGTCGATGAGCTCCTGCAGGTCGACGACGCGGGTCTGGTCCGGCGGCGGGAGCGGCACGGCCAACCTGGGGTGCGCCGGAAGGACGCTGGTGTCCGCCGCGGTGGTGCTCGCCGCGACCCGGAAGGCCATGACCCGGCCGGTCGTGTTCGCGTCGGGCACGTCGCCGAACGGGTACGGAGCCGCGCCGTCGTTTCGCATCACGATCGTGCTGCTCGCGAAGGCGGCGAAGTCGATGACCACGTCGGCGCGCTCGCCGTTCCCGAGGACAAGGCCGCTCGCCCCCGGGCCGGTGCCGACCGAGACGCTGTCCGGGAGGAGGCCCTGCTCGGCGCCGATCTGGACCATCTCGAGCCCCGGCACCGGGCCCAGGCCGGCGATCTCGAGCCACAGGTTGAAGAAGCGGGAGTCCGCGCCGTTCACCATCCGGAAGCGATACTTCCGCGGCTCGACGTCGAGCACCGGCCACGCCACGCCGTTCACGACGATCGTGTTCCCGAAGAACTCCGGACCGGACGAGTACATCGGGTTTCCGAGGTCGTCGACCATCTGCAGCCCCGTGTACGGATTCATGATCGGGAGGGTCTTGTACGCGAGCGAGCCGTCGTCGTTGAAGGACTTGTCCTGGAGGACGAGCGGGATCTCGTACGGGCCCTTCGGCAGGTTGAGCGCGTCCTCCGCCGTGTCCCGGAGCAGGTAGAACGCGGCGAGGCCGGCGTAGACGTTGAGCCGGGTGACGCCGAGCGCGTGGTCGTGGAACCAGAGGGTCGAGGCGGGCTGGTCGTTCGGGTAGGTGTACTCGACCGAGTTTCCGGCCGGCCCGCCCATGCCGTTCGCGGGCGCGCTCGGGACGGGCCCGAACCAGAAGAGCGGGTTGCCGTCGAACAGCGCCGGGGTGTGTCCGCCGTGCAGGTGCGGGACGATGCGGACGAGCGGGTTGCCCTCGACGCCGTCGATGGTGCGATCGACGTAGAACAGGTGCTGCTGGAGCGGCTGGCCCGCGCCGTCGGCGAGGCCGTTCACGTACCGCACGACGACCGGCCGGTCGGTGCGCGCCTCGATGGTCGGGCCGAGGTAGGTCGTGTCGTAGCCCCAGGCGAGCGTCGCGATCTCCTTGCCCGTCGCGGGGTCCTTGAACGTCGTTCCGTCCGTCCTCCGGAGCCCGAAGTCGTGCAGGCCCTGCTTCGCGGTGACGACGTAGGAGTCGGAGCCCGGGACCTTCGTCGTGTCCGGCGTCCGCGCCGGGATGATCGGCAGCGGCGTCGCGAACTGCTGCATGAGCTCGGGATCGAGCGGCCGCTTCCCGACCTGCGGGTTCGCGAACAGGTTCACCTTGGGTGACTGCTGCGGGGTCGAGCTCGAGCTTCCCGAGCACGCCGCGAGGGCGAGGGCGAGGGTGGCGAGCAGGCTGCGGCGGACGATGAAGGTCATCGAGGTGGTCCCCCTGTGGTGTGCGCTGCGCGCGGACGGTACCAGCAGGGGGTCCCGTCAAAGATGTTTTGCCGTTCGGTACGACCCGAATGGCGACCGGTGAGCCCGGGTCTCACCGATCGCCCACCTACACGCACAGTGTGCGCTGAAGCGCGCGGGGGTCCCTCAGCGTCCGGTGCCGGCGCGGGCCGCGACCTGGGCTGCCGAGTAGGTCAGTCCGTAGCCGAACGGATAGAGCGGGTCGTACGACGGATCTCCCGGGTGCATCGGCAGCTGCGCTGCCGACCGCGGCCACGAGATCGGGAGCTTTCCGGTCGGCGCCGCGTCCCCGAAGAGGACGTCGGCCACGCCCGCGCCCTCGCTCCCGGGCAGCCACGCCGCGACGAGCGCGCGCCAGCTCGCGAGCTGATCGGTCACGACGAGCGGCCGACCCGACACGAGAACGACGACGGTGGGGATCCCCGAGCGTCTCACCGTCGCGAGCGTCTCGAGGTCCTCCGCGTCGAGCCCGAGGCCGTCCCCGCGATCGCCGAGCCATTCCGCGTACGGGGTCTCGCCGACGACCACGATCGCGACGTCGTAGCTCGGGTCGATCCCGCTCGCGTTCCGCGCGTAGGTCACCGTCGACTGCGGCGCGACGGCGTCCCGGACGGCGTGGAGGATCGTCGTCCCGGGGATGAGGTCGCCGCTCGCCCCCTGCCACGAGATGGTCCAGCCGCCCGCCTGGTTCCCGAGGTCGTCCGCGCTCTTCCCGGCGACGAAGATGCGCCGGGTGGTCTTCGACAGCGGGAGCAGGGCGCCCTCGTTCTTCAGCAGGACGAGCGACGCGCGCACCGCGCGGCGCGCGACGGCGCGGTGCGCCGCGGAACCGACCGAGCCGGTGAGGGACCGATCCGCGAAGGGACGCTCGAACACGCCCAGCTCCACCTTCTTCGTCAGGATACGCGTCACCGCGTCGTCGATCCGCGACGGCGGCACGCGCCCCGCCTCGACCTCGGCCCGGAGCGTCGCGATGAAGGTCCGGTAATCGTACGGCACCATCACCATGTCGACGCCCGCGTTCACGAGGGATCGGACGGCGAGCGGGTAATCGCCCGAGACGTCCGCGGTGCCGTCCCAGTCCGAGACGACGAGGCCGCCGAACCCGAGCTCGCCCTTCAGGAGGTCCGTCACGAGCGCCCGGTTCGCGTGCATCGGGACACCGTCGACGCTCGCGTGCGCGATCATGATCGCGCCGACCCCGGCCCGGATCGCCGCCACGAAGGGCGGCAGGTGGATGCTCCGGATCGCCGCGCCGCCGATCTGGACGTCGCCGCCCTCCACGCCCCCCGTCGTGGCGCCGTCCGCGATCCAGTGCTTCGCGGTGGCGAGGGTGGAGGCGGGACCGACCCCGAGCGTCGCGCCCTGCAGCCCCGTCACGTAGGTGGCGTACGACTCGGCGATGTCGGGCACCTCGCCGAAGCTCTCGTACGTCCGACCCCAGCGCTCGTCCTGCACCACCGCCACCGACGGCGCGAAGTCCCAGCGGACCCCGGTGCCCGCGAGCTCCTCGGCCGTGGCCCGGGCGACGTCCTGCACGAGCCGCGGGTCGCGCGCAGCCCCGAGCCCGAGGTTGTGCGGGAAGACGGTCGCGCCGAGGACGTTGCCGTGGCCGTGCACTGCGTCCACGCCGTACAGGATGGGAATCCCGAGCCGGGTGGAGAGCGCGGCGCGCTGGTAGCGATCCACCATGTCGGCCCAGGCCACCGGCGTGTCGGGATCGGGGGTCGAGCCGCCCCCGCTCAGGATCGAGCCGAGCGCGTACGACGCGATGTCCGACTCCGACTCGAGGGAGCCCCGGTCGATCTGCGTCATCTGCCCGATCTTCTCGGCGAGCGTCATCCGCGCGAGCAGGGCACCGACGCGCGCAGCCGTCGAGGGGGTCGCGGGGGGGGCGGACGGCCCTGCCGCGGTCTGGTTGCCGCACGCCAGGAGGTACCCGACGGCCGCACAGGCGAGCGCCACGAGGACGGGACCGCGGACGACGCTGGCGCGCATCGCCTGAATCTGTGCGCGGCCCGCGCTCGTCACCTCTCCACCAATGACTTCAGCCGCTGGAGCGCCTCGTCCCACCGACGGCGAGAGCTCGTCGAGCGTCCGGCGAGCGTCCGCCAGCCTGAGCGTTTGACATCCCAAGTCCCCGTCGGGTACAGTTCTCGATGTTGCTAATCATTCTCAATATCGTCCGCTCCCCCGCCACCGCTCAACCCCCGTCACCCAGAGGATCTCGAATGCTCACGAAGCGCGCCGCCCGCACCCTCGCCGCCCTCGCCGCCGCGACCGTCGCCACGGTGGCGGTCGCCGAAGACGCAAAGCCGATCCAGGACAACAGCTTCCTCGTCGAGGAGGCCTACAACCAGGAGCCCGGCGTCATCCAGCACATCAGCCTCTTCACGCGCGACCGCGACACGGGGAACTGGGTCTTCGCGTTCACGGAGGAGTGGCCCGCGTTCGGTCAGACCCACCAGGCGAGCGTGACGGTCCAGGGCCTGCGGACCAGCGCCGGGACCGAGAACGTCACCGGGTTCGGCGACGTCATGCTGAACTACCGGTGGCAGGCGGTCGGGTCCGGCGATACGGCGGTCGCCTTTGCTCCGCGCCTTTCGGTCCTCATCCCGTCCGGCGACTCGAAGCGCAACCTCGGGCTCGGCGGGGCGGGCCTGCAGATGAACCTGCCGATCTCGACGGTGCTGAGCGAGCATTTCGTCGCCCACTCCAACCTCGGCGGGACCTGGATCCCGGCGGCGCGCACCGCCGACGCGAGCGGGCCGTCGTTCGGCATGAACGTCGGCCAGAGCCTCATCTTCCTCGCCCACCACAACGTGAACCTCATGCTCGAGGCGGCATACTCCACGATGGAGCTCGACGCGCCGGGCGGGGCCCAGCGCGTGGAGACCTTCTTCGTCAGCCCCGGCGTCCGGGGCGCCCTGGACTTCTCGTTCGGGCTCCAGATCGTCGGCGGCGTCGCCGTCCCGATCGGCGTCGGCCCGAGCGCCGGCTCCCTCGGGATCCTGGGCTATCTCAGCTTCGAGCACCCGATCACGAAGAACGCGATCTGAGCTCCGGCTCCGCGGCTTGCAGCGCCTCCTCGACCTTCCGCGCGAGGTCCTGGACGCTGAACGGCTTGTGGAGGAAGCGGACCCCGGCATCCAGGACGCCCTGGCTGCCGAGGACGCTGGCGGTGTAGCCGGAGATGAAGAGCGTCGGGAGCCCCGGGCGCTCCGCCTCCAGGCGCCGCGAGATCTCCGGCCCCTTCATGCCCGGGAGGATGACGTCCGTGATCAAAAGATCCACGGCCCCTCCGCGCGCCGCGGTCAGCACCTCCTCGCCGCTTGCGGCCTCCACCACCCGGTAGCCGAGCGACTCGAGGAGCTTGCGCGTGGTCCGGCGCACGGGCGCCTCGTCCTCCGCGAGCAGGATGGTACCTCGGCCGCGGACGGGCGCGGACGACGGGGCCACCTCCGGCTCGGCCTGCGCCGCGGCGCACGGCAGGTAGATGGCGAAGGTGGTGCCCTTCCCTCGCGCGCTCGTCACGAGGATCGCGCCGCCGTTCTGCTGGACGATGCCGTAGGTGGTCGCGAGCCCGAGCCCCGTCCCCTTGCCCTCGGCCTTGGTGGTGAAGAAGGGCTCGAACATGTGGGCGAGGGTCTGATCGTCCATCCCATGCCCCTCGTCGGTCACCGTGAGCAAGGCATGGTCGCCGGGCTGGAGCGCCTCGAGGCCCGGCCTCGCGCCGCTGCCGATGGTGGCGTTCGCGGTTCGCAGGACCAGCCGCCCCCCGCCGGGCATCGCGTCACGGGCGTTGACCACGAGGTTGACGAGCACCTGGTCGAACTGCCCGGGATCGACCCGGACCGGCCGGAGATCCTGCGCGGGCTCGAACACCAGGAGGACGTCCTCTCCGATGAGGCGGACCAGGGCGGGCCGGGTCGCCTCCACGAGCGAGTTCAGGTTGACGACCCGCGGCGAGATGGCCTGCTTGCGCGAGAAGGCGAGGAGCTGGCGGGTGAGGTCGCGCGAACGCTCGCCGGCGCGGGCGATCTCCTGCACGCTCACCTGGGCCGGGTGGTCCGGCGGCAGGTCCGCGCTCAGCATCGACGCCTCTCCCAGGATCACCGAGAGCATGTTGTTGAAGTCGTGCGCGACGCCGCCCGCGAGCCGCCCGACGCTCTCGAGCCGCTGGGCCTGCTGGAGGCGGGCCTCGGTCTCCCGGAGGGCCTCGGCGGCCGCTTGCTGCCTTCGGAACGAGCGCACCACGTACCCGGCGGCGAGCGCGGCGAGCGCGGCGAAGAGCGCCACGAGCGCCGCCGCCTGCGCGACCTCTCTCCACCACGTCGCGAGGACGTCGTCCTGCGCCAGGCCGACGAGCACGTAGAACGGGCGGGCGCCCACCTTGCGCCACCCGTAGGTGCGCTCGATCCCGTCCTTGGGCGCGAACGCGGTGTAGAGGCCCGAGGTCTGGCCTGCCCGGGTCTGCTCCCGCAGCGGGGGCGAGGGCTCGCTCGGCTCGAGCAGCGGCTCGACGACGCCGCTCGACCGCCGGACGACGGCGGTGAGGTCCTGGAAGCGCAGCAGGGCGGCGCCGCGCGGACCGACCTCGACCTCGGCGAGGAGCTTCGCGAAGTGATCGAGCGTGATGGCCGCGAACACGACCCCGTCGAAGCTCCCGTCCGGGCGGTCCAGGCGCCTGGAGAGGATGACGAGCGGCACCTTGATGATCCGTCCCATGTACGGGCGAGAGATGAAGAGCTTCGCGCCGGGTGCGTCCCGCTGGGCGATGAAGTAGTCGCGGTCGGCGGCGGAGACCTGCTCGGTGGTCGCGGGGACGCCCCGGACGACCCGACCACCGGAGTCGACGAGCCGCAGGCTCAGGACGTCCACCGTCCGGGCCTTCTGGGTGGCCAACACCGCGTCGAGCGCGGCGGCGTCGTATCGCCCTGCGGCGAGCTGGCGCTCGCGCTCGTCCACCACCGAGAGCAGCGCCAGATCCACCTTGTCGAGCACGTCCTCGAAGCTCCGCTCGAGGAGGCGAGCCAGGTTCTGGGCCGAGAGCGCGGTCTGCTCCTGGCGCTGCGCGTAGCTGCGGCGCAGGTTCAGGACCACCATCCCGGCCACGAAGACGTTCAGGACGAGCACGGCGGCCACGGCGGTGCGGACCACCGTGCGAGGGCCGCGGCTCGGCCGGCCCGTGGCGTGCCCTGCGGGCTCCGGTTCCGGCGGTGCCGTGGAAGTCATCGACCCGCTGATTCTGGGGGGAATGGTGAGGGCGTGTCGAGCCCACCCGTAAGGCGGCCGAGGAGCCGCCGCGCGGAGCCGCTCAGGTCGTGCGCGCGGGAGCGGCGATCAGCTCGGAGTCCACGATCTCCCGGAGGTAGCGCGACCCGACGAAGCCGGAGACCCGCTCCACCTCGCGCCCGTTCCGGAAGAAGAGCACGGTCGGAGTGCCCATCACACCGTACCGGGCCGCCGTGCGGCGCGCCTCGGCGGCGTTCAGCTCCGTGACCTTCACCCGGCCCGCGTAGTCGGAGGCGAGGTCCATCACGACCGGCTCGAGCATCTTGCACGGCGCGCAGCCGGGGCTCCACACGTCGACCACGACCGGCAGGTCGGATCGGAGCACCTCGGCGGCGAAGCTCGCGTCGTCCACGTGCGTCGGCTGAACGCGCGGAGCGCGCGAGCCGAACAGCTTACCGAGCAGACTCATCCAGACCTCCGCCGGGTTGGAGCCACGCGCCGGCGTCTCGGGTTCGCGAGAACGCTACGGAGCCGGGGGCGGCTACGGAGCCGCGGGCGGCGTCGCGGCGGCCGGCACGACCCCGAGCAGCGCCTCCACGCGCGCCTTCAGCTCCGTGCGCTTGATGTCCTCCCCGGTCAACCGCTCCCCCTTCTCCTTCCCCCCTTGGAGGAAGACGAGCGTCGGGGTCGCGGTGACGCCGAGCTTCGTGGCGAGCTGCGCGTTCGCCGAGATCAGGACCTTCAGGAAGCGAACCTTGCCGGTGAACTTCTCCGCCACCGCGGCGAACCGGGGGGCGAGCACCTCGCACGCCTTGGAGTCCTTGCCGTAGAAGTCGAGCACGACCGGCAGCGCCGCGCCGACCACCTCGGTCTCGAAGTCCTTCTCGGCGATCTCCTTCACGTGCAGCGCCTCGACCTCCTTCACCTTCGGGTCCTCGTTGACCGGGACTCTCACATTGAATCGGTTGGCCATTCGACGTTTCCTTTCGGAAGAGAGGGGGTGCGCAGGTACGAGAGGCGGCGGCTGAAGCGTCACGCCACGAGGGGCGCCTGCGGCTTCGGGCGGGCGTGCTTCGCCGTCACGACGTGCATGAAGGCCTCGACGTCGACGTGGTCGCGCGCGCCGAGCGGCCGGAGCTTCTCGAGGAGCAGCTCGGTGGATCTGAGGAGGGCGGAGTAGGTGGACCAGTTCGGCTTCGGCTCGTAGGCGAGCTCGAGGCCGAGCCGGTGTCCGACCTCGCACGCAAACCTCGGCCGGAGCAGCATGTGGAGATCGGGCCGCGCGACGAACGGCAGGAGCGTCAGGATCGGCCAACCCGATTCCTGCGACATGCCCGGCGCCATCGCCGCGACCGCGGCGGAGAGCGCCTCGAACCGGGACTGGTCGGGCGCAGGCAACGCCAGGAGCTCGAACAGCGCCGCGAAGTAGGCGCGCGCCGCGCCGGGGTCCTTCAGCGCGTCCTCGAACGAGGCCTTCTCCGCGTCCTTGTGAAGCGGACGGACGTGCTGCTCGACTCCGAGGGCACGCTCGACCAGCCCGCCGACGTCGTCCGCCGCGAGGAGTCGCTCCCCCTCGCCACCCCCGAGGGTCTCCGCGTACTGCGCCTGCGCACGCCGCCAGCGGGGGACGCGCTCGCGCTTGTTCGACTCGTCGCCGACGTAGCTCGGGTCCGCGAAGCCTTTCGGGAACACCTCGAGGAACCGGGCGACCGCGTCGGTGTGGGAGAGCCACGTGCCGGCCAGGCCGTACCGGCCGGACTTGGCGTCGAAGGTGAGGCCGGGCAGGCGGGAGAGCCAGGCGTTCGTGCTCTCGGTCGGAGCGAGGAGCGGGAGCGCCATCGGCAGCCGCAGCTTCGTCGCGAACCGAGCGTCGCTCATCGCGAAGAAGACGTGAATCGCCTTCTCCTCGACTGCGACGACCTTTCCGAGGCCCAGCGACGCGTGCTGCACCATCATTCCCTTCTCGAGTGCGCTCATGGTTCCTTCTTCGGCGATGTTCGCCGGGTAAAACCTTGTATATCATCGGGCGCACCTGGGCGCTCGTCGGGCCTGGCCGGGTCTCCCGCGGTCCGCCCCCCGGCAGGTATCCGGGGGCCCCTCCTCGACTTCTCCGCGTGCTTCGGCTACAGGTGCACTCCCTCCCGCTCGGGAGGGCAAGAAGCGCTGCGCGGCAAATCAGTGCCGTGCACTCACAGAGAGAAACGAGATCCAACAGCACATGGCAAACGGTACCGTGAAGTGGTTCAACGACGCGAAGGGCTTCGG
>WNGL01015611.1_pt1 | contig 11505 bp, 9 predicted proteins | sample 5400591 | NCBI WGS metagenome assembly WNGL01 (sample SAMN13153377, study PRJNA577476) | soil metagenome | isolation source: 80 cm soil or saprolite under Garry oak tree replicate 1 | place: USA:California | collected 2016-06-15
ATTTAAATTTAGTTGCCAGACGCGCGAGGTAAATGAGCTCTCAGCGGCGCAGCAGATAATGGGTTGGTCAGAGTAGTATTAGAATAGTGGAAGTGGAACTATAACTTCGCTTTCCCTTAGGTTGACCTCCTTCTGACCCAGTACTTCATGATGTGGCAATCGTTCATTGATTCCCCACTTCGGAGGAAAGAAAAGCTGGATTGGCTCAGTTGCTGGCAGGAACCGTGCCTTAATTCGTTTACGCGCACTCATTAGCTCTGGAGTTGCTTCACGACAGTACTTATCGAGTTCGCAGAATAACCCTTGACAGTCAATGGCATGCAGAGGCCGGCCCCATAGGCCATTGAAATTGAAGCCGAGACGATTGAACTCGCCCTCCTGATGCTGAACCATCCAAAGGATAATGTCGGATGGAGAGTAGTCTCCTAAGTCCTCGAACGCTTTATCCATTCCACGTAATGCACCTGGACCAGCTTGCGTAAAGTCGTTCTCGCTGAAATTGATAAGATCCGAATAGTTTAGATCAATCGCGATCTGATACGACATAAAATTACCCATCAATGGGTAAGTAAGTAGCATTTCATAAACCTGTCGGAGCGACTTGGCATCTAACAGACGCTCACCAAGTGCATCCCTCAGGAACATATGCCGGAACAAGTCGACGTGATTAAGGTGCTTTGCTGTATGGCCGTAGGCGTTATTCGCACACAAAATAAATGCACCGGTATAGAGACCATCATTTACCTTCTTGACGTGCTCAAGCGCCGTTGTAAAGGATCCGCTCTCAAGATCCTCAAGAGTCGGATACCGGCTCAAGAATGCCCGAACACCCCGCCATGTCTCGATTTTGCTGAATGTGCGGAATGCGACGATTTGGAAGAGGCGATCTACTGGCTCAACCGGCTCGTGGCTACATGCAACCTCCCGAATCATGTATTGAGAGACACGGTCAGCAGCCCGATAGACGTTGCAAAACTTGAAGGTCTGTAAGATTGGATCGCGAGTCCAAGGCGGTGCCGTACCTGCGACTCGACGATCGAGGATAGCTTGCCGCTCAGCAGCGAAGTACCAATAAAGATCATAGATCTGTTGCCGGGGTCTTGGTGACTGTTTCATGATAGACCTCCCATTATGACATTACCTGGCAGGCAGACTTTCCGTATCCGGCTCTCCGACACACTTTTTCACAAGATTATGATTCGTCGTACTTAGTCTCCAATGGTTTTTACGGAGGATGCTCACCATCTAACCCACCAGGTGTGCAACGAGATGCACATTCGCCTGACCTCTCGCTTCCTATCCGAAGTTACCTTCAGATATGGAGGATCTGATACTTCTCCGCTGGTTAGACATAAGGTAGATTAGCTTCCAACCAGTTGACTAGGTCAAGCTTCGCTTTAATTAGTCTATCATGGTTTGTGTCCTACGGCAATCGAAGTAGGACTATCTTTGTCGGTAGAACACTCCTGTGCCATGGAGATGGAAGTAGCGGCTGTCGTCGAGTAGCACAGTTCCCGCGATTCGCTCGCCAAGCGTGTAACGGAAACGGTCAACCCCTGTAAAATGATCGAACACGATTGCCCCGCCTAGGAGGGTTCGCTCCCTAATGATGTCGATTGCTGCTTTGGCTGGTGTGTAATTGTCTGTATCGATGAAAGTGAGCACGAGATCCTGGTTAGCAATCCGATGGCATGTTTCAACGATGTCGCCGGAAACAATTTCTATGTTGCGTCCATCAAGATATCGTCGTACAGCATCGAGATCAGAGAAAAAACAGTCGGGATGGTTATACATATCGAGAGGGCTACGACGTGGCGGAAAGCCGCTGAATGAATCGAAGCCGATGATCGGCCAGTTCATACCGAGTCGTTCGATTATCCGAGACATAAACATAGTGGTGCCACCTTTGAACATTCCGAACTCGGCTACGGTGCCATGAAGCCCAAGGCGTGCAGCATTCTTGAGGCATTGGAAGATGTGAGTCAAGGTGTGAGGATAGCCATTCGCGAATGAAGGCACAAGAAGTTGACTCAGTTCCTCTTGAAAGATAGGGTCACGAAACTCAAAATGCCCATAACCGGCAACAATGATCTTGGGTGTACCTTGAATAAAAGGAAGTGCATCGCGAATTAGACCCTCTTTTTCAGCGTCTGCCGCTACAACGAGTGCATCAAGATGTACGTTAATCAGATCCTTCAAGGGACGTATGGGCACCGGGAGATTCGGATGCCTCGTTATAGCCTCATGTGTGTAGACCGCCTCGATCGCACTTACGAGGCCAACAGGTACTAGCGAGTTGAGAATTTGCAATGTTACCCTAGTCAAGCCAAGAATGCCAATAGACCGGGTCCCAATCAAGAGTTCGTGCTCAACATCCTCAATAAGCTTCGCATAGTCGCTCGGATGCATCAGTTGTTCCCTTCTAAATGCGAGGAGAGGAAATGTCCATACAGATCTGGCGACTCCCACTTCAACGAGCCGAGTAGCTGGATACTTGCCTCGACCATTTGCTTCACTCGTTCTAACCGAGTAGTCGTAGGAAGCGGTTCACTTGAACCTGAGAAGCATCTTTCGAGTTCCGCAAATCGCATAAGCACTTGTATTACTGCTTCTCTTGTCGTCTTTCTACTGGAGTCAATCATGGTTAGGTCAGCCTGTTTAAGGACGTAGTCGAAACCCTCGCAACCATTACTGTAAGAAGGCTTGAGGGAGGATCGCGCTGGCTCAAAAAGGTTCTCGGCGATGCTGTTGTCAATGTCAGCGAGGTAGGTCAGGTACTTGACGCAGTAGACGAGCAGGTCGACTGTGGTGTCGAAGAGCGTTTCGTCAGGTGTTTGAGGCGCTCCATCCGCTACGCGCTCCAGCCGATCTACCTTGCGGGCAATATTCGCAAGGATGCTGACCTGCTCGCCTCGCCGCTTCCAACTTGTGCCGTAGGTCGCTGTCTTTTGTCTATGTAGTTGGATGATCGCCTGACGAAGTGCGTCTCCATCTGAAGGTGCATCAAGTGGCTGCTGACCGTGATAGTATGCCCAATAGCGCGATATAGCCGGATGAGGGATCTTCGCGCTCAATCGGCCAGCCGAGCTTAGCACCATGATACAGTTGGATTAGCAGGAGAAAGTTCCGCAGCAACGGATCGGGAAATCCAAAAACTGCGTCATCAAGGGACTCCGGTGAAGTTTGCACACCTGACTCTAAGATAAACCATTGGCGTAAGAGTTCATCAAAGTCGTCCCATTTGGTTTGAAAACGCGGCGAGCCAATCCCATACTCGTAACAAGTAATACCAGGGAACTGCTCCACAATAGCACGAGCACGCTGCTTATGCTGCTCGTAGAGGTGAAATGAGGAAGCAAAGAATGTTATCTCGCCAACATCCACATTAAGCCAGGTAGCCATGAGTTCTTGAAGAACGCTCCACTCAAATGCGTTGATACCAGAGAATCCCCACATAATGTCGTTACTGCGAATAGCGACATTCATGTGTAGCCGATCGTCGCGGACGAGCCAATGAATCCAGTTATTGCATGGTATATCTTTGCTATCAATGAAGTCTACAGCAGGATCAAAGATCGACATAACTGCACGTCTAGTGCTCAACTCTTGGCGCATTAAAGTGAGGTTTTCACGCAGCTGATCTACTCCATGCCAGTTGCGAAGTCTCGAACCGTAAGCAGCTCGCCAGGTTTGCCCGTCGTCAGAGAAATCTCCGGCCCGCGGCAGATAACGAGAGAGAAAGGCGAGGTCGTTCCGACCAGCCAAGACCCACATTGTTTCTGCGATAGTTGCGAAAATGTTGTTATGCCTGCTAGGCGTCACGAAGCAACGTTCCTGAGATCGCTCAAGAACTGTAAGGCGGTTGCGTAGCTCCGTAATGTTAGATCCGCGCACAGACAGAGGTTTGCCTTCAGCAAGCACATCTCGTAGACCATCTACAAAGGCGTAAGTCATGTTTCTGTATCTCATCGTGCATCACCTTATGCGTACCATCGTCGTTGAGTTATGACCTAAGTAGCTTGCCAGAATGTTCAAAAACTCCCTGATGTCATTCAATTGTAACTCAAAATGCCGTACAAATTCTCCTTAATTACGTCTAATCATAATAATATTATACCATAATAACCAGCACTGTACGTCAAGGATATATGGCGCATTTTTCGCTCAATTTTTTATTTTAGAAACATTTTAGCTCTTAAAAAGTTCGTTTTTAGGACAAATAGGAACTCGCTTAAACCCCTTGCGAGAGCCGACACGGTCAGTGATAACGGCGAGTTTACGGTAGTTCCTGTTACTATGCCCAATATGCAGCACGTGATACTGAAGCGCGTAGTGTTCGGGAGTGTCAGGGATTTATGACAGGCTTAGAAAAACTAGACTAGGTGTCAAGCTAAGGGAGGGAGCAGCAATAACATTGCTCGCTCCCTTGGACAACGTGTCTCAGTACGTCACGGCATACTCCTGATTCGTGGAAATTCCCCCAATATCGAGAGTAAATGTGTGCTTAAGATTAGTTGCATTCGGCTCAACGTTCTCCGCACCACTTGAGACGGTAATATCGAAGTTGATTCGCCCTGCTGTGTATGTATCATTTGCTTCTCGCTGATTATGATAGGCAAATACGATCGATCCACACGGGCTGTCGAGTTGCTGCGCATAGAAGTAGGCAAGTAAGCAAAGGTCAAATGTTGATAAGCCCTTTTTATGATAATGAAACACCATATTGCGACTATCCTCCTATACTAGCTCACGCTAGGTCAATGCTTATTATCGCCGCGCCCTACGGATAAGGAGGACTTTTAGATATGGTGAGAACTAGAGTGGAGCTGGGGGTTGTATAATAATACGTCATCGTTTTTCAAAAGGGTACGCTTGTACCTTTCTTTCATAAAAAGAGGAGGTATCATGGTGGGTGAGGCACCGGCTACTCAGACAGACAGAAGTGTTGTGGTGAGCAAGTCAAAGCGACACGCTGTTGTAGTGGGGATTAATAATTATAGTGAAGCTGGCATTGGGAGCTTATCATTTTGCGCTGCCGATGCGGAGGCATTCTATGACGCCTTACTGACATATTGTGAGTATGATCCAAAGTGCGTCGTCTTGTTCTCGGACGGCTCTCACAAAGATGCTAGGGAACCACTCCGTTCAGATATATTGGCTGCCGTTTTCGATATGTCCACTAATGCGGCTGAAGAAGATTCGATTCTCTTCTTTTTTGCCGGTCACGGCACGCGAGATGCTCAGGATAGCTACCTGTTGACGCAAGAGTTCCGAACGTCGGTAGTGGCTGATACAAGCATCCCCATGAACATGATTAATGAATATCTTCGTCAATCGAAGGCCCGTTTCACGATGCGTTTTTTCGATGCCTGCCATTCCGGGCGCATGGGTGTACGGGCAGCACCAGTCGGGCCGGATATCCAAAAGCACTTTCTCGTCGAGGGAGAAGGGTGGGCAACGCTGTCGGCGTGCAAAGTGGACCAATTCGCCCATGAAGATCCCAATCTCGGACACGGCATTTTTTCCTATTGCTTGATCAAAGGCCTCAGTGGTGATGCCGCCACACCCGAACAGCAAGTCACCCTTAATTCGTTGATCTCGTATACGATCACTAATACAATCGAGATCACGAAAGAGCGTGGGTTGCAACAAACGCCAGTCACAGGTGGTTACCATGCAGGTAACCTGGTGCTAGCAACTGTCTGTCCGACACGTCCAGTCGATACTCCACCAGCACTGGTAAAGGTGCAGGAAACGGCTGTTGAGCAGTTAAAACCCACGCCAGAAAAGGTTCCTCAGTTCGTTGCCGATATTCGCTCTATTTTGCAAAATGAGCCCTTGCAGCTGGACTATGTGGCTCCCTCACAGGAAGAGAAGCTAGCCCTCGGTGAGAAGCTAGTGCAAAAAGTTTACCATTGGTGCCAAGAGCAGGAGCGCCTATACCATGAGCAGTTACAAGGTCTAGTAACTGTCATCGTGAAACATCAATCGATCCAAGCCTGCCCCCTCAACCTTCAACTGGCAGAGTACATCCAAGAATCAAATATCAGCCGGGCAGTAGGATTGCGACTAACATATAGGAAAGAGTCGGTGCCGGTTAAGTTTTGGCCAGTAGTCTTCGATTACGAGACTCGCCAGGTACTAGATGGAATCAGCGAGAGGCAAGGGTACTATGAGTCGGCGGTCTTGCTTACGGTTAGGACTAAGGAACCGCTCATGCCTGTGTGCGCCATGGTGATCGCCATTATCCCAACGACGTTCGGCCTTTACCTGTTACGATACTCTTGTTCGACGGTGTTGGACCAGGGGCAAAAGGAGTATTGGGATCCGACCACGTTTTTTGTACGGACGCTGCACGCTGTTCCCTTTACAGACAAGGAAGGCGTACAGACAATAGACGAGCTTCAAGACCTCTATCCACAATTGGTGTCCTTTTTTGCAGAGAGCTGTTCTGCTCGGCGAACATATCTGCAAAATATAGGGATATCGGGACAATCGTTGCTGTAGCTACGAATGGAAGTAATTAGTCTAGATTGCTTGGACTATCAGCTTTCTCTTCTCTACTCTCGGATTCAAGCATATGCTTGATATTATGATCTTGGATTTGCAACAGCACACCAATCCGGTGATTGATAATATCCAGGTTTCTCTTGGCTTGTTCCATTAACCGATCAAAGACAACTTATATGTGTTAGATAAGTGGTAGTTGCTTGTCGTCTTTTAATATCTGCTTTATAAGGTACACCTGCCGCTCGGCTTTTTCTCGTTCTGCCTGGAATTCACGGGGGTGCCAACGTGCCCACAAGGCGTGTTTCGACAGTACACTGCGCTCAGCCGCGTTTAATTGTGCCATGCGTTTCTTGCCGCCGCTCCGGCCAAGTTCAGCGGCGTAGGGGTTCTTGGGGTGTTCTGGTTCTGGTTGCATATGCCTCCTTCCCTGTTGGATGGTTACGCTACCAGTGTATACCTACCGCTACGTACGGTCAAGCCGCTGCCAGGCCCTTGGCAGTTTAGGCGCGGCGGGCTGCTAAGCGGCTGGCAGGCGGGGTGGGGTACCAGGCGCTTCGTATAGATACTCAGCAGAGTCGGTAATGCTATAATGAGCCATGACTATAGCTGTTCGTGATCGTAAATTACTCTGGGCTCTCGCAGGCGGTGCGTGCGCTCTCTGCAAAAGCCATTTAACGGCGGGCGCAAAGAGCGGCGATCGGGACGTTGTGCTTGGTGAAGAGGCTCACATTGTGAGCGAACAACCAAATGGGCCGCGTTTTCGTCCGATGCCCAGAAAGGAGGTTGATAGTTACACCAACCTCCTTCTCTTGTGCCTTTCAGATCATAAGATAGTCGATGAGCAAGTCACCTACTATACGGAGCAACGCCTACATACCCTGAAGCGTGAGCACGAACAGTGGGTGAAAGACCGAATCTCTCCAACAATACCTGCAATCAAAATTCGCGACCCAGAAGCGGGCAAGCCAGTCATGCTCCGGCGCATTGATACCGGCAAAGAATTGATGAATGTTGTGGCTCATACGCTTGCCGCATGCCACGATAATCCAGAGCCACGGTCTATCGAGGAAGCCGAGCTTATCGGAGGGTTCTTTCAGAACGCTACAGACTATAGAGATATCTGGGACGAGATTGAACCGAGTGGCCGCATACAAGTAGAGTTTTCGATGAGCGAGGAAATTACTCGCCTGCGTGAAGCTGGATTAGTGGTCTATGCCGGAGTCAAACAGCATGTTATCGAAGGAGGCGTTGAGGCACCAGCCCCCTGGCCGGTTGCCTACATAGTCATCCGTAGAAACGATGGTGGGAAAAACTGCTAGTACACTCTACAGAGTGCTGAAACAGTAAACTTCAGGATAGAAGAGAAGCTAAGCATGGAACAACAAGCGTCATACCAAAACGTCACTCTCTCCGTTAGAACGCCCCGTCTTGCCATACTTATCGATAAAGGGAATCCACAGTGGCACGCCCATGTTGAGGGCATCATTCAAGCCTTCACGCAAACATGGGGCGGTGAGTATTTTGTTATCATCCCTACCGATGGCAAAACCATTGATGAAAAGTTCTGGGAAATCTTAGAAGCGTATAGTCCAGATAAAATAGACCAATATTTGCCCACCCTCCTAGACTTGGAAGATGCTGACCCTGCTCACTATCAAAAGATAAAAGAGCAGTTTAAGAATGCGTGGGCGCTAGAGAGCGATAAAGATTTTGAGAAAACTTGGAACTCTGAGGCAAGGCATAACACTATTGGCTCACTAGAACTCAGTAAAGAACTCTTAGAGGAACTTAAAAATAGGCTGGCTCCTTTCCACTTCGAAGATCGTATCGTAAACAAATATGTCCGTCGTGGAGGGCCATTAGGGTACCCCTTTACCAATATAGTAAATATCCTTGAGTATGCAAATGATAAACCCGAAAAAATAACCATTCCTAAGCATGTGACCAATAAAGAGCTACGACTGATAGCAAGTTCACGTGCTGGGGCAGTGACCCAGAACTTTATAGATGAATTAAAGCACAAAGGCGTCAGCGATAGTTACTACCCTTCAAGCCTTAAAGACAAAGACTATGTCTTGTCGCTTGAGATAGACGAAGGGGATATATTTGTTCAAAGAGCAATCAGTGTGGCCTTGGGGGCAAGTAGTGAACAGTATCCTGAAACGGACTTTCGGAGGCACCTCCCCTTTATGATCTCCATGGTTGAATTGGCGCGGTACTACAGGCTCGACACCCATCGAGATTACGAGGAGAACCTCGTAGTAGTAATAGGCGATGAAGTGGCTGACTATTGCCTTTATTACTGTCTGTCTCGAATGCATGACGGGGTGTACTGGCTGCCTGATAACTTCTTGAGGAATGCCAATACCAAAGACGATAAAAACAATAGCCGTGGGGATGAAGAGAGAGAAACATTCACAGATACAGAAGAATTTGCAGCCTCACTAGTGATGGCATACTCTAGTAAAGCTAGCTATGGTCACGAGCAAAAACGAATAAGTATCACGAGTGCCAGCTTAAATGATGAGCAGCTTCAGTTGCGTAAGACGTGGATGGGCAACCTTTACCCAGTTAGTAGGGATGAGTTTTTGGCTAGTGTCATAGTTACGCCTCTGCCAGAATTATCGGTTAATTGTGTTGGCAGAGTGATCGAGATAAATAACTATGCCAACCAGCAGGACATGATATTCCAGGATGGCAGAAGTGTGGGCAGACTCAATACTCCAAAGCCCAAAAACTTTAGGCATGTTGACCCTACCACTCATAGGTGGATTACTTCAATAGAAATTGATGGGTATCGTCCACCAGTTTTGCCATTTCTGAGTAAGGACATCATAGAGTCACTTCCAACCGTCCATGAAACGCGCGTTGCTGTCGATGGATTGGTATACTTCTGTCCCAACATAGCATATTTTGGTGGCGATATCGATACAAATACCGTTAGACCCACGCTTCGTTTGGTGGATGAAACCGAAATCTTTGCAAAGTACTTTGGTCATTCAGGATACGAAATTGAACTTTCTGATAAGGGGAGCTATCTGAAGGACACGATTGAGCGCTTCGGCTCATTACAAGCTGTCGCAAGCTTCTTTCGGGTTAAGCATAACAGGGACATTTTTGATCAGTACCGTTTCCCAAAAGATAAAGACGATGACGAGGTAGTCTGCCTCGAAACTGAAAAGCGTAACTATCTGAGCTTTAGCGCTTTCAGCAGGAAGCTAGATGACCCAGACAAGGCAACGGCATTGATAGATGAGCTAATCGCCAAAGATATACTGCGACGGGGTTTAATTTTCCAGTGTACACGGTGCAGATTAGCCGCCTGGTATGACATAGGAGAGGTCTCCCGAGAATTTAAGTGTAAGCGTTGTGATTTGGTGCAGCTTTTCTCACAAAAGAATTGGAAATCACCAAAGGAGCCGAGGTGGTATTATCGTCTTGTAGAAACGGTTTACCTCTGTTATGCGTCGAGTTCCTATCTTACCGCGCTGAGTCTCGATAAGCTACGGCAACAATCAAAAGAAGCGTTCCACTACATTTGCGAAGCCGATATAAAGAACTTTCCTAAACAAGGTGAGAAGAAGGAAATAGATATACTCGCTATTTCAGATGGCAAGTTAATACTTGGCGAATGCAAGGATCGCGAGCCAAAGGCAAGAGACCTTCGCAAATATCAATTGCTACAAGCAAGCCTCAAGCTCAAGCCCGATAAATTCATACTCTCAACAACCGACACAACTGTTTCTGATGACGTGCGCAAAGAGCTGTCCAAGCTGAGAAATGCTGATGTGCTTTTGCGTAGTGACATTATGGAGGGTTAGCATACGTACGGTCAAGCCGTGCCAAGCTCCTTAGCAGCGGAGCGGTGCTAAGCGGGTCGGCAGGCGGGGGGTGTGCTAAGGGGTTAGCATGCATGCTACCGTTACGTAACTGTTGGCACGGCGATACCGAAAAAGGGTTAGCGGTCAGGGTCTATAAAAGCGGGTCGGTCTACTCCTTGCAGCATCGGCAGATCGGCAAGAGGCGCGAGGGTCGGTAGTTCCGGCGCCGGAATAGTTCTTCGCTTCTGAAGTATGGAGTGCTGCCGCCAGTCCATCCGCTCCAGCTTGAATGGCGGTAGTGATCGGTGAAACCCGATCACCTCATGGTCTTTGTAGCGTAAGAAGTCCTGAGCGGACAGCAGCGGTATGGCCTGCTCTGAGCGGCCTTGGCTGGTGTGGCCGCCGTACTGTTCAGTGGTGGTATGAGCATAGGCAGATTGCCTGCCGCACCGTTCTTCAACATAGCGGGCGGTAGCGATGTCGGTCGGGCGGTAGTATAGCTGGCTCTCCATATTGTCCCGGAGCACCTGTGCCCGCGCTTTACCGTAGACGACTTCGAGCTGAGAGAGCGATTGCACGGCCAGCCACATAGTGAGCCCTCTCCCGGCGACGGTCGTGGCTTGGTCGGCCAGCGAGGGGATGGCTGTCCGGCCTGCCTCATCAATCAAGAGCAGTACCGGCTGGCAACCGTTCCCTGCTCTGCGGTCATAGGTCGCCACCAGTTCATTGATCAGGCTCCCCCATAAGAGCCGTACTAATGGCGACAGGGCGAGCAGGTCTTGCTCTTTCCAGCGAATATAGACCGTAACCGGCCTGTTACTGGTGATGATCTCCTCTGGCGTGAAGTCTGACTGTGCGAGCGAACGCACCACCGTCTCAGTCAGCAGTGGGCGCATCCGGGCAGTGAGGGTTCCCCAAGCCGATAGCAGAAAGCGGTCGGTAAGGTTGGGGGTTGCCCGGCTCACATCTAAAAAGATGGTGGCAAGCTCTGGATCGACGGCGTGCAGCTGCTCGACACAGGCGGTCAGGCCCGCGCGAAGCAGCTTACGGGCATACGGCAATGCGGCGGCCCCTTCTCGTTTGGCGGCGGCAAAGATACAGGCCAGCATAACAGTTGCCCGCTGGGTGAAAATCGGCTCCCGCTCGTCGGCCTGAAACAAGAGCTGCGCGGCGC
>WNGL01009148.1_pt1 | contig 11502 bp, 10 predicted proteins | sample 5400591 | NCBI WGS metagenome assembly WNGL01 (sample SAMN13153377, study PRJNA577476) | soil metagenome | isolation source: 80 cm soil or saprolite under Garry oak tree replicate 1 | place: USA:California | collected 2016-06-15
GTCAGAACGGGAATAAGGAAGACAGTTACCTCTTTCGAAAGGATGGAGATGCCAAGTGCCACAGCGCTTAACCAGACGCGCTTGAGAGATAGACGCCTTGATACCAAGAGGAGAATGCTGAGCAACATCCAGAAGGTCGCAATATTGTCGAGCAAGACCCGGCGATGAAAGTAAATACCATAAGGCGAGAGGGCGAACAGCAAGGCGGCAATCATCGCCACTGCTGCATTTTGGGAGATATTGCGAGCAATGCGATACACCATGAAAGTCGCTCCCACCTGCATGAGGAGCATGAGTACACGCCCGGAATCAACGACTGATCCGAACGTATGGAAGCCGCCACTTACAAGGGTCCAAGCCGCGATCTGAATCCAACCAGGAGGGGCATGGTCATACCAATAGGTGTAGGGAGCAAGCTGTCCTTCTTTGACTATGGCCCAGGCCTGGGACATATACGTGCCTTCGTCATCTTCATAGTACGGGAAGTGGAACATGTTAATGCCGTGCAGGAATGCAGCCGTGAGCAAGATGGCAGCGATCAAGAGCCACTCCCGATGGTGGATAAGCCACAGGTACAAGGCTTTAGCTGCGAGTTTGAGGGAAAATCTTCTCGATGGAGCCAAAGCAATTGCGTCGGTCACTCTGACCAATGAAACCTTTCTGGGAATCATTGTGAACCTCCTCCTGTCGCAGGAATCACACTCCATATTCCATACTCACCAGAGCATTGCTCTTCCTGGTTAAGTCTGCAATAGTTTCCCGCAAGAGTGCCGTCTGGTTGCTCTACTCCATCGAAAAAGAAAGGTACATTGGTCATATAGTCAGTCACCGTGAATTGAATATGTTTAGAAGCGTTGAGGAGCCCACTGAAAGAACCATTGATGTGGAGCCCTGTGAAGTAGCCGCTAATATCCCCTTGGCTTTCTTGAATCTGCGTGAGGGACATTGTTGTGGTCACGCCCACTGCTAGGTCGTAAATAGTGCCGTAATATTTTCCAAACAAAGGCGCAGGAGTGCTGGACAATGGAGGAGGAGTAGAAATCATCGTCGGTCGAGGACTGGTTGACGAATGAGTCTGAAACAACCGTGCCGTCGATGGAGTTGCAGAACGGGCATCATGGAAAATCGCAGCAGATAAGAGACTCGTCCCAAGGCTGATACCAACCAGTAGTGCGAGGACGACCGGTAGGAGGCCACCACGTCCCCGAATCACGGGATGTAGCCGGTTTGAGAGAGACGCGGGTGCAGGTATTGAGGATGTTGGCTTAGGTACAAGGCGTACGCCTGCTCGTTTCGGGACGATGGGTAGCAGGCGCTCGAAGCTGATGGAGGGGACGATTTCAGGCTTCCGATGTGCTCCCAAGTGAGCAGTCTTTTCCCAGTTCTGCTGCTTGCTGAGTTCGCGATAAACCGCACGTACAGCACTGATACCCAGAAGCCACTGGAACGGCAGAAAGGTAACCGCTATGCTGATAGGCATAGAAAGGGGAAATCTGAGGCCATATTCTCTCGCGAACATCCATGCTCCCACCGTAGTAGTCACAAACTGGAATAGAAGCGCGTAGAGTGGAAGGAAAGAGATCATCGCTGCCAGAACCGGAACCTTCAATTGCAGAACCATAATAATCGTCAATGGCCACACCAGCATGAGGAAAGCCTGGAAGAGTGGGTAGGACAAAGTGTAGATGGCCAGGAGGCGCTGGCTGAAGCGCGAAAGGCTCATCCACGTACCTTTGTGCAACACTTGCAAGAAGCCTTGCAACCAGCGTGTGCGCTGTCGGACAAATGACCTCATGCTGCCAGGTGTCTCTTCGCGTGTGACGTGCTGGGCATCATAGACTACACGAATAGGTACACCTAACGTGCTCAGGCGGAGGCCAATATCCGCGTCCTCCGTCAGGCACTGCTCGTCCCAACCGCCGACACGCTCAATCAAGCTGCGTCGCATAAACACGGTGTTGCCGCCCAAAGGAATCATGCCGACCTTGGCGTGGAAGTGGAGTCGGCTCTTGAACCAGAAAAAATACTCCAGGCAGTTGTGGACGGCAAACCAGTGATCGCGGAAGTTCATCAGTTGAACGCCAGCCTGAACAATCCCGACCCCTTCTTGCAGCATAACGGTGTTAACGACATTGAAGATATCGGGGTGGATATCATCTTCAGCATCAAAAATGGTCACCACCTGATGGCGGGTGCAATGCAAACCAACGTTGAGCCCATGTGGCTTATTAATGGGAGGAGTGGAGAATGTCGCAATCTGAACCTGTGGCGATCCAATGGTTTTGATCGCTCGCTCAGCCTCAGCGATTGTTCCAGTATCATCGATGTGGCAAATCACCACGATCTCCAGCAGATGCGAGGGGTAATTGGCCGCCCAGACCCGTTTGATTGTTTCGTAAATTACAGCTTCTTCATGTCGTGCCGGTAACAGAACAGTGAACGAGAGCCGAGGGGGTAAAAATGAGTTTGGCCCCTTGCTTGCTTGCACCCTCTCTGGATGCTCCCAGGAGTAGAGCATGAGATAGAGGGAAAAGAGAGACTGTGCAAAGAGAGCGAGTGAGACAAAGCATACAATGAAAGCTATTGCGTCCATATTTCTGCAATCCTAATCCTACAGTAGCACTTATGATGATATTGCCTGTTTGATATCGCGTTTATACTAATGGGTCAACTTACAAATAACTTGAAAAATGGAAACGGCAAAACTGGCCTAAATGGCTCAGAGGCGACCTTGGTCAGGGAAACTCCTTTCCCAAACTAATTGCAGATTGACCCACCAGGATACATGGGCACTCCCGCAAACGTAGGAATTGCTCATTGCTTGCTATAAAGCCAGGAACCATCACAAAGTGCTGCTCTAGTATTAGAGACCAGGGCAGACACCTTGTATTTAAGAGTGCAAATGTATGGATGCAAAACTACCAGCTGGCAAGCCCCTTTGAGGAAAAAGCACAGACTCATCCTCTAAGAGAGGCAGATTTTGCCCTCCATGAACATGTGAATTTTATCCCGGCTCCATCCAGGCGATACGAGTGGAAATCGCTCCGCTGCCATCTACCCCAAGGTGCAGTGCAGCTCTGACTGCCAACACTGCTGACCTTCCCCTAAGGAGATGAGATCGCGATATATGCGGTTGGTTGTGGGCGCCGAGATTAGGCTGCGCAATGTGCAAGTTGCAAACTTCATCAGAAAGATGGGAGAGAACTATGGTCGTTCTGTATTACAGGAAACCAGGGAAAGGAAGTTGCTTTAGAAAACATTTCACTTAGTAGCTATGCGTCTTTTGCCAGATTTTCCTGCAAAGAGAGACAATCAAGCGGCGTATTGAATCAATTGATTGATTATGCAAGTTATGCTTCAGAACTTCCCATCTTTTCTGGAGTGCAATCAACTTATTATTAGTTGAAGTTCAGCAAGACTTTTTGGACAGTTTCTATCCCTACTTGAAAAAGTGACCTCAGAGGAGTGGGCGACTTCGAGAGGTTCTTTCACGTGACTTAAAATCCCACGGGATGCGCAACGAGATGACAAGAAGGCGATAGTGTGTGAATCGGCTTCACAAGCATTCGGTCCTATTATTTTCTTACTAGCGATTTCGAGGAAATTCCGTTTTATCGTAGAGAACACGAATGCAACGAAGAAAGGTCTAGAGGCATTTCATTGATAGATATATCTCGTTGCGCATCGCGTGGGATATTCCGTTTATATCGTTCCTCAAATTCAGAGGACAACCTAGCCATCTCATCTTCCGAATACGGAAGGCCAATTTTTCCTCGAAAGAGCTTATCAAGGCGCTCAAACAATATGTCATTATCCATAGGATCTGGATATTGATCGCGAGTATGCTGTAATTCGTCCTGCAAAGCTTGTTTCGTTTGTTGAAAGATAGCTTGGATCTTATTCAAGTCCGCAAAAAAATGACCACGCTTTCTATACTTCTGCAATATATCCTTTGTGATTTTCTCTTCAACAAAAGTATCAAATATTTTAATTAGGCTAAAGATCTCGTTCTGGTCATCGATCACGTAAATACGGTTTCTTGAGAATTCCAGGCCGACTTGATGGGGAAGCCAGATACGTTGCTGCAAATTTTCAATGATATGAAGCAGGTCATCGCGTGTGCTGGCGGTATAACGATAGAGGTTTAACAAGACGTTGGTGTCAAAGACAAACGTGGCCTCTTGCCATAAACGAGAAAACTCTTCGTCTGATGGTCTATAATATTCCCTAAACAAATCACGCATGTTTTTTCCTTCAAGGATGAGGATAGTACTGTCTCTTTACCATATTTCATCTTAAAGACGCGAAGCAATAGACTAGTACTTTCATGGCCCTATCTAAAGCAGCATTGCTCTGGAAAGAGAAAAAATGTAGTGCTAGTACCTGAAATGCCTGTTACTTTGCGGCTGAGTAGACTGTACATCCGCTACACTTCTTACTCCACCGGATATAACAATGCATGAAGGTAGTCTGTTACGACTTCGCGTAGACGAGAAGTGGATGTTCCTGCATTATTTGCTTCGTGAGCATGAACAATATCACCGCGCGCCCGTCGGAATTTCTGAATCTCTTGAGGATAAAGCGCAATACCGCTTTTCTCGAGTATATTGGTCCAACGATCAATGTCGCTTGTTGCTTTTGCCTGGCGCACCTGCTGCATCATACGATTACGAGCAGTATCATCTTCGATATACTTCTTGAGAACCTGCTCAATGTCCTTGAGGAGTGCATCTCGTTTGTCCTCTGGAAGCGAGTGATGCAAAATCGTTGTGGCACGCTCATTTCCTGGTGTACGTTCAAGCAATAGTTCCAGGGCGATCCAATAGGCGAGGAAGGCCATGCGGTCATTGCTGGCAATCGTTCCAAGATACAGCCATTCTAGACCATCTGCTACTGTATTGTTTTCTTCAATCCACTCCCACAGGGGAAGTAGTGCATCCAGAGTGGGGATATGTTCTGTGACACGAATATGATCTGAGATATGTAACACTTCACGAAGCATCACATGAATACCATCTTCCTCTTCGCGTACCTCAAACGGTGGTTCTACAGGTGTAAGAGGAATTGCCTGTATCCCTGCTAGACTGACTTCGAATCCCTTTTTGTAGACCCAGGATATCAACTGGACCACTCGTCCCGACCGTGATAATGCTATAGTAATCGCCTCATTGCGCTGTTCTGCCACGACTTCCATATCGAGATAGGTAATGGCATTTTCGATCCGGACTCGAAGGATATCCCCCAATTGTAACCCGTCTTCCAATTTGTGGCTTACACTAAATTCCACACCATCCTGTTGCATGACTGCTTCGACTGGAATACTCACACGATAGCGATAAGACATCTTTCAATTCTTCCTCCTAATACGAATCTGCGGTCTAACGCATAATTTACGCCCCCTGAGATGAGCAACAGAGGCTGCTGGAAAATTGTATATCGATTCGCAAATTCGTATAATTGCATTATGGCCATCTTTATTATGATTCACAGTTCTCTTTCCCCGTCTCTATCGCTAATCCCTCCACATCCACCTCCCCCGAAATAAGCTTTGGTAACAGCAAGTCACGAGTTTGACGTAGATTCCGATTACTGAAGATCAGGTTTTGTATCTGCATGACTATTTCTTCCACAATCTCATTAAAACGGTAAAGGACTGGTGTTGGAGGTAAGACAACAGGATATTTGATTAATACATCCCAGTTTGCACGAGGCATCTTGGTTCCCTGAGATGTCCGTGTCGCATAGTTCACAAATTCATCACTTGAAACACAGCAGAGTACAAGGGCAAAATATTGCTCTGCACGCGGTGCGATGACTATAGCATCTGATGAGCAAACGCCATCCAATGCTGCCACACCAACCTTGTGAAAGTAAGGCCTAATTTTGCCAAAAAGTATTTCACCTTTCTTGAATATAAGCTTCGTGCTCTGCACTTCCCTTGCCATTCCCCACTCAGAAAGAGCAATAGACTTACGAGGTAAATGCTCTAGTCCAAAGTAGGGTGTCTCTGGGTCAATTGATTCAGGGCTGATATTCCTTCTCATCTCCTGGGAGACATCCCCCAACTTCACCACCTCCCACCCCTCCGGTATCATCTCCAACACAGACTCTACCATCCTGATCTTTTCGTGTCCAGGAAAACGGAAATGCATAAACCACTCGCGGTAAAGCGACTGCGCAGTCTCCTCTAGTATCGCAATACGTCGCGTGTTGTTCTCGATCAGGTCATCGTAAGCTGAGAGGATGGAGGCGATTTTGCGTTGGGTGGAAAGTAGGGGAATACATACAGAGAGAAGGTGCAAAGCGTTCCTATTCAAGCCAGGGACAGCTCCTGCCACATTTTGATGTGCTAAATTCAGTGTACGCAGAAAGTAACTGAGGAAAAGGGAATCGTTTCCTTTGAAGTCACATATATACAATGTGGTATTGTGAGGCCAGAAATCTTCTTTTATGTAAAATACTTCGCCCAAGGTTCCATATCGCCCCGTTACAACACCTGGACCTTGCACCTTAGCAATATTATGGTATCCGCTGATTCCTGATGACGAGACAATAGGAATGTTGCCCTCTTGCCGATCACGTTCAGGAAGATCAAAACCTCTGTGGAGCGTTAGTACATCCCCAAGATTACATTGTTTCCATCCAGCAGGCATCATTCTCCCCCTTCCAACAGCATCGCCACATTCTCACTAATCCGCGCCTCCAACTCACGCGCCTCGGCATTGAGCACCTCAAGTTCCTCGTTCAACGCCTCCAACCTCTCCTTGAAAACGAAATCGTCCGCCGCCCTTTCTGCTACCCCTACATATCTTCCAGCGTTGAGGCTCCAGCCTTGCGCCTCGATCTCTGCCAACGTCGCGACTTTGCACAGCCCGAGCACATCGGCATAACTCCCATTGGGGAATGTCTCTTGCACGCGTGTTGCACTGCCATTAGTTGTCTCGACTGCTTCGCCACGGTAGAGGCGCACGATGTTCGCAAGAAATTCGATCTGTTCGGGCTTGAAGTCGCGGTGTGCTCGGTCGATCTGCTGATAGATGTGGCGGGCGTCAATGAAGAGCACCCTGTCGCGGCAGTCGCTGTCGCGCTTGCCCTTGTCGAAGAACCACAGGGTACAGGGGAGCGTCACCGTGTAGAAGAAGTTGGAGCCTATGGAGATCATGACATCGACAACGTGCGCCTCGATCAATTTCCGCCGGATATCCAGTTCTGAGGCACGCGCATCGCTGGCGGAGTTTGCCATGACGAAGCCTGCACGACCATGCTCGTTGAGGGCGCTGTAGAACTCCTGTATCCAGAGGTAGTTGGCGTTATCGACGCGGGGCAGGCCGAGGGGATAGCGAGGGTCGTCTTTGATCTTCTCTTTGTCTACTCCATCGACGTTGAATGGGGGATTGGCCATGACGAAGTCAAATTTGCCTCGACAGTTATGCACGTTCTCATAGTAGCTGTTGGCCTGGCGAATATCGCCCGAAAGGCCATGGACCGCCAGGTTCATACGGCATAAGCGCACGGTTTCGGCGGTCTTCTCCTGGCCATAAATGGAGATTTCGGTGCTGGGGTTCTGCTGGTGGTTCTGCACGAAGCGTGCGCTCTGGACGAACATGCCACCCGAACCACAGGCGGGGTCAAAGATGCGCCCGTGGAAGGGTTCGATGATCTCCACGATCAGCTTGACGATGGCGGTGGGGGTGAAGAATTCGCCGCCCTTCTGCCCTTCCGACATAGCGAACTTGCCCAGGAAATATTCGTAGATCTTGCCGAAGATGTCCCCTTCGATATCCATGGGGATGTGGGAGAAGGTTTTGAGCAGAGCGACCAAGGTGTCGCTGTTCAAGCGGATGTAGGTCTTGGGCAGAACGTCGCGCAGTTCTTCATTCTCTGCTTCGATGGCCTTCATAGCGTCGTTGATAGCCCTGCCGATGTTTTCGCCTTCGGGGAGTTTGAGCAGGTAGGAGAAACGCGCGATGGCGGGAAGATAGAGGACGCCGCGAGCCTGGTAGTCGGCCTTGCCAATGGTGCGACGGCTTCCCGCCTGTGCGGTGGCGGCTAGCTCGCGCTCGATTTGGGTAAAGCGCTGGTCGGCGAAGCGCAGAAAGATGAGGCCGAGGACGGGGACGGAGTATTCGGAGGATTTGAGGTTGGAGTTGGCGCGTAGCTCGTCGGCGGAGGCCCAGAGTTTCTTTTCAATTTCAGTGTGGTTGGCTGGCATCTACGAATGACCTTCTTGATGGTGAATATGCTAGAGTTGCTAGTGAGAATGTGCGTGATCAGTATAGCAGTCCTGTCTGGCTCCTGCAAGGTATGCTCTCATCCTCTCATCCTGACACTTTTTGGATTGTAGGCCAGACCCCCGCCCCAAAGAGAAAAAAGAAGTTGGGGACACCCCAAACCCCGCTTAGGGGCGGCCGCCCCTAAGAACCCTGCTGGTATTCCTGATCTTGCAACAGCCCTGAGCCAGCGCTACCTGGCTACCATCAGGAGGCCGTCGTCATGCGTCCGCCTCGTCTGTATTCTCTTGTGGCTCATCGAATAGGGAGGGTTGCAGCCGAGCCTCCAGCCGCCTCTGTTCTTCCTGTTCTAGTTGCTGAATGCTCTTTGCTGGCGTCGGTAAGTCCTCTGGCATGGTGCCGCCCAACTCCTTTATGGTTTGCCGGACTTTCCGCCCGACCTGGTGATGCGTGCGGTTGGCTGTGTCCTTATCTCTCACCTGCTCGCGTTCTAGCCTCTGCCTCGCGAGGCTGGCGCGGAAGGCATTAGCGGCCAGTTCATCACTGCCCATGTAGTCGAGTATCTCCTGGCGGCCCTTCAGTCCCTTGCGAGCCAGAATATCTTTCGCCTTGAAGCCTCCATACAAGCCCATGTAGCCATGATCTTGGAATATGGCGAAGTCGAGAGGTTTCATCACTCCTGCCTGTTGTGCGACCTCGGCCAGTCGAGTGTTGAGGATTGCCATTTCAGAACGCAGGATAAGCCGTTTCTGATCTTCAGGAAGGGCAGCTACTTCGTCGGCAAGTTCCTGGCGGCGAGTCTGGACCGCAAAGTAGGTTTGACCGAGGGCGACGATAGGTTTCGAGGGATCGGCGTTCTGGACAATCAGATAGCAGGCGTAGCGAGAAAGCTGATAATCTTCTGTTTTTCGTTGGGCACCCTTGCCTACCTTAATCATTTTAACCTGGAGGTTAAAATGATCTGACACCTCGTATCCGCTTTTCTCACATGCTATTTTCGCTTGTTCTATGGCGTACTGGAATTTCTGCCAGGTTGAGTATCCGAGCAGCTTATAGAGGTCACGGGCGCTCCAATATTCGCTCCCGTCTTCAGCCACTTTGCGGATTGCCTCAAATGGGGAGATATGCGGTGTATCGTTCACGATTACTCCTTGTGCTATACTTCCACTAGTAGCTTGCGGGCGATGGTGATACAGAGGTGACCAGCCAGTTCCACACCATCGCCCAGGGCTATGCAGCGGTTTCTTCTCTCTTGTGATGCTGCCTCACTTGATATGCCTCAACATCGGCCTTATTGTACAGGTTGGTGCGACCGTCTTTGGGCTTCATGCCGATCTTGCCCTTATGCCCTAAGAGCCTCACATAATCAGGTGAGATGGTGCGACCGTTCATGGTGGACATGATATCAGCCGCCTCTCTCACCTCTATCCATTCCTCTTTGCGCTTTGGCATGGGTGTATCTCCCTTCTTGTATACGCCTGCCGGATATCCGTTAGGTCAAGTGTAGTGGCAAAAAGAACATTTGTCAATACGTCAGACGAATATTTCTCAATTTCAGAATTTAGTTATAAAATGGCCTTTCCTCTTCATTTATAACATATCTCAATTGCAAATGGGTCAAATGACCCTCTTAAACACGCGCTATCCTGCTTATACTAAGACTATCGCGTGAAGGCCGGCAATGGATCCAATAAGGATCGAAATATGGTAAACGTTTTAGGATCGAAAATATGGTAAACATGAGAAAACAGAACCATGCAGCTTTTGCTCCCAGAAGAGCAGATGGTTACACCAGCAAAACATCGGTCATGAGAGTCTGGCCAGGTGAGTTGTTGCGCTGGATTGTGCTTTTCCCGCCCCTGTGGGCGCTCACCCGCCCCAGAATACACGGCAGCGAGCAGCTCACAGGGAACGGCCCTTACATCTTCGCCGCCAATCATAGCAGCCACCTGGATACCCTTCTCCTGTTGGCCGCACTGCCACTGCGCCTGCGCTTACGCCTGCGCGCCGCCGCCGCTGCCGACTACTTCTTTACCAGCTGGTGGAAAGGCGCGCTCGTCAAAATGCTGTTTAATGCCTTTTTGTTTGAGCGCAGGAGCTTCGTCGGCCTGTCTTGTGCGCAACGGCTTCTCAAGGACGGCTACAGCGTCCTGCTCTTCCCGGAGGGCACACGCAGCAAGGATGGCCAGCTCCAACCGTTCAAGTGTGGCATAGGCAGGCTGGCGCTGGCCACGCAAGTAGGCGTTGTTCCGGTCTGGATCGAAGGCGCCCATGCCGCGATGCCTAAAGGGGCACGTCTCGCACACAGTCACCAGGTGGAGATCAGGTTTGGCGCTCCATTGCAATTTGCGCGAGGGCAGGGCCTCGACCAGGCAAGTGTCGTGACTGCCATCGAGCAGCAGGTACGAGCATTAGCTCCCCTGGCTGACAACAAGGGAAACCGAGTGTGAACGGCGCTTTACAACAGGGCTGGCAGGCTTATGGGGCTACCTCTACCTTGGCTGGCTACCGGCCTTTCTGGTGGCCCTGAGCATGAGCAAAATGCCTGGATTAGTGCTGGCCGCGGGGCTGGGAGTAGCCTTGAGCGATATTGGCGCGTTCTGTACAGGCAAACTCCTGAGAGGTCCCAGGCTGGCGCCGCGCCTGAGCCCGAACAAGACCTGGGGTGGGCTGCTGGGAAATATCCTGGGTGCCGCCCTCGCCGTCACTCTGACAGCCTTCGCGCTCCCCGATCTCCTGCTCTGGCAGCGCGTCCTGCTCATCGCTGCCGTCGGCCTGGGCAGCGCCTGGGGGGATCTACTGGAATCCCTCCTCAAACGCCAGGGCAAAGTGAAAGATGCTGGCGAACTGCTCCCCGGTTTCGGTGGCCTCCTGGACCGCGCCGACAGCTTTTTGATTGTTGTACCGCTCGTCTACTACACCGTGCAATTTTCATCTGCCTTGAAACTATGAAAAAATACTGGCCTGCGGACCGTACTCTCAGCCAGTCGGAGCAGCTCCCAGGGCGACCGCAAGGGTCGCCCCTACGATACACGGCTTCCCTTCCGAGAGCACCTTCCTGTGTCATGGTGATTGCGACCCCCCGTTTGTGGTGGAACCGCACGGGTGCACGGATGCACGGGTGGCGACCATTGCAGATCACACGAAAATAGCGTATGCTCATAGATGGAGAGAATGACGCTTCATCCCTGTTCGGTAGCCTTGAGAGGTTGATTATTTCTGGATGGATTCATTGGGAACTTTCTCACTGATCAATGTCACGCGCTCTGCT
>WNGL01009150.1_pt1 | contig 11502 bp, 9 predicted proteins | sample 5400591 | NCBI WGS metagenome assembly WNGL01 (sample SAMN13153377, study PRJNA577476) | soil metagenome | isolation source: 80 cm soil or saprolite under Garry oak tree replicate 1 | place: USA:California | collected 2016-06-15
CTACCGTGACGCTCTTGGCCAGATTTCTCGGATAGTCAGGGTCGTGGCCTAGAATTACAGACATGTAGTAGGCTAGAAGTTGTAGAGGAACGACGTAGACGATTGGGGTTGCGAGCGATGGGAGGGATTCTGGTATTTCCATCACATCGTCGGATAGGTTTCTGATCTCTTCGTCTCCCTCTTCAATGATCGAGATTATTCTTGCTCCGCGGGCCTTCATCTCCATAATGTTACCGATTATTTTCTTGTGAGTCTCGTCCTTCGGTGCCACGAACACTGTTGGGAATCCTTCTTCGATCAGGGCGATGAAGCCGTGCTTGCTCTCGCCTGCAGGATACGCGATCGCCGGGATGTAGCTCAGCTCTAGGAGTTTCAATCGTCCTTCCAAGGAGGTTGGCACGCTGATTCCTCTCCCAAGGAAACAGATGCTGGAGGCGCCGCTGCAGCTCTCCGCAATCTTCTTCACGTCCTCCACCCTAGTATTCAGCAAATTCTGGATCAGGGCAGGAGTTCGGTGGAGAGCTTCTTCCAGTTCGCTGATCTCTTTCGATGAGACTTCACCCTTCTTTCTGCCGATCGCGATCGCGAGCCTGAGGAGCACGGTGACTTGTGAGGTGAAGGTCTTTGTCGCTGCGACACCGATCTCGGGCCCGGAGTTCTGTCCGATATAGACGTCGGACAAGCGCATCAACGTGGAACCCAAGACGTTTGTTACGCTGACAATCGAGGCGCCCCTCGCTTTCGCGTCCCTAACAGCGTTGAGAGTATCCATGGTCTCCCCGGACTGGCTTACCGCAAGGATCACAGTTTTCGAGTCGACGAGGTCGAGGGCTTCGTCTGAGAACTCGGATGCGACGACAACCCTGACGTTCATTCCGGCCAGTTTCATGAGTGCCTGTCCTCCTACGAGCCCAGCGTGGTAGGAGGTTCCGCAAGCAACGATGAACACTTTCTCGGCCTGCATTAGCTTGCTGGCGAGAAGATCATAGTAGATCTCATGGGTCCTCATCGCGTCCCTTATCGTATGGACTTGCTCGTGGATTTCCTTGAGCATGAAGTGTCGGAAACCCTGTTTCTTAGCAGACTCCGGGTCCCAAGTTATCGTGATAGAATCTCTCTTTACCGCAACCCCGTTCTTCGCTTTGAGGATCCTGATCCCGTTTGGGTCGAGAATCGCCATTTCCCCTTCCTCCAGAATCAACGCTTTTCTTGTTAGGGGTAGAAAGGCCGCTATGTCGCTGGCGCAGTAATATTCTCCATCTCCCACTCCCAGGACCAGCGGGCTTTCTTGGCGGGCGCAGAGAATCGTCTTCGGTTTCTCCACACTTGTCATGACGATGGAGTAGGCTCCTTCCAGCCGATTGATGGTCTTCCTGAACGCTTCTTCGAGACCGAGCCCGTGGCTGAGATATTCCTCAACCATGTGCGGGACAACTTCCGTGTCTGTTCTGGAGGCGAACCGGTGCCCTTTGGTTTCGAGTTCGCGTTTAAGATCGAGATAGTTTTCTATTATCCCGTTGTGGACGACGGCGATCCGGGATTTGCAGTCGACCAACGGGTGAGAATTTTCCTGGACTGGTCGACCGTGTGTTGCCCAACGGGTGTGTCCGACGCCTACGGGTCCGGGTAGAAGGTCGAGGTTGTACTTCGAGTGGACCTCGTCAAGTCGTCCGCTATCCTTCTTTACCGAGAGGGTTCCATCGGATATGGTTACTTCGCCGACCGAGTCGTACCCTCGGTATTCCAATCGCTTGAGGGCGGCGTGGATGAGCGGGGCTGCTTCTTTACCGTCGTGGAGAACGCAGCCGAATATGCCACACATTGGACATTACGGATAGTCTGCGTGGTTGGCATTAAGAGTTCTTGAACGAGCTGTGAGGGTCGGCACGAGACTCGAGTAGGCCCTCCCCGGGGGGTCGAAAATTCACGGCAACCTGTTTCAGGAGATGATCTCAGCAACCGTTTTCATGAGCGGTTCTCTGAAGTTGTTTTCAGAACGCGATTTCAATAGTGCGTTTCAAGAAGCGATTCCTCCGGACTGATTCCCGTTAAGAATCGCATTTTCCAATCCAGCGTCGCAGTCCCATACTATGTTTTCTACAGAAAAGGGTACAATGGATGACGTAGTGGCATATCATAATAACCTGAGCATCCATGCCCTAAGCCGGTTCCAGCATATGGCTGCTGATGCTACCTTCCTCGTTCTGTTAGTTCTCCACGTTGGCGCGATAGTAGCTTGGATGGGAGGCGCTGCACTATTCGTCTCAGTCATTATTCCCTCACTCTCAAAAATGTCTCCGGCCTCCCGAGCCGAATTCATCCAGTCCGCTCTCCCAAGATACCTTAGGTTCATCACCGGAAGCTCAATCCTCGCAATAATAGCCGGAGTCATCCTTTACGGGTATGTAACAACCCAGACAACAAACTCGTTCGCCCTGACCGGCCCAGGACTAGTCTACATCCAAGCAGGCGCCGTGCTAGGCTTAGTTGTCCTCATCATAGCACTCGGAATCCTAGTCCCTGCGGGCCGAAAATTCATATCACTGACAAAGCAAGCTCCGAACCCGCCAGCGGAACCATCGGCTCAAAATCCGATGGCAGCCCAAATGGCAGGTCTCCAGAGGCGAATGGGCATAGCTGGACGATTGGGAGTAGCCTTGCTGGGAATCGCCCTAATCCTGATGATAATCGGAGCCAGCATCTAAGCACGCTTACAGAACCCGAAAACCAAGACACCACTTCAAACTCGTTTCAAACATACGCCAAGAAAGGGAGGTCGGGAGAACGTTGTTCCATAACGCTAAATAAGCGGGGAGCGTAACTGGAACTTATCTCTGGTGTGAACGGGGATGGGTGGTCATCTTTACTGGCATGAGCCTGCTCCCGAGACCCTCATCCAGGTCTAAGCACCAGAATCAGACTCTAACTTTCACAACAACCGAGCTAGGAAACCGACTGCACAAGGCAACGCGACTGCGTCAACGCCGGCGCCTAATCATAGCCAAATTTGGCGGGTCCAGCTTATCCAACGGGAAGAAGATCACCCTTGCAGCAGAGTCGGTCGCCAGAGAGTACTCCAAAGGAAACAGACTAGTTGCAGTAGTCAGCGCAGTCGGAAGAACCACTGACGAGCTTCTCGAACTCACCAACCACGGCGCAGGAATAGTAGAAACAGACAGGGATGATATTCTCGCGATGGGCGAGAGAACCAGCGCCAGGATCTTCGCAGCATCACTGAAATCACGCGGGATACAAGCCCGTTACTTCGACCCATCAGACCGAGACTGGCCAATCATAACGGACCATGACTTTTCAAACGCAAACCCCTTGAGAACAGCGAGCATTCAACGAATACGAAGATATGTAAAACCCGTGGTTGAAGACGGAATTATCCCGGTCATCGGCGGCTTCATAGGCCGGACCAGAGATGGACGAATCAGCACGCTAGGACGTGGAGGAAGCGACACCACCGCCCTCCTACTCGCCACCGCACTCGCAGCAGACGAAGTTGTCCTCGTAACCAGCGCGCCAGGAATCCTTACGGGCGACCCTGGCTTGATCAGTAACGCGCATGTTCTCAGAACCATTGACATGAAAGCGTTGATTGGAATCGCTGATAGCGGAACAAAATTCATCCATCGAAAGGCACTACGATACAAAGACCCAGCGATCAACATCCGAGTCATACCCAGCGCAGCGGGAAGACTCGACGCACAGGGAACACGGATCACAGGCGGACCACTGCCCGAACTGGAGGTGAAAATCCACAATCCAGACCCAGTCGCCTCAATAACCCTCGTAGGTAGAGACTTGCCCCAGAATCCAGAACTTATCCGGAAAGTCACGAAGATCATCAGAACGAATCTGGTCGCTATATCGCAAGACAGCGACAGCGCCATACTCTACCTCAGCCAGACACCAAGCTTGCGACGACAAATATCCAGACTCCACGACGTTGTCGCAAAAGACCCTCGAGGTCTTGCACTTGCCGCTAGGATGGGAATGGCCCTCATCACAGTCAAAGGAGTCGGCTTGGAGGAAACGCCTGGAGTGGTCGCGAGAATAAGCGATGCGTTGCGCTCGAGTAACATCAACATATTCGGCGTGCTCACCATAACATCCTCCGTCCTCGTTCTTGTCGACTGGAAGGTCAGGAAACAGGCGGGTAAGCTGATCAGAACCTCGCTGGAGAACAACTAGAATGGTGAACAAGAGAAAGGTAGCGGTGCTCGGCGCGACCGGAATGATGGGTCAGAAATTCGTCCAGCTACTAGCCCACCACCCATGGTTCGAGGTAAGCGCGGTCGCCGCATCCGACAAAAACGTTGGTAAGGAATACGCATCCTCGATAGGATCCAGAAAAGAAGCAAACCTTCCTGATGAGCTGGGAGAACTTGTACTTACAGAACCCAAGCCGCAGGCCCTAGACGCCCCAGACTTGGCCTTCTCAGCCTTGCCTGCTGAAGTCGCAGGACCAGTGGAGGAAGATTTCGCCAGAGCTGGGATGCCGGTGTTCTCTAACGCGTCATCACATAGAATGGACACGTACGTCCCGCTCCTGAATCCAGAAGTAAACCCTGAACATGTAACAATGGTGGAAGAACAGAAGCGACGTATGAAGACAGACGGTTTCATAGTAGCCAACCCCAACTGCACCACAGCGATCCTAACCCTCTCTCTCAAACCCCTCCAAGACAACTTCGGCCTCGAAACCGTTATCGTGTCGTCGATGCAGGCCGTGTCCGGCGCGGGCTATCCTGGAGTCGCGTCTCTCGACATCATGCAGAACGTCATCCCCTTCATTCGAAACGAAGAGGAAAAAGTAGAACATGAAACCAACAAGATACTCGGGACAATAACAAAACCCGCTGGGGTCACTGTCTCCGCGAGCTGCAACAGGGTCCCAACACTCCACGGACATATGGAAGCAGTATTCGCCAAAACACGATCAACCGCGACACCCAAGGAAATCGTCGAGTCGATGCGAGAGTTCAAGGGAATTCCTCAACAGCTCAAGCTTCCCTCAGCCCCCGAACATCCGATCGTCGTACGGGAAGAGGAAGATCGTCCACAGACACGACTCGATGTTGATGAGGGAAACGGAATGACGGTGACGGTTGGACGGGTTCGGCGAGACCCCGCGTTGGCCGGTGTCAAGTACATGGCCCTAGGCCACAACCTGATCCGGGGTGGAGCTGGATGCTCCATCCTCAACGCAGAACTCTTCCTAGCAAAGAAACTCATCAAGTGATCTAAGAAAAAATGGAAACTGGAAAAACCCGGAGACTCAGACGGATATTCAAACAAGACGGCAAGACTGTCATCATACCGATGGACCATGGAGTATCCGTCGGACCAATCGAAGGACTCACAGACATGGAAACGACGATAGACAACGTAGCTAAGGGCGGAGCGGACGCCGTACTCGTCCATGCCGGCATAGCCAAGACAATTGACAACCAAGGAATGGGCCTCATACTCCACCTCTCCGGCGCCACACGACTAACCCGCGAGCCCAACTGGAAAACGCAACTATCCACTGTCAAGCTAGCCGTTCGTCTGGGCGCGGACGCGGTGTCTGTTCACATCAACGTGGGATCTGAGCACGAGCAAGACATGCTCGACCAGTTCTCGCGAATACTCGACGAAAGCGACAATGTCGGCTTACCGGTTCTCGCGATGATGTATCCGAGAGGACCCGGAATCCAGAACGAGCACGGTTACGAAGTGGTCAGCCATGCAGCACGGCTCGGCTATGAGCTGGGAGCAGACGTCGTCAAGACGAACTATACAGGAGATGTTGAGAGCTTCCGGAACGTCGTCAAGAGCGTCAAAGCCCCGGTGGTCGTAGCCGGCGGACCTAAAGCAGGCAGCGAATCCGAAGCTCTTCAGCTCGTCTCCGACTCGCTCAAGGCGGGAGCCGCTGGAGTATCGTTTGGGCGAAACGTGTTCCAGCACCGCAACCCGGCCTTGATGACTAGAGCACTCGTCGAAATAGTCCACAACGGGAGCAGCCCCACGCAAGCACTCTCCATTCTTGGTGAAAGAAGTGAAAGAATTCTGGCTCGAGCCTAACCCCGAACTATCTGCGGAAACCATCCGCAAGATGGTCGACGAAGCCAAACCGCACACCATCCTCACCGACGTCAAGCTTCCCGGAGTCACCGCGAAAATCGCCTCGCGACTGGAAGGAACTGACATTCTGGTCACATCAAACTCTGACCAAGTGTCCAGCGCCAAAAGAAACAAGACTCCTGTGGCGCTCGAAGTTACGATCAGTGACCAGAAGGACCTGGAAAGAATATCGCAGGCGCTGGAGTTGCGTCCTGATTATCTCCTGATCAACTGTCCCAACTGGAAAATCATACCGCTCGAAAACCTGATCGCGGAAGCGAAAGGACGTTCGAAACTTCTTGCCAGAACCACAAGCTTTGACGAAAGCAGAGCAGCCCTCTCAACTCTGGAGCTGGGAGCGGACGGAATAGCCCTTGCTTCCCATGATACAAGCGAGATTCTCAAGACCCGAGACTTGATACTTGGACAGCCAGACGACATCTCCCTAACGACCGCGAGGGTCACAACTGTCAAGCCCATTGGGACGGGGGCTAGAGTCTGCGTGGACACAACTGAGATCCTCGAGGCCGGCGAGGGACTTTTGACCGGCTCTTCGTCCGAAGCTCTCTTCCTAGTGGAAGGAGAAGTCCACGCCAACCCTCACGTGAACTCGCGACCGTTCAGGGTAAACGCTGGCCCAGTTTCGTCATACATTCTGGCCGCGAATGGAAAGACCCGGTATCTCTCCGAGCTATCTGCAGGAGAAACCGTGCTCCTGATTGACAGGAGTGGGAGAACCAGAAGTGCTGATGTCGCGAGGGTCAAGATAGAGCGCCGGCCAATGATTCTCGTAGAAGCGAGCGTCGGAAACCGAAAGCTAACGACGATAGTTCAGAATGCTGAAACTGTCCGGCTGGTCACAAGAAACGGGTCCAAACCGGTTTCAGAGATCAAGCCTGGCGACGAGGTATTGGTCCGGTTCGAAGAGGGCGGACGACACTTTGGAACAAAAGTAGCAGACGAGATGGTCATCGAAAGGTGAACCCCAAAGTCTGCGTCTCCATCTCCTCAACCGACACCCCCGAACTATTGGGAAGAGCGCAGAGAGCCGAGAGACTCTCCGCAGATCTTGTAGAAGTCCGCTTGGACAAGCTCCGCAGCTACCACGGACTCACAAAGATTGCCCGTGCGGTAGAACGACCAATCATCGGAACCAACAGGCCACTATCCGAGAAAGGATCCTTCGACAGATCCGAAGCCGAGCGCCTAAAGATCCTGATGGAAGCAGTAGAAGGAGGATTCCAGTACGTAGACCTGGAACTCACAACAACCAAGCTCGACCGCGTCATCAAGACATTCCGGGAAAAAGGTGCCAAGATCATACTATCCCACCACGATCACTTCAGAACCCCTGATTCCGCGAAACTCGCCTCAACCCTGGTCCAGCTCCAGAAATTCAAACCCGATGTCTGCAAGATCGTCACAACAGCGCAGATTCCTGAAGACAATCTCACGGTTCTCAGCCTGTTGAAGGCAAACCATCAGAACTCACCACTGGTCAGTTTTGCCATGGGACAGGCGGGAGTCTGGTCCAGGCTACTAGCACCGTTCTACGGAGCCCACTTCACCTACGCCTCGCTGGAGAGAGGACTGGAAACCGCCCCTGGGCAATCGACCATTGCCGAACTTCACCGAATCTACGAGATGCTAGGCGTGGAGTAACGACACATGATCAAGGGGGATACCAGAGTCCACTCTATCTACGGATCGCCGGTCGCCCACAGCCTCAGCCCTGTGATCTTCAACACGACCTTCGAGAAACTATCCCTAAACAGGACCTACGTGCCGTTCGAAGTCAGCAGGGACAACCTGAAACGAGCAGTGGAAGCAGCCCGGACGCTCGGGTTTGACGGGTTCAACGTCACAATGCCCCACAAGACCGCTATCCTGGGAATGTTGGACGGGCTTGACGAAAACGCAAAGAAAAGCGGATCAGTCAACACAGTTGTCCGAACCAAGAAGGGACTTGTAGGATACAACACTGACGGAGAGGGAGCTGTCAGAGCTCTGAGATCCTACGGTTTCGAACCCAGCAATAAGCGGATAGTAGTGCTCGGGGCGGGAGGAGCGGCCCAAGCACTAGTTCGTCGTTTTTCGACAGAAAACAACACGATCAAGATTCTCAACAGAACATTGGACACGGCCCAGGAGCTAGCGGAAAACGCAACCGGCCCCGGCAGAATTTCGTATGAAGAGCTTACCAAGAGCAGCCTAGAGAAAAATCTCCAGGATACGGACCTTCTTGTCAACGCGACTCCGATGCGGACTTCGACTCTCGTATCCCAGCTCAAAATCCCACTCAACAAAGTGAAAGATACTGCCTGGGTCTTCGACCTCGCATATGATAAGCCCAGCGAACCCATTCCCGTAGGACGCGGCACGATAAGCCCGCTAGAGATGCTTGTCCACCAGGCAGCATTGTCCTACGAAATATGGCTCAACGAGCCCGCTCCCTTCGCTCTCATCCGTTCCTCCCTTGTAGATTATCTGGGAGGGGATTGGAAATGAAGGGTAGTGGCCAGGCTCTCGCCCACGGGGCTGTCAGCATTCTAAACGCGTTTCCAACAGGCAAGGGAGGCGCTCTGGGAGTAGACCTGTGGACCCGAGCGAAGGTTAGCTTACGAGAGGGACCGGGCCAGATTTCCGGATTCATATCCTCCGACCCACAGGAATCCAACAAACTCGCGGTCACAGTGGTCCAGAAGGTCCTGGAACATTACGGGTATGAACGGAAGCTGCAGGGAGAAGTGATCACCTCCTCTAACATTCCAACAGCGGTTGGTCTCAAGAGCAGCAGCGCGGCAGCCAATGCTGTGGCGTTAGCCACTGTATCCGCATTGGACGAGGAGCGAGATGATGACACGCTGGTTGCCATTGGAGTAGAGGCATCCATCGAGTCCGGGGTAAGTCTCACTGGCGCCTATGATGATTCCTTCGCGTCCTATCACGGCGGCGCGGTTCTGACAGATAATGATCATAGAAAGGTGGAAAAGATTCTCAAGGTCCCCGGAGATTTCAAAGTCCTCATACTTGTTCCACCGCGAAAAACTCGAACAGGACAGTTGGACCGGACAAAATTTGCGTCTATCCGAAGGATTTCAGAACTAGCATACAGCGAAGCCAGCAACGGCCACATCTGGGACGCGCTTACCCTTAACGGCCTCGCCCTCTCATCCATCCTTGGAGAAGACCCTCGCCCAGCACTCTCAGCGATCGAAGCAGGAGCGTTTGGAGCTGGACTGTCTGGCAAGGGCCCTGCTTTGGCCGCGATTGTCAACGAGAATAGCTCGAAGGCAGTACGGCAGGTGTTCGAGAGATTCGATGGACGAATAATCGAGGCAAATCCGAACTTCACGAAAGCGATGATCGAGACTTGAGAGTCAGGCTCAAGGGTCCACAGGCGCTTCACGGAAAAGTGAAGGCTCCCGGCTCAAAGGCATACACCCACAGAGCACTCTTAGCCTCTCTATTGTCCCCCGGGAAATCTATCATAGAAGGAGCATTGCATTGTGATGATACCCAGCGAACCCTTGAAGGGATTCAACGGTTGGGAGCGAAGGTCCTTGTTAAGAAAACCCGAACAATTTCTAATGGAATCAGGAGACCGACAACATCCAACAGGCCCATTGACTGCGGTGACTCGGGAGCCACCCTCAGGTTCCTCACCGCGATTTCGTCTACTTCACTAAAGACAGTTAGGCTTAGGGCCAGCCCGAGACTCGCCAACAGACCCTTGGATCCGCTTGTGAAGGCTGTCAACACTCTAGGTGCCTCAGCCGGAACCGTTTCCAACACGCGTGGACTCGAGGTACTGGTTAGGGGACCTCTCAGAGGAGGAGAAGTCACGATTCGAGGCGACATGAGCTCCCAGTTCATCTCAGGACTCCTATTCGCAGCCCCCATGGCGATAAGAGACGTCACGATCAACGTGGAAGGCGCATTGGAGTCGCGCCCGTACGTGAACATGTCCATTGATGTATTGAGAAAACATGGAATCTCGATCGAGGAATCAGATGGGAAGTTCAAGATTCCGGCACCGCAAAGCTTCGCGCCAGCGTCTCATCGCGTTCCGGGAGATTTTTCGTCAGCAGCCTTCCTCATTGCCGCGACGGGAACCGCAGGAGACGATATCACGATTTCAGGCCTTGGATCCTACGAGCTTGAACCTGATTCTGCAATATTGAAAATCGCCCGCGAAATCGGGCTCGAAATCCAACAGAATGGAGATGGTCTGACAATTGGGAAGGGAGAACTAGATGGATTCGAATTCGACGCGAGTAATAACCCGGATCTTGTCCCGCCGCTTGAGACCCTCGGATGTTTCGCGGATGGCTCATCAGAAATCCGAGGCGTAAAGAGGCTAGTTTACAAGGAGTCAAACCGGTTGCAAACTCTCCCGACCGAGTTGATGAAGATGGGCGCCAAGATTCATGCCGAAGACGACTTGATCAAGATTGAAGGAACCAGAGAATTGATCGGAAGTGCGTTCGATTCACACCGCGACCATCGTGTTGCGATGGCATGCGCAGCCGCCTCTCTTGGTGCGAAGGGAGAGTCAATAATTCACAACTCGGAAGCAGTTTCGAAATCTTACCCGGAATTCTTCCAAGACCTCGCAAAACTGGGGGTACAACTTAGTGTGGAGTAATTCAATCGGCAAAGCATTCGTAGTTACCTGCTTCGGAGAAAGCCACGGCCCCGTGGTAGGTGTTACCGTAGACGGTTGCCCAGCCGGATTATCGCTGACGGTCGATGATATTCAAGGAGCGTTGGACTTGCGGATCCCGCAAGAGAAAGAGGTCGTTTCTGGACGACGGGAGCCTGATGCTGTAGAGCTATTCTCTGGGGTATTCCAGGACTATACTACGGGAGCTCCGGTGACTTTGCACATCAGAAACAAGGACGTGAAATCCTCTGATTATGAGCCTATGAAAGACGTCGTTCGGCCTGGACACGCGGACTATCCGGCGAAGGTGAAGTATGGTGGTTTCAGCGACTACCGAGGAGGCGGAAGACTTTCGGGAAGAATGACCGCAGCATTCGTCGCCGCTGGAGCAATCGCCCAGAAACTTCTCTCTTCGTTTGGAGTGGAGGTCCTCGCCTACACCCAGGCTATCGACGGAGTTCAATTGGAGAACCCTCCCAGTAGCGAAGCTGTCAAGAAAGTTACGTACGAGAACTCGATGAGGTGCCCAGATCCTGCTATCGCGGAGAAAATGCGACAAGCAGTGATAAACGCAAAGGCCGATGGGGACAGCGTCGGAGGAGTCGTCGAGTGTACAGCGCTAAACCTTCCCGTGGGCGTTGGTGAGCCACTCTTTGACGCCATCGACTCGGAACTCGCCAAGATACTTTTCGGAATCCCCGCGGTCAAGGGGGTCGAATTTG
>WNGL01009154.1_pt1 | contig 11500 bp, 9 predicted proteins | sample 5400591 | NCBI WGS metagenome assembly WNGL01 (sample SAMN13153377, study PRJNA577476) | soil metagenome | isolation source: 80 cm soil or saprolite under Garry oak tree replicate 1 | place: USA:California | collected 2016-06-15
AGCCTAGTGGCAGCCGTACAAACATGCACAGCCTAGGAGGTGTATCGTAGAGATGGGTCAACGAGGCGGGTATGGTAGCCCCAGAACAATGCACAAGGTAACCTGTTCTGACTGCGGGAAGGAGACCGAGGTCCCCTTCCAGCCGACAGAGGGAAGGCCAGTATATTGTAGGGACTGCTACCAGAAGCATAGAAGGTACTAAGTCCCAAGCGGAGTCGGCCAGTCCGACTCCAACTTCCCTTTTTTGGAACTATCACGCAAAGCATTTTTTGTGGTCCTAACCTGAAGTTCCGAGTTATTATTGGTGCACACTTACCCAGAGCCCTATCCCCCGGCCTGGTCCAAAATGGAAATCAACGCCAAGAGTCCTAAAGACATTCCCCGAGCCTACTCACTCTACTACTCTCGAATGGCCAAAACCTTCAGCCACCTAACCAAGCTCAGCCACCCAAGAGTGGTTCTTGAAGCAGGCTGTGGGAGAGGCCAACTCACCCTCCCCCTCCTCAAAAATCTTCCAGAACGGACCAAGCTCACAGGAGTCGACTCGTCTAGAGGACCGTACACTGGCTGGCTCGAAGAGCTACAAGTACGAGTTGACCAACTGGGCCTCGCCGACAGAGTCCAGTTGGTTCAAGCCGACGTTCGGAAGATGAGCCGGATCGGGTCGGAAACCATCGACATCATAATCTCCAACGAACTATTGTGCGACCTGCCTCAAGAGTCTCAACTGAAGAAGGCTCTGAGCGAGTTTCGCAGGGTTCTGCGGCCTGGCGGGCTGATGGTTCATGGGGAATGGTCGTCATTCCCGGAGAACAAGGCGCAATCGTTAATGATCAAGCACTGGCCATCGTGGAATCCGGACCAGCTCTTCCAGATAATGACCAAAGCAGGATTTCGAAATTTCTTGACCACCTACTTCGACCAGACCATAGCGTTTGATTACAGAGCAGCTGTGGAAGAACTTCGAGGCTGGGGCGCCTCAGCATCCATGATCAAAAGAAACGACAGAATTCTGAGAAGACGTGGAATTCAACTTCCATTCGAACACATTGTTCGATGCAGAAAGTAGTTTTCGCCGAAGCCTAGGGTCAGTCCTGCAAACCTATTAAAGCAGGGACCTCGGAATCGGAATTCTTCGAACATAATGGGCCAGGTTCGAAACTCCTCCGGAAGCGCGACGGTAATGGAGGGGGCGAAGCGAGCTGTTCTCGCACTCGAAGATGGCACGGTATTTCTCGGCGAGGGTTTCGGGGCCGAGAAGGAAGTTTTCGGCGAAGTTGTCTTCAACACTTCTATGTACGGCTACCCCGAACTCTTAACGGACCCGTCCTATTACGAGCAAATTGTCGTCATGACCTACCCGATAATAGGCTCCTACGGCGTCCCATCCTATTCCAAGAGCGACAAATACGGTGTCCCACTTGACTTCGAGTCTGACTCAATCAAGGTAAAAGGCTACGCGATTCACACCCTTTCCCGGCCCAGTCACTGGTCCAGCGTGAAAGGCCTTGGCGAATGGCTGACCGAGCAAGGCGTTCCGGGCATCATGGGAATAGATACCCGCGCCCTAACCCAGAGAATCAGAACCAACGGAACGATGCTTGGGCTGCTCAAAGTCACCAACGGACACATTGAACAAGACGAAGTCAAAGAAACACTTGCACGTGTTCAAGACCCGAACACCATGGACCTTGTCCGCCAAGTGACAGTCAAAGAACCCGTTTTCTACACTGGGGAGAGCCCTCGGATGGTCGTGGTAGTCGATTGCGGGGCGAAGTTCGGCATCATAAGGAGTCTCTTGGCCACTGGTTGCAGCGTGGTTCGAGTCCCATATGACTACCCAGTCGACCGAATACTCGACCTGAACCCGTGCGGACTCATCCTCAGCAACGGCCCCGGAGACCCAATAAGATGCCAAGAGACGATCAAGGCGACGGCAGAACTTCTAGAAACCGAGATTCCGATGATGGGCATCTGCCTGGGAAGCCAAATCCTTGCTCTGGCGGCTGGCGCTCAGACTTACAAGCTCATGTTCGGCCACAGAGCCGTAAACCATCCCTGCATGGACCTGGAAACGGGAAGATGTCACATAACCACTCAGAATCACGGCTACTCCGTTGACCAGTCCTCCCTAAAAGACACAGACTTTCAGGTCAGCTTCATCAACGTCAACGACAAGACCGTGGAAGGGATCAGGCACAAGACCAAGAAAGTGTTAGGGGTTCAATGGCACCCGGAAAGTTCTCCAGGACCCCAAGACACGCGGTTTCTCTTCGATAGGTTCCTTGAAGGAGCCGTCAAGGCGTGAAACGATCCGATATCCGTTCAGTCCTCATTGTGGGAAGCGGAGCAATCAAGATAGGGGAGGCAGGCGAATTCGACTATTCCACCTCCCAAGCAATCAAGGCGTTGAGGGAGGAAGGAATACGGACCATCATCGTCAACCCTAACATCGCCACGATTCACACTGACGAGAGATTCGCCGACAAAATCTACTCAGTACCCATCAGAAGCGAGTTTCTCGAAGCAGTCATCGAAGAGGAGAGGCCTGACGGGATCTTACTGGGGTTTGGCGGACAAACAGCGCTCAACTGCGGGGTCGAACTGGCGGAGAAAGGGATACTGGAGAAGTACAAGGTCGAGGTTCTCGGAACCGGCATTCGAAGCATTGAGCTGGCTGACAACAGAGAGCTATTCAAGAAGACCATGGTTGAGAACAGAATCCCGGTCCCCAAGAGCAAGAACGCAAACGACCTCACTAGCGCTCTAGAGGCTGCGAGAGAAATAGGGTTCCCCGTAATCGTCCGGGTCGCCTATACACTCGGCGGGCAAGGGTCGGGCGTCGCCTTCAATGAATCGGAGCTCAACAACATCGTTTTCAGAGGCTTGTCCTACAGCAGAATTCACCAGGTACTCATAGAGGAGTACTTGGACAAGTGGAAGGAGATCGAGTACGAGGTAATGCGAGACCAAGAAGACAACTGCACTATTGTCTGCAACATGGAAAACCTTGACCCTATGGGAGTACACACTGGAGACAGCATTGTGGTCGCTCCATCCCAGACCCTGACAAATAGGGAGTACAACCTTCTCCGAGAAACGGGGCAGAAGGTGATAAGAGCCCTCGGGATAATCGGAGAATGCAACATACAATTCGCGCTAGACCCGAGGAGCGACGATTACAGGGTTATCGAGGTCAACTCAAGGCTCTCCAGAAGCTCAGCCCTAGCTTCCAAGGCCACCGGTTATCCGATAGCGTACATTGCGGCGAAGCTTTCCATCGGATATACCTTGCCAGAGCTCACCAACAAGATCACGGGTACGACTACGGCCTGCTTCGAGCCATCCCTCGACTACATTGTGGTGAAAATCCCAAGGTGGGATTTTCAAAAGTTCAGAAGGGTAAGTAGGGGAATCGGCACTCAGATGAAATCGGTGGGCGAAGTGATGGCCATTGGGAGATGCTTCGAAGAAGCCTTCCAGAAAGCTGTCAGAATGCTAGACATTGGGAGAGAGCTTACGGACGTAAGCGACCTTCCCCGCCAGCCTCGAAGGATAAGAAAAGAAGTGGGACAACCAACGGACCTACGTATATTCTTCGTCGTCAAGGCTCTGAAAACGGGGATGGATGTTGATGAATTATCAAAACTCAGCGGCATCGACCTTTGGTTTCTAGACAAGATTCGAAATATCTTGGAGCTTGAGAGGAATATCAAGAGGGAGAGGCTCACCCCTGAGGTTGTGGGCAGAGCCAAGCGTCTGGGATTCTCGGATCACCGATTGGGACAGCTGGCCGGGAGAACTGAGTCTCAGATTAGGGAGTTCCGAAAGGCGAACGGGATAATCCCGGTGACCAAGAGGATTGACTCATTGGCTGCCGAGTGGCCGGCCGTGACAAATTACCTCTACATGACCTACGGCGGGGAGCAGGACGAGGTGAAATATTCTGCGAAGAGCCGGGTGGTCGTTCTGGGGTCAGGCTGCTACCGCATCGGGTCCAGCGTCGAGTTCGACTGGTGCTGCGTTATGATGGCCCTCGCTCTTGAGAAAACCGTAGACGAGGTCATAATGGTAAACTGTAACCCGGAAACCGTCTCAACAGACTTCGACGTCCTAGACAAACTGTACTTTGAAGAGCTCAGCTTGGAAAGAGTGTTGGACATTGTGGAGAAAGAGAAGCCTCAGGGCATCGTAGTTAGCGTAGGTGGGCAGATACCCAACAACCTCGCTTTGAAGATTGCCGAGTACGTGAAAATTCTCGGGACTTCTCCCCAGAGCATCGACATAGCAGAGGATAGGTCGAAGTTCAGCCGACTGCTGGACGAGCTAGGGATTGAACAGCCGAAATGGAGTACGGTTGACGATCTTGGCGAAGCAAGACGCTTCTCCAGAGCCATAGGCTACCCTGTGTTGATACGGCCCTCCTATGTTCTGTCGGGCTCAGCGATGAACGTGGCCTTTGACCCAAAAGAGCTAACCACCTTTATCAAGGCAGCTTCCCGGATCTCCAAGAAGTACCCCGTCGTCATATCCAAATTTCTCACCAAAGCCCGAGAGGTCGAAGTGGACGGCGTCAGCGACGGGGAACGAGTCTTTATCGCATCGGTAATCGAGCACGTGGAGAACGCGGGAGTGCACTCCGGAGACGCCACCATGAGCATACCCACACTAACGATTGAATCGAATGACCTAGAGAGGATCAAGGGATACTCTCGCAGAATTGCGAAAAGTCTTCAGATCAAAGGACCTTTCAACATTCAATTCCTCGTCAAGAACGACAAAGTGCTCGTCATCGAATGCAACCTCCGAGCGTCCAGGAGCATGCCCTTCGTCTCGAAAACAATCGGGAGAAACATTATGGATATGGCGGCCGTCGCGATCATGGGCGGCCAAATTGAGGAGGGCGAGGGGCAGCCGACCAGGTATGCTGTAAAGGCTCCACAGTTCTCCTTTACGAGGCTAGACAAGGCCGACCCTGTTACCGGTGTGGAAATGGTGTCGACAGGGGAAGTGGCGTGCTTCGGAGATACTTTTGAGGAGGCCTTCATCAATGCCCTGCTAGCAAGCAACTTCTACGTTCCGAAGAGGGGAGATGCGATTCTGATCACTATGGGGGAGACTCGAAGGGCGATTATTCCCTACGCCAGGGAATTAGTGACAAACGGCTACAAGATTTTCGCGACTAGGCACACGCTTGAAGACTTCGCCAATAACGGGATTGAGTGCCAGATGCTCCACAAGGTCAGCGAGAAGAGAAAGCCCAACATTCTCGACTATATTATGAATAAGGACATCAAGCTAGTGATCAATATTCCAAGCCCCCACGGTGACCCGGGGAACCGAGCGATTCTAAGGGATGAGTATCTGATCCGTAGAAAGGCTGCCGAGTTTGGAATACCTGTCATCACCAACTTGGAACTGGCCAGAGCACTCATAAAATCCCTCACGAGGTTCAACAACCGCCACAAACCGATTGGAAAAGAGCCGAAGGCCGTGGAAACAGTTGAAAGACCGTACCGTGAAAGAGTGGTGGCAACGCCTCCAGCCAATTAGTCGAAATGGTTCCCGGACCCTGGGCTACGCCTATATACGCGAGCCCGGCAGATTCGGGGCGAGGGAACAATGCCTGAAAAGCCCGTAGTTATGCTTCTCGAAAAGCCCCACTTTCAGGTCAAGCTTCACTCGGACTCGTTAGAGGTCAACCTAAAGGAGGGAGTCCGCAGGGAGATTGAGAAACTGGCCGAAGCAAGGCCCCTTCTACAGGAGACCTTGGGATGGGTTTTCCAAACGATCATTCCACTCAATGTCCGTCTTTGGGAGATCGAAAAGGTCGAAGTAGAATCCAGTGGTAAGCTGAACCTTATTATTCCCCATCGAAGAGACCTACACATACCCTTAGAACCTGCTGATGCTCGTAGGCTGGCGGACAAACTGAACCAACTAATCCCGATTGAAAAGGCCAAAGAACAGGAGCGCCAGAAGAGCTACGATCTGTCTCTGAGGGAGAGAGACAGGGAACGAACTGAGGCTCTGCGCTTTCCCGGGAAACCGGCCTGACCCATGCTGGCCTCGTGACGACCATATCAGAGATAATTCCCGATTCTTTCCTGCTTCCTCAGCCTCAAGAAGCCGGATGACTTCCGATGTCGAACGAGTTTGAGGAGCGGTTCATTAAGCCAATCATCAATGCCTCCTACCCCGGAACACTGGCCGGTCTGGGACTCACCGCCCTGTCGATCACCGGTACGAGCCGGAGCGTTTACCTAACTGGGAGCTTAGCCTCGGGGGCTCTGCTGTTTCTCCTCTCGGCCTTCTTCATTTTCTTCTACACGGTCTATCCTACGCGAAGACGATATTGGACAGGAGCCGCCTTTACTTTTCTCCTAGGCCTCCTAGCATCGATAGTATCAGTCGTAATACTGGTCATCGAGAGTTAGCCACAAACCGGGAATGTGGTGCCTTTCAAACGCGCCGTGGGAGTCAGGGGTTCCCTGGCCTAGAAAAGAATTCTAGGAAAGAAGGTTTCCTTGCGTGCTTTTTGGAAATTAGGTATGGGATTATGCTAGTCTCGGGTCTTGTAAGGCAGTGGTGCGCGGCTTTTTTGGGAAAAGTCTTTGCTCTCTAACGGCGATGTGGGGAGATTTGATTGGTTTGGGGGCTGGAACTGGAATTGGCTTGTCCCGGGTTTCAGTAATCCCTTGGAAAACCGCCTAGGTCCCGAATGATTAGGACCGGGTAAAAAGTCATGGGCTGGTATTGGTAAAAACGGTTCGCTTTAGGTTCTCATTCCCTACTGGTCCGTTTTTTCTAGAGTATTAAGACGGGCGAGGTTCTTTGAGATTCAAGCTAAGCTGGGTGAGTGGGTCAGGTTGCTTCATTTCGTCGTGGTCTTGGTTGAGACAGAGTTTGAGAGTACGATAGGGCTTATTGCTAGAGCGATGAAGAACTTCAACCTTCGAGACCTTCGACTGGTCGAACCGGTAGTAGGTATTGGGAAAGAGGCGCGGTTGAGAGCTTCGCATGCCCAAGAAGTTCTTGACAAGGCACAGACCCTCAGAACATTGGACGAAGCTTTGGGCGATGCTGACGTTTCCGTCGGAACGACGGCTCAGAGGTCTCGCTCCGTCTACAAGATACTGAGAAAACCCGTGACCCCACGCAAACTAGCCGAGAACCTTAGGGCGCTAGAGGGGACAGTCGCCCTAGTCTTCGGTCCAGAGGGAACGGGTCTCAACAACGATGAACTTGAAAAATGCGACGTCATCCTAACCATCCCTGCGTCCCCCGTGTATCCTACCCTCAACATTTCTCACGCAGCAGTCGTACTTTTTCATGAGCTTTACGTCTCGAGATCAAACACCCCAGGCGAGATACTGGCCGGTGGTCAAGTCAGACGGCGAATTCTAGCCTTCGTCGAGGAAACCTCTGAAGCTGTGGGCATTCAGGGCGAGGATAACATCCTTGTCGTTAGAGCATTCAAGAGCATGATGGGAAGATCAGGCCTTAGGGCAAGAGAAGCTAGTCTACTGGCCGGTTTCCTTCGGAAAATCTCAACTAGTCTGGTCAAATCATCTGAAGATGAATCAAAATGAAATCTTAGAGGGATAGAGAGGAGTAGTAAAAATGGTCCTTGGGCGACTGCCTTTGCTGAGTCCAATCAGGACTTGCGGCCGATCCTGTGAAGTTCGAGTATTGCCAAGCTGATTCCGTTCAGGAGCCGATCGTTTCGGTTCTTTAAGACGGCAATCCCCCGCTGTCTCGTAGAAATCATCCTGCCAGTCTCGCTAGGGTTCGGGCTGCCCCGAGTTCTGTAGGACTCTACCTGCGAATTCAAGTCTGTCGCTTCCCCAATCTTAGCAAGGATTCTCGGTGTTATCTCTGTGGAGAGCAGTTTCTCCCAGTCCTTCTTCTCTAGGTCTTGGAGATGACAGTCTCTCGTTAGGGCCAATCGGACAGCACGGCCGACCGCTCGGTGTGCCTCGCGGAACGGCAATTTGCCCTCTCTAACGAGAACATTGGCGACCTCGGTTGCCACTGTGAATTCAACATGGGGGCCCGGGGTATTTCCGCTCGGCCCAACCTTTTCGACAAGCTTTGTCAGAACCTTGAGGCAGGATTCAAGCGTATCTAAGGAGTCCCACAACAAAGGGGTGAGTTCTTGGAAGTCGAGATTGTACCCAGTCGATAGGGCGTGGAGAGTCGTAGTGGCAGTAGAGAAATTTCCGGCGACTTGGGCGCATCGTGCCCTGACAACCTCCAGAACATCCGGGTTCTTCTTCTGAGGCATAATGCTGCTAGTCGAGGTGAACTCGTCCGGCAAGTTGATCAGTCCTACATCAGCACTGCTGTAGAAGACTAGGTCCTGACAGATTCGAGAGAGGTCCAAGGCTAGTATGGAGCATACTCCTAAGGCTTCCAGCAAGAAATCCCTACCTCCCACTGCGTCCAACGTGTTTTCAACAATGTCTCTGAATCCCAGGAGTCTCGCGACTAACTGTCTATCGAGTTTGAAGCTTGACCCCGCAAGGGCACCAGCGCCCATTGGGGAGAGGTTTACTCGGCCAAAGGTTTCCATTATTCTCTGATGGTCTCGAAGAAGGGAATCTCCAACTGCCAGCAGGTAATGGGCGAAGGTTATCGGTTGAGCTGGCTGTAGGTGCGTGTATCCTACAAAGAGGGATTTTCTGTGTTTTCTCGCGATGCGTATGAGTTGAAGCTCAAAAGCCAAGATTTGGTTGGCGAGTTTCAATAATTCTTGACGCAGAACCATCCGAATTGCGGTTGTCACTTGGTCGTTTCTGCTCTTCCCTGTATGCAATTTCCCACCGATTCGAACGCCGAGCCTTCTAGCCACTTCCTCCTCGATCAAGACATGAATGTCCTCTACTCCTTTGCGAAACGGAGGATTATTCTCTAATCTTCTAAGAACGAGGGCCAGCTTTCTCCCGTCATCTCGGTCGACTATTCGTGCCTTGACGAGGGCAGCAACATGGGCTTCATTTACAAGGACAGAAGCGGTTGCTATCCTCCTGTCCTCCTCGATGGAAGAGGCGAACTCGACAGCGCTCGCTTCGGGAGAACCCAGTCTTCCTTTTCGAAGAAGAAAGGACATGGGCCCCATCACCTACGGATTGACGACTGCCAAAGGTTGGGCTGCTAGCGCTGCAAATCTCTCGATGGCCGTGGCATAAACATCGATGCTCTTGAGATAGTCCGACAATTGAATTCTCTCTTGGTCAGTGTGGTCGAGGCTCGAGTCTCCCGGCCCATAGGCGACCATCGGCAAGCGATAAACCTCGGACAAGAGGTTCATATCGCTGGTACCCGTTTTTCGGACGAGCAGGACCTCTCCTCCCACGACTCTCCTAATGGCGTAACGAAATGCCCGGACGCCGAGGGTGTCATGACCCCCCAAATACGGTTTAGTCTCGCCACCGAACAATATCGTGAATTGGAGGCCCCTCTTGTCTCCAACGTATCGCTCCTTGAACTCCTCAACCCGTCTCACAATTCCGCCCGGGTCAATTCCGGGAGGAGTTCTTAGATCCACCTCCAAAGTTGTTCGGGAAGGAATGCTGTTTCCCCCAGGGCTGGTTCTGGCATCTGTGAGACAGCCTGTCAAAGCAGAGAACTTTGATGCCAAGTCGTTCTCTAGTAGAACCTGTTTGAGGTGGTTCCAGAATTCGAAGGCTTCTTCCAAGGTGTTCTTTGCCAACCACGGGGATGAAGAATGGCCGCCTGGAGCGAGGCAGGTGATTTGTAGGTGTAGGCTGCCCTTGTAGCCGATTATGATGTTTGAAGTCCCACTAGGCTCTCCAAATACTGCCAGGTCGTAGGAGGATTTGCTGGAAATAACCTCTTTCATTCCTTCACTGGACGTTTCTTCTTCGACCACTCCTGCGACGGTTGCTCGAAAGGGGAAGGAGGCTTTTTGCTTCGCGAGTTTGCAGCCTAGAATCATGGCGGCCAGTGAGCTCTTCGCGTCCACCGCTCCTCGTCCATAGATGAAACCGTCCTTCTCCACAACCGGGATTAGTCCGGGGACGGTGTCCATATGTCCACACAACAGGATCCGTGGCCCTTCTTGTCCCGCTTCCCCGATCACGTTCCCGACTCCATCGATTCTCGCTCTAAGGCCGTTTGCTTCTAGTTCGTTCAGTAGCAACGCAGAGAGTTCATTTTCAGACCCGCTCGGACTGTAGGTCTCCAGCATTCTCTTCAGGAGACTAACTTGGTAGTTTTGCAAGCTGTTCCTCTTCTAAGATTTCCTGCAGAACAAGCATGACCGAGTCCACTTGTCGACGTTGAATGCATAGTGGAGGTAGGAACCTGAGCACGTTCCTTCCAGCATCCAAGGCTAGGACGCCTCTTTGGAGGCCGGTCTGCAAGATGTGCAGAATATCGAATCTCATTTCGGTGCCAATCATTAGTCCAAAGCCTCGAACGTCCCTTATGATTCGAAGCTCTTTTTGGAGCGATGTGAGACTGTTCTTGAAATACATACCGATCTCGTGAGCGTTCTCGACAAGATTCTCCTCGAGAAGAACGTCAATGGTGGCAGTCCCAGCAGCGCAGACGACAGGGTTGCCTCCGAAAGTGCTCGTATGTTCACCTACTGAAAGTGAGCCCATTTCCTCCTCCCTTGCAAGAGTTATTCCAATTGGCAACCCGCTGGCGACACCTTTTCCGAGGCAGAGGACGTCAGGAGTTATTCTGAAGTGGTCGCAGGCGAACATCTTTCCCGTTCGGCCGAACCCCGTCTGGACCTCATCAGCAATTAGAAGTGCGCCGGTGTCCCTAGTGAGGTCTCTTAGGAGAGGAAGCCAGTCCGGTGGAGGTACCCTAACTCCTCCCTCTCCCTGAATAGGTTCTATCAGAACTGCGGCAGTTTCCCTCGAAATCGAAGCTTTTGCAGATTCAACATCCCCATAGGGAATGTGGTTGAAGTCAGGTACTAGGGGCTCGAAGCTCTTTCTGTATTTGCCATCCCACGTGGCAGACAAAGCGCCGTGGGTTTTACCGTGAAAGCCTCCTTTCATAGCAACAATGTTTCTTCTCCCGGTTGATTTCCGCGCAATCTTAATCGAACATTCAATGGCTTCAGCCCCGCTGTTTCCCAAGTATACCCGTCCGAGGCCATTAGGAGTTATTGAGAGGAGTCTCTGGAGAAAATTGGCCCGAGCATCATTATACGTAGAAGCGTGGCATGAAATAAGCTGGTGGGCTTGGTAAGAGATTGCTTCCATTACTTTCGGATGCGAGTGGCCTATGATGCAAGTGCCATATCCTCCTGCACAGTCAATATACTCATTACCAGAATCATCGTAGACGATGGCGCCAACTCCGTGGACTATGGCTACGGGTTTACGTGAATACACCTTAGCCATATGTGTGTCTTCGATTGACTGGATTTCACGCAATCTCATGGAAGTACCCTTGTTCCAAAGCCATCAACAAGTGCTGCTGAGAAAGGGTTGGTCAGATTCCCGGGCCCTATTTT
>WNGL01011667.1_pt1 | contig 11500 bp, 11 predicted proteins | sample 5400591 | NCBI WGS metagenome assembly WNGL01 (sample SAMN13153377, study PRJNA577476) | soil metagenome | isolation source: 80 cm soil or saprolite under Garry oak tree replicate 1 | place: USA:California | collected 2016-06-15
CATGGCGGTTCGGCCGCGACCCCGCCTGGCGGCACTGGCGCCCGTGGCTGCTGGCCAGCGCCGCCGCGACCGGCGTCATCCTCATCGCGTACGCCACGGACGTGACCGGACCCGCGGCCGCCATCTTGCAGCGCGCCGCAGTCACCCTGCCGCAGGCCGCCGTCGCCGCCATCGCGGCCCGGCTCATGTGGCGCGCGGGCCGGGCCAAGCGGGGAGCGACAGCTAGCGGATAGGCATGCCCGACGGCGCCAAGGTAGGGGCGCGGGCTGTGCCCGGTCAGCGGCAAGCGCTCGAGCTGACCGGCGTACTTCGCGAGCAGCTCCGCGTTCTAAGGAGTCAATCCGGCCCGCTGTCCTGCCGCGCTGGCTGCGTTCTCAGGAGTCATGCCGGGGACTTTCTCCTGAGAATGCGGCCTGTGACGAGGATCGGTACAGGATCCTGAACGTCATGTGACTTGTGCTGACGGGCCAGGACTCGCCGCTCCCGCCGACCCGCCTCGATCCGCTCGTTGATCGTCACCCTTCGTGCCAGCCGCGTTCAGCTATGGTCACGTTATGAGCTGGTGGCAAGCGGCGGGCTGGGGGCTAGCAGGCGGGCTGGCCGCCGGAGTGCTGGCGCTGATGACAGCAGTGCATTCGGCGGGTTATCGATGGCCGTGGAAGCGCGACCAGTTCGGACCGCGTCTATTCGTCCTCGGCTGCGGACTGCTGCTGGGCGCCCTGGTTGCCACTGCTTCGCATGCGCAGATGAGCGGCGCCTGGCCCGCGTTTGTGATAGGCGCAGGCGCGCCCGCCACCATTCGCGGCTTGCTGTCCGGCGTCGAGGTGCGTGTGAAGCCACTACCCGGATATGAAGGCGGATCGTCCGCCATGGAGGAGCCGAAGCCCGCGGAGGAGGAGGGGATTAATGAGAACGCGGGCTGACAGTTTTGCCTCACGAGTCGTTGCGGCAGCAGCTCGTCCGGCTCGGCCCTGGCTGCACATCACCGTTTCGTCCCGAGTGGCTCGATTCTTGGTCGCCGCTGGCGCCCGCCCCGCCCCGGCCCGGCGCGGCGGAAACCTGCGCAATGCGGCGTGGAGTGGCGCGGACCTGACCGGCGCGGACCTGCGCCGCGCGGACCTAGACGGCGCGGACCTGACCGGCGCGGACCTGACCGGCGCGGACCTGGCCCGCGCGAACCTGGCCCGCGCGAACCTGGGCGGCGCGATCCTGGCCCGCGCGGACCTGGGCGGCGCGATCCTGGCCCGCGCGAACCTGGGCGGCGCGATCCTGGTCGGCGCGATCCTGGCCCGCGCGGACCTCCACGCCGCGACCCTGGACGGCGCGGACCTGGGTGATGCGACCCTGGACGGCGCGGACCTGGGTGATGCGACCCTGATCGGCGCGAACCTGACCGACGCCAACCTGACCGACGCCAACCTGGCCGGCGCGAACCTCGCCGAGGCGATCCTCATCGATGCGAACCTGACCGGCGCGGACCTGACCGGCGTGACCCTGGGCGGCGCGGACCTGACCGGCATGCTGTGGTCGGTTCACACGGAGTGGCCGGGGGCCATGGCAAAGGCCATGAAGGCACGATCAGAGGAAGTGCGACCAGGGATATGGCGGGTTGTCGGTTCGGGTACTGCCGACACAGAAATCGATGCCCCGCTGACGCCAGCCGGATAAATCTCGACGCGGGCGGCTATTACGCCGAGCTGCTACCCGTGCGCAAGCGGGTGTCCGGCCCGGAGCACCTGGACACCCTGGCCGCCCGCAGTGGCCTCGCCCGCTGGACACAGGAGGCGGACGGTGAGGCCGATCCTGGCGTGAAGTGCTGGGGCATGTTAACCCGCACTCCCGCCAGCCCTCCCAGGGCGCTGACCTGCGTGCTATAACCGGAGGCCGTCAGTACTGGGCTAAGGTTTGTTCAGCTAGCCACGGGCAGAAGGCGTGAGCGAATGTTCCGGAGAAAGCGCAGCACGAGCGACATTGCCGTGCCGCAGAATGTTTACCAGCACCTGCAGGCAGGGTTCACGGAGAGCAACGCCCGAAGGTGCGTGGAGTACGAGCGCGACCGGATATTTCATCCAACGGATGCGTTCATCGACGTGCTCAGGTGGCTGTGGGGAGGGATTGAGGGCGGCGAGATACGCGTTACCCCCATTGACGGCCCGGTTACGGTCACTGCCATCTCAGGAGAGAGTCTTGCGTGCACGCTCCTGGCTGACCACTTCGCCGCCGTCAATGCCATCCTCGCAGAGCAGGAGCCGCCTGCGGCGCCGATGACCATTGACGAGATGATCACCGGCCTGCGACTCGCGGGCCTTGAGAAGTACGCCGGACCCGCCGAGTACCAGCGAATCTGCGCAATGATCCGCGAGAACGTCCCGGCGATGACTGGCTACACCGCCAAAGGCAAGGTTGCGCATCTCATGGTCCCGCGCCAGGAATCTCCGGCCGGGAAATGGGACGCCTCGGCTCCCGTGACGTATAGCGGCAAGCCGCGAAAGGGCAAGGAAGATGTCGGTCAGGTGACCATCACCGAGCCCGGTGACTCCCGGCGGACATTCATCCATTACCCGCGGCATCCCGGCGACCCAGACCATCGTGAGCTGACGTGGGGATACGTAGGCAGCGGCCCACTGGCGACCGGCGCGCTCATCCTGAACGACGCTCTCGGCTTCGGGACTCCTGGCACTATGGACGATGCCGGGGTAATGCCGGGCGGAGCCCCTTCGCCGATGCTCGTGACATTCACAGAGGACATCGTGGCAAAGTTCCCCAACCAGCCGGGCCGGGCAAGCTGGCAGCTCAACCGCAGTGCCGTGTTGGAATGGGTCAGCAAGTGGCGGGCGGAGAACGATGCGAACGGGGAAGCGAACCCCGAAACCTGATCCGATAACACTACAGGGAGCCTACGGCTGTCTCTGCTAAGTGATCAGGGACTCGGCTGGCACGTGGCCCTTTTGTCTTCGGCAGCACCGACTTGCGAATCGGCCTTGGGATGCCGGTAACAATCAAGTGATGAGCACCGCTACGGTGTTCAGTTTCCTGAACGCGGCACGCGGGCGAGTGGTCAACATGGCCGGACCGGGTTGCCGGTGTAGCCCGGCCGCTGGCCGGTCTCGCCGCGCCGGTATTGGCCTGTGACGAGGCCAAACTATGCGTCGGCAGTTGGGGATCGCCGGGGCCGCGGCCCGGGGTCCCGGTAGTACTGGCGGAACCCCCTGAGGGCGATCTAACGTTGCCGCCGCCAGGTTTCTCGTGGGAGGAGAAAACGCGGCCGGAGTGATTTCGTCCTCTCCCCAACGACATGGTAATCACCCTTAACATGTCGTCCGTGACCCCCGTTCTCAAGGTCGTCTCCGGCACCGATCAAGCGCCGATCGACGCCCGGATAGCCCAGCTCCGAGACGAGTGGCTCGACAGCTTCAAGAGCAGAGAGACCCGCCGGGGCTACCGGGGCGACCATGCCGCTTGGCTGACCTACTGCGCCGGGCACGGCATCGACCCGCTGGTCGCCCGGCGGGTGGATGTCAACCGATGGGCACGGGCGCTGGAGGCGGCCGGGGCCAAGCCCCGCAGCGTCGCCCGCCGTCTTGCCGCCGTGGCGAGCTGGTACCGCTACGTTGTCGAGGAGGGCGTGCGGCCGACGTCGCCGCTGGAGCGAGTTCGCCGGCCCAAAGTTAACAACGACCGGGGCGTGACGCCTGGGCTCAACCGTGAGGAGCTCCGGCGGCTGCTGGCGGCGGCCGGGGAACACGGGAGCGCTCGCACAGTCGCGCTGTTGACCCTGCTCGCTCACACTGGCCTGCGGATCAACGAGGCGCTGAGCCGCGACGTCGAGCACCTGGGCCACGACCGCGGGCACAGAATCCTGCGGCTGGAGCGCAAGGGCGACGTCGAGGACCGCACGGTGCTCACCGCGCCCGTCGCCCGGGGCGATTGATGCCTACCTGGCAGCGCGAGACTCGGGCCCGATCTTCGTCACCAAGACAGGGCGGCGCATGGACCAGCCCGAGGCCTGGCGGATGATCCGGCGCATCGGCCGCCGGGCCGAGCTCGACGGCGCCGGAGAGATCAGCCCGCACTCGCTGCGGGTGGCCTTCATCACCGGCGCCCGGGAGGCCGGAGTTCCGCTCGAGGACGTACAAGATGCCGCTGGGCATGCCGATCCCCGGACGACTCGCCGCTATGACCGCGGCCGCCACTCGCTCGACCGGCACGCCTCGTATGCGGTCACGTCATGGCTGGCAGAGCCGCAGGTATGACCAAAGCCCTGGCATCACCCGGTTACCCGGCTTGATCACCTGCCTGGCCGCTGCCTGGGAGCTGATTCCGTCTTTCGGATCGCTGCCGGTCGAGGTCGGCCCGCTGGTCTAGTACCTGCTTGATGAACCGCTCGGCGTCGTTGACTGAGACGCCCTCGGCTGAGTATTCGTCGGCACCGATCACAATGCGAAAGCGTTTGCCGTCGTGCCGGGGCCCCGGCGTCCGATCTCCCCAGGTCGGAATCTCAAACAGGAAAGGCGGGCCCCGGCATTGAGGGGGATGCCGACCCCGCCAGTCCATGCGCCATGCCCAGCGGGTCCCTCTGCTGGTGGCCCTGAGATGCACACCAATCCTGGGTGATACCCGTGCCGGATCCGGCTCAGCCCACCGTCCGGGGCTTCTCGGGGTGGATGCGTCGGCGTTACGCTCGGACCAGTGTTTGCGCTCGGCCAACCGGGTTGGATCAAGGAAGGTTCACCCGAGGGAGGGATGACCATGCGCTCGACGATTCGTAACGTGGCCGCGACGACCGCAACGGTCCTGGCCTTGGCCGCAACGGTCCTGGGCTTCGGCTTGATGGGGGCGCCCGCCGCCCAGGCCCGGGTGATCGACTGCGTGGTTCAGCCTCAACCCCCCAAGGGAGCCTGCTACGAGCCGGTGTGGGTGAACGGGCAGCAGATCATCATGACGTTCCCGCAAGACGGTCACCCGGTCCACAAGGTGCCAAGCGCCAAACAGCAACCCTTCTACGTGCTCGCGCCCCAGACAGGCACGGCTCAGGGTCAAACGCCGGGGTTCTTCCACGACCACGTGATCGCAACGGCGCCTAGCGAGGGTGGCTTCACGCCGTTCATGCACGGCTACTTGGTGATCTGCAGCCCGGAAGGCATCTCAACGGGTGCTTGCACCTTCAGCGTGGAGACCCCTCCTGGCGGTGTACCGCTTCAGCTCACGAAGTCGGTCACCGGCTATGACCTAAGGTTCGCTGTGGACATCCAAGCCGCCGCCAACGCAGGCCTCGTCGTCCTAGTCGATACAGGGGCGGTGTTCATCGGCACCGTCGGCCCGAGCAGCTAGCCCGGGCAACCTAAACGACCGGCCAACTCCGAGAGAGGGGGCAGGATGGCTGCCGTCACCACCACCGTAAGCGATGGACGCCACGCGTATCGACCTCAGGCGATCGGCCGAGTCTTCGGCTGGTTCTTCCTCGCCACGTTCTTGACCTCGGTTCCGGCATACTTCGTCGGCTACCACCAGATGCTGAACAACCCCGGCCTCATCACCGGAGCAGGGGCCAACCCCGCCCCGGGCATCGCAACCGGCGCGATGCTAGAGGTCTTCCTCATCATCTCCAACGTCGCCACCGCGGTGGTGGCGTACCCGGTCCTGAAGCGCGAGAGCGAGATGGGGGCGATCGGCTACGTGGCGGCCCGTCTCGTCGAGGCCATGTTCATCGCGATCGGGATCGTCAGCGCCCTCGCGTTCGTGCTGATGCGACAGGAAGCCACGGCCGCTTCTAATCCTGTTCTCGGGCATGTATTCGTTTCGATCTACTACCGAGCATTCCTCGTCGGGCCTGGGTTCTTCGCGGGTCTCGCGAATGGAGTGATCCTGGGCTACCTGATGTACCGATCCGAGCTGGTGCCGCGAGGCATGACGTGGCTGGGTCTCGTCGGAGGACCGCTCGTCATGATCACGGGAGTCTTGGTCATGTACAACGCGATCGCGCGCGGCGGCGCGATTCAAAACATCGCGACGCTGCCCGAGGCCCTCTGGGAGCTGTCGCTCAGCATCTACTGCATCGTGAAGGGGTTCAGGCTTACTTCCCCGATCCTCCGTCCGGACGGGGTGACTTACCCTTCTGACGTCCGATAAGCGGGGTTATCGGACGCCAGAACGGCCGACTGGTTTCACGGCCAGGGCCCGGCTTGACGGAATCGCCCGTTAACGACACCCAACGAGCATGCAGGTCAGCGCCTCGCTGAGGCTGAACCACCAACGCCGCGGCGTCTCACGTGTTTATGGCACCGCTGGTCAGAGAGGCGAGGTGCCTCATGATCGGTGAGACGGGACGCTTGTCCGTGCTCTGTTGCGGGACGGGGCCGGGACAGCGAGGAGTGGGGACACCGGTAATGGCGGCTAGAGCCAGCCGACATAGAGGTGATCGCGCACCCTGAGCTCGCTGAAACGTCACTCACCACCTCTACTCACGTCCCCGCCGGTCAGCTGTGCGCAGCTGTCCGGTGACATGCAAGTCGGCCCGCTGTCATCTAATCCGGCCCGTTCGCTCGCCTTGCCAGCAGAACTGACCCCTTCCTGGCCTTCATGGTGGCCAAGATGCCGGTGATGCCGGGTTCCGGTGAGCTTCCCGCCGGGCCATCATGACTGGCAACCTCGTGCCCCCGCACCAGGCGGGCCAACTTCGATGGCAAGCCGACAGCCGCCGTCTTGCCATTTAAATAGGCCCGCGCAGGTCAGGGCCACACCACCGGGCCGAGATAACTGTCACCGGACAGCAGCGCTGCCCCGCTGTAATCAGGCGACGGAGTCGCGAAGCTACGGCCAACGGCAACCCGATGCCGTACCGATGAGCTAGGGGGTGCTCGCGGGTGACGAGGACTGAAGACAAGCACCGCCGCTTGAGGCGGTGCGGCTGGTGAAACACTTGGTGCATGTTCGTGGGTGCTGGCCGCGTCCGTGTGGTACGCGAGCTGGCCGAGGCGTGGGACGCGGCGGTCCGGCACAGGCGAGTGGGCGTGGTTGTGATCGAGGGGCCGTCTGGGTCGGGTAAGACGGCGGTTGTCCAGGCCCTGTACGGACAGCTAGCGATGCTCCAATCGCGGCCCGCCTACTGGCCAGCGATGCTGGGCGCGCCTGGCCCGCCGGGGGCACGGATGCCCGGCCCGGCGGGTGCCGGCCCGGACGGGAGCTCAGCTGCCTGGCGGCGGGAGCAGGCTCAGCGGATGTACCCGGTGGCGATGGCGCCGGCGCCGGGTTCTCGTCCGGGCTTCTTCTGGTGGGGCATCACCGCCCGGATGGGGGCGTTCGCGGTCCTGGACGGCGATCCGCAGATCAAGCGGCACGTGCAGGGCATCGCCGAGGCGGTGGCGCGGGCGAACCGGCTGACCCGGGACCGGCTGTCGCTGGCGCTAAAGACCGGCAGCTTCCTGGCCGGCCTGGGGCTGCTCGGACCGGCCCTGGGCGCCCTGGCGGCGGACGCGGGCAATGTGCTCGCTGTGCGTGACCTGCTCCGAGCGGTCCCGGCGGCCGCGCAGTCGCGGGCCAGTCTGCTGGAGGGAGCGCTGCGCCGCAACAGCGGGACGGTGTTCTCGGTGGGCCTCGGGCCGCAGGCTGTGGCCGCGGCCGAGGATGACGGCCGGTGCCTGGGGCTGGTGGCCAGCGTGCTGCCCATGCTGGTGGCGGTAAAAGACGCGCAGCTGCTGGACCCGGTGACGATCCGGCTGCTGGACACTTTGTCGCGGCAGTCCGGGGCGGCCGGATTGATCGTGCTGACCGTCAGCATCGATCAGCCGGGCGCCCTTGCCGGGGACGCGCAGGGCGACTGGCTGGATGCCGAGGACCGGGCGCGGCGCCTGACCCGGGTCCGGCTAGGCCCGCTGTCGGCCGAGGAGCTGACCGAGATCGCGGTCGCCGAGCTCGGCACCGGGCTGGACGCGGGGATGCTGGCCCGGGTCGTGCGCCACGCCGACGGCGTGCCCGGGATCCTGTATGACCTACTGGAGGCGCCCGCGGTGGCCCAGGCCCTGCGCGAGGGCGGCGAAGGCCCCCCCGACTTGGCCGCCATCCCCGCGCTGGCCGGCGTCCAGGCCGCCCTGGCCGCAGCGCAGCCGCCGGTGCGCCGGGCCCTGGCCGTGATCGCCGTCCACGGCCGGATGACGATCCGGGACTGGCTGTACAGCCCCGGCCCCGCACCGGGTGACCCCGGCCCCGCACCGGCTCCCGGTCTTCTCACCACGGCTCCGGTCGAGGAGGCCATCGCGGCGGGATGGCTGCAGCACCGCCCCGGGACCCCGATCGTGGAATTCGGTATCTCTCACCTGCTGCACGCCGTCCGAGCGGCACAAGCCAGGGAACTGACGCCCGCGACGATCCGCACAGTGCGGCAGGCATTGCTGGCGGCGGTCGAGAACGCGCACGCCGACCACAGCTGGGACGACCTGGACCAGGACGTGCGCGAGTCACTCCTGACCAGCGTCGTCGAAGACGACCCCCGCACCCCGGCCGACGCCCTGCCCCCGGCCCTGGCCGCTGAACTGCTCACCCTGCGCCGGGTCACCGGCCGCGACGCTGCCACCACGGCGTTCCTCGCCGCCCTCACCGAACGGCTGACCAGCGGGCGGCCGCATCCCCGCGTCCTGACCGTGGCCACCGCCGAGGCCCTGTTCGACCAAGGTCAAGCCGACAAGGCATTCCAGCTGCTCCACGACGACTACACGAACCTGCAGGCCGAATACGGCGAGGATCACCCGCGCACCCGGCCCGCGTTGCACAACCTCGCCGCCGCCTATGCCGCATCAGCCCAGGCCCTCCGCGGCCAGCCGCAATCAGCACCCCTGTACCAGACCGCTATCGCCCTGTACAACAAGCTCCTGACGCACCTGCTGGAGTGCGGGCTGCTGGCCGGCAGCTTCATCCCCCCGGCCCAGGTCAAGGCGGCCCGCGATGTGGTCCGCTACCGCACCAAGATCGCCCAGCAGCGGGTCAGCGAGATCGCCCGGCTCGGCAACACCCTGCAGGACGCCGGGATCAAGATCGACTCGGTGGCCTCCTCCATCGCCACCAAGTCCGGGCGGGCGATGATCGAGGCGCTGATCGACGGGGAACGCCGCGGCCCGTCCTGGCCCAGCTGGCCAAGGGCAAGATGCGCGCCAAGATCGCGGACCTGTCCCTGGCCCTGGAAGGCCGCTTCAGTGACCACCACGCCCTGATGTGCCGCCTGCACCTGGACCACATTGACCACCTGGAGGCGACGATCGCCCGGCTGGACGCCCGGATCGAGGAGATGATGGAGCCCTTTCAGCGCTGGCGGGACCTGCTGGCCACCACCCTCGGAATCGGCCAGCTCGCCGCCGCCGCCGTGATCTCCGAGATCGGCGTCGCCGTCAAGGAGTTCTTCCCCGGCGACGCACACCTGGCCTCCTGGACCGGGCTGTGCCCCGGCAACCACGAATCAGCCGGCAAGCGCCGCTCCGGCAAGCCCCGCAAAGGCAACACGCACCTGCAGTCCCTGCTGGTCGAGTGCGCCTGGTCAGCGGCCCGCCACGACGGCTACCTCAAATCCCTCTACCACCGGCACGTCATGAAGAACGGCGGCTACCGCAGTCCCACCGCCAAGAAGAAAGCTATCGTCGTCGTGGCGCACGCGATGATCGTCATCATCTGGCACATCATGGTCACCGGAAAGCCCTACCACGAGCTCGGCGCCGGCTACTTCGCCAGCCTCCAGGACCCTGAGCGCGAGACCCGCCGGCTCATCGCCAGGCTCCAGGCCCTCGGGCACACCGTCACTATCGACACCGCCGCCTGACAGCGGCGCCACCGCAGGCCCTGCCACCGCCTCACCGGCCAGGGTCCGCTGCCCGCCTGCCCAGCTGAGGACCATTCACGTATCAGCCACCTGGCTACGCAGATCGGCGGTGCGGCGCTCGGAGAGCGTGCGGTACCGGTTACAGCCCGCGACCGCCTCGGTCGGCCGCGAGTCTGTCCCATTGCTCAGGTGAGCCGGCTGGCGGCGCGCAGGACGCGGAGCGCGTTGAGGGTGATCATCTCGTTATGCCAGCGGCCATCGGGCCGCCGCCGCCGCTCCAGCTCATCAAGCGCATCACCGGTGCGCGGGTCGACAGCTTTGCCCATCCGGGACAAGACCAGTAGGGCGTGCAGGATGTCGTATTGCCAGTACGGCGGATAGCGCGGCGCCAGCCAGGCCCGGTTGATCATCTGGCCGGTGGCAAGGCTGCGGAACAGCCGGTGGGTTAGGAATAGTTCGGCAGCCCGGCCGGCAGTGTCCCTGGCAGTGGTGTCGCCGGTGGCCTGCCCGTACTCGTGCAGGGCCCAGGCCGGGGCCAGCGACTCGTGAAACGACGACCGCCGAGTGGCCGCAGGATCGCAGTTCCACCCGCCGTCCGGCCACTGCCAGCCGATCAGCGCCTCGGCCAGGACCTGCACCCGCCGATCGGCGGCCAGGCCGAGCCGACAGCACACGCCAGTGCGTTGCCCTCGATCGAGGCATGCGCCCGGGTCAGCCCGCCGGCCACCGGCACCCGCCGACCCGGGCTGGCCAGCCAGGCGAGCACATGGTTGGCGGCGGCGACCGTGCGTGGCTCCCCTGGCGGGATTCCCCAACTCGACCAGGGAGACCAGCCGCCAGTGCGCGCCGGTCCACTTGCGGTGGGGTGCACGCCGAACCCGCCATCGCCACGCTGCCCGGACAGCAACGCGGTCACCGTCCCGGCCGGGGGTTTGGGCCGAGGCGGCGGCGCTATGTCCCGCCCTGGGCCGTCCCGCCCTGGGCCGCGGATCAAGGCCCTACCCGGGCACGCCAGGATCATGTGGAGTTCCATCAAGCTCCATCCCGGTCGATGCCTGGTGGCTTGGGTGCCGGGCCCCACGGCGGCGCGCCGGGAGCGGCGTGCCTGGGCCGATACCCGGTGCCGCCGGACTGGCCGGTGTCGCCCGCAGGCTGGGCGGGCCGGTCGGCACGCTCGGAGGGTACCCGGATCACCGCGGAGACGAACGTCATCAGGAGCAGCGCCGATGCGATGGTTAACAAGAGCAGGCCATCGTTGACCAGGGTCGCATGGCTCATGGATGCCTCCGGCGGGGCGGCGGCCCGGGACGGCGGCGGCCCAACGTCCCGCCCCGGGCCACGGTGATTAAGAAACGCGCCGGCCCGACTTACCGTTACGGCAGTATCGATAAGGGCGAGAAGCTCATTGGCCGGTCGCGTGGCCGGTTTAGAGCAGCCTCCCCCCGCCCGCGGCCCGGGCCAGAGGTAGGGGGAGCGGTCCGCGAGCCCCGGGCCGGGCAGTAATCAGACGCGCGGCCCGTCCGGCCGGTTCCGCCGGTCGAGGATCGCGGCGACGTCCTCGGCGGTGACGCCGTGGAGTGGAGCTGCACCTCGGCGGGCGCCCCTTGGCATGCTGGCGCCCTGGCCCGCCCGCTGAGCCGAATCGGGCCGGTGTTCTAAAATAGTGCGGGTGGGCGTGCAGCGGCCTGCGTGGTGCTG
>WNGL01009157.1_pt1 | contig 11499 bp, 8 predicted proteins | sample 5400591 | NCBI WGS metagenome assembly WNGL01 (sample SAMN13153377, study PRJNA577476) | soil metagenome | isolation source: 80 cm soil or saprolite under Garry oak tree replicate 1 | place: USA:California | collected 2016-06-15
TCGCGCCGGCCATATCCGGAACGCTTCATGCCGGACCACCGGCCTATGACTTGGAAATCTGGACCGCTTCAGCACTCCTGGCTGTGACGTTCCCGTTCCTCATCTTCTATGCCGAATTTTTCAGATTCTGGCCGTTGTCCAAGAGCGACTAGCAGGACCCTCTCCCTCTGGGCCCTCTGGGAGAGGGTCCGCCCAATTCCCACAGCTTCATCGACCTCCGCCGCTGCAGTCTTCCACCAGCTTCACGAGCGCGTGCAGCGTCCTGTTCACGGGCGTCGCGATACCGAGTTCTTTACCGCGCTGGACAACGTAACCATTGAGCGAATCAATCTCGGTGGGGTTGCCGCGGGCGAGATCCTGAGCCATCGAGGAAGTCGCATTGGCCATGGCATCGCCGAGCTTGAGCGTCGCCTCCACAAGCTGCTCGACACTGGGGAGAGAAACTCCCGACGCCCTTCCCACGAGGACAACCTCCCGGATCAACTCTTCGACGACGCCACGGGAGAGAGGATTATTTTTAATCGCGCCATAGCGCGATTGGGCCACCGCCGAGATGGCGTTGTAAGCACAATTCATGACCAGCTTCGTCCAGAGTTCGGCGGCAATGTCGTTGGAAATCCGGCAAGAGACATGGGCCGCATCAAACAATCGAGCGATACGACCTAAGTCTTCGCGCCGCGGAATCCCGGGTGAAAGCTCTCCAACAACAAGATCGCCCCGGCCATCGTGTTTCACGCGGCCCGGCCCGCTCATGGCAACAGCGACATAGACAACTGCAGGAATCGCAAAGATGCCCGTCGCCTGCCGGATGCGCTCGACATTATCGACGCCATTTTGGAAACTGACGAGAAGAGCGCCTTCCCGCAGATGTGGCGCAATCGCCGCCGCGGCCGTTTCGGTATCGACCGTCTTCACGGACAACAAAACGATGGTTGCCCCACCGACTCTGCCAATTTCAGTTTCTGCTCCCAGACGGACAAACTCCTGAAAATCCTTCCGCTCAAGATACAGGCCATCGCGTTGTATGGCCTCGATGTGATGGGCCCGGCCGATTAGCGTCACGGGGATTCCCGCCCTTGCGAGCATTCCGCCGAAATAGCAGCCGACGGCACCCGCACCAACAATTGCTACATGCTCTGGATGCATGACACCTCTATAATAGGCGGCGAGAACGCTTTTGCCCAAACCGCTTCCCCCCCTCGCAGAGGAAGGGAATACCGCACGAGGACCATATGAAAAAGATGCTGTTCGTCGTGTTCGTCGTCGCGGCAATTGTGCCGCTACGCGCTGCTGCCCAAGATGCCGCGTCGGTGATTGACGCGTCCGCCAAAGCGATGGGTAGCGCGACACTCCAATCGATTCGGTACACGGGGAGTGGCACCAACAATTCCGTCGGCCAGGCCTTCACAGCCGGCGGCCCGTGGCCGCGCTTCAAAGTTACCAAATACGTGGCACTGGTGAATTACACGATTCCCGTCATGCGCCAGGAGATCGTTCGAGTCGACGACGAGAATCCGCCGCGTGGGGGTGGCGCCGGCGGCTACAACCCGGCCACGGGCCAGGGTGGCATCCGTCCGGTTCCCGGCGACATCAACCAAAACCAGAACACGGACGGGCGCACTGAGTCCGGAGCCCTCAACATCTGGCTGACGCCGCACGGATTCCTCAAAGGTGCAGCAGCGAATAGCGCAAAGATATCGGGAACACGCGGTAAGGCCAAACTCGTATCGTTCACGGCGTTTGGTAAATACACGGTCACGGGTACGATCAACGAGCAGAATCTCATCGAGCACGTCGAGACCAAGGTCGATGCCGGTTTGGCCGGGGACACGCTCCTCGAAAGTGTTTTTTCGGACTATAAAGATTTCGGCGGCGTGAAGTTTCCGATGCACATCCTGCAACGCCAGGGCGGTCATCCGATCCTCGATATCATGGTTGCCGGCGTCGAACCGAACAGCTCGGCAGCGCGCGAATTCACCGGCAATCCCCAGAGGGGCGGCGGGGCCGGTGCACGAGGCGGCGAAGGCGGTCCGGGCCGGATCCAGTCCGAGAAGATCGCTGACGGCATCTGGTTTCTGAATTTGGGCGCGCCGCAGAGCCTGCTCGTTGAATTCAAAGATTACCTCGTCATTATTGAAGGAGGGGCCGGAGACGATCGAACCATGGCGACGATCGCCGAAGCCAAGCGGATGTTTCCGGCAAAGCCGATCAAATATCTCGTCAACACGCACCATCACTTCGACCACTCGGGTGGTATTCGCGCTTATGCCGCCGAAGGGATTCCGCTCATCACGCACGAATCGCACAAGCGCTACTACGAAGAGCAAATCTTCAAGAACCCGCACACACTGAATCCGGATCGTTTGGCAAAGATGCCGCGCGCTGTCATGATCGAGACGATAAAGGATAAGCGAGTTCTCACCGACGGCAATATGACCCTCGAGCTGCACCTGGTTCGCGGGAATTTGCACGCCGAGGGAATGTTGATGGCGTACGTGCCAAAAGAGAAGCTGATCATTCAGGCCGATCTGTTTACGCCTCGTCCCGGCGCGCCGCCGCTGCCGGCTCCAAGTCCGTACACGACGAACTTCGTGGAAAATGTCGAGCGTTTGAAGCTCGACATTCAACGCGTCGCGCATGTCCATGGCGGCACGGATTCTTGGGCCGAGGTCTTGAGGGCGGCGGGCCGATCAGCCGTCTCCAGCCGAGCCGCCCGCTAAATCGGTTTGGTTGCTGATGAAGGGGCGCGATATACTCTCGGATACTCGGAACTTCTACTTTACATAAGGAGGCCCTATGGCAAAAAAGCTGTGTGTTGCCAGTGTTCTTATCGCGCTCGTCGTCGCGGGAGATTCCCTGCGCGCGCAGGATGCTCGCGGCGTATTGCAAGCCGCGGTGAAAGCGATGGGTGCGGATAATGTGAAAACCATCCAGTATTCCGGGACCGGCTGGAATGCAGGCGTGGGTCAGAGCTTCAGTCCCCAAGACGATTGGCCGCGCTTCGAAGTGACGCGCTACACGCGCACCATCGACTACAATGCCCGGTACTCGCGGGAGGAAGTCACCCGCAGGCAAGGAAACAATCCCCCGCGCGGTGGCGGCGGCACTCCTCTCCAAGGCGAACAACAACAAGATTTCCTCGTCAGCGGCAATTATGCCTGGAATATGAACGGGCAGAATCCAGTCCCCCAGCCCGGCCAATATCTCGCCGGCATACCTAACCCCGAGTACAGACAGTTCGACATTTTGCTGACGCCGCACGGGTTCCTGAAGGCCGCGATGGCAGCGCAGAACGCGACCGCCATCTCGATCACGCTGCCGGCACCGCCGGGTGGCATCACAACCAATGGCAAGGCGACTTTGGTCTCGTTCACGGCTATGGGAAAGTACCGGGTCAATGGAACCTTCAATGACCAAAACATGCTGGAGCTGGTCCAAACGTGGATTCCCAACCCGGTCTACGGCGACATGCTGTATGAGCTGCGCTACACGAATTACAAGGATTACGGCGGCGTGAAATTCCCCACCGTCCTTCATATTCATCAAGGTGACCCGCGGCTCAGTGTGGCTCATAACTCGATGGAGATCACGATCAACAATGTCCAGCCGAACGCCAGCATCACCGCTATGGCCGTGCCCGATGCGGTGCAAAAAGCGACGGCGCCGCGGGAGCGCGTCGAGTCGCAGAAACTGGCGGACGGAGTCTGGTTCTTGGGCGGCGGCAGCCATAACAGCCTCGCAGTTGACTTCCGAGACTTTGCCGTAGTCATCGAAGCGCCGCTCAATGAAGAACGTTCGCTTGCGGTAATCAGCGAAGTGAACAAGCTCATTCCGAACAAACCGATCAAGTACGTCTTGAATACACACCATCATTTTGATCACTCCGGCGGACTGCGGACATATCTTGCGCAAGGCGCCACCATCGTGACGCACCAGGCGAACAAGGAGTATTACGAGAATGTCCTGTTCAGCACCGCTCCACGTACGCTGCAGCCCGATAGGTTTTCCACCTACTATCCCTACTTTTCGGGTGGGCGGCGGCCGCTGCCGATCGAGACGGTGAATCAAAAATTCGTCATCAGCGACGGCGTGCGGGTCCTGGATCTTTATCCGGTGCAGGGATTGAATCACGTGGCAACCATGCTGCTTGTGTACTTGCCGAAGGAAAAGATCCTGGTGAATGCAGATCTGTACTCGCCACCCGCTCAGGGCGCGCAACCCCCGCCCGTGAACGCGAATATGAGAAGTCTGCGGCAGAACATCCAGCGGCTGAAGCTGGATGTCGCCCAGCATGTGCCCATTCACGGCACGCCGGGACCCAACGATCAGTTTGTGCGGATTGTGGGGGCGAGCAGCAATTGACCTAAGAGTGACAAGTGAACAGTGAACAATGAACATCTCCCCAAAATTGTTCAATGTTCACTGTTCAATTGTCATTTCGGAGAGGGGTTTCACATGAGATTTCGATTCGTTGTTGCAATCATGATCACGATCGCGCTGTCGGCCATTCCCGCCGCCGCTCAAGCTCCGCAGGCGGCGGCGAAAGCGTGGACTCCGCCGCGCCTGCCCGACGGTCATCCGGACCTGCAAGGAATTTGGAACTACTCCACGCTCACACCAGTGGAACGCCCAAAGGATCTCGCGGATAAACCATTCTTCACCGAGCAGGAAGCAGCGGCGTATCAAAAGCGTTTGATGCAAACCCGGAACGTGGATCTGGATCGTGAAACCGCTCCGACCGCTCGAGGTGTCGTGAACGGAACTGTCGAGACCGCAGACCTTGCAAACGCATACAACGAGTTCTGGTGGGACCGCGGAACACAGCTCGTCAAGACCCGGCGCACTTCGCTGGTGATCGATCCTCCGGACGGCAGGATTCCCCCGCTCACGCCCGAAGCCAGGAAGAAAATGGCTCTCCTCGATGAGGCCAGTCAGCGCCCGGCTCAGGGGCCCGAAGACCGGCCCGTCTCGGAACGCTGCATTGTGAGACCCAACAGCGGACCGCCTATGACGCCAACTGGCTATAACAACAATTTCCGGTTGGTCCAGACCCCCGGCTACGTCGTCATCTTCAATGAGCAGATCCATGATGCCCGCATCATCCCGATCGACGGCCGGCCGCATCTTGCGCAGAACATCCGGCAATGGATGGGCGATTCCCGCGGCCATTGGGAAGGAGACACGCTGGTCGTCGAGACCACCAACTTCACCGGAAAGGCGCCCTTCCGTGGTTCGGGTGAGAACATGCATCTCGTGGAGCGCTTCCGGCGGACGGATAAGGACACGCTGCTCTACGATTTCACTGTTGCTGATCCTCAATCGTTCACGCGAAGCTGGAGCGGACAGATCCCCATGTCACCCGGCCCTGAGCACATCTTCGAGTACGCCTGTCACGAGGGAAATTACAGCTTGGAAACGACACTCAGTAGTGCTCGCAAGTTAGAAGCTGAACAGGCCGCGGGAAAGGGCTCGCGCTGAGCAGATTATTTCGTTGGTGCGAGGCCGGTTTAGGTTCAGAATTCGACGAATTCCTGCGGGTAGTGCGAGAGATCAAGCCGCTCCTCATCAGGAACCGGACGGATTCCCCACTGCTGCATGGCTAAAGCCCCGAACAGAATCTCGATCGGGGTACCGTTTTCGTCCTTTCCAATTTCGTCGATGACCAGGGCGTGCGTGCTGATCGGATGGCCTTCGATTTCAGCTTCGAGAATGGCGGCTGTATTTGTTTCTTTAATCTCCTCTCCAAGTGCAGTCCGGATCGTCCGCGGTTTCACTGACGTTGTCAGTCCTTTTGCGACGGTCGAGGTCACGTAAGTGTTGCGGGCACCCGTATCGAATAGCGTCCAGCAGTCGCGGCCATCAACCTTGATTGGTTGTTTAATTCTCCCCATAAGATGATTCTACGCCTCAAGCGTAATTTACCTTTCACTCCGTAGAATTGAGGGATGAGCCCCCAGAATTTCTGTGACTACCCTATTTCGTTGGTGCGAGGCGTTTGAGTTCGGTGGTCTATACTGCGAGAATCCAGAAGGAGCGGTAGATGCTTAGAAAATGTTGTTTGGTTTTGGCGGGTGCAGCTTGCTGGACCGGAAGCGCGTTTGCGCAGTACTCCCAAGCCGATGTGGAGGCCGGGTACACGCTTTACAACGCGAACTGCATTACCTGTCACGGCGCGAATGGGGATTCGATTCCGGGTGTCAATCTGCGAACGAACCAGTTCCGTCGCGCCGCCACGGATGCCGACCTGAACCGTCTGATCCAGACCGGCATTCCAGGCACGGCCATGCCGCCGGGCCGCTACACCACAGCCGACCTTGCCGGGCTCGTTGCATACATCCGGTCGATGCGCGACTTCGACACCATCGCGCCGGGACGGGGCGATGCCGTGCACGGCCAAACCATATTCGAAGAGAAGGGTAACTGCACGAGCTGTCATCGAGTCAACGGAAAGGGATCACGGGTGGCTCCGGACTTGAGCGACATCGGCGCGATCCGCTCGCCGGACGCGCTCCGGCGATCACTGATGGATCCCACCGGATCCATGCTGCCGCTGAACCGCTACGTGCGCGCTGTGACGCGCGACGGCAAGGTGATCACGGGCCGCCGGCTCAATGAAGATACGTATACGGTTCAGTTGATCGATACCGAAGAACGTCTCGTGTCGCTCATCAAATCGGATCTGCGCGAGTACGCGGTCTTGAAGACATCCGCTATGCCTCCCTACACAGAGAAGCTCACGTCTGGGGAATTAGATGACGTCGTCGCCTATCTTCGCACTCTCAAAGGAGCAAGGTAAATCTATGAAGCCGCCGATGCGTTCTGTTTTATCTGCCGTGTTTCTGGTGTCTCTCGTCATGCCGATCCTGCGCGCCCAGATCTTGAATGACCGGCTGCTCCGCGCGGCCGCCGAACCCCACAATTGGATGATGTACTCCGGAACGTATGCGAGCCAGCGCTACAGCACGCTCAGCCAGATCAACCCATCAAACGTGAAGAACCTCGAGCAGAAGTGGATATTTCAGGCGGAGTCGCTGGAGAAATTTGAAACCACCCCGCTCGTGGTGGACGGCATCATGTACATCACTCAGGCGCCGAGCGATGCGCTCGCTCTCGATGCAAAAACCGGCCGCGTCTTTTGGATCTACCGCTACTATCCCTCGACGGACGCAAGACCGTGCTGCGGATCCGTCAATCGCGGCCTGGCGATCCTGGGTGACACACTGTTTCTGGCGACCCTCGATGCGCACCTTGTCGCACTGGACGCGAAGACCGGCCGGCCCATCTGGAATACCAGGGTTGCGAATGCAAGCGCAGGATATGCTATGACGGTTGCGCCACTCGTCGTGAAGGACAAGGTCATCGTCGGCGTGGCCGGCGGCGAGTTCGGCATTCGCGGATTTATTGCTGCCTATGATGTGCGCACGGGCCGCGAAGCGTGGCGATTCAACACCATTCCTGGCCCTGGCGAGCCGGGTCATGAAACCTGGCAAGGTCAGGCTGACGCGTGGGAACACGGGGGAGGCGCAATCTGGACCACCGGTTCATATGATCCCGCCCTCAACCTGACCTACTGGGGCACCGGGAATCCCGGACCGGATTGGAATCCCGGCCAGCGCGAAGGCGATAACCTTTACTCCGATTCCGTCGTCGCTCTCGATCCCGATACCGGCAAGCTCAAATGGTTTTTTCAATTCACGCCCAACGATCCTTACGATTACGATTCGACGCAAGTCCCCGTTCTGGTCGATACGAATTGGAACGGCAGCCCGCGCAAGCTCATGATGTGGGCGAATCGTAACGGGTTCTTCTATGTCCTCGATCGCGCGACCGGACAGTTCCTCGCCGGCTATCCCTTTGTGAAAGTGAACTGGGCCAGCGGACTCGATGCCAAAGGGAGGCCCATCCAAACTCCCCAACCGGAAAATGCGCCGACATTTCCCGGAGTTCAAGGCGGGACGAACTGGTACTCGCCGTCGTATAGCCCCCGCACTGGATTGTTTTACGTTTCCGCGTGGGAAGACTATGCGAGTGTCTTCGTGAAGGAAGACCAGAAATACCAAGAAGGCCAGCGCTTCGTCGGCGGCAGGCCGACGACCCCGATTCCGGGCGGCCAGAATATACCTTCACTCAAGCGCGGTCCCATCAACGTCTGGACCGAGGCGGCAGGTCACGGCGCCGTCGTTGCTATCGATCCGCGCACGGGCGACAAGAAGTGGAGATTCCTGATGACCGACGTCACCGACAGCGGAATTCTAACGACCGCCGCCGATCTGCTCTTCACCGGCGGACGTGAAGGATACTTCCACGCGCTCGACGCGCGTACCGGCGCGCTTCTCTGGAATGCGAGCCTTGGAGGCCAGGTCGCCTCGGGTCCGATGACCTTCGAAGTCGAAGGAAAGCAATACGTGTCGGTTGCTGCCGGCCACTCCCTCTTCACGTTTGCTTTACGGTAAAGAGAACGGCCACAAAAAGGCACAAAAAAATACGTTGAATTCTACTCGTAAATTGTCAGCGTCGCGGGACCGTAATAGACCGAGTTGAACAGCAGCTTGTAGGTGCCGCGCACTTGAGCTCGGAACTGCGGCCGGATCGAAAGAAGAATAATGCGGCCGCGCCCGACCGGCACATCCACAACAGCGGTCTTGCCGAAAATTTTGCTCTCCCCAAGAATCCAGCCGCTCATCAATGGATTCGTCAGCGGATAATTCCCGACGGCCTTCGCGTTGCCCGTTACGTCGAAAGCGGCATTCTGCTCGACAAAGGCCGCGGTCTCGCGAGGCATCCCGTAGGCGATCGGATTTTCTGTGTCGAGGACGATCTTCAAGAGCGAACCGGGAACGTAAAAATCCTGTGGCTTCACGCCTTCGAGGGCATTCTTGACGGGCAGCGCGAATTGCTTCGCCGCGAACTCTGTGGCTTTATCCATCGTGACGAGCGTTCCGCCTTCATTCACGAAATCACGCAGATTCTGAACGCCCGCTTCTCCAATACCACCTGCAAATTCCGGCGGGACCGCGCCGTTGCGGTGCCCCTCGATAATTTGAGTCTCGCTCAATTCGCCGGGAATGATGATGACATCGTATTTGGAACGCAAACCGCCAGCCCGGATGTCCTTGTCGAGGATATTCGCGAAAGGAAACTCGTAATTCTCGAAAATGAGCCGCGTCCAACCTTCGTCCATCGACGCGACGTGACTTTTATATAGACCGATCCGCGGCGCGATCAGCTTATAAGCCTGGACATTGAGCCGATCATTTACCGCGATGAAATTCACCGACAGCTCGCGCGCAATCGCCTGCAGCTTGGTTTCGATCCCGGCGCCGCCGTGAACGATCATTGTTCCCGCGGAATACAGTTTGTTCTTAGCCGAGAATGGCTTGGCCGCCCAGTAGACCTCGGCTTTGTCCTTCATTAAACGGTTTAACGCTTTCATCGAAGCGTTGCTATCGTGCTCCAGAAGATACGCTTTCGCTGGTCCAGCAGTCACTGGCCCGGCCTCGACCGCCCCTGAGGCAGCGGCGATTTTCTCAACTTTCGTCAGACTGGCCTGGAACGGCTGGTTCACGGTGATAACCTTCACACCCATCTGCATGGGCAGCGTATGTGCCGTGACGTCGTATGGGCGCTGCGGCGGTCCGCCAGGGTACTCACGTAAATCCGGATAGACCTGTTTCTCCATCATCGTTTTCGCGAACGCACCAAATGGCTGGGCCACACGGACGACGTAGCTGCCCTTCGGATACTCAACGCCATCGGCTGTGAATGCCCCTACTGCCTGTTCGATTTCAACTTCCCCAAATCGCAGAATGTTGAGCATCTCTACGGCTGTAACGGGATCACGTTGATCAGGGGGAATGACGAACGCGTATGGCGTGCCGTTCCAGGAAATCGCTCGCTTTTGCACCGTATAAAAATTGCGCAACCAGCGTTCGCGATAATAAGCCATGTGCTCCAGAGCGCCCATCGCCGCCGTCAACTCGTAATCGACGATGTCGCGCAGATGCCACTCTCCCCCACGCCAGAGCGCGGGAAACTTCCAACTGACGGTTCGCGGATCGTAACCCAGACCGGGACGCAGGTCGCTGAAGTTCTGCTTGATGGGCGAGGCGTATTGAACGCTGGCCGCCTCGGTCAGGATACGAACGGCCCCGTGGTAGTGCTGGTAAGCTCGCGCCGGCGTCCACGAGTCGTACACCGAGTTCGTCGTGATTCCCGTTTTTCCTTCGCCGATGAGGCGATTCATCATGGCCTGGCCGATGAATGAAGCGCCTTGAATGAGGATCGGATCGATGTTCGGCTCATAAGGATCCATAAATGGAGGCACAAATAGCCGGGCTCCGGTGTTCCCCATCTGGTGGACGTCATATAGCACCTGCGGATGCCACTTCTTATACACGCCGTCGATCGTGTTCCGTGTTTCGGCGAGCGTGAACATATACCAATCGCGATTGTTATCGTGCCCCGCATAGTGATGATAGATTTCCGGCACGGGCGCCGCTTCATATGGCGTTTTTAAATTGCGCTTGTACCAATTCACAACAATATCGAGGCCATCCGGATTCAGCGAGGGAACCAGCAGAAAGATCACGTTGTCGAGAATGGTCTTTGTCTCGGCCGTATTCTTCGTGGCCATGTTGTAGGCCAGCTCCATCGACATTTGGGCTGCGGCCACCTCTGTGGCGTGGACCGAGCAAGTAACCGCGATCACCGACTTGCCCTCACTAATCAGCTTTTCGGCTTCTTCAGCAGAGAGACCGCGTGGGTCGGCCAGACGCCGCGTGATTTCTTCATAGCGAGCCAGCCTCGCATAATTCTCCGGGGAGGTGATCGTGACCCTGAGGAAGGGCTTTTTCAGCGTGCTCTGGCCGATGACATCGACATGGATCCGGTCGGATGATTTGCCAAGCTCATTGAAATAGCCGGTGATTTGCTGCCAATCGGCCAGCTTGTAATCCTCACCGACACGAAAGCCGAGATAGTCCTGCGGCGATTTAACCTGCGCCGGCGATTCAGAACAGGACAAGATAATCAGCAGGAATACGACCGCGTACCTGGCTTTCATGGATCCTCCCTCATGGACGGACTGTAGCGGCTCGCGCTTGCGCTTCGCGAATCGCCCGCTCTGTAGGGGCGGTCTATGACCGCCCGTATTTCGTTCATGCTAGGAACCACGGGCGCTCACAGAGCGCCCCTACAGTAGACCGGCGCTACAGTTGCCGGAATTGTAATTCAATCATAGGTGGCTTATGCTTCTTTCCAAAAAAGGGAGGGTGGTATGTGGTGTATTCAGAAGGGGACAATTGCGTTCTTTTTATTCGCGTCGATCCTCTCGGCGCAAAGCTTCCGCGCCACGGTTGTGGGGCGCGTAACGGATGATACCGGAGCGGTCGTACCCGGTGCGATGATTACCATAACCAACGTCGGCACCAACGAAAACCGCAGCGTCGTCGTCAACGAAAGGGGAGAGTACGCGATCCCTCAACTCGCCCCCGGCCAATA
>WNGL01012198.1_pt1 | contig 11499 bp, 8 predicted proteins | sample 5400591 | NCBI WGS metagenome assembly WNGL01 (sample SAMN13153377, study PRJNA577476) | soil metagenome | isolation source: 80 cm soil or saprolite under Garry oak tree replicate 1 | place: USA:California | collected 2016-06-15
GTCCCCACGGGTCGAGCGGGATGGCCTTGCGGAGATAGGGACCGCGCCAGTTTCTCGCCTCTGGCTCGCCGGTCGGCCGCTCGCGCAGCGCCGCCAGGCCCTGCGACGTCCCAGGATAGAAATCGTTGTCGAGCCGATATTGATCGAGGGCGAGGGCGAAAAGCTCGATTTGGGCGCGAGCCGCCGACACCTTGGCGTCGCCCACGTTGCGGAACACCATTGGCCCGACGAGCCCGGCGAGGATCGCGATCACGGTGATCACGACGAGCAGCTCGATGAGGGTGAAACCTCTAGTGCGCCGTGACACGCAGGACCTCCTCCACGGTCGTGATTTCCGCCTGCACTTTCACCCAGCCGTCGTGTCGCATCAGCTGCATCCCTTCGTTCTCGCCCAGCTCGCGGAGCCGGGCGAGCGATTCGCGACCCGTGATAGCGCGATTCAACGCTTCGGACACGACAAGCAGCTCGAAGATGCCGATGCGGCCGAGGAAGCCGGTGCGGTGACACGTCTCGCAGCCGCGCCCGCGCACCAGGTGCGGACTCCCTTTCGGTTCGCGCGACACGAAGGACACGACCTGCGGATCGGGGCGATAGCGTTCGCGGCAGTGCGGGCAGATTCGACGCACCAGCCGCTGGGCCAGCACGCCATTGATTGTCGCGGCGATTTGATAGGGGGCGACTTGCAAGTCGAGCAGGCGCGTGACGGCGCTTGGCGCGTCGTTCGTGTGGAGCGTTGAGAAGACGAGGTGGCCGGTCATTGCCGCCTGCACGGCGACGTCGGCGGTCTCGGGATCGCGCATCTCGCCGACCATCATTACATCGGGGTCCTGCCGCAGCACGCTGCGCAATGCCGAGGCGAACGTCATGCCGGCTTTGCGATTCACGGGAATCTGGGTGACGTCGCCGAGGTGATACTCGACGGGATCTTCGACCGTAATCACCTTCTCGGCCGTCGTGTCCCGAAGCGCGAGTGCGCTGTAGAGCGTCGTCGTCTTCCCGCTGCCGGTTGGACCCGCCGCGATCACGATTCCCGTGGGTCGTGCGATGATGCGCCTGAACTGCTCAAGCGTCGTCGGGGCCATGCCAAGTTCGTCCAGGCCGACGGGCTGACCGCCGCGGTCGAGCAGGCGTAGCACGACGGACTCGCCGTATAGGGTCGGCACAGTGGACACGCGGATGTCGAGCTCGCGCGACTCGAGGCGAATGCGGAAGCTCCCATCCTGTGGCGCACGCCTTTCCGCGATGTCCAGCTCGGCCAGCAGTTTTACCCGGCTGACAATCGCGCCCTGCGCTTGCTGCGGGGGTGCGGGCGCGTCAGCGAGGACACCATCCACGCGGAACCGAGCGTGCAGTCCCTGGGGTGTCGATTCGAGGTGGATGTCGGAGGCACGCGCGTCGTGCGCCTCCTTAATGAGCAGGTTCACGTACTTCACGACGGGAGGTTGGCTCGCGAGGTCGCGCGCGTCCGCATGCTCGCGCTCGTCGCCGCCTGAGAACCCGTCGCCGACGCGTAGATCGTTCACCACTTCGACTATTGACTCCGCGGCCGCGTACGCGCGGCGAATGCCGTCGGCCAGTTCTTCTTCGCTGACTGGAACAAGCTCGAGGGGTCTGCCGAACTCGCGAGACAGGTCATCGAGAACATCGGGATCGGGATCGCCCGCGGCCGCAACGCGCACGTGCGTCTCGGTCGTCTCCAGAGGGAGAATGCGGTTGTACTCGAGGTAGCAAGCCTCGAAGGAGTCGGGCAGAGAGAGTTGCGACTGGAGCATCTTACACGCTGTCTTGGCAGGGAGTGTGCCGCGCAGACACGCGCGATGCGTGCTCGGAATGCCGGCGTCGCGAAGCTCAAACTTGTCAGCGCGACACGTTCGAACCCTCGAACTTGTCACCCTAAGAGAGAGGTTTCGTGCTCAAGAACGGGTGAACTTGTCACGGTGACAAGTTCATGCGGCCGAACTTGTCACCAAGGGAGGGGTGTTGGGCGCTGCATTGTGCTCAGTTCAGGATGGCACGGGGAGTGCTTACGGCAGGGCGACCCGTTACGGAGAGTCGCGTGGCCCGCCGACATCCCCTGTCCCTCGTCCCTTTTCTGCCTCTCCTGCTCGTCGTTGCCAGCGCGCTGGTCGCGCAATCGCCGTCCGTCAACGGCGGGAGTACCGATCAGCCCGTGAACACGACCGGGCAAAGCTTCACATTCCAAATCACGAATCTCGTCAATGCGATCATCTACACGGTGCAAGTGTCCTGCGTCAGCCCGGTCATCAATTGCACCTGGACCGGCGGCAACACCTTCAAAGCAGCCGGGACCACGAAGAACTGGACGGTCAATTACGCTACCGCGGCAACGCCGGGCACGGGGAGCATCACGCTGACGGTGAGCGGCAATGGGGGGCAGGGCGTCGGCACATACACCGTTAACGTGCGACTGAACTATGACGTGGCGGTCACCCCTGATGGTGGAACGACGCCGCAGCGTGACGCGAACACAGGCGGATACAGCGCGATCTTCTGGGTGTCGAACAACGGATTCAACAACGACACCTATAGCTTCACGTGTACAGGCGCGAATGGCGTGACGTGCGGGACCGTCCCGGGGCCCGTGTCGTTGAGTGGCTTGGGAAATATGGTTCAAGTGAGCATGCCCTACAGTGTGGGTGCAACAGCCGGAACGGGCACATTGACGTTGACCGCCACCGGCACGGGCGTGAGTGACCCGGGCAGCTATTCCGTACCGATCGTGTCCTACGGGGTGAGCGTGACGCCCGATGGGGGCACAGCATCGACCCGGACAGCGAACACCGGGGGCTACAGCGAGACGTTCACCGTCACCAACACCGGCTCAGGATCGAACACTTACAGCTTTAGTTGCAGTGGGGCGAGTGGCGTGACGTGCGGAACGGCGCCGACGTCGGTGACGCTGGCGAGTGGGGCGCAAACCACGGTCTCCCAGCCCTACAGCGTGGGGGCCCCTGGCACGGGAACGCTCACCCTCACGGCGAGCGGCACCAACGCGAGCGATCCCGGCAGCTACTCGGTGCCGATCGTGTCCTACGGCGTGAGTGTGACGCCCGACGGTGCGACCGCCCCACAGCGCTGGGCTGGCAACGGGGGGTATAGTGAAACCTTCACTGTGCGAAACACAGGTGGCGCCCAAGACATCTATACCCTCACCTGCACGGCCGTGGCCCCGGTCACGTGCGCTTCCGTAAACCCCGTGAGCCCCGCAAGCGTAACCCTCGCTGCATCGGACTCCGCACACGTCACAGTTAACTACTCGGTTGGGGTAGAAGGGACTGGTCGGCTTCAGTTGACGGCCAGCGGTCAGGCGTCGGACCAAGGCTACTACTCGGTCAATGTTGCCGGCGGTCCGCCGATCGTGGATGCGAGCCCCTACAACTTCACGAAGCAGGACTATGCGCGCTGCGCCCAAGCGTGCTTTGCCGCGACATACGCGCAGAGTACGGTGCCGTATTTCTCTCTGGACCTCCCGCGCAACGTTACGCTGAGCTACAACGGGGATCGCGTCAATCCGACGACGTTCGTCCATGTAAATGTGAGCCCCAGTCCGAGTTACCCAGGCACTCCGACCGAGTACCGCCTGCAGGTGAAGGTCAACGGCGTCAACGTGACGTTCCTAAATGGAGAGCAGGTCCTGCGGTTCGCCTATCCTGGCTCGTCGTCGGCGCGACTCGGTGGGCAGTTCTCCGTAAGCAGCTACGCGACTGGCAAGTACCCGATGGACATCGTGGTCTCAGCGGTGTACGCCACCGGATTGTTTGACCAGGTGGTGAGCACCACGCTCGTCGTAGTGAACGAAACGAGCGCACCCATCGCGCGTGGCTGGACGATTCCAGGCATTCAGCGACTGTACTCGCCAGACGGGCAGGCGGTACTTATTACGGAAGGCGACGGCTCAGCGGTGTATTTCCAGCAGTTTTGGATACCGCCAGCTGGGGAGTTCTCGCACATCTACGAGAATACAGCGCCTGATACCCTCGGATGGACGCGGGTCTATCCCGACTCGATGAGGGTGATCTTTGACACGCTAGGGCGGATGTGGAAGATCATCGATCGGTTCAACAACGTGACGATAGTTACTTACGACGCGAGTGGCCGCGTCTCTCAGATCAAGGACCCGCGCAATCTGACGACGACACTGACCTACGATGCGAACGGGCTCGACTACATCACCGACCCGATGGGACGGGTCACTCAGGTAACGGTGGACGCAAACAAGCGCCTGACGCTCATCCAGGACCCGGATAACGTTGGCACAACGTTCGGATACGATGCGAGCAATCGCCTGTCGACAATCACTGACCGGCGCGGCAATACCATCACATTCGGTTACGATGCGCAGTCTGGGAAACTCGCCACGATCACGTCTCCTGCCGTCCCAATCGTGAACGTCGATGGTTCCGAAACATCGGCCTCGTTGGTCAGCACGCTGGACTCATGGCAGAAGAAAGGCGTTCCGTACGGCAGCACGTCACCGGCTGTGTCAGCACCGTTACGCGACACGGTGTATGCGCGCACGACGGATCCTGGCGGTCACGTTACGCGCTTCACTGTAAACCAGTGGGGTACGCCTGCGGTTGTCACCAGTCCGATTAACCTCACCGATTCAACATTCTTCGATTCGAATGGACTACCCGTTCGGACCATCTACTCGACGGGCGCGGTCGACAGCGCGATTTACAACTCGAGCGGACTGCCGACATACGCAAAACCATTCGGGGTGAACGCGCGCAACATCACCTACACGGGTTGGGCCCAGGTGGATAGTGTGTGGGGCTCGCAAGTGCCCTCATTAAAAAACTTCATCGGCGCAAATGGGCGTGTTGATTCGACCCGTACCTGGGGTGCAGCCGGCGCTGCCGTGACTCGGTTTACCTATGAGACCGACGGTCGCGTGAACAAGGTCACGGATCCTGAGAGCCATCTCGCTGGCAGGATGTGGTACGCGGGAATCAACGGGAATAGAAGCAGAGATTCGCTTCCGGGTGGTCGGATCACTACGTACACGTACGACACCTATGGCCGGCGAACGAGTACAGCTGCGCCAGCGGTGGCGGTACACGTCCAGTCATACGATGCGCTGAACCGAGTCACCCGAGACTCGATGGCTGGCCTCCCCGCTACAGTTTACGCGTACGACTCGTTGTTCTTGCGCAGTGTCACCGATCCGAAGGGGCAAGTGTATAGTTTCGCGTACAACGCCTTGGGATGGGTAACAGCTCAAACGGATCCTGCAAACCACGCTGATACATTGAAATACGACCGGGACGGGTTGTTGCGTCGATCGAGGAATCGTCGCGGTCAGGTGGTCGACTACACCTATGATGTCGGCCATCGTGCGCTCAGCAAGTCCGGCAGCAACACCGACCCGACGAGCTGGTCCTACTCGTCTGATGCTCGCATCGTGTCGTCTACGAGTCCATGGGCGGTAGACTCGCAGTTCTTCGGCGTGTCTGGAATGCTCGATTCTATTCGCACCAAGCTCGCTGGACAGACTTTCGTGCAGCGCTTCCTGTATACAGGCTCAGGAGCGCTCGATAGCGTGAATCTTGGTGGCGGCGGAATCACGTTCATGGCACGAAAATACGTCTGGGACGCGCAGCGGAACACGCTAAACACAATTCGCTTGTCAGGCGGGGAAGCGACATCCCTTGAGTCAAATCGTGACGGCCAGCTCACCGGGTCGGTTTTTCCCGGTGGAGATCGCGTGTCTATCGCGCCCACGACCGTCCACACAGAAGCCTCCATCTCAACGGACGCTGTGTATGCGCAGGCGTCGGACCAATACCTCACGTTCGATCCCGCGAATCGCATAAGTCGCCTGATTGACGGCACTGGCCTTGGTGGAACCGACTTTTTCTACGACTCCTACGGAAGACTCCGCGGAGACTCGAGCATCAGCTATCAAGGGCCCGGAAATCCTTGTACGGGCGATCCACCCCCTATCATCGACGACAATGGTCAAACCTGCTCCTACTCCGGGACATGGTCGAGAAATGGAGGACAGGCTTTCAGCTATGACTCCGTTGGAAATCGGCGGGATCAAAGCGGCGACTACGGACCAGCGAATCGAATTCGTCAGTTTGCGGGGTGCACCTACGTGACCGATTCGTTGGCCGATGGCAACGTATTGTCGCGCACGTGCGGCTCGCAAATCATTCGCTTCTATTGGAGCGCCGAATCGCGGTTGATTGCCGCTAAGATTGTGGGTTCTGACAGCCTGGATTTCCGTTACGATGACGCGGGTCGATTGACTCGCCGTGATGTGAATGGGGCAGCCCAATCGTATTTCCTCTGGCAAGGCAGCAACCTGCTTGCTGAATTGAATGCCAGCGCGACTGGGAAGGTTGCCGAATACTCGTATTATCCTGGTCTTGATAATCCACACGCCATCATTACCGGCACCACACCATATTTCTCCCACGAAGATGTCGGTGGCAATGTGGTTGCATTGACCGATGATGCCGCGGCGCTGCAGCGAAGCTACGCGTACGATCCTTGGGGACAACTGATCGGTGGGTCCGACATCAAACTGTTCGGCAACATCGACCGGACTCGGTTCAAAGGCGCTCTGTGGATGGGCGCCGATATAGACATGTACTACCTGCGGAACCGTTGGTATGAGCCAAAGGCAGGTCGATTCCTTTCGGAGGATCCGATGGGGATTAGCGGTGACCTGAACTTGTACACCTATGCCGCGGGGGATCCAATCAATGGTTCAGATCCGACAGGTACATGTTCGTATTATATCACTTACACCAGCGGATACTCGGATGGCCACGTGGATTATGTCATCCAACAAACCGGGGCCGATTGTTCCAGTGAGGTCGCGTCCGCAACCGGAACAGTCATGGGGCCTGGATTTGGTGGAGCAGGCGGCGGGGGAGGCTTCCCCGCGTCTTCTGGGGTCGTTAACCTGGGCACGCAGGGCAACGCGTGCTGGGGCGCGTTTGCCAGGCTAGCTGCGAATTTCGTCGTCGACGCCTCGGCGTTACTTGGAATCGGCGAAGGGGCATTTCTTATTGCAAAGGGTTTAGGCAGGTTTGCAGCGGGAGCCTTACTTAACACGGCAGCTCGTTCGGCCGCCACATTCGGTATTGACGTCGCTGGAAGACGAGCCCTTCTGAGCACTGTGGCTTCTGGAGCTCGAGCGTTCGCGGAGTTGGGGGCTTCCGAGCTCACACAAGGTGGGTTCCGAGCGGTCGAGGGGTACGCCCCTGAAGCTGCATTTGCCGGGGCTGCGGCGGCTTCGCAGCAGCATTCTCTCAGCCTGTGGGATTTCGTACCGGGACATGGCACTTGGGTCGCTTTCAGGGACTACCGGAACTGTAAGAGAGGTGGTGTTCAGTGAAGATGTTCGCATCACCGATCGTCCTCGTTCTCGCGGTGATCGGTTTGGGAGTGTTGTTTGTTAGAGTTCGCGAGTTGTGGAGGAGACGCACCGAGTCATCGAAGCATGCTCGCCGTCAGCGTATCAGATTCGGGGTGCTATCGCTATCGTTGATTGGGTTGGGGACAATGTTTGCGGCCCAAGTGACAAGTATCCCACCGTGGGTCGTCGACGTCGGGATCGTGATGATCTTTGGAAGCTGGGCTGCCTACATCGTTCTCTCGATGATTCTTGGTTTTCGTGAAGGGTTCGATGAGGTCATGGATGAGCGGCGCAAGTCGGAGCATCACCCGCCATCTCGCAAGGAGCAGAGCGGTTGATTTGATCGCCAAGGCGTCCGGCGCGGCCCGGGCGGGATCAATAACTTCGGTATTCGTGCTCAGCAGCCCCGGTTTCTTCCGTGTTAGTTGGGACGTGTGAGCATCGACGCCCGTTGGTTCGCCGGTGATGCGTCGTCCCTTCGCCGGTTCCACAACGGCAAACAACGCGTATTTGCGGCAGCGTGGGGCAAGAATGCGGCCACGAGACCAGAATGGACTGCGAAACAGGTAAGAGACGAAATGCGAAATTGTTTGTCGTAATGCTTGCCGCTCAGTGCCCACCAATGCGGTCGAATACGACTAGAGAGTGCCAGTGCCGGAGCACAAAACGAGGGGAGCCGCACAGGTTCCCTCATCGTTTCAGTCCGCTGCTCTGCCAACTGAGTTACCTGGCCGAATTGTGCTGCAGAAGAACTTAGCGGGTGCCTGTCGCGGTGGGAGTGTCAGCGGGAAAACCGGGCCCTGAGCGTTTGCCCGCAGGTCGTCGGCGTCCCGTCGTAGCTCGCGATCAGGTCGAGCGGATTCCCCCAGACATCCCACGACCAGGCGAGGTAACTCCCTTGCCGCACGTCCATCCAATCCATCAGCGCCGTGACGAAGGGGCCGCCGCTCTTCACAAATCGATTGGCCTACTCGATACACCGGAACAACGTGGGAGCGTGTTGTGGACCAGAGCAACGGTACTCTGAGAACTGAGCAACTCTGGCGTTGGAACGCTGAAAAGTGAGACCGTTCAGGGGGTGCGGCGTGACGCATTGACTGTCGTGCGGCTGACCCCCAAGAGTTGAGCGGCCTTTTTTACATTCCCTCCAGTCATGCGCAAAACACGTTCAACAATTACTCGGTTTGCTTGCGGATCGCCTCGGCGTCTGAATTGAAGAGCGCACGTCAAGTCAGTGGTCAAATGATGCGGATCAATCACGCCTGCCCCGCAGCCTCTGGCGACGAGATACGCGCTCACCACTATACCCTCGAGCTGCCGCGCATTGCCAGCAAAATCGGCGCCCATAAGCAACTCTATCGCCGGCTCGCTAAACCTTGTTGGCCCAACGAGTCCAGTCTTTGCGGCGCACCTCTCTAGAGCGCGCTGCGCAAGCAGCGGAACCTCTTGTCGCCTCTCGCGCAACGGTGGAATCGTGATCGCGCAAGCACCAAAACGATAACGTAGATCTTTCAGTAGTACGCCACTTTGCATGAGTGCGTCAGGATCATCCGTCATCGCAAGAATCACACGGCAGGCTACCGTCTGCACACGATCGGAGCCCACAGGACTGTAGGTGCCGCGATCGAGCACCTGCAGTAGCTGTTTCTGGACACCAAGATCGAGCGTATGCAAGTCATCGAGCAGCAGCGTCCCGCCACCGGCAGTCGCGAAGCGCCCCGTGCGCTTCGTGCGCGCGTCCGTGTACGCGCCTTGCACGTGCCCGAACAACTCGTCCAACGCGAGCTGAGGTGCCACGTTCCCCACGCTGAACGCGTGAAATCCTCCAGACCTGCCGCTCAATTGATGGATGTATTCAGCGAAGAACGTCTTACCGGTGCCGCTTTCGCCGTGAAGAATGACCGGCGTTGCCGCCGGTGCGAAGGCATGCGCGCGTGAGATCGCCTCGACCATCGATGGAGCCAGGGCAATTGGCTCGTTCGACGGCAAGAGCGGACGGCAATCGGTCAGCAGGTGAGGTGTGGTCACGCGACGATGATGTACCGTTCAGCCTCGGTTCATCCGTAGCTCCAATACTATTAACTCTGCCCCGTTGTCGGGGTTATCAACCGAAAGTGTTAGAGCTTCCTAGGCCGTTGGATGTTGATCGTAGGAACGGTGCGGAATGGTCGAACGAGGCGCGCGAGCTTCTCTCGGTGGTGCCGCATACTCCATTTCTTCAAACATCGATCGGCACACACTTCGTCAAAGGTCTTCGTAACACCCCGAGCTTGATCGACTTTTGTTTGCCATAGTGTTTGCCGGTCAGTCCATGCCAATGCCCTCAAATGCGGTAGGCGAGTGCCGGTGCCGGAGAACAAAACGAGGGGCCCGCATGGGACCCCTCGTCTTTTCAGTCCGCTGCCAATGGCGCAGGCTAGAGGTCACGCTGCGACGGCTTGAGTCGTCGTCCAAAACAAAGACGTCAAAGATTAGTACAGTGACGGATACCGCGACGAGCCCCGCAGCGAACGGATTTAGGTAGACAGGGAACCTGTGACCGCCGGACCGGACGATGCCGGCGAGAATGCAGAACGTAAGGTCTTGAATTACCCATCTTCGCACGACTGTCCCATAGTACGCCACGGCTTCACGATCATTCGAATTGAGATCAAACTTCCGCACCGTCGCCACGAGTCCCCACGAGTACAAATCGTAAACCAGGCTGATAACTCCTAGCCACAAGAACCCAGAGAAAACTAAGAGCGGCTGCCCTGACTCGGGGGACAGGGAAGCAAACATGATGAGCAGGCAGGCGGCAAACGCCGCGGCGAAAACCGCGTCGATGAGCAGAAACGCCGAGCGCAGCCGTTCGTTCCGTGACGTCAGCACCGTATAAAACGGCTGCGAGACGCCATCTACCGTTACGCAAGCGAACCAGAAGTGCAGGGAAGTAAGGAACGTGCCGAGAAACAACAGGAACGATGATAGGGACAACCCGTGTGCCAGCAGGAGTCGACTGAATTGAATGAGGCCTTCGGTCGCGAGAAGGCCGTAGATCACCGTTAGGTAATCGTGATAGAGCGCCGTGGGCTTTCGCGAGTCGCCGTCCTCACCGGCTCGTTCGTTCATGCGGCTGAGAACCGTACGATCAGGAAGGCTTGGCTTGCTTTCGCCAAGACATCGCCCTTGGCAGCCAACGTGACATCGAGATAGCTATCCGCGGCTGAGAGATTGTCCGTGACTGCCGCCGCATCCACCACCGTGGGTCCGGCAAGCTCTGTATCCCCGGCCGCGACTGCGTACACGTTTATGCCTTCTTTATCAACGGTGAGCCCCTTTCCCTGCGCGAAGTAGGGGAAGTAGTCCCGTCGCAGCCGCACGGTGAGGTCCGTGTTGCCGTTAACGAAGGCGGACCATTCCGTCGGGAAGTCGTGACGCAACGAGAACAGTAGGGCCAGGCCTGAATCCTGCGCTGATGCGACGATGCGCTGAACTGCCTCCCTCGCCTGACCTGCAAATTCCGCTCCGCCACTCCGAGCCGTGTAGCGGATGTGCAGGATCACATCGGCGATCGTTGCGTAATCGAATGACCGGAAATCGGCTGGCAGCTCGAGGTGCCATGCGCTAATGGCTCCCGCGTTTTCAAACGGGAGGAAACGTTCATCATGCACGTTTGCTTCAAACATTCCCGGGTCGTTTGTGCCACCGCTTGTCACAATGGTCTGGGTGGCGCCGAGGTAATCCACAAACCTGGCGTCGTCAGTTCCTGTCCGATCGTAGCCGCTTTCCGTTTCCGGTGATATGCGAACCGTACTCCGCGTCAGATTGAGAGCGCAGTTGATGCTCGTATATGGCCCCGCCACGCTCGGCAATGATAGCGAGACGCCTTTGAGACGGCGCAGGAACGCAGGGAAATCTCGGTCATAGATCCATTCGGGGATCGCGAAATCGCAGGAGCCGGCGAGCTTGAGATTGAGCAACGCAACCGGGTCGAGCTGGCGCAGTGAAACATGTCGCGTCAGCTCCAATTCGCGTTTGTTGTTGTCGTGGTAGGCCAGCTCCATCCGCTTGAGATCCAATTGGAGTGCCTCACCCGAAAGCAAGCCCTTTCGGCCAGCGTCCCA
>WNGL01045163.1_pt1 | contig 11496 bp, 6 predicted proteins | sample 5400591 | NCBI WGS metagenome assembly WNGL01 (sample SAMN13153377, study PRJNA577476) | soil metagenome | isolation source: 80 cm soil or saprolite under Garry oak tree replicate 1 | place: USA:California | collected 2016-06-15
CCATTACCTTGCCGGGATCGGTGTCAACGCGGCGCGTGGGAATGCTGGTTTGCGATAGATCGGTGTCGGCAGCGCCCGTGAGTTTGGCCAAACCAAAATCGAGAATCTTCAAGCGACCGTCTTTGGTAATGAAGATGTTTTCCGGCTTTAGGTCGCGGTGAACGATTCCTTTCTCGTGAGCGGCGGCCAGGCCATGCGCCACCTGCGAGCCATAATCGATAGCTTTGCGCGAAGGCAGGACGGTACCGTTGAGCCGCTCGCGCAGGGTTACGCCTTCAAGTAGTTCTGAGATTACGTAAGGCGAGCCATTATGGGTCCCGACGTCGTAGATTGAGAGAATGTTCGGATGATTGAGGGCACCTGCGGCGCAGGCTTCCTGCTCGAATCGCTGCAATCGTTCTTTATCATCTGCGTAAGAAGATGGGAGAACCTTCACGGCGACATCTCGTCCCAACCGCGTGTCGCGCGCTCGATAGACTTCGCCCATTCCACCCGCGCCAAGGGGCGCCGTGATTTCGTATGGTCCCAATCGGGTGGCGGCAGCGATGCTCATAGCGGCGTGTTTCAGACAAGCAGCGGCAAGACGTCTTAACGAGACCCGCACATTCTATCCGCGTTCGGGTGATCGCGCTAGACATTCAAAAAAGCGAGACATGCTTCGACCATCGCTCCTCAACTGATGTTAGGTTTGGAGAGAGCAGTGATTCGCCGATTAGCGACGGTCCGGGCCGATATCCTTGGTGCACCTGCCGTCTCTGATTTCCACCGTGGGATTCTGCGAACATTGAGTTTCAGAAGCATAGAAAGTAAATGTCAGCCCCACAATACCTAAGAGAGTAAGCAGCATCAAAACCACTACTAACACAACTCCGGCCTGTCCGTTTTTCCTGATCGATCTCATGTGATCCCCCCTTTTTTGTGTCGGTCATTTCTTCAACCGTGCGGTCGCATCCGAGTTGCATATCACACGCCAAATGCACCTCGCCAATCCCGCCCGCGCCAATCTTCGAGCGGGTTTCGTAGCGACCAAGTTTTGTGCCGGCGGCAAGAGTCATTTCTTCAAGTCCGCCGTCCAATTGACGACCAGCGCGAGCGGCGTGGAGTTTCCTTCTTTGGTGGTATCTACCAGAAAGCGTTTGCCGTTGCTGGTCACATCGTAATGATAACCGGGCGGGTTTGCCGGGTGTACTTCGAATAACGTTTCGGCATTGGCAACTTCCAGACTGGAATCCTTCGGGTTCACGGTCACCGCCATCAATTTGTTGTCGGGAGAAAGGAAGAAAATTTCTTTTCCATCGCCGCGCCAACGCGATTCCGTGCCGCCGCTTCGTGAAACCTGCCACTTGCCGCCCGCGGCCGGAAACGGCGCAACGTACACTTGATTAGTTCCCGACTCGTCTGAGACATAGGCAACCCAGCGACCGTCGGGCGAAAACTGGGCGTCGATTTCGTTAGCTTGTGTCTCCAAGAATGGAAAAGGCTTGCGGTCACCAAACAGCGGGAGGACCCAGATATCATTCTGTGTGGTCCCTTTAATATTGGTATTGTTGAAGGCAATGAAACGTCCATCCGCTGACCATGACGTGGCAGTCTTATTCTCTTCCGTCTCCAACAGAACTTCATCGCTGCCGGCGCCACTCGACAGCTTTTGATACAAGTCATAATGGCCCTTTCGATTTGAACCCCAGACGACGCGGCTGCCATCAGGTGACCAAATAGGACTCGCGTCAAAGTCAGGATCAAAGGTGAATCGTACCGGCACATCGCGTGACATTTCGTAGATCCAGATGTCCGGACTGCCCGCCTTAAGATCAAAAATGGCCATCGCCAGCCTCTGCCCATCAGGTGAAAGGTGCGGCTGAGAATACAATGCGGGCATGCCTGCTGAACCTGTCTGCTTGCCATCGCGCTCGTACCACAGAAGTTCCCGGTCGGCTAAAGCGGTCCCACTTTGGGAAACTAAAACGCCATTCTGTGAAACTGAAAAGGCTGCGCGTGAAAGTGAAAAATCGAATTGAACTTGTTCAGCAACCGGGACGGCCTCACCTGTCAGTTGAAATGTTTTCTCGTCGAACGGTTGAGCCATCAACGTGTTGTCCCGAACGAACAACAAGTAGCCCGATGCATAAGCAGGAGTAGTATCGACGCGCAAGATTAATCTTTGTTCGGTTGAATCAAGCGATCCCAGATAAATCCCATTGTTTTCTTTCTGAGAGGCCGAGGATGTAGTGCCAGAGCGGAAAAGAAAATGGTGGCCATCTGGAAGGAACCAGGGCCACCGATGCGTCGCTTGTAATTTCGAATCGTCCAGCTTGGTGACAGGAGTTGGCGCTCCCCCGCCGGCTGCAACGCGATAGAGCGGGCTGTAGTTATCACGAGCGAAGACAATTACCCCATCGCGATTCCAAGTGCCGCCGCGTCCGTTTGGCGCATCGCAAAGCGTCTGCGGAGGACCGCCGGATACATCCACCTTTTTCAATTTTGATTGCGCAAAGAATCCGATAAAGCGGTTGTCGGGCGACCAGAAAGGATACGTGGCGTCCTCGGTGCCGGCGAGTGGTTGCGCGGTAAGCGCTCCCAGCGGCCGAATCCAAAGCATCTGTTTTCCACTCGGCGGGCGAACGACAATTACGATGCGCTGACCATCCGGCGAAACTGCAAACTGACTACGCGGCAGAAAGTTTACGTTTTCGGGTTGATTGATGGCTGCGCGGATCACGTTCACACGACTTGGCACCTGCCTGAAGGAAGAGATAACCAGGGGCAAGGTTGCCAGGAGTGCCAGCGCCAGGATACCCGTAACGATCCAGGGCAGATGCTTCCTTATCTTTGATGAGATCGCCGGACCAGAGATGGCGGTAATCGTTTGACTGGAAACAGGCGCCGACCCGGAAAGTGCTTCCAGCGCAAAAGCGAGGTCACGCGCCGAATGAAACCTCTCTTCGGCATTCTTTTCCAGGCAATGATTTACCAGGCGGTCGAGCGCCGGAGAGATGTTGTGGTAAGAGTCGGAAAGATCAGGCGGATCTTCTTTCAGTATCGCGCTCATCGTGTCGGCCGCTGACTCGCCATGAAATGCGCGACGGCCGGAAAGCATCTCGTAAAGGATCGTCCCAAAAGAAAAAATGTCCGTGCGTTGATCGACTGCGAGCCCGCGCACCTGTTCGGGTGACATGTAACCGACCGTGCCCATCACAATGCCGGGATCGGTCTCCACGCGCCGCGTTGGTATGTCGGTTTGCGACTGGCTGCTTTCAGCCTGGGTCAACTTTGCCAGACCGAAGTCCAAGATTTTCAGGCGTCCATCTTTAGTGACAAAGATGTTCTCTGGCTTAAGATCGCGATGCACGATGCCTTTTTCGTGCGCCGCGGCGAGGCCGTGCGCGATTTGTTGGGCGAAATCAAGCGCTCGACGCGGCACCATAGCTGTTCCGCTAATTCGCTGGCGCAGCGTCTCGCCCTCCAGCAGCTCTGACACGACATAAGGTGAGCCGGTATGCGTGCCGACGTCATGAACAATCAGAATGTTTGGATGATTCAGCGCACCGGCGGCGCAAGCTTCCTGTTCAAAGCGCCGCAAGCGAGCCGCATCCTGCGAGAGCATGGCGGGCAATACTTTGATCGCCACTTTGCGACTTAGCTTGGTATCGTCGGCGAGATAGACCTCGCCCATTCCGCCTTCGCCGATCTTTGAGCGGATTTCGTAGCGACCAAGTTTTGTGCCGGCCGCAATGCCGCCAAAATCATCCGTTACAGGTGCTCAGTTACTTCAACGCGAACTCCTTCCGTTTGATGTTCTGCACGCACCCGGTATCGAGGTTCTTCGTTGTTCCCTCATTTACGAATTGGGTCACTAGCCTGTCGATACAATCAATGCCTTCGAGACCGCCTAAACCGTGAGCACCATGAGGAACAACTATGTGCAGGCTGTGGGAAAGGTACCGGGCAGTGTTATCACCGTTTGTGGGCGGGGTCACAGGATCCCACTGACCCGTCAGGATCAGGACGGGTGCTTCGCCACGTACCGGCGCGGAATAATGATCCGGAATTTTTGCGCGCGGCCAAAGAGCACAGGCCTCGCGCTGTTGTCGCAAACGATAATCGCCGAGAAAGGTATTCGCCGCGAGCCGCTCGCCCTCACCCGGTTTGATCCATGGCAAATCCTCGGCACAGGTAATCGAAAGATACAAACCGTTGCTGCCACTGGCGACGAGCTGCTGACGGTAGCGAAGCGCATTCTGCGTGAGTGGAACAAAGTTTCCTCCGGCAGCCTGGTGCAGGACTAAAGGAACATGGCCGGCGGCCACAGGATTGTAGAGCATGTAGCGAATGGCCTCTGCCGCCAGGTCGCGAGAAAGTTTCACCTTTGCCATCGGTGTCGTTGAACCAGCCTCGGGTGCGGTCCCGCTGCCCCGTAATTTCCCGGGGGGCAGCTCGACGTCCAGCGGCCCGAGCAAAAGACGGTCAAGTACCGCCTTAGTTTCCGCGCGCAAATTTGGAAAAGCATCGTTACAGACTTTATCCGCACCGCATTCTGAAATGACGCCCTGCAGCGCGCGTTCGGTTCCCTGGGGAAAATCGTAGGGCATGAACTGATTTGTGGGGGCAACACCCTGAAGAGTAATCGTCTGCACGTGCTGCGGATGTTGGCGCAGATAAACCAGGGCCGCGCGCGTACCGTACGAGCCGCCAAAGATATTTATGCGATCGTAACCGAGGGCCGCTCGCACGTCATCGAGATCGTCCATCGCGATCGGAGTGGTATAAAGGGTGAGATCTGAAGTTGACTCCAGCTGCTTTCGACATTTCCTGACATCATCCAGGGGAAAGAAGTAGCCGAGGTAACTTTGCGGATCATTCGCGTTATAGAATTCGCAATTGAGCCGATGTGATCCTCCGGTCCCGCGCTGATCCAGAAACACCAGATCATGCCGTTCGCGAATCCTGGCGAATAACATAGCCACACCGGACGCGTCTTCAGTTGCTGACGATCCCGGTCCACCGGGTATGTAGAACAAGGGATCGGGTGAACGCTCGGGGCCGGTTGCCGGCAGAACTATGATCTTAAGACTTATCTTGCGTCCTTTTCGGGTGGCGCGGTTCTCAAACACTTCCAGATTTCCGCATTGGGCTTTGCCGGCAATCCCCTGAATTTCACACGGTTGTAGATTGAGAGTCTGTGGGACGCCCCTTGCATGATGCCCCATCATCAGGAGCAGCGTTAGGATTAGCGTGTTTTTCATAGTGATAGGCGTGTCGGGTGTCATCGCTTTAATCCGGCGGTCCAGTTCAAGACGACGGTCAGCGGTGAAGGCGAGGATTCTTCGACGGGCGTGATCACCAAAACGCGCTGACCATCGTTTGAAACGTCGTAGAGTGAGGCGCCGGGAGAGCCTGTAATAAAAACGCGCATGTCAAACAACGCCCTGGGACTGCCGGCTGTGAACGTGTTCCCATCTTCTTTCACGTCCACGGCCATAAGCTTTCTGTCAGGACTCATATAGAACAGCTCTTTCCCGTCCTTCCTCCAGCGCGGCTGGTTGCCGCCGGTGGTTGAAACCCGAACAATGGCAAGATCCATAAATCAGCGTTTGTTTTGGGATCGAGCTCAGTATAGAGAATGAATCGACCATCGGGAGACCAGTCGGTAGAGCCCTTCGCATTAGTCGATTTCAAGATTACTTCCTCGTTTCCGGCGCCACTCGCAGATTTCGTATAAATATCAAAGACACCTGATCTGCTCGAGTTAAACGCAACCTGGACGCCATCGGGCGACCAGACAGGACTTGAATCGTTTGCCGGGTCGAATGTGAATCTGGTTTCCCGCTGCTGGTCGATTAACCAGAGGTCGGTCGCACCTGACTGATTATCCAGGCGGCTGGCAACCACTCGTTTGTTATCAGGCGAGAGCACCACGCCAACGATTTGAGCCGGAGTTCCCAACTGTGCGATCTGTTTGCCCGTTCGATCGAACCATGCGAGCTGCGTGTCCAGGAAGACTCGGGTACGATAAACAAGTACGCCATTGTCTGAGACTGAGAAGAATGCCCGGCCATTGCCGGAGTTGAAGCCCACCTGTTCCGCAATGGGAAGCGCGTCACCAGTCACTTGAAGTTTGGCGGCATCAAACGGCTGGGCCATCAGGGTGCGCTCACGCAGGAAAAGTAAGTAACCCGGCGGAGCGTATGCCGGTGTCGAGTCGGCATTGATCAGAAACTTTGACTCCTTTGAATCGATCGAGCCCACGTAGATTGCGGACTTCTCTCGCAGAGTGCTACGCGCGAGATAAATAAAGTGACGTCCATCCGGGAGAAAGTGAGGCCAGGCGTGAATGCTTTCGTTTCGCGTCGCATCAAGGGTGGTCACGGGCGTTGCGGATCCGCCATCATTTGACATTCTGTAGAGCCCACCGACGGCATTTGGACTGAAGATAATGACGCCTTCACGGCTCCAGGCGGCGCCATGAACAGCCTGCCCGTCAGCAAGCGTCGTCGCGGGTCCGCCGGAGGCTTCCACCTTCTTCAGTTTTGTCCCGGCAAAGAATCCGACGAAGCGGCTATCCGGGGACCAGAAGGCCTGGGTTGCATCCTCAGTGCCAGGCAGAAGTTGCGCCTCGAGCGAGTCCAGCGAGCGAATCCAGAGCTGTCTTTTGCCCTCTTTATTGACGGCGGCGAAAACTACACGACGTCCGTCCGGCGAAATGAAATCACAAGCGGTAGAAAAACGCGTCGCCTCGGGCGGCAAGACATAGAAGCGCATCGCCCGGCTTTCGCTTGTTGGTGGGCTGCGAAAATAAGTGAACGCGAGCACTAATATCGCCAACAGAATTGCCACAGCCGCAACAATCCAACCCGTGAGCGCATGTCTTCGAATCCATTGCGGGGCGACTGCCGGCATCGTAACAGTCTGAGTCGAGGCGCCAGTCGATCCGGACAATGCTTCGATCATCGTTTCCACGGCCGAATCGCCGTGGAACGCGCGCCTGCCGGTCAGCATTTCGTAAAGAATCGCGCCCAGCGAAAAGAGATCGGAACGGTGATCGGCTGGGCGGCCACGCACTTGCTCGGGTGACATGTAGCCGACCGTGCCCATTACCTTCCCGGGATCAGTATTCACGCGGCGCGTCGGAATGCTGGTCTGCGAGAGATTCGCGTCAGCGGCTCCAGTCAGCTTGGCCAACCCAAAGTCGAGGATCTTGAGACGACCGTCTTTGGTAAGGAAGAGATTTTCTGGCTTCAGATCGCGGTGAACAATGCCCTTGTCATGAGCTGCCGCGAGTCCGTGTGCAATTTGCAGTGCGAAATCGATCACGCGACGCTGCGCGAGCGTGGCGCCGCCCGTGCGCTGGCGCAACGTCTCGCCTTCCAAAAGTTCCGACACGACATAGGGAGCGCCGTCGTGGGTGCCCACGTCGTAGACCGCGAGAATGTTTGGATGGTTCAGTGCGCTGGTCGCCTGCGCCTCCTGTTCGAATCGTCGCAGGCGCTCGGCGTCCTGCGAGAACGTCGCCGGCAAAACCTTGATTGCCACATCGCGATTCAGTTTCTCGTCACGCGCCAGATAGACCTCGCCCATCCCGCCCTCGCCAACCTTTGAGCGAATTTCGTAACGGCCGAGTTTTGTGCCTGGTGCGAAAGTCATCGCTTCAAGCCTGCGGTCCAATTGACAACGAGTGTGACAGCCGTCGAAGGCTCTTGACCGATGGGCATGTCCACAATGAACCGCTGGCCGTCGGCCGTAACGTCGTAGTCCTGAATTCTGGTGGGTACCTCGAAAAGAGTCTTAGTCGCGCCAATCTCGAAAGTAGGACCGGCCTTTATTTCGACGGCCATCAGCTGCTTGAGATCAGGTGTCCTGTAATAGAGCTCCCTTCCATCACCGCGCCAACTGGGCTGTCCAACTCCGCGGTTTGAAACCTGCAATTTGGCGCCGGGTCCCGGAAAAGGGCTCACATAGATTTCAGATCTCCCGGATTCGTTTGAGCCATAAGCTATCCAGCGCCCGTCGGGTGAGAAACGCGCGGCAGTCTCATTAAAAGGTGTGTTGACGAACGGAAATGGCTTGCGCTCTCCGAACGTCGGGAGAATCCAGATATCCCAACCTGTCTTGGGGTCAATCAGGGCGTACGCGAAGAAGCGGCCGTCCGGCGACCAGCTACACGGATTTTTGTAATCATTGGATTTTAAAAACTCTTCCTCGTTGCCCGTTCCGCTTATGGACTTCTGGTAGAGGTCGCTAGGGCCGTTGCGTTGAGACGCGAAGATTATTTTGTCGCCATCTGGAGACCAGACGGGAGCTAAAAGAGCCTCGGGTGTGAAAGTGAACCTCGTCGCGTAATTGCGCGAAGCCTCAAGCAGCCAAATGTCTCCTTCTCGCTTGATTGGATCCATGCGCTCGACAGCGATCTTCTGATTGTCAGGCGAAAGTCTGGGAGCTCGATAATAGTTAGGTTCGCCGACCGTACCAATCTGCTTGCCCGTGCGGTCGAGCCAGGAGAGTTGCGATTGAAGTTCCGCATCAACTCTGTAGGCGAGAACTCCGTTTTCCGATGCCGAGAAATCTGCCACATCCCAATTCCGGTTGTAGGAGATGCCTCGGGCGATCGCGAGAGGTTCGCCTGTAGTTTGCAACTGATTGGCATTGAAAGGTTGTGCCATCAAGTTGCCTTCGCGTACGAAGAGCAGGTAACCGGAAGATGTGTAAACAGGATTTGAGGCGTTGTTGACTAGAAGTTTCGTTTCTTTGGAACCGAGCGAGCCGGTATAGATGCCGGTAAACTTCGCCGCGTCTGCTCCAGCGACCCGCGAGAAAAAAAGAAAGTGTTGTCCGTCAGGCAGAAAATGGGGCCAGCGGTGCGTGAGGTAAGTATGCGACGAGTCAAAATGTGTGACTGGCTCCGGCGTCCCGCCGCTTGCGGAAACTTTGTTAATCGGGTCTCGTGTATCGGGCGTAAATAGAATCACGCCATCGCGGTTCCACGTCCCGCCGCGCCCGCGCGGTGCGTCGCACAGGGTCTGAACCGGTCCACCTGTCGCTTCGACTCTCTTCAATTTGCCGTCAGTCGTGAAGAATCCAATGAAGCGACTATCAGGCGACCAGAATGGGAAACCAGCCATCTCGGTGCCGGGAAGTGATCTGTCCTCGCCTCCATCAATCGCTCGGATCCAAAGTATGAACTTGCCTTGGATCTGCGTCGCGAAGACCACCCGTGTTCCGTCAGGAGAAACGGCAACCGAAGAAAGAGTCGACGAACCTTCCGGCGGAAGTATCGAAGCGCGCATGACTCGCCCGGTCGTCAATGTTGGTTGGCGAAAATAGAGAAAGGCAAAGGTGATTGCTAAAAGGATAGCTACGGCAGCGATAATCCAAGGTACGTGAGTACGGAATTTTCCTAACCAATTGGGGGCGGCTCCCGCAAGACTTGCCTGTGAGGTCTGCGGCACAACGATCGTCGTTGGGCTTGATCCCGAAGGCGCGGTAATAGCTTCCAGGGCAAAAGCAAGATCGCGCGCTGAATGAAAACGTGCTTCGGTGGCTTTTTCGAGACAGTGATGGACCAGACGTTCTAATGCGGGGGAAATAGTCTTGTTCGTGTCAGATAACTCCGGAGGGTCTTCTTTCAAAATCGCGCTCATCGTTTCGGCCGCCGACTCTCCATGGAATGCTCGACGTCCGGAAAGCATCTCGTAAAGAATTGCGCCAAAGGAAAAGATATCTGAACGATGATCTACTGAACGCCCTTTGACCTGTTCGGGCGACATGTAACCAACCGTGCCCATCACCACGCCCGGATCAGTATTAACGCGACGCGTAGGTATGTCGGTTTCTGACTGAGTAGCGTCACCTTGGGTTAACTTTGCTAAACCAAAGTCGAGAATCTTCACGCGCTCATCTTTGGTGATGAAGATGTTGTCAGGCTTCAGATCGCGATGGACGATCCCTTTCTCATGAGCGGCGGCAAGTCCGTGTGCGATGTGCAGCGCGTATTCAATCGCCCGGCGCTGCCCGAGCGCCGTACCGCCAAGTCGCTGCCGCAGCGTCTCGCCTTCCAGTAATTCTGAAACCACATAGGGCGCGCCGTCGTGTGTGCCCACGTCGTAGACCGCCAGAATGTTTGGATGGTTCAAGGCGCTGGTCGCCTGCGCTTCCTGTTCGAACCGCCGCAGGCGCTCGGCGTCCTGCGAGAACGTCGCCGGCAAAACCTTGATCGCCACATCGCGATTCAGTTTCTCGTCACGCGCCAGATAGACCTCGCCCATCCCGCCTTCGCCAATCTTTGAGCGGATTTCGTAGCGGCCCAGACGCGTACCCAGCACGATAGACATCAGAAGTTCATCACTTCATTATCGAATTCGCGTGCATTCTAGTTTAGTTCGTTCTCGCTGCGCCAGAGTTACTTTCCAGCTGCCGAGGGCAGAAGACGGTGGCCGCTTTGAAGGTAAGGCAAAACCCAACTAAAGTTAGTACTTTAAACTTGTATGCTTGATCTGACGCCTGCAACCTTCGAAGAATTTGAACGCGAAACCGCGCGGGGCAATGTTGTGCCGGTAGTGCGAGCGGTTCTCGCTGACTTACAAACACCTGTCGGCGCTTTCCTGCGAATCGCCAGGGATGCGCCTCACGCATTTCTGCTGGAGTCAATTGAGGGCGGCGAACGCGTCGCCCGTTATTCCTTTCTCGGCGCTCGCCCATGGATGATTGCGCGCGGACGCGGGCATCAGACAATCGTTGAAAAAAATGGCGAGCGCGAGGTGCGCGATCAAAACGCCGTCGAGTTTCTCCGTGATTATTTCCGTGAGAAAAAGCTCGCCCGCCGTCAGGGACTTGCGCCTCTGGCGGGTGGCGCGGTCGGGTATCTCGCTTATGACGCGGCGTGCTGGTTCGAACCGGTACTGAATGTCGACGGTGAGGCACGAGCGGAAACCAACGATGCCGTTTGGATGTTTTTTCGCACCGTCGTTGCATTTGATCGTGTGCAGCAGCAGATGGAGATTACCTCCGTTGTTTTTACCGACGAAGCCCGAGGCGATCGCCAACGCCTGCGCGAACTATTTGAAGCGGCGGTGTGGGAGACGGAAGAGGTTGCGAAGCAGTTGCTCGAAGGTCCTAATCGCGAACCTCACGCGCCCTCAGGCAATCCTGTCGGTTCTGTTCAGTTTCAATCGAACTGGCCGCGAGCGGATTTCGAAGCGGCGGTGGAAAGCGTTAAGGAGTACATTGCGGCCGGCGATTGCTACCAGGTTGTGATCGCCCAAAAATTTACGAAAGCTACTCGGGCCCAGCCGCTGGCGATCTATCGCGCCTTACGGGCCACCAATCCATCGCCCTACATGTACTTCCTGCGCATGGCCGAGGAGACGATAATCGGAGCGTCCCCGGAAATGCTGGTGCGCTGTCACAATCGGCGACTCGATTACCGGCCAATCGCGGGCACGCGCAAGCGCGGCGTCAACGAAGCTGAAGACCAGGCGCTCGCCGAAGAGATGCGCCGCGATG
>WNGL01009161.1_pt1 | contig 11495 bp, 8 predicted proteins | sample 5400591 | NCBI WGS metagenome assembly WNGL01 (sample SAMN13153377, study PRJNA577476) | soil metagenome | isolation source: 80 cm soil or saprolite under Garry oak tree replicate 1 | place: USA:California | collected 2016-06-15
TTCCCCGGAGAGCGTCGCTGCCGGGATTCGCACCGTCCTGCGAAGCGTGGATAAGAATCAGCCCATATCCGTCGCTTCCATGGACACGCTGATTGCTGCAACAACCGCGGAGTCGCGATTTCAGGCGAGATTGCTTGCAGCGTTCGCGGTTGTTTCCCTGGCTCTGACCATCGTGGGCATCTACGGAGTGTTGGCTTACTCAGTGGCGCAGCGCACGCGGGAGATTGGGGTGCGCATGGCGCTGGGTGCTCAGGGCGCGGATGTATTTGGGATGCTTTTGAGAAAAGCCCTTGCTTTGGTTTCTGCGGGAATCGTTATCGGATGGGCCGGTGCGCTTGTACTGACGCGCGTGCTGGAGAAATTCTTGTTTGAAGTGAAACCGGCGGACCTGCCGACCTTTGCCGCGGTTACGGTCATCCTTGCTTTATCGGCTCTGGCGGCGTGTTATGTGCCGACGCGGCGGGCGATGCGAGTGGATCCGATGGTGGCGCTGCGGTACGAATAAATTCAGCTGCAAAAATCTCACTAAAAAAGCGACGTTGACCGAGCACGAGTAAGGCGTTAGGATGCCGCCGGTCCTACAGTTCGCGTGCGGAAACGGATTGCGGCAGCGCGCCGTCTATCAGCTTGCAGATGACGGACAGAGCTGGTTGCAGGTCTATCCTCTTGCAGTTCTTCAATTTTCTACTGAGGAGAAGAGCGATGAGTGGTCAAAGAAGATTTGCGGTTTACTCCGCTTTTTTGCTGGTCGCGAGCTTGGCGGGGCTGGGGCAAGTTTCGCTTCATCCACAAACGCTGGATGATAAAGCGCTGAAGGGAATGAAGTGGCGGCAGATTGGGCCGTTTCGCGGCGGCCGCGCGCTCGCTGTAACCGGTGTGTCGGGCGATCCCGATACGTATTATTTCGGGGCCGTTGCGGGCGGCGTTTGGAAAACGCAAAACGGCGGGCTGACGTGGGCGCCGATGACGGACAAAACCGGAATTATGTCCATTGGCGCGATTGCCGCGGCTCCATCGGAACCGAATGTGATTTACGTGGGAACCGGCGAATCCTGCATTCGCGGAAATATTTCTTACGGCGACGGAATGTACAAGTCTGTGGATGGCGGGAAGACCTGGGCACACATCGGGCTCGAGGATACGCAACACATCGCGAAGATCGTGGTGCATCCGCAGAATCCGGACATCCTGTACGTGGCAGCGCTCGGACACGCTTACGGACCGAACGAGATGCGCGGCGTGTTTCGTTCGAGCGACGGCGGCAAGACGTGGCAGAAAATGCTGTTCAAAGACAATAAAACCGGCGCAATCGATCTGGTGTTCGATCCGAACAATCTGCACATTTTGTTTGCCGCGCTGTGGGAAGCGCAACGCACGCCGTGGACGATGATCAGTGGCGGCCCGGGGAGCGGCTTGTATCGCTCGGGCGACGATGGCGCGACGTGGAAGCGTCTGGAAGGACACGGACTGCCGAGCGGGGTGCTGGGACGAATTGGTGTGTCGGTTTCCGGCGCGGATGGCAACCGCGTGTACGCGATTATCGAGGCGGAGAAAGGCGGAATCTACCGGAGCGAGGATGGCGGAGAAAGCTGGCATCTGATCAATCCGGATCACCGCTTCACGCAACGCGCCTGGTATTTTCATCACATTTTTGCTGACCCAAAGAGCGCGGACACAGTGTACGTGCTCAACACGGGAGTTTCGCGCTCGACGGATGGGGGAAAGAGTTTTGAAGCCATTCGCGCCCCGCACGGTGACAATCATGGATTGTGGATTGATCCCACGCATCCGCAATGGATGATCGTGGCAAATGACGGCGGAGCCAGCGTCTCGCACGATACCGGGAAGAGCTGGACGACGGAAGCCAATCAGCCAACGGCCCAGTTTTATCACGTGGCCGCAGACAACGCTGTTCCTTACAAGCTGTACGGCGCGCAACAGGATAACTCGACGGTGGCCATCGCCAGCCGCAGCGACAGTTTTGCGATTGACCGGCCGGATTGGTATGACGTCGGCGGAGGTGAATCGGGGTTCGTCGTGCCAGACCCGCGTAATTCGAACGTGGTGTATGCGGGCTCGTACGATGGATTGATTACGCGCTTCGACAAGTCGAATGGGCAGGAGCAAGACATTTCTTCGTGGCCGCTGAATCCGATGGGCGCGGGCGCAGCGGACCTGAAGCATCGGTTTCAGTGGACCGCGCCGATTGCGATTTCCCCGAACGATCCCAACACGCTGTATCACGGCGGAGAAGCTGTCTTCAAAACGGTAGATGGCGGAATGAGCTGGACGGCGATCAGCGGAGATTTGACGCGGAATGACAAGAACAAGCAGCAATCCTCCGGCGGGCCGATAACGCAGGACAACACGAGCGTCGAATACTACGACACGATATTTACGATCGCGGAGTCTCCGGTAGAAAAGGGCGTGATCTGGGCCGGCAGCGACGACGGGTTGGTACATGTAACGCGCGACGGTGGGCAGCACTGGGCAAACGTCACGTCGAAAGAATTCGGGGAGTGGAGCCTGGTGAGCCTCATCGATCCGTCTCCCCACACGACGGGCACAGCGTACGTGGCCATTGACCGGCACAAACTCGACGACTACCGGTCGTATGCGTTCAAGACCACGGATTACGGGAAAACTTGGACCAAAATTACGACGGGATTGCCGGACAACAGTTACGTGCACGCAGTGAAGGAAGATCCCAAGCGGAAGGGGTTGCTGTTCGCGGGCACGGAAAATGGTATCTACGTTTCGTTTGACGACGGCGCACACTGGCAATCGCTGAAGCTGAATCTGCCCACGACCCCGATTCACGATTTGAACGTGAAGAACGACGACCTGATCGTGGCGACGCACGGGCGAGCGTTCTGGATTCTGGACGACATATCGCCCCTGCGCCAAATGAATGCGGCGACGGCGAACGAAGACGCGCATCTTTATCAGCCGGCGACGGCGATTCGTTATCGTGGACCAGGATTCACGCTGCCAGCGACGGTTCCCGTAGGCGCGAATCCGCCCAGCGGCGTCATCATTGATTATTTCCTGAAGAGCGCGCCCAAAGACGCGGTCGAACTGGAAATTCTTGACGCGAAGGGCAAGCTCGTGCGAAAGCTCTCCAGCAAGAAGGCAGCGGAGGGCGCGTCGCCAGAGGAGGAGGAATTCGGCATTTCACGAACGGGTGATAAATTGCCCGCGGAGGAAGGGCTGAGCCGCTTTGTTTGGGACATGCGGGGCGAAGCTCCGGCGCGCGTGCCCGGCGCAGTCAGTTGGGGCGGACGCCCGGCCGGAGTTCTGGTGGTGCCGGGAACTTATCAGATCAAGCTGACGGTGGGCGGCAAATCGTTGACCACTTTCGCGGAAATTCAAAAAGATCCGCGCGTCAATGTGTCGCAGGCAGACCTGGAAAAACAAAGCGAACTGGCCACGCGCATTCGCGACCGCGTCAGCGCTGGCCACGAGGCCGTAAACCAAATGCGCAGCGTACGAGAGCAAGTGGAAGGGCTGAAGAAGCGGCTGGGCAATGATAGTGGGGCCAAGGCGGTGCTGGATTCCGCTGACGCGTTGAAAAAGAGAATTGATGCGGTCGAAGAAAAAATCATTCAGCCCAAGTCCAAAAGCGGAGAAGATCCCCTAAATTACCCGATTCAGGTCACCGACCAGATGATGGCAGTCCAGGGGACGGTAGAGAGTGCCGATACCGCTCCAACAGCGCAATCGTATGTGGTATTCGACGAACTGAATGCGCGATTGGAAACCCAACTGGCCGCGTGGCGCGACGTGCAATCCAAAGAACTGGCCGCATTGAACGAACTGATGAAAAAGAACAATGTGGAGGGTATCGCACCGGCTGCTGAGAAAACCAAGGTCGCATCGGAATAGACGATCCCAACGACGCAGGTAATTTCGTCTGCGCGGCACCGAGTCAGTAAGTCGAAAAAGTCTAGATGCTCATGTTCTTGATCATACTGGAGGGATACTCATGTTGAAGAGAACCGCAGTAAGAATCGTCATCGGCGCATTGTTTGTCGCTGGCGTGTTGGCAAGTTCGTTCGCACAGATGCCCAACCCGTACGGCGCGCCCATCAGCCTCGAAAATGCCAAGAAGGCCGCCGCGCCGGCGCTCGCCGAAGCGGAGAAGAACCATTGGAATATGGCGGTGGCCATCGTGGATCCTTCGGGTAACCTTGTTTATTACGAGAAAATGGACAACACGCAACTCGGCAGCGCCAACGTGGCGATTGACAAGGCGCGCTCGGCCGCTTTGTTCAAGCGGCCGACCAAGGCTCTTCAGGATGCACTGGCGGCGGGTGGAGAGGGCTGGCGTATTCTTCGCATACAAGGTGCCGTGCCGGTCGAGGGCGGCATTCCGCTGGTGATGGACGGAAAGATTGTAGGAGCCATCGGAGTTTCGGGCGCAGCCAGCGCGCAGGACGCCCAATGTGCCAAGGCCGGTGCTGACGCGATCAAGTAAGGTGACCAGCTAGGGCGATGAGCTTTGCGAGAATCGGAGGCGCGCTCATGCGGAAGACATTTCAGTCTGTGCTCATTTTTTCGCTCCTTGCAGTTCCTTGCTTCTCGCAGGAAACGCCTACGGAACGCGAAGCCGCGCGCGATGTGGTCAAGCAAATCGGTGCGCTCAGCCAATCCCTCGGCGCTCAGACGATGGTGGCGAAGCTCTCCGGGACGGACAAAGGGCGTGACGAAGTCATCGCGCGCGTGAAGCAATTGATGCAATCCGACCTTCTGTCGATGAGCGACTGGATTACGCAACATCCCGAAATTGGTTTTCAAGAAACGCAGTCCGTGGCAAAACTCACCGCGTATCTGCAAGCGCATGATTTCGAAGTGACGATGCCCGTTGCTGGTCTGGCAACTGCGTTTACTGCGAAATACAAGCGCGGCACGCCCGGTCCCAATCTGGGAGTTATCCTCGAATATGACGCCCTGCGCGGCACCAAGGGCGCTTTTCACGGCGATCAGCACAGCGCGCAGGGGCCGGTTGGCATCGCTGCCGCCGTGGCCATCGCAGAGTTTCTTACGCGCACGCATACTCCCGGCACGGTCACGGTTTACGGCTGTCCTGGCGAGGAAATGATGCCGCCCGAAGCCAAGACCGTCATGATGGACGCTGGCGTGTTTAAGGGCGCGGACATTATTGTGAGGAGCCATTCCACGGCGACGACTTCCCGGTCGGCCGCGGGCTTCGGCACTTGCTGCATGAATATTGACGGTGTGAAATACACCTTTTACGGCGCGCCCGCGCACCAGTTGACAGCTTGGAACGGGCGTAACGCTTTGGAAGCGGTCATCAAGCTCTTTAATAATATTGACAGCGTGCGCAGCAACATCCGGCCGGAGGCGCGCATTCAGGGCGTCATCACCGAAGGCGGAGCGGCGCCGAATGTCGTACCGGACAAAACTTCAGCCGATTTTTACATCCGCTATCCGGATGGGGTTTATCTCGAGCAAGTCACCCAATGGGTGGATGATGCAGCGCGTGCAGCGGCGATGGCTACTGGAACGAAAGTGAAAATCGATCATTACGGACACGACCGCGATGGCATCTCGCTTTCTTCCCTCGAGGAGTTGTCTTTCGCGTACATGAAGCAATTCGGGGCGACGGGTGTCGAGCCGGAGCCCGGCAAGCCCAAAGGCTTTGAAGAAACCGGCAGCGTTTCCAGCCAGATTCCCGGCATCGGCGTGTCCGCGAAGTCTTCGAATTTTTCGAACCACACTTACGGCATGGAGGCAGACGCACTTAAGGATATCGGCCACGAAGGCTTCATGGTTGATGCGGAGACGGAGGCAGCGATCCTTTACGATTACGCCACACATGCTGATCTGCGCGACGCTGTCAAGACCGAGTTCACGCGAATCCAGGCGCTCTTTGGGGAGTATCAGGCGGCGCTACAAAAGGTTTACCCAAAACCGGAAATCGCGGAGCCGAAGTAGTCGAGTCGGCCGGATCGGTACCTGCTATGAGTGAACAAACTGAAGGAAAGGCTCTCCGAGTTTGGGCGGACTTCAACGGCTTGTTTAGTGAACTCTTGTGCCTTTCTCACGGAGATACTTCCACCGACGAACAGGGAGCCAAAGTCTCTTTGCGCGCTGGCATGAGACTTACGGCCTTCATGGAAGATTTAGATGAGCAAGGGAACCGTGATGACCTCATTGCCTCTGGAACAGTAGAACCCTCCCCAGAATGGCTGAGATGCAGAGGCTCACGTTGGGTCCTGAGGATCGACGAAAACGGAGTGAGGCACGAGTCGGATATACGCGAAACGAAGTGACCGGAGTGTCCGCAATCCCCTGAGAAACTATGACTGAAAAGATGGTGTATTTATCACTCGGCTCGAACATGGGCGACCGAGAGGGGAATTTGCGAGATGCGATAGCCCAGTTGCCACACGCTGGTGCGGCAGTGACAAAACTGTCGTCATTCCATGAAACCGAGCCGGTGGATTTGCGCGAGCAGCCTTGGTTCCTGAATTGCGCCGTGCAGGCCACGACAGAAGTGCCGCCGTTGGATTTGTTGCGCGCCCTGCGAACCATCGAATCGCGCATGGGCAGCAAGAAACTCGTTCCTAAAGGTCCCCGCCTGATTGACTTGGATATTCTCCTCTACGGTGACGAGACCATTGACACGCCGGAATTGCAGGTGCCGCATCCGCGAATGCTCCTTCGTAGATTCGTTCTCTCACCGCTCGCCGAAATCGCGCCAAACCTCAAACATCCTTCATGGAAAGACACAGTGAATCAGTTGCTGGCCGACTCGAGTGATCCGAGCGTTGTGCGAAAGTTTTGACCTTCTAGGCAGGGCACGATTTCTCGCGCCCCATTACACAAGAACTTTTGCTTAGCTCGTGCGGTGCAGTAAGAGGCGGTGGAGCTTCATCGGCTTCGGCGACAGGGCTTCCAGTTCGATTTCCGCGAGACGCCCTTCGGTGATTTCGCTCCAGCGATAAACGCCGGGTTCTGTCTCCATGGTTTCACGGCCATTCAAGCGGCGCAGGAACTCGCTGGCACCTTCCCGCGAAGCCACCGTTCGCACGGTGGGACGCGCGAGCGCTTCGACCGAATAGCTGCGCAAGAGCTTGTGCCAATAATGATCGAAGAGGTCGCTTGAAGCGAAGATGTCGCTCCAGGCGATTTCACCGCCATAAGCCACGACAACGCCGACGACTCGTTCGCTCTTCAATCCGGAAGTCGCGCCCGCGAAGCGCCGCTGCACCTCCGCAACGAAATCGTCTATCGAGACTCCTACTGCACTCGACTGATAAATCTTCTCGTAGGCTTCCGTTTGCGCGTTGCCGGCAATCGCGCTTTGGAGTTCGGTTGTGGTGATTCTGGCCGGAGGAGCTGCAGCTGGTTTTGCAGCAGTCGAACCGCTGCGAACTGCATCCCACACTTCTGTCTGCTTCTGATCCACCGCCGCTCTTTCTCGCACGCTGGGATGAACGATCGTCAATGCCGCGGCAAACTGCGAGCTGCCGGTCCACCGCCCATGCTCAACGCAAAACACATCCAGGGGTAGAGGCGGCGCGCCAACCGGGACGATGCGGTCCTTGCCAATCACGCGGTCCTGTTTGCCGCCGCTGACGAGTTCGCCGGCCAGCAGCAGAAGTGGCCGCTTGCTGCGGTTGAGCAGCACGAGCTGGTTGACAGAAGCGCCTGTCGGCTGCGGAATGTAAGCGGGACGGCCGTCACGTCCGCGAACCATTTCTTCGGAGCCGCGTTCGCGAACTACGACTTCTCCGGTAGCGAGGCCCTCTTCCAGTGTCAAGAAGGCGCTGGTGTCCTGACCGTAGGAGGCGACCACGGGGAATACGGAAATGTTTTCGTACGTGACGGGATCCAGGATGTGCCAGTCTCCTTCTGGCTTTGGCTGAGGGGCAGGGGGAGGAGTACACGCTGTAGTGGCCTCCGTATTTGGTTCGTTTGGCATGCCGCACGGTGAGCCTAGCTCAGAATTTGAGCCGGGCGGCGTCGTTGGCTGAGATTTCGAATCAAAGTTCGGTCCAGCATGAACGAAGGCCAGACCGCCGAGCGTGAGGATTCCCAGGAATCCGCCAGAGATGGCGGCAAAAATCGAGCGCTCCATAAATCACTCCTTCGCGTGAACTTGAACCACGTTCGCGGTGAGCTGCCGTGACGGCGGCTCAGGGTTAGAACGAAGGAGCGCGGAATTTCTTGCAGAGATTTCTTGGAAAAAATGGCTCTAGCCCACAAGACTCGAAAGCAAGGTAGAAAGAGAAAACTGGGATGGGAAGGGCTCCAGCGGCCCGGCTTCGAAGGGTCAGCTGTAAGGATCGCCGAGGTTAATGCGGGTTTTCCGTTTGCCCTTGGAAGCGTCGGCTTCTTCGCGCTCGTACTCGGCGATTTCTTCCTCGGTGTAGGAAAAGGTGTCGCGCGCCGCGAACATGGTGTTGCGGCCAACCTGCTTCTTCTTTTTGCGGATCGCGCCAAACTCGCGGCGAACGAGGCGGATGGGTGCGTCAATCACCTTGATCTCGACCAGGAGGTCGCTGACTTTCTCTAGGAAGTCGTGGAGGTGATAAGGGCGAACCACGTAAGGCAGGCGCGATGCCTCGATTTGTTCAGTGAGCTGGCGCTCCGCCGTTTCCGGGATGATAAAAAGCGCGCGAATGCGTCCGCCGGATTCCTGGGGAACCGTGGCGATTTCGCGAAGGGTGAAAAAGGCGGGGCTGTCGAGGTCCATCGCCGCGGCATTCGCGACGACCAGCGACCAATCAGCGCTTTTCAGTTCGGTGAGCAGCGCTTTCGCGTCTGACACGACCCGCACGCGCCAGCCTTCGGAGTCCAACACCTGCTTCACCGCGCTGGCGCCAGTTGGGTCACTATCGAGCACAAGAATCCCCACCTGACGGAGAGCGACCGTAGGACTAGTACCCATAAAGATATATTGTACGAACGGAGTTAACCTTGCCGACTCAGGAGTCAAATCCGTGAGACTTATGGAGCAACTGACCGGCTGGACAGGTCTATTTCAAAACAGGTCGCCGTTTCAGGAATTACAGACCGACTACGAGCGAAGTCCCCGCAACGTACTTTTGGAGACCGATGGCATCCCAAAAAACGCGGTAGGTAGCTTTGCGCCTTGAGGAATCGGTGCCGGTGAAAAACACTTGGAAGCCGTCCCGGGACCACTCGCCGTCCGTTGCGGAAAGGTTGGGGATGGTCAGAACGGCACGCCGCCTCGAACGAAACTCGTAAAATAACAAACCTCCTGCTTGCCCATTCTCCACGGCCGGAACCCCAGCTGGCGGACGAGCAAAAGACGCGGAAACGAGAACAAGGTCAGGATTTGTGGGATGCAGGCGCACCATGAGCTTGGTGCCAGCAACAAAATCAGTTCCGCACAAGTCCGAGATGGACAGTGTCTGCGTCGCCCTTCCATCCTCGCCGATCCACGCTAGTGCAGCTGGACTGGCTGTGAGCACCAGGAGGGTATGGGGATCGCTCCAGCCTTGAATGCTTTCGAATGAATCTGCGCTGACGACTGCTGCTTTGGCCGGATCATTTGTAGGGAAAGCCCAGAGCTGCCACTTTCCGCCTTGATGATTGAGATAGGCCACGCGGGAATCGTCGGGAGACCAGACCGGATTTCGAGCGTCGCCGCGAAGGAGCTCCTTCACGCTGTTCGAATCGTAATCGTATTCATTAACGACGCGGACCGCGCCTTCTTCTCGCGTAAAGAGCAGCTTCTTCCCGTCATGAGAAGGTGACAAATCCGAGCCAGATGCTCCCGGAATGGTTCGCACGATGGAGCCGCGCTTAAATGCGAGCTGCTGGGTGGCATTCAGGTAGGCGACGACGATGGGCGACTGGAACTTGGTGACGCTCGAGACGGGAACGGGCGGCTTTTTCTTCGCGTCATCATCGTCTTGGTCGGGCCGATTGTTAATTTTAGGGAACAGGTCCGTTGCGGTACGCCCACAACCCTTCAGCGAGCCGATTTGCGCATGGTCGATCGAAATCTTAAAGGAATACTTTCCGCCAAGGGGAGGAGTGGTGCTCAGGGTGTCGTTGGCGGCGTCTGTGCATGCTTCGCGGGAGAGATGGACGGCTACGGCGGCACCGGTGGCGGAGTCCTTAGCGTGATAGGTCCAGGATTCGGCGCTATCGTGAGTGACCTCGGCAGGCTCCAGCGGAATTGGAGGGTAACCCTCGCGGTCGAAGCGCTCGGGACCCTTTAGGCCAATACGCACGTTCCAATTGGGCTGGTTGCCAAAGCCAAGAAGAAGAATGGGGTAGTGCGTGGAATGAGGGGCCTGAGGTCCCACGGGGAGGTTCTTCTGTTGCGCCTGCGGGGTTGGTTGCGACGCTGCCTGGCCGGGCGTTGGCTTTGTCTGTCCCCAGGCGAAAGCCGAAGCGAAGGTGCCTGAAAGCACCAACGTGAGCAGCCGAAAGTGGATTTGTGCCCGCTGAGCCATCTGCAAAGGTATCTCCTCCGGGAGGTAAGAGGATACCGCCCAGAGCGCGAGGAGGCAATTGGTCCAGAAGCAACTCGGGGGGCATTTTCCACAGGGGGCCGGCCAGCAACATGAGGGCATCAGCGATCACGAGCACGAAAGAAAAGCGAAATTAGTTGTTGACAAAGCGAACAAAAAGCGAAATACTGCCTCCCTGCTTCGAGGCGGGCCATGTCTCCAGTTCACTCCATTACGGCGCCGGATCTTCCAATTCAGCGCCGCCACGCTTCACCAACTCCAGAAACACTCTTTCCCGAGTGCCCTGATGACCTGAGCCCAAAGCAAGTGGCCGGCAACCTTGCCCCGGTTGCGGGCCAACGCGGCAGCATTTCGGACTGCAAGACGGCGGATTGCCCCCCGTCGTCGCAGGCTAAGGAGCGGCCCCAAGACCGTTCCCATAGCCCGGTCCGAAATTTTGCCGCGGACCCCTGCAAGCGCGCGAACGCGCGGCTGGTTGGCATTGCCCGCCTTGCTGCAGCCTCACCTCCTGTGGAAACCCAAAGGAAATCGGCTGAGCGGCCGGAGTACTTTCTGCTGCCGGTGAAATCGATTTTGAACCGCTGCGACTCGCAGCGCGTGCCGTTTGAGTGGACCATCAATCCCTACCGGGGATGCGAGTTTGCCTGCAAATACTGCTACGCGCGGTATACGCACGAATACATGGAACTGGACGGCGGAGAGTTCGAGAAGAAGATTTACGTGAAGAAGGATGCTGGGCCACTGCTGGCGTGGGACGTGGCGCGCAAGTACTCGTACGCGTCGGAAGCGTCCGGAGGAACGCGACCGGATCACATCGCTATCGGGACCGCGACGGATCCGTATCAGCCTGCCGAACGCGAATATGGCGTAACGCGGGCGTGCCTGGAGGAGTTGGCCAAGAAAGAAGGACTGAGCGTTTCCATCATTACGAAGTCGGACCAGATTGTTCGGGACATTGACGTGTTAAAGCGAATCAGCGAGCGCTCGAACCTTTCCATCGACATTACCATTACGACG
>WNGL01009164.1_pt1 | contig 11495 bp, 9 predicted proteins | sample 5400591 | NCBI WGS metagenome assembly WNGL01 (sample SAMN13153377, study PRJNA577476) | soil metagenome | isolation source: 80 cm soil or saprolite under Garry oak tree replicate 1 | place: USA:California | collected 2016-06-15
CCGGGACGACACGACGACGGCAAGGTGATTCCTTTGGGCGTGAAATCCGGGGATAAAATTCTTTTCGGGAAATATTCCGGTACTGAAATCAAACTTGACGGCGAGGACCATCTCATTTTACGAGAAGATGACATCCTCGGAGTAATCGAATAAGGAGGGAAGGAAAAACATGGCTGCGAAAGAGATTCGCTTTAGTGAAGAGGCGCGCGGCAGGGTTCTGCGCGGTGTGAACTTATTGGCTGACGCGGTGACCGTAACGCTCGGTCCCAAAGGGCGCAACGTCATTCTCGAAAAATCCTGGGGTGCTCCAACCGTAACAAAGGATGGAGTTTCTGTCGCCAAGGAGATCCAGCTCGAAGACAAATTTGAGAATATGGGCGCTCAGATGGTCAAAGAGGTGGCGAGCAAGACTTCCGACGTGGCCGGTGACGGCACCACGACAGCGACGGTTCTTTCCCGCGCGATATTCAGCGAGGGTTTGAAATTGGTTGCCGCCGGGCACGATCCGATGAGCATCAAGCGCGGCATCGATAAAGCGGTCGAAAAAGTGGTGGATGAGCTCAAGTCAATGTCTAAACCCACCCGCGACAGGGAAGAGATCGCGCAGGTGGGGACCATCTCGGCCAACAATGACAAGACCATCGGTGACATTCTTGCCGAGGCCATGGACAAGGTCGGGAAAGAAGGCGTGATCACGGTGGAGGAGGCCAAGGGCTTAGAGACTACTCTTGATCTGGTCGAAGGCATGCGTTTTGATCGCGGCTACCTCTCTCCTTATTTCGTGACCGATCCGGAGCGCATGGAGTGCGTCTACGAAGATGCTTACCTCCTGATCCATGAGAAGAAGATCTCAAGCATGAAGGATCTTCTGCCGGTCCTGGAGAACGTTGCCAAAACCAGCAAACCTTTACTGATCATCGCCGAGGAAGTCGAAGGCGAGGCGTTGGCGACCCTGGTGGTTAACAAACTTCGGGGTACTTTGAAGGTCGTAGCTGTCAAGGCTCCCGGCTTTGGTGACCGGCGTAAGGCGATGTTGGAAGATATCGCCATTTTGACCGACGGCAAAATGATTGCCGAGGAGCTGGGCATCAAGCTGGAAAACGTCACGTTGAAAGACCTCGGCCGCGCCAAGAGGATAATTATTGATAAGGACAACACGACCATCGTCGAAGGCGCTGGCAAAAAGTCCGGCATCGAGGGGCGCATCACCCAGCTTCGCGCTCAGATCGAGGAGACGACCTCGGATTACGATCGCGAGAAGTTGCAAGAGCGATTGGCGAAGCTGGCCGGCGGTGTGGCTGTCGTGAAAGTCGGCGCAGCCACTGAAGTCGAGATGAAAGAAAAGAAAGCTAGAGTAGAGGATGCTCTTCATGCTACGCGTGCGGCTGTTGAGGAAGGTATTGTTCCTGGCGGAGGCGTCGCACTGATTCGTGCCTCTGCCGGACTCGGTAGTCTCCGCGCCTCCGATGACGAAAAGGTCGGGGTTCGCATCGTCCAAAAAGCACTCGAAGAACCGCTCCGTTGGATCGTCAGCAACGCCGGGGCAGAGGGCTCGGTAGTTTTGGATAAGGTAAAGAACGGCAAAGGCGCTTTCGGTTTCAATGCCGCGACCGAGGAATATGAAGACCTCGTCAAGGCTGGAATCGTGGACCCGACCAAGGTGGTTCGAATCGCGCTGCAGAATGCGGCGTCGGTTGCTGGATTGATGATTACGACCGAGGCGATGATTGCCGATAAGCCGGAGAAAAAGAAGGACATGCCGGCTATGCCTCATGACCACGACGATTACTAAACTGACTGGCTGAAGATGGGTTGGAGATGATAGAGGGCGCCTGAGAAACCAGGCGCCCTCTATTTTTGCGCTTTGACGTGAGAGAAAACAAAAAGGGGAAGCTTTTCGCTTCCCCTTTTTGTTGTTTATCGACTGGGTCTAACTTGACTTTTAGTTTACATTAATCACGATCTGTTTCGGTTTCGCATCCTCGGCTTTTGGCACGTGTATCTCCAGGATGCCGTCTCGGTACGTAGCCTTGATTCCATCGCTCTTGACGGTCTGCGGTAGATAGAAGGAGCGAGAGAACTTGCCCGCCACGCGTTCGACACGGTGATATTCCACGCCATTGGCCGGCTCTTCAAATTTTCTTTCACCGCTAAGCGTCAGTGAGCCATCGTGCACTTCGAGATTGAAATCCTCCTTTTTCATGCCTGGCAGCTCCGCGCGAATGAGGTACGAATCCTTGCTTTCGAGAATGTCTACGGGAGGAAACCAAACTCCTGTGGTGGAACTTGGATACGCCCGAGACCGACCGAAGGTATCATCGAACAGATCATTGATGCGGCTCTGGATTCTGTTCAACCCCTCAAACGGTTCCCATCTTACTAAGTCCATAATTGGTCCTCCTTTTTTTAAGAATTTTGCCTACGAAAAACCTAAGCATCGCTTCCCGTGTTGTCAAGCTAACGGGAAGCGCCAACGCCATAAAACTCCCGGTCCATTGGCCGTAGCAGAAAAATTAAGAATAATCATAAATCACCCCAACCAAAAACGAGTTAGAAAAAATCTAAGCATTCATTGTTTAACGTCAACGTATGCTGGATTTTCAAGACTTAGCTGATTTAGGTTTCACCGTCTCCATATCGAACCTTGACAACTTCGCACCCATGGCTAGCAAACGCATTGAGCGCCGTTGGCTGAAGCGTATCGCGGGTAAGTCATGTGTTGGCGGCGTTGCGGTTGGCCGAGTCGTCCGAGTGACAGCGGCAAGGCAGCAGGCGAATCGTAGAACGTTGAACCCAAGCCGCTCCCGCGATAAAAGTTGATTCGGCTGTTCCAAGGGCGATCGGGTCGACCAAAATAACGCAGTTCTCTGGCCCGACCGTCGGACTTATCCTGTGAAAATTGGACTTATCCCCTTTTCCTCTCGCTGATGGACATGGATGAGATAAGTTATAAGCGATTGATTTTCGCCTGGGCGATCTTCCTGTCCTTACAAATTTCGCCACCGATTTTCGCCGCCCACCAAGATTCGCTTCAGCGCGAACTACACGATTCGCTTGCTACGGCGCGACGCACGATGATCGATCGTGATCTGCGTGGGCGCGGCATCAAAGATCCGAGAGTTCTCTCGGTGATGGAAGCGGTGCCGCGCCACCTGTTCGTCCCGGAGAATCTGCGCCTATCGGCTTACGAGGATCGGCCGTTGCCCATAGGCGAGGGCCAGACGATTTCTCAGCCTTATATCGTTGCCTACATGAGCGAGCTTTTGGAATTGCGGGGCAATGAGAAAGTCCTTGAGATCGGCACCGGATCCGGTTATCAAACCGCGGTGCTTGCGCGCTTGGCGGCGGAGGTATACTCCATCGAAATCATTCCGTCTTTGAGCGAGAGCGCCAAACGGATCATTGAGCAGCTTGGCTTCAAAAACGTATACCTCAAAGTCGGAGATGGATTTTTTGGTTGGGAAGAAAAAACGCCCTTCGACGCGATCCTGCTGACGGCCGCCGCGCCGGAAGTTCCCCAACCACTCTGGCGCCAGCTGCGCGAAGGGGGGCGAATCATCATGCCTCTGGGCCGGCCGTGGAAAACACAGCGCCTGGTACGCGTGCGCAAGGTCGCGGGCAAGGCAGTCGTCGAGGAACTTACGGACGTGCTTTTTGTTCCTATGACAGAGTCGATTCAGAAGGGTCGTTAGGCGCCTTGTAAACTTTTGCCTTGGAGATTTTGAAAGATATGTAGAGAATAGAAAGCACGACCTCGCTTCACACGACTCTTTATTCCTCTCGCTGACTGGATTGCACTCGTGACCCCACTCGCCTAACGGCATTAAATTGCAAAACACAATCTTGTATTGAGGTTACGTTCGTCCTATTTTTGGTTAATCGTTAATAACTTCCCGGAGGTGTGATATGCCACGCTATCTCGTTCTGGCCAACCAAACCGCCTCGAGCCCGGAGCTAACTAGCGCAGTTCGGAAGATGGTTGAAAAGAAGGCAGATACGGAGTTCGTTTTGCTCGTGCCTGCCACGCCGGTGGAGGATTTGCTCGATTGGCAGGACGGCGACAATGAAACGATAGCAAAGCGGACGGCCCAGGCCGCGAAGGAGCATTTAGAAGGGATGGGCGCGAAAGTCGTTCGAACGGAAGTCGGCGATCCCTCGCCTATAAAAGCTATCGAGGACGAGCTCCAACGCCACCAGGAAAAATATGACGGCATTGTTATCTCGACCCTTCCGCTCCAACGTTCTCGCTGGGTGGCGCTTGACCAGCCTCGGCGGATAGAGCGTCGCTTCAAATTGCCCGTCACACACGTAGTCGGTCATTCCGTCACGATGACCCGCGAAGAACTCATCAATGGCTTAAACGAAGATTTGAACCTGGAGCTCGAGGGGCTGCTCAGAGGTGTGTATCACGCTGCGGCGGGTCGCGGTATGCTCGGGCACGAGCTTCGGGAGTTATTGAAAAAAGAACTGCCGAGCGAGCTAGACCACGCGACGTTTCTGGCCGATAAGATTGTGGCGCTCGGCGGTGAGGTGCGTATCCGCCCATCTTTACCTGCAGAATTGGGAGCTGCCCGGGAACTTTTGCAGGAAAATATCGCTGGCGAACGCAAAATCATAAGCAACTACGCTAAACGTATCGACCAGGCATCGGAATTCGGCGACAAAGGTCTGGTGATACGGCTGGAGAATATGCTGGCGTCGGAAACCGACCACCTCGAGCAGCTAGAACGGCTGGGGCGTTAGCCAGTGGCCAACCTGTAGCGGGCATTCCAGAAAATCCGCTTTGATCTCTTTATGCCTCTATAAAGAGTGGGGAAATGACCATTCGTTTAAAAACCGAGTCTCGCGCCTGTTTACTTGATAGTACCAAACCCTGATCTCTCGTGATCACCCGGCCGGGCGACCCGCCGGGTGGTCTTTACGAAAAAGACTGCAGTGACACGGACTGCCAGGAGTTCATGAGGGTCGCCTCCAAGCATTGTCCAGAACGCCTGCTCGAGATCGAGAGAAGCCATAACAGGCTTCTCCCTCGCGACTTCAGCAACACTGACCGTTCACGGACGGAAAGAAATTAATTGTAGCTGTATTTGAGTTTAAGACGGGTTCTTGATTACCAAGCAAACGGCCTGGGATTTTAACGCGGCACATCCTTGACCTGCTGAGTAAGAATCAGCGGAGCGAAGGTTTACGAAAACCTGGAATAGCTTTGGATTCAGGAATAACGGTCTACTTAAGCAGTGGCCGCCGCGCTCGACGGATCTCCACCGTTACCGCCGAAAGCTCTGACTATGGCGTCAATCTCCGAACCGTCCAGAACCTCTTTTTCAAGCAACTTCTCCGCAACTTTATGTAGCAGACGAAGATTAGTCTTCAGCAGGTCCTTAGCCCGATGGTAGCTCTCCTGGATAATGCGCCTGACCTCAGCGTCGATCTCAATGCCCGTGCTCCTGGAATAGTCTACTTTCTGCGTAAAATCTCTTCCCAGAAAAATCTCTTCCTCTTTCTTACCGAAAGTCATCGGCCCGAGCTTTTCGCTCATGCCCCATTCGCACACCATCCGCCGCGCCAGATCCGTCGCTTTTTCGATATCATTCCCAGCGCCCGTTGTTATGTGCTCGAGCACGAGCTCTTCCGCGACGCGCCCGCCGAACAGGATGACCAAGTTATTGAGCAGATATTCCCTGGGATAGGTATACTTTTCGTCCATGGGTAGTTGCTGCGTGAGGCCTAAAGCCAGGCCACGTGGAATGATCGTCACTTTGTGGATCGGATCCGCGCCTGGGAGCAGCTTCGCCACCAATGCATGCCCGGCTTCATGATAAGCCGTGGTGCGCTTTTCTTCGTCACTGATAATCATGCTGCGCCGCTCCGCGCCCATCATGACCTTGTCCTTGGCCAGCTCCAAGTCGAGCATGTCGACTTTTTGCTTGTTATTCCGGGCTGCCAACAAAGCCGCTTCGTTTACGAGATTCTCCAAGTCCGCGCCAGTAAACCCGGGCGTGGATCGCGCCAGCACGCTGACGTTCACGTCCGTTGACAACGGCACCTTCCGGGTGTGCACCTGCAAGATACCTTCTCGCCCTCTGATGTCCGGTCGTGGCACTACAACGTGGCGATCGAACCGCCCTGGACGGAGCAACGCGGGATCCAATACGTCAGGCCGGTTGGTTGCAGCGATGAGAATGACTCCCTCGTTGGACTCGAATCCATCCATCTCGACCAACAACTGGTTCAACGTCTGTTCGCGCTCATCATGACCGCCACCGAGGCCTGCCCCGCGGTGACGCCCAACCGCGTCGATTTCGTCGATAAAGATGATGCAAGGCGCCTTCTTTTTGCCTTGAACGAAAAGGTCACGGACTCGGGAAGCTCCGACGCCGACGAACATTTCTACGAAATCGGAACCGCTGATGCTGAAGAACGGGACTCCGGCTTCGCCCGCGATGGCACGAGCCAACAGGGTCTTGCCGGTTCCCGGGGCCCCCACGAGCAAACACCCTTTGGGAATTCTCCCGCCAAGTTTCGTGAATTTTTTCGGATCTTTTAGGAATGCGATGATCTCTTGCAGATCATCTTTGGCCTCATCCACGCCGGCGACATCGCTAAAGGTTACGCGGTGTTCATTCTCCGTAAGCAGTCTTGCCCGGCTCTTGCCAAAGGACATCGCCTTGCCGCCGCCCACCTGCATCTGGCGCATAAAAAATATCCACACCCCAATCAGAAGCAGCATGGGAAGCCAGTTAAGCAATAGCACCATATACCAGGGCGACTCGTCCTCGCGTTTGGCGGCGATTCTCACCTGCTTATCCCGCAATGACTTCACCAGCTCCGGATCATCCGGCTCAAAGGTTCTGAACTGTTCACCGTTCTTGTATTTGCCCTGAATATGATGTCCTTGGATCACGACCTCTCGAACGTCGCCGCGCTCGACCCCACCCATAAATTCGCTGAAAATGATTTCCGGTTCACGCCCGTATTGTTTGTTGAAAGCGCTGAAAATGACTAAAAAAACGAGCGCCAAGGCCAACCAAAGTGCAATATGTTTTGATGATTGACTCAAGAAATTACTCCGTACAGGGAAAGCCCCTCTCACATCGCCGGTGTTGATACTACTCTTTCGGGTACAGACGTGCAATGGAAGGCACTTTTTTGCCGCCTTCAGGCAGGATCCAGTCCACTACTTTCGCTGCTTTAGATCCTCGAAGATCTAACCCGAATGGACAGTATACTTCATTTCCTTTTCTTAGTAGAGTTAGGCAAGTCTTCTCTGACACAGACCTATCCTTCGGACGACAATCGGCTTTCCGTCCGGCGCATGATCCAGAACGGCGTGCTCTAAGAGGCCCGGACCGACGATCCGAATGTTATCGCCATTGAAGTCGATACGGCTCATGCGCAAAAAATCTTCGCCAGCGACGAATCCATTAAGCAGTTTATCGCTCGACAGTTCAGGCCGTCGGAATGTCATCCGGCTAGCCGCAGGTTCAAGCCCGCGGTAGCCGCATGGCCCCGAGGTTCCAACCTTTGTCGGGATGCTGAAGAGATCTGAGACTGAATCACTTCTCAAGGCGTTGCTCGCGGAAAAAAAGGGGACATTCTAAATTTCCCCAAGATCCCTCTATACAACTAGGACACTCCAAGCTATAGGAGTAGTCGTAGGCATAGATCAAAAACGTAACAGATTGCTCAATGATTATTTTATCTAATTCAAAGGAGGTATTTATGACACAGAGAAAATTTTCTCGCGGATTGATGATCGCCCTTATTGTGGGGGTCTTCGGGCTGGGTTATGTTTGCGGCTCGATGACGGAGCGGCAAGCCGAGGCCCAGATGGGCGGGCTGCTGGAAAAAGCCGGGAAGATGGGCGGCCCAGTCGGGTCGGTAGCAGAATTTGGTTCTTCAATCGTTGAGATGCAGGACCATATCACGGGCCTACAGAAAAATCTGGATACGTTTAAAAAGGTGCAATCATCCCTGACCGGTAAATAGCCGGAGCGGTCTTTGGATATTCTCTAGGCCTAAATTTGGGGACAAGAGCCAGTTTGTCGGTCCCTTCTGCTGCGCTCTTTAGGGTCGAAAGCGGGTCGGGCCGGGGTCGATTGAAGCACTTTGAGTTATCGGCGGCTCAGCCCTAAAAGCAAATTCCTATCATTTGCTCGGGAGGGTTTCATGGACCCCACGACCGAATACCTCAGTGACTACGCGTGCAGGTTGACCTACGAAGACCTTTCGGCGGAAGCGGTACACCAGGTGAAGCGGACCTTGGTCGACACCCTGGGGTGCGGGGCCGGCGCGTTCGATAGCGAACCCCCCTCCATCGCACGGCGCATGGCGTCTCGAGTGCAGGGGAGTCCTCCGGCTCGCATCCTCGGCACCTCGCAGGAGACGTCTACAGATCTGGCGGCCTTCGCGAATACGGTTCTTATCCGTTACCTCGACTGTAACGACGCCTACGCGGCACGGGGGACGGGCCACCCTAGCGACATGATCCCCGGCGTGCTGGCCGTGAGCGGCGGCCACAGGGCGAACGGACGGGCGGTGATCACCGCGATCGCAGCCGCCTACGAGGTGTTCTGCCGGCTGGCGGACGAGGTTCCCCTGAAGGGCTGGGACCAGGGGATGTTCGCAGCCATCGGGGCGACCTGCGGCACCGGCATGATCCTCGGATTGGACCGGAAGGCCATGGGGAACGCCATCTCCATCGCGATCACCACCGGTGTGCCGCTGGGAGTGACGCGGATCGGAGAGCTTTCGATGTGGAAGGGTTGCGCAACAGCGGCTGCAGTCCGAATAGGAGTGTTCGCGGCAGAGCTGGCAGCGGAAGGAATGACGGGGCCGGGCGAACCCTTCCAAGGACGGAACGGACTGTGGCAGCACCTGGGGGTCGAGGCCCCGAAGTGGGAAGGCTTTGGGGGCGGGGCCAAGCCGTTCCGGATCACCGGTACCAGCTTCAAGGCGTACCCGTCGGTAATCCACACCCAGGGGCCCATCGGCCAGGTGCTGGAGTTACGGCAGCAGGTCGCCACCGCGGAGATCGATTCAGTGCACGTGGCGACGTACGGTGAGGCGGTGCGGCGGACGGCCACGGAGGCGGAAAAGTGGAACCCCGAGACCCGGGAGACAGCGGACCATAGCATCCCGTACTTGGTGGCGGCCGCGTTCCAAGACGGCGACGTGACGCCGGCAACCTTTGCGCCGTCTCGGATCCAGGACCCGGCGCTGCGCCAGCTGATCAAGAAGCTGACGGTGGTGGAGGAGCCGGAGTTCACCCGTCGCTACCCCGCGGAGTCATGCACGCGGATCGAGGTGACGACGACGGACGGGCGGCGGGTGGCCGCTGAGACGAGCCATCCGAAGGGCCACTATCGCAACCCGCTGACGGACGGGGAGGTTGAAGGGAAGTTCCGAGGCTTGGCCTCCGGCGCGCTGGCAGCCCAGGGGTGCGATCGAGTGCTGAGGGAAGTATGGAACTTGGAGAACGCCCCGACGCTCGACAGGCTGTTCGAGAGCCTGGTTATCTCGCGTCGAAGAACCTCACCGTGAGGGAGGGTGTAACGTAGCAATTAGATCTGGCGCCCAACTGAAGGCTCGAACGGTTGGAGCCACAGAATTAACTTGTTGGATCGCAAAGGTCCCAATTCCGCCGTCAGACCCGCGGATGATACGCAGTAACTTTCTAGCTCGCAGAAGCGTGTCCGTGCGATTTCTCACCCTTATGATTTCTTAAAGTTTCTGTGTCCCTCTACCCAGATTGTCACAGCAGTTAGTCAAGAATCTTCTCGATGTCAAAGATAAAACGGGTTGTTGCCCAAATCGATTTTTTTAGTGCAGTAAGAGAAACTTGTCGTTATAATGCTCTCGATTATTTTTTTTCTTAGGGAGCAAAAGCGATGATGCGTCATGAGAATCCACCACAACCTTCACTGTTTTACACGGGAATCAATCTGGAGAAGAGAGTGCGAAGTGATCACGTGTTACGGAAGGTAGCACGGCTGGTTGATTTCGACTTTGTCTATAGAGAGGTCAAGGAGAGCTACGGTTACAATGGCAACGTGTCAGTGCCGCCGCCGATGATTCTTAAACTGATGCTGCTGTTGGTGCTGTACAACGTGCGCAGTGAACGGGAGTTGATGGCGACGTTGCCGGAGCGGCTAGACTGGCTGTGGTTTTTGGGATTGGAGTTGGACTCTGAGGTTCCCGATCACAGCGTTCTCAGCAAGGCGAGAAAGCGTTGGGGAGTAGAGCTGTTTCGGAGTTTTTTTGAGCGGATCGTCTGGCAGTGCGTGGAAAGTGGGTTAGTCGACGGGAGGAAACTTTTTTGTGATTCGAGCCTGATCGAAGCCGATGCTTCGTGCAATTCGGTGGTCGATACTCAAGGCCTTAAGCGGTATCTGAGTCCAGCGTACCGAGAGCTTGAGGCTCGTTTGCAAGAGCGGGAGGAGAAGCAAGAACCAAAAGAGGATCCACCCGACAGCACGTCGCGCCGTAACTGGGTCAATCAGCGCTTCACGTCCACGACCGATCCGGACGCTGCGGTGGTGCGCAAGGGTAAGGGCAATCCTAAATTGTATTACCAAACTCACCGAGGCATTGACGGTGCTTACGGGGTCATTACCGCAACGCTGCTCGGTGCTGGAGATCAGAACGAGGCGCACCGGCTAACCGATCTTCTGTGGGCTCACGGGACTAATAGCGGGTGCTGCGCCGAGGTGGTCGTTGCGGACAGCAAGTACGGGACGACAGCCAATTTTTTAGAATGCTACGATCGTGGAATTGTCGCTCACATCCCCGTATTAAAGCAGACCCAAGACAAACAGGAGCGACGTCGTCAAATTTTCTCTGAGAGTCTGTTTGTCTATGATCCCCAGGCCGACACCTACACCTGCCCGGCAGGACAAACTCTTAGGAAACGCAAGCACTGGGCAGACCGCAAAGCCTTCGAGTATGTGACGGCTCGCGGGATCTGTCAGCAGTGTCCTTTACAGATCCAATGCACTCGCTCTCAGGTTAACGGGCGAACCCTCAAGCGACACGAGCGCCAGGAGATCTTGGACAGCTTGCGTTTTGAGGCACAGAGTCGGTCTTCAAAAAGAGATATTCACATTCGCCAGCATTTTATGGAGGGCTCTTTTGCTCAGGCAACACGCTATGGTTTCAAACGGGCACGCTGGCGTGGACAGTGGCGGGTGCAGATTCAGGATTACTTGATTGCGATCGTGCAGAACATCCAACTGCTCATTGCTCACGCTTGCCCAAGACCGAGAGCGGCACTCACCGTAAGTGTTGCGGGTATTCTTGCGTCCCCTGCGTCATCGCCGTGACATCGCCTGCAGGTCTAAATCAAGTTATGCAGGATGCAAATCCTTGATCACTATAAAATTGCACGGGTTTGGGCAACAACCCGTAAAGACTTGCCTGGTAGCCCGCAGGCTTGAATTATCCACGACAGCGGCAGTGTGCGAACATAGGCTTCTTTTATCTTCGCTCCGAAACTG
>WNGL01011079.1_pt1 | contig 11495 bp, 11 predicted proteins | sample 5400591 | NCBI WGS metagenome assembly WNGL01 (sample SAMN13153377, study PRJNA577476) | soil metagenome | isolation source: 80 cm soil or saprolite under Garry oak tree replicate 1 | place: USA:California | collected 2016-06-15
TGTCCTCGTAGGCCTCGAGCAGCTGGTCGGCGCGGTACCGCTTGTGGCAGAACTGGCATTCGGTGAGCGGGTCGACGAACTCGGTGACGTGGCCGCTGGCCTCCCAGACCTCGCGGGCCAGGATCACCGAGGAGTCCAGGCCCACGATGTCGTCGCGCTCGGTGACCATCGCGCGCCACCACTGGCGCTTGATGTTGTTCTTCAGCTCGACGCCGAGCGGGCCGTAGTCCCAGGAGGCCCGCAGGCCGCCGTAGATCTCGCTGGACGGGTAGACGAACCCCCGTCGCTTGCTCAGGCTGACGATGGCGTCGAGGCGGTCACTGCGCAATGCCATGGTGAGGGTCTCCATCCGGCTGGCGGTCGGCGGGCGCGAATCCCGTGGTGATCCCGGCGCAGGCGCCGCGGTTTCCGCGGCGTCCGTGGCCGGAGGCCCCTAGCTTAGGGTCACGGGCCAGTGATCGCGAATCGATTCGGCGGTCATCAACGCGCTACCCGGCCGGCGACCCAGTCGGCGTCGATTTTGAGCGAGATCCCGCCCACCGTCACGGTGCGGTTGCCCGCGTACTGCTTGGATCGGCTGGCCACCGGCCAGACCGCGGAGGTCAGGTAGGGCGTCCCGGTCAGGGTTTTCGCGTTGTCCCAGAGGGCGAACCAGATGGCCTGCGGCTCGGCCAGGGAGTGCCCCGCGATCGTGGTCGTCGACTGCAGGTCGATGATCGCCGCGTCGGCGCTGGAGTACACGCCCGAGACGTACCCGGACGCCTCCAGCTGCCTGGTCCAGGCGTCGAGGAAGGTGAGGACCGCGGTCCGGCAGCCGGCTTTGGTGTGGTCGTAGGCTTCCATGTCGTAGTAGATGGGCGTCCGGGCGCGCAGGCCGTAGCCGGTCGCGTCGGCGATCGCCTGGTTCGCCGCCGCGGTCCCCTGGGCCGCGGCCTGCCGCGGGTTGATCTTGCCGCTGAAGCTGTCGCACGGCGCCTGCAACCCGACGAACGTGGGCATCAGCGACCAGCCCATCGCCTCGGTCTGCCGGACCCAGCCGGCCGACAGGTTGCTCTGGCCGCAGCCCATCATCTGGCCGCCGATGTAGATGCCGATAGCGGAGTACCTCGCCCGCCAGGCCCTCATCGTCGGCAGCGACGGGGCCGCGCAGGTGTCGAATCCGGCCATGGCACCGTGCGGCGCGGACGGCGCGGGCGCGGACGCGGACGGCGCGGACGGCGCGGGCGCGGACGCGGACGGCGCGGACGGCGCGGGCGCGGACGCGGACGGCGCGGGGGTTGTCGGCCGGGACGGGCCCGGTCGGCTTCGGCGCGGGGGCGGCCTCGGGGATGGGCATGGCGGTGGCCGGCGGGCGGGGCGGCGAGAGCCAGGCGCCGGCCCACGCCGGCGGCGGCCCCGGATTCTTCAGCCAGCTGGCGGCCCATGTGGGCGGCGGCCCCGGATTCTTCGGCCAGCGCGGATTCAGCGTCTCGACCACGACCGGGTGCCGGGTGGCGTGGAGTGCGTCGCCGGCCCGCCTGGGTGCGGCCGCCGGGATGCTGGCCTGCCGGATGGTGGCCAGCATCTGCTCGATGGCGCCCGAATCCGTCCCGTAGGTGGCGTCGACCTGCGGGGCGGCGTCCGGCATGGCGAGCGCCATCTCGTGCAGGTCCGGATCCTGGACGATCGTGCCGGGGCCCAGCGCCCGCTGGCCGGCCCGGAGCGGCCCCTTGCGGTCCCCGCCGGCCTTCGGCCCGGCCCGGCCCGGCCCGCTGCCCTCGATGAGCAGCGTGTCTACCCGCCCGGTCACGTGCGGCGGGCAGGCCTGGTCGGGACCCGGGGTGCCCAGGTAAACGGCGTGAACGTCATACCTGACACACCGGCGGGGGTCGCGGCTGAGATCGTAGACTGGCCAGTTCGCGGGCACGCTGACCGTGTAGCCGTCGTATTTCACGGTCTTGGTGGCCGCAGTGTCCGGCCTGCCGGGCTTGGCGGGCGTGACGGCGGCGGCCAATCTCGCGCCGACGGCGACAGGCTGATGTCCCGGCCCCGATCCGATTGCCCAGAATGCGTACCCGCCTATGATGACGGCCACTGCTGCGCGACGCATTAATCCCCCCGGATAACCCCGTCGTTAGTGATTCACTTAAGCCCCACAGGCACGCCAAAGACAGAATCGACTCATAAGTACTGTCCCATCGCACCAGTAACGCTATTCGTTCCCAGTAATCGTCAGGCTACGCACAGTTACGTAAAAATGATCGCGATCCCGGGCGTGTTGCCTCGCGCCGGGGCCGCTTTGGTGGTAGTGCAGGCGGCCATCGCGCCTGGTAGAACGGCTTCTACGGCGTGGTGTTCACACCCTGGGGACCCGGCTCCACCGGGTTGGGGACGGCGCCGCCGTACCTGCGGTTGCGGCTGGCGTAGATCTCGCAGGCGTGCCACAGGTGGCGCCGGTCGAAATCGGGCCAGAGCGTGTCGAGGAAGACCAGTTCCGCGTAGGCCGACTGCCAGAGAAGGAAGTTCGAAAGGCGCTGCTCGCCGGAGGACCTGACGAAAAGATCGACATCGGGCATCGCCGGCTCGTCCAGATAGCGGGCGAGCAGCTTTTCGTCGATCTTCTCCGGCCGGAGCTTTCCCGCAACCGCGTCCGCGGCAATCGCGGCGGCCGCGTCGGCTATCTCGGCGCGGCCTCCGTAGTTCACGCAGAACTGCAGGGTCAGGACGGTATTGCCGGCCGACAACTGCTCGGCGTATTCGAGTTCGCTGATCACGCTGCGCCAGAGCTTCGGCCGGCGGCCGGCCCAGCGGATGCGCACGCCCATCTCGTTCAGCAGGTCACGGCGCCGGTGGATGACGTCGCGGTTGAAGCCCATCAGGAAGCGGACCTCGTCCGGCGAGCGCCGCCAGTTCTCGGTCGAGAACGCATAGGCGGACAGGTAGGGAACGCCGAGCTCGATCGCGCCCATGATCACGTCGAGCAGCGAGGACTCGCCTTGCTTGTGGCCCTCCGTCCTGGGCAGCCCGCGTTTTCTGGCCCAGCGGCCGTCACCGTCCATCACCAGGGCGACGTGCCTGGGGATGAGTTCGGCCGGGAGGTCGGGCGGCTTGACGCCGCTGGGGTGCGGATCGGGCGGGCGTACGGCCATTTACACGCGCTCCACATGACGCAGCGAACGGATCGAGTGCTCCAGGTGCCACTGAAGGTACGCGGCCACGAGACCGCTGCACTCTACCCGGTGCCGTCGCTCGCCGCGGTCGGCGCTGTCCCAGTCGCCGCTGAGCAGCGCGAGCATCAGCGCCACCGTCGGGGCCGCGGGCGAGGCGGCGCCGGGCGGCCGGCAGGACGCGCACACCATGCCCCCGGCCGCCACAGCGAACGCAGGCAGCTTCCGGTCCTTTCCGGGCGCGCCGCAGCGGGCGCACTCCTCCAGCGCGGGCGCGTACCCGGCGACGGCGAGCGAGCGCAACAGGAAGGCGTCGAGCACGAGACCGGAGGCGTGCTCCGCGTCGCCGAGCGCGCGCAGCCCGCCGATCAGGAGCAGCAGCTGGCGCAGCGCGGGCTCCTTCTCCACCGGGGTGAACCGCTCGGCCGTCTCCAGCATGGCCACGCCCGCCGTGTAGCGCGGGTAGTCTCCGGCCAGCGGCTCGCCGTAGGGCCTGATCACCTCGGCCTGCGTGATGATGTCCAGCGAACGGCCTGCGTGCAGCATCAGGTCGACGTGCGTGAACGGCTCGAGCCTGGCGCCGAACCTCGACTTCGTCCGGCGCACGCCCTTGGCCACGGCGCGGACGCGCCCGCTGCTGCGGCCGAGGATGGTGATGATCCGGTCTGCTTCACCCAGCTTCTGCGTCCGCAGCACGATGCCGTCGTCCCGGTAGAGCTGCACCTACCCATTCTCTCCTACGCCGGGGACGCTCGCGGGGCTACGCGGGCGCGGCGAGGCCAGCCCGTTCGGTATCAAGGATGGCCTCGCCACTTCACCACGTGTCAGCCGCGGCGGGACCGGTTCACCGCGGACAGGACCGCGCGCATCGAGGCCGTGACCGTGTTCGCATCGATGCCGACGCCCCAGAAGACGTCGCCGCCGATCTCGCACTCCACGTAGGCCGCCGCCTGGGCGTCGGTGCCCTCGGTCAGCGCGTGCTCGGTGTAGTCCAGGACCCGCGCGCGCGCGCCGACGGTGGCCAGCGCGTCGCAGAACGCGGAGATCGGGCCGTTGCCGACGCCCTCGACCTGCTGCGCGCGGCCGTCGACCGATATCTCCGCGGCCAGGGCGTGCTTGGATTCGACGACCGAGGACGTCTGGTGGTCCAGCAGCGCCAGCGAGCCCGCTGCGAGGTACTCGGCGGAGAAGATCTCCCACATCCGCGCCGGCGACACCTCGCCGCCCTCGGTGTCGGTGTGGCCCTGGATGACCCGGGAGAACTCGATCTGCAGGCGGCGGGGCAGGTCGAGCTGGTGCTCGGCCTTCATGATGTAGGCGACGCCGCCCTTGCCCGACTGCGAGTTGACCCGGATGACCGCCTCGTAGGTGCGGCCCACGTCGTGCGGGTCGATGGGCAGGTAGGGCACCGCCCAGGGGTAATCGCCGAACAGGGTGCTGGCGGCGGCCGCCTCGGCCTCCAGGGCCTCGAAGCCCTTCTTGATGGCGTCCTGGTGGGAGCCGGAGAAGGCGGTGTAGACCAGGTCGCCCGCGTAGGGGTGGCGCGGGTGGACCGGGATCTGGTTGCAGTACTCCACCGTGCGACGGATCTCGTCGATCTCGGCGAAGTCGATCATCGGGTCGATGCCCTGGCTGAACAGGTTGAGGCCCAGCGTGACCAGGCATACGTTGCCGGTGCGCTCGCCGTTGCCGAACAGGCATCCCTCGATGCGGTCGGCACCCGCCAGCACGGCCAGTTCGGCGTCGGCGACGGCGGTGCCCCGGTCGTTGTGCGTGTGGACCGAGAGGCAGACATAGTCCCGGTTCGGCAGGTTCCGGCTCATCCACTCGATCTGGTCGGCGTAGACGTTCGGGGTGGACCGCTCGACGGTGCACGGCAGGTTGAGGATGATCTCGCGGTCCGGCCCGGGCTGCCACACGTCCATGACGCCCGCGCAGACGTCGAGGGCGTAGTCGAGCTCGGTATCCATGAAGATCTCCGGCGAGTACTCATAGCCGAAGTCGGTGCCCTGTGTATTTCCGGCCAGGAGGGCCTCGGCGTACTTCATCACGTGCCGGGTGCCCTCGACGGCGAGCGCCTTGCACTCCTCGCGGTCGATGCGGAACACCACCCGGCGGAAGATCGGGGCGGTGGCGTTGTACATGTGCACGGTGGCGTGCCTCGCGCCGGCCAGCGACTGTACCGAGCGCTCGATCAGGTCCTCGCGGGCCTGGGTCAGCACGGAGATGCGCACGTCGTCGGGGACCCGGTCTTTTTCAATGAGCTCGCGGACGAAGTCGAAGTCGGTCTGGCTCGCGGACGGGAACCCGACCTCGATCTCCTTGTAGCCCATCCGCACCAGCAGGTCGAACATCTTGTGCTTGCGGGCCGGGCTCATCGGGTCGATCAGCGCCTGGTTGCCGTCCCGAAGATCGGTGGACAGCCAGCGCGGGGCCTTCGTGATCGCCTGGCCGGGCCAGGTGCGGTCGGGTAGCTCGACCGGTTTGAACGGCGCGTAGCGATGACACGGCATGCCGCTCGGCTGCTGCTGTACGGGCGAGACGCGGTTGAACGCGTGATCCTGCTGCATTGTGGCTACTTCCTCAGTGCTCATGGGCGATGGGCTGGGCGGTTGTCTCGGCTGATAAGTGGCCAGCAGACACGCCAACGCCCCGCGACGAGGGAGCCGGCCTATCGGCCCCCGCCGCGGCCGCTAAGGAGGAGCAGCTCGCGCAACATTGCGACTCACCCTACCAGCCGGATGCGTTCCGCGCTGACGCTGGGTGTGTCGGCGCCGGGCACCCAGGGCGGGCGGCGGGCGGCGGGCGGCGGGCGGCGGAATAATCGGTGGCGCCGGCGGCATCGGCGGGGTTGGCTGGGAGGATGCGGATGCGGATCGAGCAAGCCGGCCTGGCTGACCCACGGACCGTACGCGACTGCTACGAGGTCTACCTGGCCGCCCAGCGCGTCGACGAACCCGACGGGCCGTGGTTCACCGAGCGGCCGTTCGGCGGCTGGCTTCGGGTTGGCTGGGACGGCGATCCCAGGGAGGTGTGGCTGGCGGCCGAGGAGGGTTCGGAGGGTTCGGCCGTGGGCTGGTACCGGCTCATGACGCCGTCTATGGAGAACCTGGACCAGGCCAAGCTCGACCTCGTGGTGCACCCGGCGGAACGGCGCCGCGGGCTGGGGCTCGCCCTGCTGCGGCACGCGGCGAAGCGCGCGGCGGCGCACGGCCGCTCTGTGATCGGCGGCGGAGTGCGGCTCGGCGCGCCGGGCGAGGCCTTCGCGCGCACGGTGGGGGCCAAACCGGGGCAGCTGGATATCCAGCGCGTGCTCGACGTCGCGCGGCTGGATCGCGCCGAACTCGCCCGGCTGCGCGGGCCGGCCGAGCGGGCGGCGGCGGGCTACTCGCTGCTGTCCTGGGTCGGACCGGTGCCCGAGGAGTTCATCGAGCCGGTGGCGATGGTCTACGCCGGGATGAACGACGCCCCTCGCGACGCCGGGACCGCCCCTCAGGAGTGGGACGCCCGGCGCGTCCGCGAGCGCATCAATGACCTGCGCCCGTACTACGCGATGCACGACTACACGGTGGCGGCGCGGCACGACGACACCGGCGAGCTGGCGGCGCTGACCGAAATGGCGGTCGATCCGGCCAGCCCGGGCTGGGGCCATCAGGTGTTCACGATCGTGGCCAGGAAGCACCGCGGGCACCGGCTCGGCCTGCTGGTGAAGGTCGCCATGATGGAGCTGCTCGCGACCACCGAGCCGCAGCTGGAACGGATCGAGACCTGGAACGCCCAGGCCAACGAGCACATGATCGCGATCAACGAGGCGATGGGCTACACCGTTTTCGGCCAGCCGAGCACGTGGTCGCGGCTCGACGTGGCGGCCGTACCCGGCTAGAGGCGGCTGGCCCGGTTGGGTCGGCTCAGTCCCGGCCGGCGGACTGCTCGGTCATCGCAACCACGCCGACGACCTGGGCCTGGGTCATGCCGAGGTCGACGCCGATGGCCAGCGCGGCGTGCCGCTCGGATTCGGAGAGCGGGCCGTCCGCCATGGCGATGCGGATCACCTCGGCCAGGTACCATTCCCTGGCCTGGACGGCGAGCTGCACCCCGACCTGGTTCAGCGCCGGGCGGATCGCCTCGAACGGCTGCATGAGATCGGCGTTGAGCGTGGCCTCGTCGTAGTTCGGCACCCCTGAGGCGATGACCGCCTCGATGGCTCGCTGCCGCGACGCCGGGCTCGACGCGTCACCGGAGCGCAGCATGGCCGAGACGGCGGCCCGCATGCCGGCCGGCAGCGCCGCCTGCATCTGCGCCGTGGTCGGCTGGCTGAGCACGTCCGTCACGTAACGGGTCCGGCAGGTGGCGCACTGGACATGCTCGCCGACCGAGTTCAGCGGAATGACCGGGATGAAGAACAGGGTGAACCACCGGCGTCCCGCCCGGTGCCGATACTCCCGGTCCCCGCCGCAACGGCGGCAATGGAAGGTGCCCTGCGCGATGGTCCGGTAGAACACGCGCAAGCCAAAGATGATCAGCAACGTCGATCCCCTTCTGCCTACCAGCCGGCACACTCCCGGCGTTTTCCCCGCCGCAGGCGTGCACCCTCGCCTTTTCGGTACAGGTCAATCCATCATGTCCTGGCCGGCTCCCGCGAGGCCGTGGCCGATGCCGATCCGATACCTCATTTTTTCGGGTTGAAGTCGGCATGGCCTCGGCTTTTGGGGCAGCCTGGGCGGGGCTGCTGAGGCTGGCGGGTGTGCTTGGAGTCACCGTGCGCTTTGAGGCATCAGGGGTTTGCGTCTGAGCCCTCTTGGCGCCGTGCCAGCGGGGCGGTCGGCCGAGGCGCGACGGGCTGGCGCGTGAGGTAGGAGTCGGGGCGGTGTGCGGGTCTCAGTCGTAGAAGCCGAGGCGGCGGAGCTGCCTGGGGTTGCGCTGCCAGTCCTTGGCGATCTTGACGTGCAGGTCGAGGTACACCTTGGTGCCCAGGAGGGCCTCGATCTGGTGGCGGGCCCGGCTGCCCACCTCCTTCAGCCGCGCTCCCCCGGCGCCGATGACGATGGCCTTCTGGCTCGGCCGCTCCACGTAGAGCTCGGCGTGCACGTCGGTGAGGTCGTCGCGGCCGGGCCGCGGTCCCATCTCCTCGACCACCACCGCGATCGAGTGCGGCAGCTCGTCCCGCACCCCGTCCAGGGCGGCCTCCCTGATCAGCTCGGCCACCATGATCTGCTCGGGCTCGTCGGTCAGCTCGCCGTCCGGGTACAAGGGCATGCCCGCGGGCAGGTGCGAGACCAGCACGTCGGCGAGCACGTCGAGCTGGAACCCGGTCACGGCCGAGACCGGCACCACGTCGGCCCAGTCGCCGAGCTGGCTCACCGCCAGGAGCTGTTCGGCGACCCGCTCGGGCGAGGCCCGGTCCACCTTGGTCACGACCACCACGACCGGGGTCTTCTTCACGTTCTCCAGCTCGCGGGCGAAGAACCGGTCGCCCGGGCCGACCGGATCGGTGGCCGGAACGCAGAACCCGATCACGTCGACTTCGGCCAGCGTGGACCTGACCAGGCTGTCCAGGTGCTCGCCGAGCAGCGTGCGGGGCTTGTGCAGCCCGGGCGTGTCCACCAGGACGAGCTGAGCGTCCGGGCGGTGCACGATGCCGCGGATCACCCGCCTGGTGGTCTGCGGCCGGTCGCTGGTGATGGCGATCTTGGCGCCGACCAGGGCGTTCGTCAGCGTCGACTTGCCCACGTTGGGCCGTCCCGCCAGGCAGGCGAACCCGGAGCGGAAGGCGGCGTCCGACGGAGGTTGGCTCACCCGTCAATTCTCGCGCATGTCGCTAGGGGGTGAGGGTCTGGCGGATGGTGCCGTCGGGGGCGGCGTGGAAGACGACGGCGTCGGGGCCGAGATCGCGGACCACGGCGAGGTCGCCGGGGTCCAGGTCGGCGTCGCTGACCAGCGCGGCCGCCTCGAGCTTCTGCGCGCCGCTGGACACCGCCATGGCCACGGCCAGGCGCAGCGCGGACAAGCGCAGCGACGGCAGGGCCACCGCGGCGGCGGTGTAGGTGCGGCCGGTCTCGTCGCGGACCGCAGCGCCCTCCGACGCCGCCACCCGCGCCCGGGAGGACCGGGCCAGCGTGATGATCTTGAGGTCTTCCGCGCCTGGGCCTGGAGATGGGTCGCTCACCTTGATGAGTTTACGGTGCGGCTTCCCCCTCGCGTTCCACCAGCACCGTGTCGATCTTGTTGCGCCGGCCGGCCAGGTGCTCCGCGGTGAGCCGCAGTCCGCGGACGGTCGCGGTCGAGCCGGCGATAGGGACCCGGCCGAGGGCGTGCGCCAGCAGGCCGGCCACCGTCTCCACGTCCTCGTCTTCCAGGTCGACGCCGAACAGCTCGCCGAGTTCGGTCACCGACAGCCTCGCGGTGACCCGGGCGGAGTCGTCGGACAGCCACTCGACCGGGGGCCGCTCGTTCTCGTCGTACTCGTCCGCGATCTCGCCCACGATCTCCTCGAGGATGTCCTCGATGGTGACCAGGCCGGCCGTCCCGCCGTACTCGTCGATCACGATGGCCACGTGGTTGCGCTGGGCCTGCATCTGGCGGAGCAGCTCGTCCACCGGCTTGCTGTCCGGCACGTAGCTAGCCGGGCGGATCACCGTGGCCACCTTCTCGTTGGCCCCCGCATTTTCGGCCGACAGGGCGCCCGGGTGCCCGTGGCTCCAGGCCACGATGTCTTTCAGGTAGGCGATGCCCACCACGTCGTCCTCGTTCTCGCCGACCACGGGAATACGGGAGAAGCCGCTGCGCAGGGCCAGCGACAGAGCCTGCTCGACGGTCTTGTCGGCCTCGATGAACACCATGTCGGTGCGCGGCACCATGACTTCCCTGACGATGGTGTCGCCGAGCTCGAAGACCGAACGGACCATGTCCCGCTCGCCCGGCTCTATGTCCGAGCGGCGCTCCAGGTAGTCGACGAGGCCGCGCAGCTCGGACCGGTCGAGCGAGCCTTCCTCGTCCGCCTGCGGCCGGACCCGGCGGGCCGGAGGCAGGGCGTTGCCGCACGCGACGAGCAGCCGGGGCAGCGGGCCGAGCGCCCGGGTCAGCGGGAACAGGAACACGGCCGCGCGCTCGGCGGTGCGTTCGGTCCGCGGGCCGATGCGGCCGGTCTGCGGGCGCACGCCGGTCAGCGCGTAGCGCAGCCCGATCACCACGGCCAGGGCGGCCAGCACCGCGCGCCAGTCGTCGCCGAACCAGCGGACGAAGGCCGCCGTGACCAGCACCGCGGCGCCGATCTCGGCGAGGACCCTGAGCAGCAGCAGCACGCTCATGTAACGGGGGAGGTCGGCGGCGACGGTGCCGAGGCGGCCCCGGGTCCGTTCGGCCGCACCGGTGGCGGAGACCAGTGCCAGCGCAGCCTCCGCGTTCGCGCACCAGCCAGCCGCGAGGGCGAGCACGGCCGCGGCGACCAGCAGCCACGCTGGAGGGGTCATAATCTGTTCTTCCAGGCCTTGAGCAGCTGGTCCTGCGTGCCGAACATGGCGGCGTGCTCCTCGGGCTCGGCGTGGTCGTAGCCGAGCAGGTGCAAGATGCCGTGCACGCACAGCAGCTCGAGCTCGTCCTGGGTGGAGTGGCCGGCCTTTTCCGCCTGTTCGGCCGCGACCTGCGGGCACAGCACCACGTCGCCGAGCAGCCCGGGCTCTGGCCCCTGGTCGTCCCGGTGGCCGCCGAGGTGCGGCGGCCGCAGCTCGTCCATGGGGAAGGCGAGCACGTCGGTCGGCCCCGGCTCGCCCATCCAGCGCTCGTGCAGCTCGGTCATCGTCTGCTCGTCGACGAGCAGCACGGAGAGCTCGGCCAGCGGGTGGATCCGCATCTGGTCCAGCGTGAACCGCGCGACCGCGGCCAGCCCCACCTCGTCGACGTCGATGCCCGCCTCATTGGCGATATCGATGCTCATCGGCCTTTTAGCTGCCCTTCCGCCTGCGCGGTGCGCCCGCCGTTCCCGCCGTGCCGAGCTGGCGCTCGTGGGCGTCGTACCGTTCGTACGCGTCGACGATCTTGCCGACCAGCCGGTGCCGCACGACGTCGTGGCTGGTAAGCCGCGCGAAGTGAATGTCCTCGATGCCGTCGAGGATGCCCTGCACCACGCGCAGCCCGCTGACCTGGCCGGCCGGCAGGTCGACCTGGGTCACGTCGCCGGTCACCACCACGCGCGAGCCAAAGCCGAGGCGGGTGAGGAACATCTTCATCTGCTCGGCCGAGGTGTTCTGCGCCTCGTCCAGGATGATGAACGAGTCGTTCAAAGTCCGGCCGCGCATGTATGCCAGGGGGGCGATCTCGATGGTGCCGGCGGTCATCAGGCGGGGGATCGAG
>WNGL01009166.1_pt1 | contig 11494 bp, 9 predicted proteins | sample 5400591 | NCBI WGS metagenome assembly WNGL01 (sample SAMN13153377, study PRJNA577476) | soil metagenome | isolation source: 80 cm soil or saprolite under Garry oak tree replicate 1 | place: USA:California | collected 2016-06-15
CGAACGGGCAGTCGCGACCTTGAAGACATGGCGGATTCTCTTCACGGACTACCGTCGGCCGCTGAAGACCTTCAAGTCATCATTCCGCGCCGCAATCGGGCTATACTTCTTCAAAGAGAGTTTTGCATAACCCTCCAGGAAAGCTCGAAGGTCGGCTGGTCCTTGGGAAGTCGTCCCTGCCTTGGCTTGATGAGCGGCCCGGATACTGGAAGGAAGTCCTCTTGCGATTGGTGGCCAGCCTGGGAAGCGGGCACACCCCGAGCCGCGATCATCCGGAGTGGTGGATCGATTGCACCATCCCGTGGGTTACTACCGGAGAAGTTCAGCGCCTCAGGTCTGATCGTGTCGAATACATCGGCTCGACCCGTGAGAAGATAAGCGAGATCGGACTGGCCAACTCGTCTGCTGAACTCCATCCTGCCGATACCGTGGTCTTGTGCCGAACTGCCTCGGCCGGCTATTCAGGAATAATGCGGACTCCGATGGCGACCAGTCAGGACTTTGCCACCTGGACATGCGGCCCGCTTCTCCGACCGCGATTCCTTCTCTTGTGTTTGCGGGCCATGCGCCAGGATCTATTGGGCAGACTAGCCATGGGATCGACTCACCAGTCGATCTATATGCCTGATATCCGTTCGATCCGAATTCCGCTTCCCCCTCTGGCCGAGCAGGACGGGATAGTCGATGCCGCTTGGAGCCGTTTCACCAAGCTGGATCGACTAGTGATCGCTGCGGAGAGGCAGATCGGGCTCCTAGAAGAACGCCGGCAGGCGTTGATCACGGCGGCGGTGACGGGGGAGTTGGCGATACCGGAGCGCGTGCCGCAACGGGCTATGCTCCGGATGCCGCTTGGGGATCCAGACGACATCAACGTGTTAGACGAGTTGTCTGCCTCACGCGAGGAAAACGGTGACGAGATTAGCGGGGCTGGGTATGGGGCTGGATGAGTTCGCGTTTGAGACGGAGATCATTGCGGCGCTCACCGAGCATGGCGGATACACGGCGGGCGAGCCCGTCAACTTCGATCCAGTGCGAGGCATCGACACCGCCGAACTCGTCGCCTTCATAGGCGCTACCCAGGTTGAGGAGTGGAACACTCTGGTGGCGCTGCACGGGGGCGGTCAGGGCATAGCCCAGCGCGCATTCTGCGACCGGCTAGCCAAGCAACTCGACTCGCGTGGCACGGTGGATGTGCTACGCCGGGGCGTAGTCGATCTTGGGGTGACGATCCAGCTTGCCTACTTCCGGCCCGCGCACGGGCTTACCCCGGCTCTCGTGCAGCGCTACAACGCAAACCGACTGACGGTCACCCGCCAGCTTGCCTACGAGTCCGGGTCGCACAAGACCGTGGACCTTGCCCTGTTCGTGAATGGTCTGCCCGTTGCGACGGCCGAACTGAAGAATCTGCTGACCGGGCAGACGGTCGAGCATGCCAAGGCGCAGTACCGCACCCAGCGGGATCCGGGCAACCTCACCCTCGCCCGCCGGGCCGTCGTCCATTTCGCTGTGGACACTGAGCAGGTCGCGATGACCACCCGGCTGGCAGGCGTCACCACGAGATTCCTGCCGTTCAACCGTGGGCGGACGGCGGTGCGGGCAATCGCGCCAACCCTGCCGGGCACCGTACAGACTACCTGTGGCGTGAGGTGTGGGCGCGGGACAACTGGCTGGACCTGCTGCACCGGTTCGTCACCGCCGAGCCGTCCCCCAAGGGGCCGAAGACCTTCAGAGAGATGATCTTCCCGCGCTACCACCAGTGGGACGCGGTGCGGAAACTGGAAGCCGCCGCCCGGAGCGAGGGCGCGGGCCACGACTACATGGTGGAGCACTCGGCCGGGTCGGGCAAGTCCAACACCATCGCCTGGCTGACGCACCGGCTGGCGACCCTGCACGACGCGAGCGACGCCACGGTGTTCGACAAGGTCGTGGTCATCACCGACCGGCGAGTGCTGGACAAGCAGTTGCAGGACACCATCTACCAGTTCGACCATGCCCACGGTGTGGTGCAGAAGATCGACGAGGACTCCGTGCAACTGGCCCAGGCCTTGGCCGGGACCCAGGCCCGCATCATCATCACGACCTTGCAGAAGTTCCCCGTGGTCCTGAAGCAGGGCACGGACCTGCCTGGCCGGCGCTACGCCGTCATCGTGGATGAGGCGCATTCGTCCCAGACCGGCGAGAGTGTCAAGGACCTCAAGCTTGTGCTCGGCCAGGCTAATCCGGAACAGCAACTGGCAACGGCGGAGGCCGTGGAGGGGGAAGGCGCGGCCGGGGGCTCACATTCGGCTGAGCCGCCGGACCCGGTCGCCGACGCGCTCGAAGCAGGCGCAAGGGCGCGGGGCCACCAGCGGAACCTCAGCTTCTTCGCCTTCACCGCCACCCCGAAGGGCCGCACGCTGGAGCAGTTCGGCCGTATCAATCCCGCGACGGGGAAGCACGAGGCGTTTCACCTGTACACGATGCGGCAGGCCATCGAGGAGGGGTTCATCCTCGACGTTCTCGCCAGCTACACGACCTACAAGACCTACTGGAACATCCAGAAGACAACCCCCGATGACCCGGCCTACGACACGGCGAAGGCGAAGGCGGCCATCGCCCGGTTCGTCAGCCTGCATGAGCACAACCTCGCGCAGAAGGCCGAGATCATCGTCGAGCATTTCCGGCAGCATGTCCGGCGCAGGATCGGTGGCCGGGCGAAGGCGATGGTGGTCACCGCCTCCCGGCTGCACGCGGTCCGATACCAGCAGGCGCTCACCGCCTACTGCCGCGAGCACGGCTACGACATCGGCATCCTGGTCGCGTTCTCCGGCACGGTTCTGCCCGGCACCGAGGACCGGACCGAGGCGAACATGAACGGGTTCCCGGAGACCCAGACCACCGCCCGGTTCGCTGAGGACCGCTGCCATCTGCTGGTGGTCGCCGAGAAGTACCAGACCGGTTTCGACCAGCCGCTGCTGTATGCGATGTATGTGGACAAGGTGCTCACCGGGCTAGCCGCCGCTCAGACACTGTCCCGGCTGAACCGGACCTGTGACGGCAAGGAAGGCACGTTCGTGCTGGACTTCCGCAACGACGCCGACGGCATCCGGGCGTCCTTCGCCCCCTGGTACACCTCGACGGTCGCGCCGCCGACCGATCCCAACCTGCTCTACGACACCAGGCACGCCCTCGATCCCTATGGCGTGCTGTGGCCTGAGGAGGTCGAGCGCGCGGTCACGCTTCTGGTCACCCGCGACGCCGCGGGCTCCCACGGCCGCGTGCACGCCGCCCTTACCCCAGCCATCGACCGCTTCCACGATCTTGGCGCTGACCAGCAGGAGGCATTCCGCGACGCGCTCAACCGGTTCGTCCGCACATACTCCTTCCTCTCGCAGGTCGTGAGCTTCACCGATGTGAAACTTGAGGCCGACTACCTGTTCTGCCGGACGCTGGCAGTGTTCATCCGGCCCTCGGCCGACACCGGGCTTGACCTGGGCAGCGAAGTCGAGCTCACCCACTTGCGCAACGAGGAGATCTCCTCCGGGTCCCTCAGCCTGGACCCCGCCATCCACGGTGAAGTCAGCACGATCTTCTCCGGTACCGGCCCTCAGCACCAGCCGGACGAGGAACCCCTCTCAAAGATCATCGCGTTGCTCAACGAGCGTTTCGGCACCTCCTGGACACCGTACGACCGGATCTTCTACGACGTGGTCGCCGACAAGCTGACTGGTCGGCCGGACATCCAGCAGGCGGCGGCGGTCAACACCGCGGAGAACTTCAAGATCGTGCTGACCAAGGCGTTCGTCGATCAGCTAATCGCCCAGATGGGTGCCTCCGAGGACATGGCGCTGAAGCTCATCGACAACGACGACATGCGCGACGCTGTGGTGGCCGCCTACCTTCCTCTCATCCAGGGCAAGGCCCGGGTCGCCTGGCAGGAGCACTGCCCCATCGGCGAGCTGCTCGGCCCGGACAAGGAGAGTGGTTCCCTGGAGTACAAGGCGTCACTGCGCACCCGGGCAGGCTCCGGCCAGGTGCATAAGCCGCTCGAGACAGGCACGCTGAAGACGATCGCAGCATTCGGCAACAGCCGCGACGGCGGGACACTGCTGATTGGGATCACCGACAGCGGGGCGGTATGCGGGCTGGCCACCGACTACGCCTCACTGCACCGGGCGGGTAAGGACGACCGGGACCTGTTCCAGCTTCACCTGATGAACATCGTGACGGCCGCCATGGGTGGGGCGGTAGCCGCGCGGCTGTCGGTGCAGTTCCACACCATCGACGGGGCCGATGTGTGCCGGATCCACGTCCAGCCTTCGCCAGTGCCCATCAAGGCCGAGGTGACGGCGAGCGTGAGAGGCCAACTCATCAAGAAGACCGCGTTTTACGTCCGGTCCGGCAACAGCACCCGCGAGCTCGGCGACACTGAGCAGGCCAAGTACATCCTCGGCCGCTGGCCTGGCCCGCTGCCGACCACCGGCGCTGCATGACAGTTGCTCTTTCGCACCCGAGCGACCGGATATGTCATCACGGCCCGCGGGGTTCCAGGGTTGCATGAGCATCCCCGGCTGGTCCGGTAGGTGGCGACGATTTTGGTTCTGAGGCCGGCGGTTCTGCGCCGGGCCTCGCGGATTTGATTGCCATTGCTGGCCTGGCCACGGATGACCCGCATCAGGGAAGTGGACCAGCCCGGAGGGGCCTGGTCCGGTTGCAGCACATGAGTGGGACCCGTTGCTGGGCTCTTGCGCCCTGGGACCGTGGCCTGTAAGGAGGTTGCTGCCTGCTGCGCCGCCGGAGCTGATGAGTCCGGCGATGCAGATAAGAGGTGGCTGGTGGAGAAGCAGGACGGGCAGCCGGCGCTGCGGCGCCTGGCCGGGATCGACCTGGGGATCGCCTCACGGCATTCGGTGCGGGTGCTGGAGGCGGACGGCCAGGTGGTGTGCCGGTCGTCGTGCGTGCCGACGGTGGAGTCCCTGTCGGCGGCGGAGTGTGCTGCGCTGGCTGGCGCGCCGGAGGGCACCCGGCTGGAGGTAGTGTTCGAGCCGACGGGGCCGGCGTGGATGCCGGTCGCGGTGTTCTTCGCCCGCCGGGGCCACGCTGTTTACCGGGTGTCGTCGGCCAAGGCCGCGGACCTGCGCCGGTTCCTGCGCAGGCACGCGAAATCGAACGGGATCGACGCCGAGACGCTGGCCAGGCTGCCGCTGGCCGACCCGCAGGGCTTGCAGCCGCTGGAGCTGCCCGGCCCGGACGCGGCCGCGCTGGACCGGCGGGTGCGGGCATGCGCCCGGCTCACCCGGGCCGGCAGCGAGCACAAGGTGCGGATCAAGGACCTGGTGCGGCAGTTGCTGCCAATGACGCCGCTGACCGGTGACCTCGGCAAGGCCGGCCTGGAAGTACCCGGGCGCTACGCCGGCCCCCGCGCGCTGCTGGCCGCCGGCGAGGCCGGGCTGACCCGCCTGATCACGACAACATCGAACAAGCCGCAGGGCCAGGAAAGGGCCGGGCAGTGGCTGGCCGCCGCGCGGCAGCTGCCCTCGAGCTTTACGGGGACCACCCGGCCGTGCCGTTCGAGGAACTGGCCGCCGAGGTCGCCACCGAGATCCGGCTCCTGAAAGCCATCCAGGCAGAACTCGCCGTCCGCCGCGGCCCGCGAACAGCACTACCTGCAGGCCGATCCCGGGCAGCTTGCCCGGTCCCTGCCCGGGTTCGCCGAGATCAGCGCACCCGTCCTGGTCGCGAGCATGGGACGGCCGGCCGGTTCCGCGACGGGGCACGGTTCAAGTCCTGCGTCGGGCTTACCCCGCGGGCCAGCGAGACCGGCGAGACCGATCGCAAGGGCCAGCCGATGAGCAAAGCCGGGCCCTCCCTGCTGCGCTCAGCGTTCGTCCGCGCCGCCGGCACCGCCCGCAGGCAAGACCCGCAGCTCGCACGGATCTACTACCTGCAGATGACCGAGCGCGGCGCGGCCCACCTGAAGGCCTGCTGCGTCGTCGCCAGCCATCTCGCCGAGCGGGCCTGGGCTGTACTTAGCCGCGGCACGCCCTACGTGATCTTCGATAACAACGGCAAGGAGATCACTGCCGCGCAGGCGAAGAAGATCATCACCGAGCGCTGGACCGTGCCCGAGGACGTCCGCAAGCGCCGGCGGAGCCGCAAGATGGCGGGGAAGGCCCCTCAGGCGGCCACGACCGGGCCGGACAGGCGAGGCGACCCTCCCCGCCCCCGATCGTCGCGGCACCGAAACCAGGGCGTCAAGCCCGCCACCTGACACAAAAGTTCTCCCGCAGCATCACCAGTCCATCCCGCGCACGGCGACCGCCGCACGGGCATGCCAGCATGCCCGCATACCGCCAGAAAAGCATCACGATCATGCCCGAGCACGCCACCGGCCTGGACGCCGACCAGGCCGAAGACCTGCACGAACTCCTCGACCACGCCGAGACCATCGCACAGTGGCTGCTGCACGCCGCCGATGAGATTGTCGATGACCTGGCCCAGACCGCCTACCCAGCCCACTTCCACCCGCGCAGCGCTGTCTTCTGGCTCGTCGAGGATCTCGTCCACATCCGGTACCGGCTGCACAAAGCCCTCCGCCCAGACCCCGGCAGCCACCACCAGGACCCCTGAGAAGCCACCTGCGCCAAGCCCGCCGCACAGGCCGCAACAAGCACAACGGCCTCTCACCGCGGCGGGCTTGACACATCAGCTCCCATAGGGAATCAAATCCGGACGGGGCTACAAGAGAAGCAGCAGGTGAAGGGCCTGATCGCCGGCCGCGGCGATCAGGCCCTTGATCATTTGTCCGTCATTCGTCCGTGACTTGCGCCGCTATCTCGCAGCAGCGAGCGGCACAGCATGTTGGCAATCGGCACGGTGGCGGAGCCCGGAACCACGCGTGTGTGAACTTCGCAGGGCGCACCACAGCCAACGCGTTCCCGGAAGCTCTGCGAGCGACATCTGCAAGAAGAGCCGGAGTTACTGGCTCAGGTCAGCACCTTGCTCCGTGCGCGAAGATCGACTCGGTGATCTGGATCCGCGAGTGGCGGGGATTTCGCCGCTGTTGCGGCCCGCTGTGGCCCCGGACTGAGCCCGGCGCGAGACGTGGGTCAAGCCGCAAGCCGCCGATAATGGAGCTGCCGGTGGGGTGGGCCTGTTGGGGGCAGCGAGCGGCAGGCGTTTTCCCCCGACTGCTGCGACGCCAGGAACCCGTACCTGGGTTTACGCGAAGCTCCGATGCACGGGATGAGGCCATGCGGCTAAGGCAGGAAGCGCGCGTCCTGAAGGGCAAGGCGCTGTCCTCGCTCGTCACCGCCACGGAGGCATTCAACTCCCCTCGCGACGACGGCCGGGTGACCCGCGTCCTGCTGCACTTCCAGCACGCCTTCGAGATGCTGCTGAAAGCGGGCCTGATCCAGGCGAGCGTCTCCGTGTTCGACCGCAAGACCGGCCGGTCCATCGGGTTCGAGAAGTGTGTCAGCCTCGCGATGGCCGACGGCACGATCAAGCTCAGCGAGGCCGATGCAGGGACCCTGCGGGCGATCGACGCGATGCGCGACGACGAGCAGCACTGGTTCAACGAGGTGCCCGAGCAGTTGCTGTACCTGCACGCGCGCGCAGCGGTGACGCTGTTCGACGACGTGCTGCAGCGCGCGTTCGGCGAACACCTCGCTGGTCACCTTCCGTCGCGGGTGCTGCCGGTGTCGGCCGAGCCACCCCGTGAACTCGCGATCCTCTTGGACGATGAGTACAGCCAGATTGCTGCCCTGCTGAGACCTGGCCGCAGAGCCCGGCATCAGGCCCGGGCCCGGATCCGCACGCTGCTGGCGATGGAAGCTCACGTCGATCCCGAGGCCCGCGTCTCGAGCAAGGACGTGGATAGGGTCGAGCGTGGCATGCGTGATGGCAGTCCCCGCGGGAAGGTCTTCCCGCGGCTGGACGACATCGCCACGTCCATCGACGGGGATGGCGTGACCGTCACTGTGCATTTCACCAAGGCGAAGGGCGCCCCCGTGCGCTTCGAGGCCGATGAGTCCGTACCTGCGGCTGCCGTGCGCGAGGTGGACCTTCAGCGCAAGTTCCACCATTCCGCTGCCAGCCTCGCGGCCGCGGTAGGCCTGACGCCGCCGCGCGCGCACGCACTGCGCTGTCACCTAGGCATCGATGCCGACCCGTCCTGCTGCCACGACTTCATCTTCGGCAAGTCCCGGCACCGCGGCTATTCCGACAATGCGTACAAGAAGATGCGGTCTGCGGTCGAGAGCCTGGACATGGCCGCCGTCTGGAACGCGCACCGGCCGCTGTCGGCCGCCGCGTCGGCGCACCCTTGCCATGTTGCGGACTGCAAGGCGGAATGACGGGGCCGCCGAACGTCGGAGGGCCACGCCAGACTGTGCGGTGGGCAACGCTCACCGGCGGAATACAGAGGATTCGAGCAGCCTTTGACGGATCAAGCGGTGGCGGTCTGATCCTCGTCAACACTTTCACCGCATGGACCACGAGCGTCGCAGGCGGCAGCGTCCTGCCTGAATGTAGTCGTCCACTAACGACTCAGCGGGAGCACCGAACTCATCGTCGTCAGCTGGCCTGTTCGCTCCGCATTTGCCTTCCAAAGATCTGTCCCAACCTGTGCATGTCAGTCGGGCCAACGACAATGAGCGGCAGTCCGACGGCCTTGGCCAGCTGCTGCTTCACGGCGATCTTCTCCGCATAGTCCTTGCTCTCAAGCATCCCCGCGCACTCGACATAGGTCCCGTCTTTAAGCAGCCAGTCGGCTCGCTTGGCCCCGGATGGGTTGAACTCATGGTGACGCGGCCACCTTGGCTCGCACTCATGGGGAATCGAGTTGGCCGTGAACCAGTCGTCGATGGCCTTCTCCAGCAGCGACCGGCACCTATGGCCGTCGCTGGCGTGACACCACGTACCGCGTGACGGCCGCCAGGTCTCACCGACCAGGCCTGCGGCCCGCAAGGTGCCCAGCCAGTCGGGCTGACCGAGAACGCGCTTAATGGTCTCGACCGGCGGCATAGCCATCAGGGCACGTATCCGACCGTCACGCTCTTCGGGCGAGCCATCGCGCGGAACCCGGCCGGCCGAGAAGCCCTGCGCCGGGATGGCGCCAAAGACGGCCCGCAGCTGCTCGAGGGCGGCCTTGACCTCGTTCTCGAACCAGGTCGCCCGGGGATCGCCGTTCCTGACACGGAAGCAGCAGTCCATGCAGTAGCGAACCGGCCCGAAGGCCTGGATGGCCCACGGCCGGACGTCGCCGTTCCAGAACTCCTGCCCGCAGGTCGGGCAGACCGCGGATGACGGCTCCGGCCAGGCTCTCCGGCGACGGACAACATGGAAGGCCCCGACCGTCGCGATCTGGTCAGAGATGGCATGCGGGTTCAGCTCAATGTGGACCGGACCCGGCCGACTCTCATCCTTGGCGAAGGCCAGGATGCGCTCGTAGGTGTCAGGCGCGCCAGTTATCAGGGCTCGGCTGATCAGCCAGGGCCAGTAGAACCAGTACTCGTCGGCCAGGTCGTCGGCAACCCGATCGGACTCATCAGTCCACAGCTCGTCGAAGCGATCCTGGCACCAGTCGTTCCACCAGCTGTACTGGTGGAACCAGCTGCCTGCGAACGGCCCGTCCGGCTCACCCGACCGGTAGCCCCAGTCGCTGATCCGACCGGACCACGACTCCACGGTCGGCTGCGCGCCATTCGGGTGCTGCGGCGGGACCTCCATCGGTGGCGGCACCGGCTCGGTCCCTCTGGCTCCGGTCTTCCAGAGCAGGCGCTGGCGGGCATCCTCGCACTGGCCGTGGGCAGTGGCGATCTCGGCGACCTTGAGGGCGTCGGCCAGCTCGCCTCGGTCTTCGTAGAGCTGAATGAGGAGCCAGAAGCCGGTGATGGAATAGAACCGTCTCTCCCCGTCGATCAGGTCGCTGGCCGCGTCGGGACGGGCCTGGATGAGGCCGATGTCCAGCCAGCAGAGCCCCTCAACCTCGCCGAGGAGATCAGGTTCGTTGCGACAGCACCGCCACAACGCGTCTGCAGTGGTTTGGATGAGGAAGTGGTAGTCGGGCGGCTCACCTGGCAGTTCGAGGCCCTCAAGGACATTCCGGAGCAGCGCAGCAGCCGGAACCTTTCTTGTGTCCGGAAACGCTGAGAAGGCACGGTAGTGGGCTGGCGAGGCTGAGCCGCCGCGACTACCGTCGCCGGCCGGCCAGGACAAGGTCTCTTCAAGCTGACCGTCGAACCGGAACGTGTGCACCTCCGGGACGTCATCGCGGCCGACGAGAGAACTCCGGTCGATCCGCTCCGGCGGCGAGTAGGCAACACCGGGAATATCACCGAACCGGCGAAACCACTCGGGCACGACGCACCCCCAAGCATCCGAAGCTGACCGGATCAGAGGCTAGTCGGGCTGGTCTCCGCGCGCCATCCCTAGGTGTCGAAGGCGGTGAAGTCGAGATCGACGAGCACGCGCCGTACGACAGCGTTGTCGGAACCGGCGATCTCTTTCAGCTCGACCATAATCTCCCAGCCGTTGCCAGGCGTCGAATTTCCAGCCACAACCAGCGAGACCGTCCCATCTTCAGGATCGTACGGCCAGGCCAGCTGAGCGTGCTCAAGGACGGCGATGTAATCTCGCAGCTCTTGCAGGGAGCAGTCGGCGACCTGTTGCAACAGCGGCCACAGAATGGCAACCTCGGCACTCGAAGTGGACGCTATCTGGTTGCCATGGCTGACGACCAGGGCCAGTACCGACCGAGCTCCAACCGGCACGGTCGCCAGTCGACAAGCGAACCCGTTCATGACTTCGATGCTTCCAGCTATCTCATCGGGACCGAGCTTGCCGATGTAGGGCAGCATCCCGAGATTGGTGGCTGGCTGCCACGGAGTTCCTTGAGTGATATCGCCGACCGTCGACCGCAGCCGATCGATGGTCCCCGTGTAGATCGCTTCGTGGGCAGCCTTGAGCGCCTGCAGTTTGGCGACGGTCCAGGTATCGGGGTCGGCGTCAATCACTGTGTGGTGGTTGGCGCAAATCAACAGCAGGTTGCTGAACCCCCGCCGCTCCTCATTCGTCATGCTGGCCCGGAACCGCGGACCCGTCGGCATGGCCGCCTCAATATGAGCGATCTCCCCGACCAAGATGGCGTCCGATCTCATAAGCGGCTCATTGCAGGCGGGATGGGCGCAGCGGTTGCCGGAGCGCAGATAGAGGTCGCGAGCCACCTCCATCGTCGGCGCAAGCCGTCTCGGTTCCTCCAACTCCTGTACTCCCTCTGCCAGCAACCAACCTGGCCCACCCGGTCATTCTGCCGCAGGCTCGATAGAAGTCGAGTCCATCTGCTCAGTGCAACGCCGACAGCCCTCGGTCGGGCTGGTCTGACCCGTTTCCACGAGTAGAACGGCGACACGCCGCTGAGAGTGTGTGAGGTTGCGGTGTTCTGCTGGGATTATCGAGCGTGACGGTGCTGGATGGTAGCAGGAGGAGAGTCACCGAGATGGTGCTGGCAGCA
>WNGL01013104.1_pt1 | contig 11493 bp, 10 predicted proteins | sample 5400591 | NCBI WGS metagenome assembly WNGL01 (sample SAMN13153377, study PRJNA577476) | soil metagenome | isolation source: 80 cm soil or saprolite under Garry oak tree replicate 1 | place: USA:California | collected 2016-06-15
GGATAGCCGTTGGCCTGTGCAGCCAGATTCGCGCGGGTGGTGAAATGTGTGGGATGGCAGGCGATACAGGTGCTCGTTTCGGCGTGGTAATTGGCCACGCGGTCCGTTATTCCACCGCGCCGCGGGGTATTGGCGTGCCAGGAGTCCCCCGCGGCCGCAAGGTAATCCATGCCCGCGCGCACCGCAAGACGGGGATCCGAATAGGGAGGCGGATCGTAGACGTGCGTGCGCAAGCTGTAGGCGGGATGGCTGGCGGCCACCCGAACGAAGTACGTCCCCTGGCGCAGCAGGCGCGTCGTAAATTTGTTTCCGGGCAGCGCCTGGACTTCGTGGGGCGCGCTGACCGGGTCCATTCCCTCCTCGTGCGCGACAATGTTGCCGTTCTCCAAACGATAGACGGAGACGTCCACCGGAATGTTGTCGCGATCCAGGATGTCGATTTCGAAGAAAACAAGGAGCGGCCGGGGATCCTGTATCTCCAGGCGGTACCAGTCCACTGCGCGGTCCCAAACTTCGATCTCTCGCTCCTCCCCGACGGCAATGTAAGGAGCGTCGTCGGCCGTCGCGAAGATGGTTTTCCCGAGTTCGATAGGGTTGGCTTGCCGCCAGGTGTTGTTAGGTTCGGCTTCCAGTCTTCCGGCATCTCCGGGCTTCGGGGACCAGGGAATGCAGAGGACATCGATTTCAAGCGGCGCCCGAGCAGGGCCCTTCCAATCCACCGCGAGATAGACGTCCCCATCGGTTATCGGCCGGAAAAAAAGGTAGAGATCTGGATCGCCGACGTGAAGCGTCTTTGCGGCAATCAGAGTGTGAGGATCCTTGATAGTGACGCGGACCACAGACGTTCGCAGCGTCAGCGGCGAAGGGACGGAGAGCGAGAGGGAATAGAGCTTCGCGGCCGACAAGCGCCCGAGGTTGCGCGTCGTCATTCCCGGATTGCGGACGTAGATTTTGAATGACTCCGAAGAGAAGCCGGGCTCGATCGTGACCGCGGCCAGAACCAGACCGAAAGCGAATCTCAAGTGTCGCACCTTTTTCGCCATCTTCGTCAGAAGCGTAGACTCTCCGGCGTCCGAATTTCAACCGGAATCTCCCTGGTTTTAGTGGTCGTTTTCATAAATACGGCAATATAATTCTTACAGTCACGTTTATAGCTGGAAGTTCTGACGAAATAAGCTTTACGAGGGGCGGCGCCGGAGTCGCCGGACGAGCCAGTCGGAGTTGCCTCCGAACCGGCTGGTGATCGCGAGACCAGGAGCCAGAAATAGAAGCATTGCGGAGGCGACGAAGCCCACGACCGGCACAAGCAAGATGAGTGGTTTGGAGTTCAGCCTTCAGCCTGCCCCGAGCCCGGGCAGGCTAAAGGCTGAACTCCGAACGAGCGCGCTCTTTGTGGTTAACAAGCCAATGGTTTGTGCTAGCATTACTAAAAATTTTCCCGGGGATGGGCAATGGCTTCCGTAACAATTCCACGTGGCTGGGAGATTCCGGAGCGGGAGGCCGAAACGGGGAAGACGGTTTTGTACAACGGGTATGGAGAGTGGGTCGCTCGGCTGTACAAGTGAGCGACAGCGATCGGCCCAAGAAAAGACTGACGTGCAGCGAGCCACGCGATTTTCTGTGCACATGCCGGTACGTTATCGCGCGATCGGAGAGGGCGAGTGGCGCGAGGGACACACGGAAAACATCAGCCGTACCGGCGTGCTCTTTTGGGTGGACAGTCTGCTCGAACCCGATACGCCGGTGGAAATGAACTTCACGCTTCCCGTAAAAGTCGGCGGTCAGCCGCCGGCCAACGTCATTTGCAAGGGAAGAGTCGTCAGGACCGTGCCGGCGGGTCTGCAGAACTCGCGCCCCGCAGTTGCCGCCACCATCCACAGGTTTCAGTTTCACCGCGGCAACCGCGCGACGGGTCCCATTCATTGATCCTCTCAACTCGGCCTGGGTGCTGTCGGGTGTCCCCGCCGCAACCACTCTTCGAATCCTCCGTCCAGGGCCCAAACCTTCTTGTAACCACGATCCAGGAGCACGCGCGCCAGACTGGCGCTCGAAGCCTGATTGGGTCACGTGCAGTAAAGGACTATTTCCTTCTCCGGAGGCAGGCGGTGTACGTGCTGAACAAACTCCGCCGGCGGGATTCGCAGGGCTCCGGGCACCGCCACGTCGGAACGCAGAAAGGCGTATTCGGTGCGCAGATCCACGACCAGAACTTCATTCCCTGAGGAGATCTTTTCCAGAAGCTCTGCCGAGTCAATCTTGGGCACCGCGTAATGTTTGACGAGATAGCGCCCGTAAAGAAGTCTGGATACGACGTAGCCCCCCGACAGTGTGACCAGCAGCCAAAATAGAACACGCTGCATGCTCTCCAGGCGAGAAAGGATCCCCACGCCGAAGGCGATACCCAACCCCACTCCGAGGACGGCCCAGATGACGCTCGCTGCCGCATCCAGAAGGACAAACTTCCATGCGGGCATCTTCAGAATCCCTGCAAGAGGCGGAACAAGGGTATTGAGGCCTGGGATCAACTTTGAGGTCAGGATCGTCGCCGTGCTGCGTGAACGGAAGAGCTTTTCCGTGCGGCCCACGCAGGAGTCGGGATTCAGGGAGAGCTTGCAGAACAGATACAGGGTACGGCGCCCTCTACGGCGGCCGAAGTAAAACCATGCCATGTCCGCAGCCAGAGTGCCGGCCGTCGCGCCAAGCAACGTCAGAGGCAACGAGACGGGGCCCTCTGCCACCAGGCACCCTGCCAGCACCAGAACGGCGAATGCGGGAAGCGGAAGGCCCGCATTTTCAAGAAACGAAGCGGCAAGCACGACGAGAGAGCCGTGGGCCCGCACGAGGTCTATCAATGAGTGCATCTGTGAATACTACGGAGACAAACGTTCGCGGTCAATTAGACATCAGCTGCAATTACACAAAATGAAATGCAACCACAGAAAATGAAATGCAACCACAGATAAACACAGATGGACACAGATCTGCGTTCATCTGTACTACTGAGGTGCAAATCCTTTGCCGCTTGGAAAGAATTCTTCTTCGCGGATTCTTTGCGCTCTTCGCGTCTTCGCGGTTAATTCCGGACAGCGCTCTCACCGCTAAGACGCGAAGGACGCAAAGAAAACGCTAAGCAGATAGTTTGGTTGCGGCTCGGCTGTCTCTGTGTTCATCTGTGGTTTCACGCTTAAAGTCCGAGGCCGGTGTGGGTGACGTTTCGGTGGTTTGTTTTTCGGGGGATTTTTACTAAACTGTAACGGCAAATCTCATCCAGGAGATGGAGCTATGGCTCGGAAACTGTCTCTGCCGGTTTTGTTTTGCCTGTTGGTTCTTGGCGGGAACGCGATCCGGGACGTGCCAGCGAACGATAACAAAGACATCGTAGGGCGCTGGGACCTGACTGTGGGGACGGGTGGGGACGCCTATCCCTCCTGGTTAGAGGTCACCCGGAAGGAAGGAAAACTGGCGGGCCGGTTTGTCGGACGCGTGGGGAGCGCGCGGCCCATCAAGCAAATCGATTTTGGCGCCAACAAGCTGAAATTCTCTCTTGCTCCACAATACGAAAACATGAAGACCGACCTGGTATTCGAGGGCGGCCTCGACGCAAGCAAGCGACAGTTGCGGGGTACGACTACGGGAGAAGACGGGCGCACTCTCGGCTGGCTCGGAGTGGCTGCTCCGGCGTTGCCCAAACCGGCGCATCCCAAATGGGGGGGTCCGGTCACATTGTTTGGCGGCAAGGATATGACCGGATGGAAGTTGAAAAACGCGAAGCTGCCAAATGGGTGGAAAGTGGCAAACGGGCTTTTGGAAAACAAGATGCCCTCCAGCGACATCGTGACTGAGCAGAAGTTCAAGGACTTTAAGCTGCACCTGGAGTTCAATGTTGCGCCCAAGAGCAACAGCGGGGTTTATCTGCGAGGGCGTTATGAAGTTCAGATTCAGGACGACTTCGGAAAACCGCCCGAAAGCCATCTCATCGGCGGGCTTTACGGCTTCATCGATCCTACCGAAAACGCCGCCAGGCGTGCGGGAGAATGGCAAACCTACGACATCACGTTGCTTGGCCGTTATGTCACGGTCGTTTTGAACGGCAAGACGGTGATAAACGACAAGGAGATTCCGGGTATTACCGGAGGCGCTCTGGAGAGCCGCGAGGGGGAGCCGGGCCCGCTCATGCTTCAGGGGGATCATGGGGATGTCTCTTTCCGAAATGTTGTTCTGACTCCGGTCGCTTTCGAATGACGAGTGACCAATGACGATTTTGACGGATGAAATGAAGTAGCCGGAGATGTAAAGACGGGCGGCCGTGCAGGGTCGCCCCTACCGGTTTTCTGTTTGTGGAACGTATGCTCGAAGAAACAGAAAGGACGTAGGGACGGCCCTGCACGACCGCCCGGCCGAAAAACTCGCCACGAATTCCACGAAACTTCTCCCGGCCAGGCGGGCTAGCACGTTTCGTATAATTCGTCCAATTCGTGGCCAGGTTTTCAGTTCGTGGAAAATCTGAGACAAACTGTACGAGTTCCTCCCGTTGCTGAGCGGTTAGGTTGATGGAACCTTCGTGGGAATTTCCTCTTCGAATCGGCGCGCAAGCAGATCTCACGCGTTTGGAATCGGTTCTGTGCGACGCCCGCTTTGACCAAGATACGGTCTGCCGGATCCTGAAGATAAGCCAGATGTCCGATATTGGCTCGGTCGACCTCGCGGAGATCGACTTTGGACGCGTGCCGGAGCACTTCGCTCTGTTTGTGCGCCTTTTCCTTTTTGTGGAGCGTTTGCCCCGCCTGGAAGTGGAGCGTGTGCTGGACCGCGGTGTGCTGGATTCGTTCCTTACCGCAGGCCTCCTCCGCACCGGGAGTTTCGGCGGCATCGAGGAGTACTACACGCCGGTTTTCTTTTACCCGGTCGCCGGCTTTTGGATCGCTTCGGACCGTCATGACAGCCCGGACGGGTCCCCATTTGTTCCGCCTCCCGACATCGTATTTCCGGCAATCTTCGGCGGGACCCTTCGTTTCCTGCGTTTGATCGGCAAGAAACCGGCGCAGAACGCCCTGGATCTCTGCTCGGGCTCCGGAATTGGGGCCATGGTTCTGAGCCGCACTGCCGGCCGCGCAGTTTCTTCCGACCTTACCTCACGGGCGTCGCAGTACGCCGAATTTAACAGTTGGCTGAATCGCTGCGTCAATGTCTCCGTCTTGCAGGGGGATCTCTATGAAGCGGTTCGGGAAGAGACTTTCGACCGCATTGTAGCGCACCCTCCTTACATGCCTAATGTGAGGAGGCTTGCGATCTGGCGCGATGGCGGCGAGACCGGGGAAGCCGTGGTCCGGCGCATCATCGAAGGATTGCCGGCGCATCTGCGCCCGGGCGGCTCCTCTTACATCCTCTGTACGGGACTCGATACAGAGGAAGGTCTGTTTGAAGAACGTGCGCGCGGATGGTTGGGCGCCGCGCAGGGTGAATTCAACGTGCTCTTTGGATTTGCCGATGAGAGATCCCCCGCGCAACTGGCGCTGGATCTTGCCAAACGAGGAGAGACCTGGGGTCCAGCCGATATCGAGCGGCTGAAGCAGGCATTTCAAGAAGCCGGGGCGAAGCGGATAGTCTACGGTGTTATCTTGCTGCACCGCGGAGCATACGGGGACCGGGGGCCCTGGACAACACGACGGAGAATCGCGCTTGACACGACTGAGGGATCCGATTTCGAGTGGTTGCTGGAGTGGCACGGCCGCGAGGGGAGGCCGGCCTTTCCGGAAGAGATCGCGAGCTGCCTGCCAGATCTCTCACCCAATCTGAGAGTGCGGGTAACCCACGTTGTCGTGGACGGCAGTCTCGTGCCGGGGGAGACCCTGCTGGAGACCGCGCAGCCGTTCGCGCAGGCGCTCAAGGTCGATCCATGGATCGCTCCTCTGGTCGCGCAGTTCAACGGGAAGCGAAGCCCGGCGGAAATCTATCAAGGGGCGCGAGCGGAGGGCAGCATTCCTCAATCATTCCAACTTCAAGATTTTGTCTCTCTGGTTGCGTGGCTTCTGGAGCGTCGCTGCCTTGACGCCCAGTTTCCGTAGGAAACGCCCTTAGGGCCCGTCAGGAAATAAGGTGTGCATTTTGGCGCGAGCGCCGGGCGGGCAGATGCGAGGCGCCGCGACGCAGGCGATGCGGGTGTGCATCGTCGAGGAGCGGCAACAAAGCAGATGCCCGCCGCCGCGCCCCTCCGGGCTGCGGCCCGCAGGCCCGCTGGCGGTGTTGCTCGCTCCTTACATACCGCACCGGGTATGCTCGTCGCTCGCGCCTTGCCAGCGGGCCTGGGGGACAGCAGCAAAATGTACACCTTATTTCCTGACGGGCCCTTACCGCCAAGACGCGAAGAATCGACAAGCCATGGGTTGATGCCTCCTGATTCTCCGCGCCTTTGTGTCTTAGCGGTAGGATTTTGGAATTACTGTATAATACGGCGGCCATGACTAGCGCTAAAGAGTTCCTGGACGAGGGACGACTCGTCGCGGCGATCGAACGGTTAACCCAAGACGTGAAAGCCAGACCTGCCGACGTGGCGTCCCGCATTTTCTTGTTCGAGCTCCTCTGTTTTGCCGGTGATCTGGATCGCGCTGAGAAACAGCTCGATGTCGTGGCTCACCAGAGCCTGGACATGGAAGCCGGAACCAGCATTTACCGCCACGCCCTGGCGGCGGAGAGAATGCGACGGAAAGTATTTGATGAAGGCGCGCTTCCGGTGTTTCTGACAGCGCCGCCAGAACACGCGGCGCTTCATCTCGAAGCGCTGTCGTTGCAGCGTGAAAACGAGCCTGGCAAGGCGCGCGCGCTCCTGAGCAAATCGCTCGAGGTGCAGCCGAGTGTCTCCGGCCAGGTGGATGGTCGTCCGTTCGAAGAATTCGAAGATTCGGATCTATTTATCGGCCCGTTTCTGGAATTGTTCGTTCGTGACCGGTACGTCTGGCTGCCTTTTGAGGAGATCCGGAGCATCCAGGTCGGCAAGCCCAGGCACTTGCGAGACCTTATCTGGACCCAAGCCAAGCTGGAAGGGATTGCCGGCGATATCGGTGAGGTTCTCTTGCCGGTGCTCTATCCCGGAACCAGCAGTCACTCGAACGAGTCGATAAAGCTTGGACGCATGACGGATTGGGTCGACATCGGGGAGGGTCTGGCGCGAGGCGTGGGACAACGGCTCTTCATGATTGACGGGGAAGAGCGCGCTATGCTACAACTAAACGCGATCAATTTTAACGTTACCGGCAGGCAATAGTACGATCCATTAAAGCGGAAGATGCGGCGGGGGAGTTTGAGTGTCCCCCCAGACTCCCCCCATGTTCTCACGTTCCAGCCATTACTTTGCGAACAGGCGAAGTCCGTGGTGGCCGGGGGGTTAGCTGTGGCAGTCGAACCGGTAATCAACCTGGAAGAGTTACTTGCGCCCATCTCGGGTGAGAATCCCGCCGGCGAAAACCTGCTCTATTCTGGACTGCACGACGACGTGCGCGAAGCACGCCGCGCTGAAGAGGCTCTCGATCAGGGAGAGTGGAAGCGCGAAATAAAGACCTCCGATTGGCCCAAGGTTGTCGATCTCTCCGCAAAAGCTCTCGGCTCAAAGACTAAAGACTTACAGGTCTGCGCATGGCTCGGCGAGGCGCTCGTAAGACTTTACGGTTTTGCGGGGCTGCGCGACTCGCTGCGGCTCATGCGCGGGCTGCTCGAGAACTTCTGGGACAAGGTCTATCCCGAGATTGACGGGGGCGATCTTGAGGCGCGGGCCAATGCTGTGGCCTTTCTAGACCGCCAGGCGGCGCGTGCCATCAAGGACGTTCCGATTACAAAGGCGGCTTCAAGTTCAGATTGCTCCTACGTCGACTGGGAGGATGCAAAGAGGTTCGACATCCCTGAAAACCTCGAGGGGCTGTCGTCGGAGCAGATCGAACGTGTGAACCAGCTCAAGGAACAGGCTGAACGGGAAGGGAGGACGACCAGTGAGCGGTTTCGGATCGCAAAGAATACCACGCGCCGCTCTTTCTACGAGGAGACTTTTGCCCTCCTGAACGAGTGTCGGGAGGAATACAAGGCTCTGGACAACGTAATGGATGAAAAGTTCCACAACCAGACGCCAGGGCTGGGTGGCTTAAGAAAATCTCTGGACGAAGTCCGCACCCTTGTTGAAAAGTTCGTCAAAGAGAAACGCGTCCTGGAACCGGACATAGCGGAGGCACGTGCGGCCGAGGGCGAACCAGCGGTGCAGGAAGCTCCAGAAACTCCCGCAGCGGCTTTCGGCAGCAGCGCGGGACCCATCCGCACTCGGGCCGACGCGCTTCGAAGACTTGCAGAAGTCTCGGATTACTTCAAGAGGACGGAACCGCACAGTCCGGTTTCATATCTCGTTCAGCGCGCTATCAAATGGGGACAGATGCCCCTGGAGTTGTGGCTGGAGGATGTCATCAAAGACGGCAACGTGCTCGCGCAGCTGCGCGAGACACTGGGAATCAAAACTTCGTCGGACCCGGCAGGGCAGGGTCCCTGAAGAAATCACGTGTACTGGCAACCCGAGAATCCGTTGCTGCCCAAACCCTTCGCGTTTCTTGGCGTTTTAGCGCCTTCGCGGTGAAACGAGCCTGGTACGCTACCGTGAAGATTGGACCACTGGGGATTTTATTGGGAACGCACTGGAAAAAGGAGAGACGGTTTTTATGGCCAAAAAAGAAAGTACGCAGCACAAACTGGATCGCGTGCGCGCGCCGCGGGTCCAGATTACCTATGACGTCGACGTGGGCGGGGCAATCCAGCTCAAAGAGCTGCCCTTCGTGCTCGGCGTTCTGGGTGACCTTTCCGGCAAGCCGGCGGAGCCTCTGCCGAAGCTCAAGGACCGCAAATTCGTAAACATCGACCGCGACAACTTTGACCAGGCCTTGTCCGGTATGAAGCCGAGACTTGCCTACAAAGTCGATAACAAGCTGACCGACGACGACACGAAACTCGGCGTGGAGCTTAATTTCAGGAGTCTGGAAGATTTTGAGCCCCAGAATGTCGTCGACCAGGTTGAACCCCTGCGCAAGCTGCTCGAGGCGCGCCGCCGGCTGTCGGATCTGCTCCACAAGATCGATGGAAACGACAAGCTGGAAGAGCTTCTTCAGAGCGTGATCGGCAATACCGAAACGCTCAAGAAGGTGGGCGCGGCCGCCGGTGTCGATGTCGAGACTGAAGAAGGCAAGGAGGGTGGCAATGAATAAGAAGACTGAAACGCAGGGAGCAGGCGCCCCGGGCGAGCAGGCAGCGGAAGGACAGTCCCTGCTGGACGAAATCATTGACAAAGGACGCTGGAAGGATCCCGCAAATCGCGCCCTGGCCCGCGACATCATCGGAGAGCTTGCCCGGCAGGTTCTCGAGGGAGAGATCGTCGTCTCCAAGGACAGAGGCGATGATCAACGCCAGGATCGCGCAGATCGACGCGCTGATTTCAAAGCAGCTCAACGAGATCCTGCACTATCCGGATTTCCAGAAGCTCGAAGCGTCGTGGCGCGGCTTGCACTACCTGGTCAACCAGAGCGAGACCGGCACCATGCTGAAGGTTCGGGTGTTGAACGTCTCCAAGCAGGATCTCGTCAAAGACCTGGAGAAGGCAGTGGAGTTCGACCAGAGCGCCCTGTTCAAGAAGGTCTATGAGGAAGAGTACGGGATGTTCGGAGGTGCGCCCTTTGGTGCCTTGATCGGCGATTATGAGTTTGGCAAGCATCCCCAGGACATTGCTCTTCTGGAGAAAATCTCCAACGTGGCAGCAGCCGGCCACGCGCCGTTCATCTCCGCGGGAAATGCCGAGTTGCTGAACCTGGAGAGTTTCACCCAGCTGGATCAGCCCCGCGATCTGGCCAAGATCTTCGACACAACGGAATACGCCAAATGGAAGTCTTTCCGCGAATCGGAAGATTCGCGCTATGTAGGGCTCTGTCTTCCGCACATTCTGATGCGGCTGCCTTACGGTGAGGCGACCGCGCCGGTCGAGGCGTTTCGGTTCGAAGAGGACGTGGACGGCACTCAGCACCAGAAGTATCTGTGGGGGAACGCCGCGTATGCGTTCGCCACGCGCCTGACGGAGGCCTTCGCGAAGTACAGCTGGTGCGCGGCGATTCGCGGCGTTGAGGGGGGAGGGTTAGTGGAAGGATTGCCTGCGCACACCTTCAAGACCGATGACGGCGATATTGCGTTAAAGTGCCCCACCGAAATTGCCATAACCGACCGGCGCGAAAAGGAGCTGTCGGACCTTGGCTTCATCCCCCTGGTTCATTGCAAGGGGACCGATTACGCGGCGTTTTTCGGAGCCCAGTCCTGTCAGAAGGCCAAGAAGTACGACAGCGACGCTGCTAATGCGAACGCCCGTCTTTCGACGCAGCTCCAGTACATATTTGCGGTGTCCCGGTTCGCGCACTACCTGAAGCATATGATGCGCGACAAGATCGGCAGCTTCATATCGCGCTCCGATTGCGAGCGTTTCCTGAATAAGTGGATCATGAATTACGTGACGGCCGACGACAACGCCTCTCCCAGCGTCAAGGCACAGTACCCTCTGCGGGACGCCCGCATCGATGTTGCGGAGATTCCAGGAAAGCCCGGTTGCTACAGGGCAATCGCGTTTTTGAAGCCGCACTTCCAGTTGGACGAGCTCACGGTCTCGTTGAGGCTCGTTGCGGATCTCCCGCAGCCGGCCAAATGAGACCGATGTAGAAGTTGGAGAAGGTTCGGAGTTCAGGCTTTAGCCTGCACGGAAGCAGCCTGAGGGGCCGAAACTTCGGCGGTCAGCCTAAAGGCTGGACTCCAAAATAAATGAGATGGAACCGGACCTCTTCAGCGGTCCGATTCTCCTACCGGAAAGGAGCGCGCCGATGGCGACAGTTGACTATTTTCTCAAGATCAAGGGGATCGAAGGCGAAAGCCAGGATGACACTCACAAGGGAGAGATTGAAATCGATTCCTTTTCGTGGGGAGCGGTTCAGGCGGGAAGCCATGCCGGGGGAGGTGGCGGCGGCGCGGGCAAAGTCCAGATGCAGGACTTTCACTTCACGATGAGAATAAACAAGGCGAGCCCGAAACTCTTTCTGGCATGTGCCAGTGGAGAGCATATTCCCGAGGCAATTCTGACCTGCCGGAAGGCGGGAGGGGAACAGCAGGAATTCCTGAAATGGACCTTTTCGGATCTCCTTGTGTCTTCATACCAGACTGGCGGCTCATCTCACTCGGAAATAGTTCCGACCGACCAGGTGTCGTTGAACTTTGCGGCGATAAAGGTGGATTACCGGGCCCAGAACCCGAAGGGCGGACTCGAAGGCGCCATTTCAGCCGGATGGAATCTTAAGGCTAACAAGAAACTGTAAAGCGCGCAGGCTGGCATCCCCGCCGCGTTTGGGACCCGAAACACAGCCCGATCTTTAGTCACAGAGGCGCAGAGGCGCTGAAGATAATCTTTATCTCTGTGGCTCTATGCCTCTGTGGCCAACTCCG
>WNGL01018321.1_pt1 | contig 11490 bp, 9 predicted proteins | sample 5400591 | NCBI WGS metagenome assembly WNGL01 (sample SAMN13153377, study PRJNA577476) | soil metagenome | isolation source: 80 cm soil or saprolite under Garry oak tree replicate 1 | place: USA:California | collected 2016-06-15
GGCGTGCCTGCTCTCGCATTGTTCCAGCTATCGAAGATATCGAAGATCAAACGGCCTGATGTGATGGCGGGCCGCGTCTAGGCCCTGGCAGCAGGACAGGCACCATGGGCGGCGCACCGTCTGGTCGCCGCTGCGGCTGACCCAGAACCCGGCCGGGTTTTGCCGACAGTGGACACAGAGCTGGATAGTGTGCGGCAGCAGGCGAGGCGTGATTGTCGTGCGCCACCGGGAGTTCGTGGTCCTGGGAACGGGACTGTTCCGCCCGGGCGCTACGCTCGCGCCCGCTACCACGCGCTGGGTGAACCGTCCGGTAAGGCCCCGCGGCCTGGTCGGCTGACCAGGAGGGGTTCCTGGCCGTCGGGCTGGCGTGAGTGCAGCTCACGCGGGCCAGGCGGGCTGGTCCGGCGGGCCAATGTCCGGCGGATGCGGTTCATGGTGATCTCCTCGTGGGCTGGCTTGGAGCTAGCGGCCTCGCTGCCTCTGGACAGGCCTCAGGGGGCGCACCTGATGCGGTCATGGCGGCGGCGCTGGTTGCGGCCCGCGCCGTCGCCCGGCTCGCATCTTCCTGGCGATGACCGCCAGCAGGGCGGCAAGGACGGTGGCCGCGCCGGCGATCAAGGTGATCTGCCAGCCAGCCATGCCGCCTGCCAGGGCGCCGTGGACATGGGCCTGGCCTGGCAGCAGCGAGTGCTTGTCCCAGCCGGCCGACGCGGGCGGCACGCGCAACCCCACTGCCAGGCGCTCGAGCCATCCGGGCGGGTCCGGTCGCAGCTGCGCCGCCAAGGCGGCGGGCCCAGTGGTGATTGAGGGCAGCAGCGCGGCGGTCGAGCCGACCAGCAGGCCAGCCACACGACGGATCAGATGGGAGTGGCGGATGGGGTTCATGACGACTTCCTGGTGATCACTGGGGCTGAGGTTCGTCCGCCGCTGGCGGCCGGCTTGTTCTTTGTGCTCCCACTGTCACCAGCGGCCCGGGCGGTCACCATACGTAGCGGGGCACAGGAGGTGGCACGGGATCCGGCTTGGCGGTGCAGCTGTGCATGCGACGTAACCCGGAGGGGACTGGTAGCGGACCCGGGGGCGGAGGGACGATGGGCCTGTGGCGGAGCAGGCTGGGCTGGGTTTCGGCGGGCTGCTGCGGCAGCTGCGGGCCGAGGCGCGCCTGACGCAGGAGGAGCTGGCTGAGGCCGCGCAGGTGAGCCAGCGGGCAGTTAGTGATCTGGAACGGGGCATTAACCGCACCGCCCGCAAGGACACTGCTGTGTTGCTGGCCGAGGCGCTGAACCTGGCCGAGCCAGCGCGCGGCTTGTTCGTGGCGGCGGCCCGCGGCCGCGCCCCAGCCGCGGGAGTGCTTGCGGCACTGCAACAGCAGGCGCAGGTGGCATCCTGGGCCGCGGCCGATGGCGTGCATGGCTTCCCGGCCGCGCTGACCAGCTTCATCGGCCGGGCCGAGCCGATGCGCGAGGTAGCGGGCCTGCTGTCTGACCGGCGGCTGGTGACGGTGACCGGGCCGGGCGGGGCGGGCAAGACCCGGCTGGCCGCGCAGGTGGCCCGGCAGGTGACGGGCCGGTTCGCCGACGGGGCGTGGCTGGCGGAGCTGGCACCGGTGGCGGACCCGGACCAGCTGGCGGCGGTGGTGGCCGCAGCGCTGGGGGTACGCGATCAGCCGGGGCTGCCGGCGGTCGAGGCGCTGGCGCGGGCGCTGGCCCGCCAGCAGGTGCTGCTGGTGCTGGACAACTGCGAGCATGTGATCGCCGCGGCCGCGGCGCTGTGCGCGGGGTTGCTGGCGGCCTGTGATGATGTGCGGGTGCTGGCGACCAGCCGGGAGCCGTTGCGGGTGGCCGGAGAGGCCAGGTACCGGCTGGCGTCGCTGGCCCTGCCAGATCTGGACGACCTGGCTGAGGCGGCAAGGGCGGAGGCGGTGGCGCTGTTCGCGGACCGGGCCCGGGCCGCGGATGCGCGCTTCACCCTCGATGACCAGACCGCCCCGGCGGTGGCGCGGCTGGTGACCCGGCTGGATGGGATGCCGCTGGCGATCGAGCTGGCGGCGGCGCAGGTGGAGGCGCTGGGCGTGACCGGGCTGCTGGACCGGCTGGATGGGCGGCTGGCGCTGCTGGCGAGCGGGGACCGGCTGGCCCCGCCACGACAGCGGTCGCTGGCGGCGACCGTGGCGTGGAGTTATCAGCTGCTGGATGAGACCGAGCGGCAGGTGTTCCGGGCGGTGTCGGTGTTCCCGGCGGGGTTCACGCTGGAGGGCGCCGAGGCGGTCGCCGGGGAAGCCGCCGGCCCGGCCGTGCTGCGGCTAGTGGACTGCTCGCTGCTGACCCCGCCACGGGACGGGCCCGATGGCCGGCCGCGGTATTCGATGCTGGAGACGCTGCGCGCCTACGGGGCTGGGCGGCTGGCCGAGAGCGGGGAGCTGGACCAGGCCGCCGCCGCGCTGGCCGGGTATGCGCTGGGGGTGGCCGAGGAGGCCGCAGCGGGGCTGCAGACCAGAGCCGGGGAGCGGGAGGCCGCGCGCTGGCTGGACGCCGAGGACGCCACCATGCGGCAGGTGCTGGCCTGGGCCAGGGGCCACGACCCGGAGGTGGCGCTGCGGCTGGCAGCCGCCCTGGGCTGGTGGTGGTTCCTGCGGGGTCGGCTGGCTGGTCAGTGCTCGCTGCTGGCCGAGGTCACCGGCTACGCCGAGCCGGGCAGTGACCGGTGGTGCCCCGCGCAGCTCTTCCTCGCCTGGGCAACATACTTCTCGGGCGATATGGCCGGGGCGGTGGAGCATTTCACCGCGCTTCGCGACGCGGTGGCGGGTCGGCCGCCGTCCCCGGCGCTGGCCGACGCCCTGACCGGCCGAGCATTCGTGTTGCGGGATCTGAGCCAGATCCCCCAGGCCGCCGAGGAGGCCCGCCGTGCCCTGGCCGCAGCCCGCGAGGCCGGTCATCCGTTCGGGGAGGCGCTGGCCCTGCTGGACCTCGCTCTCTGCGCCGAGGCCGTCGGCGACGTGGGCGAGGCGGTACGACTGGCCCGGCAGGCCGTCCAGGTCCCGGGCCAAATCCCCGCCTCGGTAACCCGGACATGCAGCATGTTCTTGGCCCAGCAACTGCTCGAGGCCGACGACCTCGCCGCCGCCGAACTCGTCTGTGCAGACGGGCTGGCCGCGTGCCGGGATACGGGCGACGTGATGACCCTGCAATCCCTGCTGGTCCGGATGGCGGTGCTGAACCTGCGAGCGGGCCACGCAGAGGACGCCGCGGCACGCCTGCAAGAAGCTTTCCAGCTCGCCTTGCGGACCGGCTTCTGGATCGCGGCCTACCTGGACTGGTGCGCGTACCTGTGCGCCGCGACCGGACGCCAGGCCGAGGCCCTCACGTTGTGGGCCGCGTGGGCCGCGCATGTGACACATCAGGACTGGCCCGGGGATGCACGGCGCCGGCAAGAACCGCTGCGCGCAGCCCGGCAAGCACTGGGACCCGGCCGGGCGCAGGCAGCCGTGGAGCGCGGCACGGCGATGAGCCTCGCCACTGCGGCCGAGTACGCCCTCATGCTCACCGCCCCAGGCCCGCAGCAGCCGCAGACGCCAGAACCAGGGCTGGGGAAGCTCAGCGCCCGGGAACGGGAGTTGGTCACCCTGGTCGCCCAGGGACACACCAACGCCCAGATCGCCGCCCAGCTGGCCATCAGCGTCCGCACGGTCGGCTCCCACCTGGACCGGATCCGGGATAAGACCGGCTGCCGCCGTGCCTGCCCCGGCACCGGCCTTAGGTCACGAGTGGGTCATTTGACCCCAGCCGACGCGGCTACCTTCCCGGTCGTGCAGCCCGGCGAGGCTCGCCAGGCTGTCCTGGTCAATGCGCATGACTGCTCCTTGCCCTTCAGGGGCTGGTAACGGCGGATAGGTGCCACTGGCCGGGGACGCCCTTGAGGGTGTGCTCGCCGCGGTCGGCGAAGGTGATTCCCGATCCGAGGACCAGCATCTGCACGGTGCTGGTTACCAGCACCTCGCTGGCCTGGGCGAGCGCGGCGACCCTGGCGCCGACGTGGACGGCCAGGCCGGAGACTGACGAGCCGTGGCGTTCCACCTCGCCAACGTGCAAGCCCGCCCGGACCTCGATGCCGATCTCCCGCAGGCTGTCGCGGATCGCGCAGGCGCAGCGGATCGCCCGGGCCGGGCCGTCGAAGGTGGCAAAGAAGCCGTCGCCCGCGGTGTCCACCTCGGAGAAGACCTTGCGTTCCTTGTCCCGGACGAGCCAGTTGATGTAACCGTCAAGCACGGTGAACACCCGGCTTTGAAGCGTCCCCGCACCGGGCGCGTCTCGAAGCTGGCTGAAGTTCCCATCAGAGCGCCGCCTTCAGTTGTGGATGCGCGGTGTTCGCGCCTCTTCCCAGCGGCGGTGGCAGCCGGAGCGTGACCTCGGCGGGTCCCTCGAGGAAGCCGACGATGAGCCCGCACACGTAACCGCCGTTGCCGGTCTCCGGCGGCTACGTCGCCCGACGATGAGGGAGCCAGCCATCACCCGGCCGGCCCGCCCGCCGGACCGCCGTGTCGGAACGACCGCCGACGATGATCGGAATCGGGACGGCCGGCGCAGGCGCGACGACCGCCTCGTCCAGGTCGAAGAACGCGCCGTGGTAACTCACTGCGTTACCGTCCAGGAGCTGGCGGACAATGGCCAGGCACTCATCCATCCGCCTGCCCCGCGTCGCCGGGTCCACCCCGCACACCGAGACCTCATGGCGGTCCTCGCCACCTACCCCGACCCCGGGGACAAGCCGTCCGGGAGCGAGCCCGGCGAAGTCAGCCAGCTGGCGGGCCACCAGCACGGGATGGCGCAGCGGCAGCAGGTAAACGCCGAGATGGACGGGCAGCGTCGGATGCAGCATCGCCAGCGCCGTGGCCTGCACCAGCCCATCGAACCCGAGGCCGAAGAAGCTGACGTGGTCGCCGCAGCAGACATAGTCGATGCCGGCATCTCCCACCTGGGTCAGATACTCCATGGCGGCATTCCGGCCCTGGTTGAGCAGGCCAGGCGGCGGGAACATGCCGACCCTGAGGGCTGGCGAGCGATCGGACTGTGTGGCATCAGGCATATCTCGACGCTAGGCGCGGCCGGCTCCACGCCGCAATCGGGTGAATTGCCGGCTCCCGGCGGGGTTGCCCGAGGCCAGGTCGATCCGGACCGCGGCGCGCATCGGCTGAACTACCTAGCAACGTCCCAGGCGTACTCCGAGACCGGGGTGGCCTTGGCGGTACTTGCGCCCCCACGGCTAGGCGGGACCAGAGGCCGTCGCTTTAGGCGAGGCGAATTCGAGTCGCCTTTGACGCGAACAAATAATAGCTGGCAAGCGCCCCGCTGTAGACAAGGAACGCGACGTAGATTACCAGGCTGATGAGCGAGCCGCCCTGGGCACTGTCGAAATGCCCAAAAAACGGCGAAAGCAGCACCAAGTCGTACGCGAGAAACCCGGCCAGCTGCCCAACGGCGTTGCCCCAGTGCGGATCCAGGGCGCCGTAGATGAAATAGGTTGCCGCACCGAGGAAGATCAGGCCAAACATTACCGAGGTCTCTGGGCCCAGCCGCCACGGAAAGATGTTGGCGTGAAGCAGCAAAGCTACCCCGGCTCCGATCAAGATTACTGCGAAGGCGCCGAATGACAGGCGCACTGGCTGGGGCATCGGCCGCGGGTCGGCCCACGGGATCGGTCGCGCGAAGAAAAACGCTCCGGCCGACCCGGCAGTGGCGAATCCAAAGGCCAGCGCATAGGGCCATAGCCGAGGCTCATGCGGATTACCGATCAAAGTGAGGACGTATACGAACATACCGCCGTACATCACTGTCAGATCGAGCGCTCCGGCGCGAATCGCCGCCGCCTCGCCGGTAAGCGCTATCCAGAGCATTGGGACCGCTATCGCCGCCAGGATTGAGGCGATGAAGATGTAGGAGAGCGGTTTAGCTGGCCACGGCCACAGGTCCGTAGCCCATGAAACTTGGGCTAGGAACCCGCTGACCAGAACGAACAGGATCAGTGTTGCCGGGATCAGTGCCGCCAGGATCAGTCCCGCCCGCAACCTTGTCACGCGCACCCAAGCCCTTCCCCTCGAATGGGAACGCCGCTATCTGGTTCACCGATACTAGTGTCCGGCGCGAAGGGCAAGAGGTGGACTGCGACGAGTTGCACGGTTTGGGTTCTTGTTCCGTTCGCTGATCTGCTCAGGTTCCTGGGCTCGCGCTGGCCCAGTGACCCGCGTGCACCGCTGCCGTGACACGTTCTGGGTCGTCGGAGGCGAGCAGGTCGAGCAGCAGTCCCCGGATCAGCGCGAGCGCGCGGGTGGCTCTGGCTTCGGCAAGCGCATGCGGGGTATCCGGCTGGGCCCGGACCAGCAGATCCAGCCAGTCTCGCGCCGTTTCGGCGGCATAACCCTGCCAGGGGCCGGGATCGCGGCTCACTGAGCGCAGGAAGGCCTCGTAGGTCAGACGCACTAGGGCACGCTGCTCGGGTGCGGACAGCAGGTTCCAGAGCCGGCCTGCCAGTTCCCCGAACCAGCCCGCGGGGGGTGCAGTACCCAGATCCAGAGCGTCCTGGAGCAGGGAGATCTGCTCGCGCCGCGCGCGGGCAAGCACCTCGCGGACCAGGTTCTCCTTGCTTCCGAACAGGTACAGCAGCACCCGGGGACTGGTGCCGGTGGCCGCCGCGAGGGGCCGCAGCGACAGCCCGGCCAGGCCGTGCGTGAGGACATAGCCGTAGCAGGCGTCGAGCAGTTCGGCACGCCGGGGTGAGCCCGGCGGGTGCTGGCTGGGCATGGCTCCCTTTCGCTGGGCACAGGACGGTACGAGCCGTCCCCGTGCTACCCTAACTGAAACATGCGTTTCAGTGGAGGTGCCCGGATGGGCGGCTACCCGGATTTCTCCCTGACCGGGCGCACCGCCCTGGTCAGCGGCTCGGTGCGCGGGCTGGGCCTGGAGATGGCGCGCGGTCTGGCCAGGGCAGGCGCGCGGGTGGTCCTCAACGGGCGCGACGCTGGCACGCTCGACGCCGCGGCGGTGCGGTTGCGCGACGAGGGACTGAACGTCACCGCCGCCGCGTTCGATGTCACCGACCGGGACACGGCACGGGAATCGGTCACCGCCCTGGGACCGGTCGACGTGCTGGTGAACAACGTCGGCCACCGCGACCGGCGCGGCGTAGACGCGCTGGCGCCTGAGGACCTGGCCCGCCTGCTCGATGTCCACCTGATCTCCGCCTACGCGCTCAGCCAGGTCGTTGCCCGCGACCTCATCAGCCGGGGACGGCCCGGCCGGATCATCAACGTCTCCTCCGTCATGGGCCAGCTCGGCCGGGCCGGTGACGTCGCCTATGCCGCCGCCAAAGCCGGGCTAGACGGGCTCACCAGGGCACTGGCAGCCGACCTGGGTCCCAGCGGCATCACGGTCAACTCGGTGGCCCCCGGAACGTTTGCCACCGAGGTCAACGCCCAGCACGCCAACGACCAGCAGTGGACAGACTGGCTACGGTCGCGGACCGCGCTCGGGCGCTGGGGCGCCCCCGAGGAGATCGCCGGAGTCGTGGTCTTCCTGGCCGGCGACACCGCATCGTTCGTCACCGGCCAGACCATCGCGGTCGACGGCGGAATGACCACCACGTTCTGACCGGACCCTCCGCGGCTGCCACGACACGTCACGTCCGCTCGAGCCCGCCGCCGTCACTGATGAGCTGAGTCCGGCAGCCGTGGAATGCCAAGCCCGGCCAGCATCTGCTGGGTCTCCGGGTCTACTGAGTAGATCACGCACCCGCGCAATCCCCGGGTGAGCAGGACCTTGTAGACGTTGCGGACAAACCGGTCGAAGTCGCCAGCTCTGCGGATCGCGGGATCGCGGCTGGCCTTGCGGTCCGCGACCCAGTGGTCGCGGCGCCATACCAGGTCCGCACCCATGACCACCCCGCCATATTCGTACTCGAAGCCCTGGGCGGTATAGATGCATCCCACCTGGCCAAACCCGGCGCTCTCCGAGGCCCAGAAGATGTGCGGCGGGACGCCGTTCACGACCTTCTCCCCCTTGAGGTTCCACGGCCGGCGCCAGGAACCGATGACGACGTCATCGACGAGAGACCCGTCGTCCCGGGGCTCGCTCCACCGCCAGCAGAAACCAGCGGTGATCCGCGCCGTGTGTCCCTGCTCGTTCGCCCGGCGAAGGTCCGCCTCCATGCTCTGCGGCGAACCGGCCAGCCACAGCCGGAAGCCGTCATCGCCCGCCCAGGGCGCTGGGCCGTCCGGCCGCAGGCCGAGCAGGCTCTCCACCCACCGGATGTAGGCTTCCGAGCCGCCGCAGCGGAACTGGCCGTCGAGGTCGACCCGCTGCACCACAGCACCGTTCCCGGTGCACGCCTCCTCCAGCCGGGCCACGGTCCCGACCTCGTTCGGCCGGACCCCCTGGTGCTCATCGAGCAGGAATACTGGAACCCGGGCCGCCCGGACCAGCTCATCGGCCTGCCCGATGCCGGAATGGCTGGCTGGCCTCCACGGCAAGCTGGTTCGTTCCCTGACCCGATGAGCTTCGTCGACGACGAGGACCTCGATCCCGTTGCGCTCGGCGTCGCCGAACTGGTGAGTGGACCGGAACAGGTTGCCCACTCCCAGGAAGACCCGGCTCACCGCCCTCTTCATCGTCTTGGTGAATGCCCCGCTGCCGGTGGCATGTGACACGTTCACCCCTTGCTTGGCCAGTTCACCCATCAATGCCATCGCGATCACGCTCTTGCCCGACCCGGGGCCGCCCGTGATGATCACCGCTTCCTTCTTGTCGGCCTGCTTGGCGCGCTCCACCGCACGAAGCACCGTCTCGAAGGCGACCTTCTGGTCATCGAGCAACGTGAACTGAGGATTACCGGCGATCGCCTCACGCGCATGCTGGAGGAGTTGCCTGGCCGGAGCGATCTTGGAGTCGAGGAGATCGTCGGCGAACTGCGCCCCTGCTATAGGGGCCAGGCGCGTGGTGAGGAAAGCCCGGAATGCGGCCACCTCGTCGGCAGCGAAAATGGGAAAAGAACCCAGGTCCGCCAGATGCGGATGACGCAGGTCCGAGATCTGGCCTGAGGTGGCGTTGTGCAGGTAGGCGCAGCCCGCCAGCGACCCGGGATGACCGCCCAGGTAACAGTTGAAATCCTGCAGGTACTCCACGTATCCACGGACCTGTTCCTGTGGATGAAGCATCTCCCGGTTCAGACCCTGGACCGCAACCAGCCTGTGCTTAATGTCGACCGACCTTAGGCGGGTCCACTGCTTGTTCTCCACCACCACGCACGACGGACCGCCATCGGGGTGCTGGCCCACCAACACCGCATCAGCTCTCCCGCTGTAGAGCGGCAGTTGGTACTCCAGCAGGACCTCGACCTTTCCCAGGCCGGCGTCCATAAGCTGGTCGAGCAAGATCGGGATGCTGCATGCCCAGCTCCGCACCTCCGGAAGGGACGGGGATTGCCGGAACTCCACCTTGAACTGGTCAGTCAGATGAGGAACGATCGTGTCCGCTGCTGCCCGCCTGCTAAGCGCCGCAACCGACCCGCGGAGCAAGAGCATTGCGACCCCCTAGCCGGAAACCGGTTCGGACGCAGCGACCGTACCTCCGGCTACTGACAAAACGGCCTTCGGCTGAGTGCAGGTGCGACGCAGATAACTTTGAGCCGGCACGCATGTTGGCGCGGGCCTGGAGGCCTCAGCCTTTGCTGGCCGGGAACCGGGTCTCGTTGACCTTCATTTTCGCGCGGACGGCTGCGGCCAGGTCGACGCCGAGCACGTCGGCCAGCCTGATGAGGTACTGCAGGACGTCGGCCAGTTCGGATTCGACCTCGGCCGCGGCGCCAGGGTCGTGCATAACCTGGGTTGATTCCTCCGGGGTCAGCCACTGGAAGCACGCCACCAGTTCCCCGGCCTCCCCGGCCAGCGCCATGGCGAGGTTCTTCGGTGTGTGGTACTGCTCCCAGTCCCTGGCCCGGGCGAAATCCCGCAGGACGTCGGCCAGGTCACCCAGGCTGTCGCCCTGATCGGCGGTGCTACGCATCAGCGGAAGCCTGCAGGGCCGGAAGGCCGAGCCCGGCCAGCATCTGCTGCGTCTCTGGGTCCACCGAGTGGATCACGCAGCCGCGCAGTCCCCGGGTGAGCAGGACCTTGTAGACGTTGCGGACCAGCCGGTCGAAATCGCCCGCCTTGCGGATGTCGGGATCGCGGGTAGCCGAGGGATCGGCCACCCAGTGGCCGTCCCGCCACACCAGGTCCGGACCCATGATCACCCCACCGTACTCATACTCGAAGCCCTGAGCGGTGTAGACGCAGCCCACCTGCCCGAACCCGGCTTCCTCGGTGGCCCACAAGATGGCGGGCGGGATGCCGTTCACGACCTTGTCGGCCTTGAGGTTCCACGGCCGGCGCCAGGAGCCGATAACGATATCGTCGACCAGCGAACCGTCGGGCCGGGGCTTGCTCCACGGCCAGCAGAACCCCGCCGTCATGCGGGCCACGTTGCCCCGGTCGTTCTCGCGGCTGAGCTCGGCTTCCATGGCCAGCGGGCAATCGGCCAGCCGCAATGTGAAGGCCTCGTCCCCTGGCCATGGTTGCGGGCCGCCTGGCTGCAGCCCGAGCAGGCTCTCCACCCAGCGGACGTAGGCTTCGGAGCCGCCGCAGCGGAACTGCCCGTCGAGGTCGACCCGCTGAACCACGGCGCCGTTCGCGGCACAGGCCTCCTCGATGCGAGCCACGGTCCCGATCTCGTTCGGCCGGACACCCTGGTGCTCGTCGATCAAGAACACCGGCACCCGGGCCGCCCGCACCAGCTCATCTGATTGCCCGATTCCGGAGCGCTTGGCCCTCGGCATCCGCGGCCAGCTGGTCACTTCCCTGATCCGGTGCGCCTCGTCGACGATGAGCACGTCCATGCCGTTGCGCTCGGCGAGGGTGAACTGGTTGGTGAACTGGAACAGGTCAGCCACTCCCGGGAACCGCCGGCTCACCACCTTCTTCAGCGTCCTGGTGAACGACCGGCTGCCGGTGGCATGCGCCACGTCGAAGCCGTGCTTGGCCAGCTCGCCCACCAGGGCGACCGCGATCACGCTCTTGCCCGACCCCGGGCCGCCGGTGATGATCACCGCTTCCTTCGCGTCCGCCCGCTTGGCGTGCTCCACGGCACGCAGCACCACCTCGAACGCGACCTCCTGCTCATCGAGCAGGATGAACTGCGGATTACCCGCGATCTCTTCACGCACGTGCTCGAGCAACTGCTTGGACGGGGCGATCTTCGACTGGAGGAAGTCGTCCGCTACCTGCGCCCCGGACGCAGGCGCCAGCCGCGAGATAAGGAAGGCGCGCAGGCTGGCCACGTCGTCGGCGGCGAAGGCGGGGAACGAGGCCAGGTCCGCTAGCTCCGGATGGCGCAGCCCCGCGATGCCGGCTGAGGTGGCGTTGTGCAGGTAGACACAGCCCGCCGGCGGGCGCCGGGCCTGACCCAG
>WNGL01009174.1_pt1 | contig 11489 bp, 7 predicted proteins | sample 5400591 | NCBI WGS metagenome assembly WNGL01 (sample SAMN13153377, study PRJNA577476) | soil metagenome | isolation source: 80 cm soil or saprolite under Garry oak tree replicate 1 | place: USA:California | collected 2016-06-15
CCGAAGAGGTACGCGCACGCCAGGCGCGTGCGTGCGAGATATGCCTCGTAGCTGTACTTCGTCTCGGCGAGCTGCCGCGCGTGGGCGCCGACCGTCCGCGCCCGCTCCGCATTCGAGAGCGCCGCGATGATGCCCGCCCCGAAGGCGGAGGGCGTCGCGTCGGTCAGAAACGCGACCTCGTCGTTCAGGACCTGCGTATGGGTGAGAAGCCGCGTCGCCACGATTGGACGCCCGGCGCGCAGGTACTGATAAATCTTCAGCGGCGTATTGATGCCGAGGCTGCGCGGCGAGACGAGCACGTCGGCCGCGTCGAGGAACGCGGGAATCTCCTCGGCGGGACGCTGCCCGGCGAAAATGGTGAGATCGGCGACGCCGGCGGCGGCCGCGCGCCTCTTTGCCGCGTCGATCTGATCCTCACCGCCCCCGGCCAGCACCAGCCGCGCGTCCGGCCGCGCGGCGATCACCTCGCGCATCGAGTCGAACAGCAGATCGAGGCCCTGGTACGCTTCGAACGTGCCGGTATAGAGAATGATGGGCGTCCGGTCGCCGAGGTTCAGCCCGCGGCGCACGGCGGCGCCGGATCCCACGACAGGCGTGTCGCCGGAGCCGGGCGCATTCTCGATCAGCACCGCCGGGACGGCTGTTGTGACCGCGCGGACCACATCTTCGAGCTGCGGACAGATCACAATCACCACGCGCGAGCGGCGGATGACGAAGCGTTCCATCCAGCCGAAGAAGCCCTTCAGCACGCGCGATCGGCTGTAGGCGAAATTCGTGAGCTGCTGCGGCAGACTCGAGTGCATGTCGTAGAGATGCGGAATGCCGAGCATCGCCGCCAGCACGACGCCGAAGAAACTGCCTTCTTCATGGGAGTGCACGGCATCGTAGCGTTCGCTCAGCGCGCGGCGGCATGACGTCGCGAGCAGCGCCAGATCCAATGGGATCTTTTTCCACGACGGACCGATGCCGACGCGCGTCATCAGAGGCGGACGCGCGCACCGGATCACACGCAGGCCGGCGAGCGACACGTCCCGTCCGAACGGGTACGTCACGAGATCGACCGTATGGCCCAGTTCGAGCAGGGCCCGGATACGGTGATACTCGCTGAAGGGAGTGCCCCGGGGCTCGAAAAACGGCTCCGGCGCGATCATCAGGATGCGCATCGGGGAAACGGGCAATTGTAGCATCCGTGCTAGAGTTCAGAGTCCCACCTGCATGGATACGCCGGCTCCTTTTGAAGCCCACATGCGATCCGGGCGCGCGCGCCGGCTGATGGTTGCGGCGGCGAAGGCCGTGGTCAGCGTCGGCCTGCTCGCGCTGCTGCTGTCCCGCGTCGATCTCTCGCGCCTCTGGAGCGTCGCGCGACAGGCATCACCAGCATGGCTGGTCACCGCGCTGGTCCTGTATCTGGCGATGGTGCTCGCAAGCGCCTGGCGTTGGGAGCGGCTGCTCAAGGCGCAGCACGTCGGTCTGCCCTACTCGTTTCTGACGTCTTCGTTCCTGGTGGCGACGTTCTTCAACAATTTTCTTCCCAGCAACATCGGCGGCGATGTCGTCCGCATCACCGACACCGCAAAGGCCGCGGGATCGAAGACGCTGGCGACGACCGTGGTGCTGATCGACCGCGGGATTGGTCTTCTCGGTCTCGCGCTGATGGCCGCGGCGGGCGCATCGATGGTGCACCGCCTGGCAGTGGGTCCCGTCGGGCCCGGGATGCTCTGGGCGGGTTTCGGCCTCGGCGCCGTCCTCGCCACGCCGACCCTGTTGATGCCGGAAACCGCAACCAAGCTCCTCCAGCCGCTGCGCGTGTTCCACCAGGAATGGGTCGATGCGCGAATCGAGAAGCTGACGTACGCGCTCACGCGTTTCAAGGAAACGCCCGCCGCGCTCGCCGCCTGCTTTCTCGGCGCCATCGCGGTGCAGGCGCTCCTCGTCCTGTTCTATGTCGCGATCGCGCGCAGCATGAACATCCCAATCGGGTTCGCCGAGCTCGCCGTCATCGTTCCGGTGTCGTTCATCGTCCAGATGATTCCGCTTTCCGTAAATGGCTTCGGCGTGCGGGAGGCGACATTTGGCTTCTACTTCACGCGTCTGGGCCTGCCGCTCGAATCGGCGCTGCTCGTCTCGTTTGTCGGAGCGGCCCTGATCATGCTCTTTTCACTGAGCGGCGGCATCGCGTACCTCCGCCGTTCCGTGTTATCCTAGCGATCGAATCAAGGGCGCTCCCAGCAACCCTTTTCTCCCTAAAGTTCAACGTCCGGGTGGCCGATAGGCCGGATGCACGCGAGTGTTGCGCGCGCCTGCCTGCGAAGCCTTTGCCACCCTATCGAGGTAAGTCATGAGGTCACGGTCGCGTATCATTTTCTGGGCCTTCGGACTGCTGCTGTCGACGGCCGCCTGCCAGACATCCAAGAGCTCGAATCCCACCGCCCCGACGGTCGCGGGTCCGATCCCCGGCGTCACGATTTCGCAGCCTGTCATGCTCCAACCCGCCCAGGGATGGAAGTTCAAGGACAGCGAACAGCCGATCCTGCTCGTGGTTCAGAACGCCACCTCGAACGGAGTTCGTCCACTGACCTATACGTTCGAAGTCGCGACGGCTTCGGATTTCGCGAACAAGGTCTTCAGCCGATCGAACGTGGCGCCAGGCGATGGGAAAACGAGCGTTCAGGTCGATCATCTCGACAACGGAAAGGCGTACTACTGGCGCGCCTGGGCCCAGGACGGGGCCAACACCGGGACGCCCGCCACCGCCGGGTTCGAGATTTATCCGCCCGCCGCCGTGAATCCACCGGCGCCCGTGTCGCCGGTCAATAACGCCGTCGCGGCGTCGCTGACGCCCGCGATCGTCGTGGGCAACGCGGCCATCGTCGGTCCGGTCGGTCCGCTGGCGTATGAGTTCCAGGTCGCCTCGGACCAGGCGTTCACGAAGCTGATTTCGGCGGGCATCATCGCTGAAGGGTCCGGACAGACGACATTCAACAGCAGTCCGCTGACGGCGGCTGCGACGATGTACTGGCGTGCGCGCGCGGGGGACGGCCAGACAACGAGCGCATGGAGCGGGACGCAGGTGTTCCGCACTCCAGCGCCGGCGCCAGCGCCCTCACCGAGCCCGTCGCCGACGCCGGGAGCGGCCTGCGTTTCCAAAGATCCGCTGACGATCGTGACGTGCGAGCGCAACAAGTACGGCCACATGACCGCGACCGACGAGGTGAACTTCCTGAAGGGTCTGGCCAGGTCACTGACCTCGAACGCCATTCCGAATGCACCGTTCGGGATCCTGAGGAAGTCGGGCGGGACCAGCTGCAACGGGTATTCGTGCGACATCATCTGCACGGGTCAAGGCCAGAGCCAGAAGCAGTGGGACGTGCTCGGTGACGCCGACCCATGGCCGAACGGCGGCGTGCAATCGCCGTCATGGAACGGCCCGTCCACCTATCCGAACATTCGCATGGACGTCTGCGAGATTCAGTAGCCAGCCAGCAGCTACCAGCTTCCAGTTAAGAACACGGAGGTCACAGCTGGTAGCTGGTAGCTGGTAGCTGGTAGCTGGAAATTAGAATCGATACCGCACGCCCGCCGCAAGCTGGAAGCCGCCGACGGTGAGTTTGCCGCCGTCGATCTTCGCCTTGCCCCAGGTGTACCGGGCGGTGCCGCCCACTGCCCAGTTGTTGTTGCGGAGCAATTGCTTCGGGAGCCACTGCTTGGGAAGCAAGTACTGCACATCGGCGCCCAGGTTGATGCCCCCGGTCGTCTTGCTGACGCTGTGAAGCGGCGCTGTAACGGTCGGGCCAGGCTCGGTCACGGTCAAGTCGCCGACGGTATCCTGCTTGACGAAGAAAATCGACGGACCAGCGAACAGGCCGACATCCAGCTTCTCGGCCACGGGTATCATCCAGATCGCATCGAGGTTGACCACGTTTTCCGAGTGCTTGGCGCCACTCTGTGAGGCGGTGACGCTCCGCGGTCGATCGCTAAACACGGGGTCCGGAATGCTGGCGTTCAGCGACACGTTGCTGTTCGACGAGGCATGCGAAAAGCTCACGCCTCCCAGAATGTTGTTGCCCCAGACTCGATACGCGCCGCCGATATCGAAAATGCCGCTGCTCTTCACCTTCTGGGTTGAGTTCACGGTCGCGTTCTCGTCGTAGATGAGGAAGGTGGACGCCGTGCTCAGCGTGTGCGAGCCGACCTGCACGCCACCATCCACGCTCACATAACCCTTGTCGGTCCACTGCATCGTCTGCGCGGACGCCATGCGGGGCGCGGCGCACAGGCACAGCGCCAGAATTCCAGCTTTCATCGTCTTCAAATGCGCGTCTCCTCTGTGGGGATGGGCCGGCCGAGCTCACGCGCGACGGGCAAGATTCGCTCATGGTAGCACGCGCAGCCGGCTGGATCTGACGGTTTTCGTGCTACGATCAGGTCCTCGCGAAATCTCCGTATCACTATCAGCTTCACCGGAGTTTTATTGATGACCCGAAAGGTTCTTCTGTGCACCGTCACGGGCCTTCTTGCGCTCGCCGTCGCGTGCAGCAAGACGTCGCCCAATCCCACGTCCCCTTCGTCCGCCATCCCTGGCTCCGCGAGCGCCGCGGCTGACGGCTCAACCCTGAAGGTACCCTCCCCCGGTGTCGTCTCGCCGACCGGCGGCGTTCAGGCCGATGACCCGACCACGCTGACAGCGAATACGGTCAAGGGCAAGTTCGACCAGAGCATTCAGGTGTCATATCTTTTCCAGGTACGAAGCGGCACCACCGTGGTGGCTCAGGGTGTCGTCGGCCCGACAGGCGGATCGACCGTCAGCTTCGTTCCGACCGGCCTCGACTTCGAAGTCAACTATACGTGGCGCGTGCAGGCTACCTACCAGGGGGCAAACGGGCACTGGTCGGCCGACGCCAGCTTCAAGACGGCGGCGGGCGCCTACATTCGCGGCGCCGAGCTCCGCGACCCGCTGACCAACGGTAAGACCGTCGGGACGTTGGTGGGTGCCGCAAACCTGACTGCCAACGGCGTCAACCTGCCGGATGCGACGTCGTTCGTGCAGTATCAGCTGCCGCAGACGATCCAGGCGGGCGAGTTCTCGATGATGATCACGAATCTCTCGACCAAGGTGCACGGCGCCAAGAGCAGCGTCTTCTCCATGGGCGAAGGCACGAGCAACATCACCACGAACGACTACCGCGCGACGGTCGATTTCCGTGCCCGTGACTATCCGGACCCGGGTTCCGTGGCGTGCCGCATCATCACGGGCGACCACACCAGCCGCATCTTTGACTGCCCCCGCTCCCGGCCCAGCTGGGATCCCACGAGGTGGTACTTCTGGCAGTTCTCGTGGAGAACCGGTTCGGCAACGCTGATCGTACGACAGGATAGCGAGACCGGCAACGTCATCTACAACGTGACGATCGGGACCGGCTCGCACGCCTACAATCCGCAGCCCCACGTGCTATATGTCGGGAAACCGACCCCGCGAGGCGGAGAAGTCGACGGAACCGCGTGGCCCATCACCATCAAGAATGTCTGGGCGTCGGCGAGCCCGCGTCCGACCTTCGGCAGCTAGAGCCACGGACTACGCGGACGACGCGGAAATCACCTCATGCGCCGCGGCGGGATTCAGTCCTGCCGCGGCGTTTCAGTTCAGCGCCTTCTTGCCAAACACCACCACATCCGGCGCGACGCGCTCGGGCCGCGGGTTCAGCCAGCGCGGATTCTCGAACGTGAATCGCGCGATTGGACGGAAGCCGCTCGGATCCGTCCCCGTCAGCAGATGCCGGTAGAGGTCTGCGCGCTCGGGAAACCGGCGCGGATCGTCCAGATACCGGTCGTAATAGAAGCTGCTGTCGACGATCGGCGCGTCCGAGCCAGCAAGATACGATCGCGCCTCGTTCCAGAACGCTTCGGAATGCAGCGTCGCGTGCTCCATGAACGGGACGAAGCGCAGCGTGAAGGCCGGGTGGTCGAAGTACGGCAGATACGATTCAATCGCGAAGTAATCCAGCCGCGCGCCGGGACGCGGCAGAGCGGCCTCCAGCCACGCGCCTGCGGGATATCGCGTGTCACGCAGAAACATATAGTCGGCCCGTGCGGTGTACATGCCCGAATAGATCAGCACGCCGAGCAGCCCGGCATACGTCAATCGTCTTGCGACGGCGCGGCGCTGACACTGGGCGAACGTGACCCAGACGCCCGCCGCCAGCAGCACGAGCGAGGGTGCGATCGGCATGATGAAGCGCAGCGCGTGATGCGGACTCAACCCGTAGAACGCGTAGAAGACGGCCACCCACGTGCCGTGAATCAGGTAGCCCCGCCACTCCGGGGACTGAGGGCCCCTTCGGAGCAGATGGACGGCGGCCGCGATGAGCCCGGCGACGCTGAGCCCGAACAGCGGCCAGCCGAGTCCGTCACCGAGAAGAGACAGATACGGTCCGTACGATCGTTTGACCTCGACAAGGCTGCCCGTCGGCGCGCCCGTATACCAGTTGTAGACGACCCCCCATTCCCAGAATTGCTTCCAGTTGAAAAGAAGCAGCGGCGTGCCGGCTACAAAGGCGAGGATGGCCGCGATGCCGGCGATCGTCATTCCGCGCAGGCCTCGCATCTCGACGGCGCCGCGCAGCCCACGGCCGGCGACATGGGCGGTCAGAAACGGCACGGCAAGCAGCCACGCCGTGTACTTGGTGGAACACGCGAGACCGATGCATGCCCCCGCGAGGACGTAATCGCGTGTCGTGCCGCGCTCGATGATGCGATCGAGCAGCCCCAGCGCCGTGACCATCAGCAGAAACAGCAGCGCCTCCGGCGTGGCGAAGTGCCACAGGTTCACCAGGCCCATCGTGACGGCCGCGAACGCGGCCGCGAAGAGACCGGCGATTTCGCCCCAGTGGCGCCGTCCAAGCGCGAACACCATCAGCACCGTCGCCAGACCGAACAGCACGGATTCTCCACGCGAGAGCCGCATCGCGAGAAACTGCAGCTTCCGTACGGGCGAGGCGCGATCCATCATGGGCAGGATTTCCGGGAACCCGCGCCCGACTTCGTAACCGGGATGGACCGCATAGGCGATCCGGAACGCGGCGGCGACCAGATAGATGTGCAGATGTGGATTGATGAAGTAATCGGGATCCCATCGCGGCGAATGCAGGACGTTCAGGGCCTGCGTGACCTTTTCGTCGGTGTGCCACTGGTACGGCAGTCCCCAGTCGAGTCCGGTCACGCTCGCGGCGAGCCCGGCGGCGAGGACGAGCGCCAGCAGGACGCGCGTGCGCGCGGAAACCGGCGCACGGCCTGATGTCTCCTTCGTTGCGGCGCGCAACGTGGTGGCTGCTCTTTGCGATTCTCGCATCGAACTTCATCCTATCCGTCCTGGGGATCGACTGGGGCCTCCCCTACATCTGGCACACGGACGAGAAGATCGACCCGGCCGTTCACATGATCCACCAGCACACGCTGGATCCGGACTATTTCATCAATCCGCACTTGCACATCTACGCGATGGCGCTGGTGGTCAAACTCGCCTATCTGCTCAACCCCGGGCACACGGTGATGCTGTCGATGCACCGCATCTGGCCGCTGCTGGATCCGTCGAATCCCGGCCGCGCGATCCAGTTCATGGCGATGCGCGGGTCGCGCATGTTGTCCGCCGTCTTCGCGCTCGGCACGATCGCGACGGTATTCGCGATTGGCCGGCGCCACTTCGGCGAATCGACCGGGTTGCTGGCCGCGGCGTTCCTCGCCGTCACGATGGGGCTGGTGAACCTCGCCCATTTCGCGACGCCGGAAAGTCTGCTGTTCCTGCTGATGTTCCTCTGTCTGATGGCGTGCGATCGCCTTGCGACCACTGGACGCACGCGCGACTACGCCATCGTCGGCCTGTTCGCGGGGCTGGCGTTCGCAACCAAGTACACGGCCTGGATTCTCGCCGTGCCGATCGTCGCCGCGCATGCGTACCGGCTCGGCCGCGGCGTGCTCTCATGGCGCAGTATCGTCCAGTTGGTCATCGTCGGCATCGCCGGCTTCGTCGCGTTTGCGGTGACGAACCCGTACGCGTTCATCCGCTGGAGCGACTTCGTCTACTGGGGATTCTGGTTCAACTGGTACACCGGCACGCCGACCGGCAGCCTGATCGGAATCAGGCGATCGTGGATACCGTACTTCTGGCTGCTGGTGGATTGTCTGGGATGGCCGCTCTTCATCGCGGGGGTCACGGGCATCATCCTCGGCGCCCTGCATCTCTGGCGCGGCCCGCGTACCGGCCCGCCGGCGCGTGGATATCTCATCCAGCTTGCCTGGGTGCTGCCTTTCTATGCCTTCTACGGCATGAGCCCACACCACGCGCTGCGGTTCATCATGCCGATCGTGCCGTCGGTGTCGCTGCTCGCGGCGGTGGCGATCACGACGCTCCATTCACGCGCGGCCGGCCGGTGGACGCGTCGGGCGATCACCTCGGCAGCAGCGTTGATCCTGATCTATTCGGCCGCGTACACCTTCCGATCCGACTGGATGTACTGGCACGACACCCGCTACGTCGCCGGCCGGTGGCTCGAATCGCATCGCTACACGCTGACCGAGCGCCTCAACTACTTCGAGGGCGAGGCGTATCTGCCGTACTTCGACCGGCCCTTCCCGCTCAAGTTCTCTCCGTTCATGGACGATCCAGGCGGATTCCCTCGGGACAAATTCGAGGCGGCGGCCGCGGAGTTCTACCGCACGGCCACTGATCCCATCGTCGATTCGGACTTCTATTGGGACCGTTATACCGATCGACCGTGGGTCTATCCGGAGCGGACCGCGTTCTATCGGCGCTTGCTCGACGGCACGGAGCCGTCCGGCTATCGTCCCGTCGCGCGATTCTGGCTGAGGAACCCCTGGTGGCTGGACCCGCGTCCCGAGCGGATCGCGCCGGAGATCGTCGTCTTCGGGAAGCCCGATTTGCTCAAGGCGCTCGGCGGACGTGTGGTCGAGCGCGTGGAGCGGTGAGGCTGAGTCGATCAACGCCACGTACGATTTCACGCAGAGCACACTGAGAAGCCGAGTTCGCTGAGAAATGCCGCCAGTTAGACGACGTGTTCGTGTGGCCGGCCGTTTCCGGCCGGCCCTGACGAGGGCGCGGGAGGTCAGGATCACGAACCGAGGACGACGCAGCTCGGCTCGTGATCCTGACCTCCCGTGCCCTCGTGCCGCGCGCAGCGCGGCGACACGAACACGTGCTTTTCTGCGCCCTCTGCTTTTCTGCGTCCTCTGCGTGAGTCGTACGTCTCCGTCCGGCTATCGTGTACAATTAGAACCGCTTGTCCACCAACAGCTTCCGGCTGCAGTACATCGCGAAGGCGGCCGCGGGCGTCCCCCGTGACCTCGTCAATACGTTCATCAGCGCGAAGATGCACGCGATCCGGCCGACCGTGCTCATTTACAACTGCACCTGGGTGTGCGACGCCAAGTGCACGATGTGCAGCAACTGGAAGTGGGGCGACCGCAAGTCGGACCTGACGCTCGAGCAGCTCGAGCCGGTCATCGACAATCCATTCTGGGGCGCCGTCGAGAATCTCAACATCTCCGGCGGGGAACCGACGACGCGTCTGGACCTGCCGGAGATGGTCGAGATGTTCCAGCGGCATCTGCCGCGCCTGCGGAAGATCGGCATCAACACCACCGGCCTGACGCCGGTCCGCGCGATCCCGATGCTCACGCGTGTCGTCAAGTTCTGCGCGGAACACGATCTGCTGATCAGCATCCGCGTCTCGCTCGACGGCATCGGCGACGTCCACAACCAGGTCCGCGCGGTGAAGAACGGCTTCGACAAGGCGTCAAAGACGATCGAAGCGATGCAGGCGCTGTCGAAGGAATATCCGAACTTCCAGTTCGGCATCGCCTCGACGATTTTCGCGAAGAACCTCGAGGACGCCGAGAACATCCTGACCTGGGCGCGCACCAGAGGACTCGACGTCGTCTTCAACATGCTGCGATTCACCGACGCGATGCTCCATAACAAGGAGCTCCAGGAAAGCATCGGCTTCCACGCGCGCGAGGAATCGTTCATGCGCAAGTTCTTCCTGGATCGCGTCAAGGAAGAATCCGTCCTGAGCGGCCAGTCCTTCATGTACCTGCACTACGCGGACATGATCGCCAACGGCTACAACCGGACGATGCCCTGCCCGTTCCAGAGCCAGGGGCTGCTGCTCAACCCGAACGGCGATCTCCACTACTGCGAGAACTCGCAGAAGATCGGCAACGTGCTCGACGAGTCTCCCGAATCGCTCTACTTCAAGGCCGACAACCTCACGCACCGGCAGCACATCAAGGACGAGGTCTGTCCGACCTGCCTGAGCCCGTGCCAGGTCAACGTCGGGGCGATGAAGCAGTTCGTGCCGTACGCGAAGTTCCTCAAGCGCGCCTACCAGGTGAAGAAGGACACCACGCGCCATCTCGACACGTTGCCAGAACCCGTCGGACGATGATCGAGAGAGACGGAAGACGGAAGAAAGAAGACGGAAGCCGGCGGGCGTGAGTCGGCTGCTGCGCGCACTCGTCGCAGTCGCGCTGACCGCTCTCGTTCTCTACTGGTCCCATCCTTCAGACATCCTCAGGGCCGCCGCCGGTGCCGATCTGCGTTGGATCGTCGCGGCGCTCGGCCTTGTGCTGATCGACCGCGGCCTGATGGCGATGCGGTGGATCGATCTCCTCGTCGCGCTCGCGCCCGGATCGCGTCCGCGGCTCGGCGCGGTGCTGCGCGTGTTCTTCGTCAGCTCGTTCGTCAGCAATTTTGTGCCCAGCGTCGCTTCAGACATGTACCGCGCGTATGCGCTGTCGCGCTACAACGTGCACCTGGCGGAATCGACCGCGTCGGTGCTGATGGATCGCGCGCTCGGCGTGTTGTCGGTCGTGGTCGTGGGCGCGTTGGCGCTGCCCTTCGCGCACGAGATTGCCGTCCGGCGCGAGCTGATTGCCACGCTCGCGCTCATCTTCGCGGTCTGCGCCGTCGCCGGCGCCGTCGTCTTCAGCGAGAGCGCCGCAGTCCGAGTGCGATCCACGGCGAGGCTGATCCCGATCGCAGCCGTCCAGCGCGCGGCCGACGCGCTGACCGATGCCGTCCGCCGGTACGCGACGCACCACGCCGAGATGGCGCGCGTACTCGCGCTGTCGATCGTCGTCCAGTTGATCCGGGTCCTTCAGGCGTGGTGCCTGGGTCGGGCGCTCGGCATCGACTTGCCCCTGGCGACCTATCTCGTTTTCATCCCCGTCATCGTGCTCATCATGCAACTGCCGGTCACCGTCAACGGTATCGGGACGACGCAAGCGGCGTTTGCGTGGCTGTTTCCGCCGCAGGGGGTCGCGGCCGCGCCGGTGTTCGCGCTGTCCGTGCTGTTTCTGGCGCTTGGCATCGTCGGCACGCTCCCGGGCGGGCTGATGTATGCCACGGACGCGGGCCTTGGGCGCCGAGGCGACAGCCGCGAAGGCGGCCACGGACGGCACGGACCAGATGGCCACGG
>WNGL01027597.1_pt1 | contig 11488 bp, 5 predicted proteins | sample 5400591 | NCBI WGS metagenome assembly WNGL01 (sample SAMN13153377, study PRJNA577476) | soil metagenome | isolation source: 80 cm soil or saprolite under Garry oak tree replicate 1 | place: USA:California | collected 2016-06-15
GTACGTCACCCGCACCGCCCGGGTGCGGAAAGGCAAACGCTGGGTGAAGAGGCAGGTCAAGTCCGCTATCGCGGTGTTCATCATCACCAGCCTGAGCGCCCGCGAGGCCGCCCCGGCCCACCTGGCCGGGTACGTCCGCGGGCACTGGACCATCGAGAACAAGGTCCACTGGGTCCGCGATGTCACATTCCGTGAAGACTACTCCCGGGTCCGGACCGGCCCGAAACCCCGCATAATGGCCACCCTCCGTAACCTCGCGATCGGGCTCGTCCGCCAGGCCGGCTACACCAAGATCGCCGCCACCATCCGCAAGATCAAATACGACACCACCCTGCTCCTCGCCGTCCTCGGCCTGAAGACCACCTCATGACCAGGAGAAAAGACTTTGCGGGTCACCCTGGGGGTTCGGTCCCAGGCGCGAGGCCGAGGAAATCAAGTCGAAGGTCGCAGGGTTCCTGCGCGACGAGCTCAAGCTGGAACTGTCGCAATCCAAGACACTGATCACGCACGCCACCAGCCAGGCGGCGCGCTTCCTCGGCTACGAGATCCGAGCCCAGCACTCCGACACCAAGATCACCCGGAACCGCCGGGCGGTCAACGGGGCGATCGGGCTCTTCGTGCCCAGGACCGTCATCAGGCAGCGGTGCGCGCTCTACATGAGCAAGGGAAGACCAGCGCAACGCGGCTCGCTGCTCCACGACGACGACTTCACCATCGTCGCGAAGTACCAGGCCGAGTACGCCGGTCTCGTCCAGTACTACCTCCTGGCCCAGGACGTCTTCCGGCTGGGCCATCTCCACTGGGTCATGGAGACCTCGCTGCTCAAGACCCTGGCTGGCAAGCACCGCTCGACGGTCAACTCGATGGCCCGTAAGTACAAGGCCGTCACCGAGACACCCGCCGGACCCCGAAAGTGCCTGCAAGTCACCGTCGAACGCGACAGGGGCAGAAAGCCACTGATCGCCCGCTTCGGCGGGATCCCGCTCACACGAGCACGCACAGCCGTCCTCACCGACCAGCGGCCGGTCATGGCCAGCGCCCGCCGCAACGAGCTGATCCACCGGCTCCTGGCCGGACGCTGTGAGATATGCGAGGACACGGTGAACCTGGAAGTCCACCACGTCCGCAAGCTCGCCGATCTCAGCAAGCCGGGCCGACGCGAGAAACCTGCCTGGATGCACCTCATGGCCATGCGGCGGCGCAAGACCCTCGTCACCTGCCGCCGCTGCCACGAGGACATCCACGCCGGTCGGGCTACCAGGCCATACCCGACATGACCACTGGAGAGCAGGGTGCGGGGAAACTTGCAAGCCCTGTTCGGGAAGAGACCGACGGAAAAGGACCCGGCCAAGGGCACCTCGCCGGCGGTCGACTTCACGCGGAGGGAGGCTGCGCGGAAAAGGCCGAAGTTCACAAAAGGTGAACCCGGACCTCGCCGCGCAGCCCACCCTGTCCACGAGGACATCTCCTCGACACAGAAGTACCTCCACGCCGACCTGATGACCAAGGAACGGACACTGGATCGCACCACATCCGACGACGCCCTGCCCGGCCGATACCAGCCCACCGACACCGTGCTGGACTTCCTCGACAAACTGACCGCGACCACGTGAGGACCGATCCCTGCGAATAATCCTGACTAAACAATCTCGACCCGACGGCTGACCAGCCGAGTGAAGATCAGGTCGGCATAACGCTGGATTCGACATAACGGCCCTTATGGCAAGGTCGCCATAAGGGCCGCAAGCGGTGGACCAACCGGTGGAAGGCCGCTCTCAATGCCTTCGACATCACCTTCGACGGCCGCCTCAGCGCGGGCAGGAACTAACAACCAAGATCAAGTTACGCCGTTAACTTGACAGACCCCCTGCGGGTGCTCCATACATGATTGTCTTCGAAGCGAGTCGTCCGGCTTTGGGTGTTGTCGAGGATCGGCGGCGCGCTTCGTATGGTTGCGTCGGTGCCGTGTGGCGCCCTGATCGAAGGAGACTCGGATGCTGCTCGAGGGAAAGATCGCTGTGGTCTACGGGGGAGCCGGCGCAATGGGGAGCTCAGTGGCGCGGGCGTTTGCGCGTGAGCGCGCGCATGTGTTCCTTGCCGGGCGAACGAGGGAGAAGCTGGATGAGGTTGCAGCGGCGATCCGGTCCACGGGCGGGATCGCGGAGACGGCCGCGGTCGACGCCATGGACCGGTCCGCGGTTGATGCGCACGCCAACGAGGTTGTGGAGGCGGCTGGCCGCCTCGACGTCTCGTTCAACGCCATCAGTTACCCGGTGGTGCATGGCCAGCCGTTGGTGGAGATGTCGCTGGAGGACTTCATGGCGCCGATCATCGGCGCCTGCCAGACGCACTTCATCACTACGACGGCGGCGGCCCGGCAGATGACGAAGCAGGGCGCCGGTGTGATCGTGATGTTGTCGTCGACGGCGGCGCTCGAGTGGCGTCATCAGTCGGGCGGTTTCACCGTCGCCTGCGCCGGGATCGAAAGGCTCACGCGCAGCCTTGCCGCGGAGCTCGGTCGCCATGGCATACGGGTGGTTGGGCTGCGCCCGAATTTCACACCTGAGACTAGCCCGGGCGTGACCGAGGAAGACATCTCGCAGCACCTGCACGAAGTGCTGCTCGGCCGACTGCCGCGGCTGCCCGAGGTTGCGGACTCGGCGGTGTATGCGGCCTCAGATGCGGCCGGCGCGATGACGGGAGCCGTGCTCAACCTTTCGTGCGGTGCGGTGTTCGGCTGACGCCACTCGTCCAGGTCGTCGTTCAAGAGCCAACGCTGAGGAGGAGCCGACGGTGGGGTCGCGGTAGATTCGAGCGGTGCGCTGTCCTTCGTGTGGGCAAGAGAGTCCGGCCGGGTTTCGGTTCTGCGGCAGCTGCGGCGCGCGTCTCGCCGAGCAGGCTCGCGAGTGGCGGAAGCTGGTTACGGTCGTTTTCTGCGACCTGAACGAGTCCACAGCACTCGGTGAGCGCATCGATCCGGAGGCGCTACGGGCGAAGCTGAGCGCCTTCTACGAGCAGATGCGGACGATTCTCGAGCGGCATGGAGGGACGGTCGAGAAGTTCATCGGCGACGCGGTGATGGCGGTGTTCGGTGTGCCAGTCGCGCATGAGGACGACGCGCTGCGGGCGGTGCGGGCGGCTTGGGAGATGCGTGCCGGGGTCGCTGGTTTGGGGTTGCAGGCCCGGATCGGAGTTAATACGGGCGAGGTTGTCGCCGGCGAGGGCGAGACGCTGGTGACGGGCGATGCCGTCAACGTCGCTGCGCGGCTGGAGCAGTCGGCCGCGGCGGGTGAAGTGCTGATCGGCGGCGAGACGCAACGGTTGGTGCGCGACGCCGTCGCTGCCGAGCCGGTGCAGTTGGATCTGAAAGGGAAGGACGCGCCGGTCGCGGCCTTCCGGCTGCTCAATCTGGACATGGAGGCGGCAGGGGTCGGCCGGCGCCTTGAGACGCCGCTTGTGGGTCGTCTCTCCGAGCTGGAACAGGTGCGGCAGGCGTTCGCGCGCGCCGTACGCGAGCGTCGCTGCCACCTCTTCACGCTGCTCGGCAGCGCCGGCATCGGCAAGTCGCGGCTGGCGTCCGCCTTTCTGTCGGGGCTGGACGCAACCGTGCTCCACGGGGCGTGTCTCGGTTATGGCGAGGGGATCACGTTTTGGCCGGTCGTCTCGGCTCTGAAGCAGCTGGGCGACCGAGCCGCGGACACGCTCACGCGACTACTCGAAGGCGCCTCGACGCCGAATGAGCTGTTCTGGAGCATCCGCGTGCAGCTCGAGGAGGTCGCTCGCGTGCGTCCATTGGTGGTCGTCTTCGACGACGTCCAATGGGGAGAGGAGACGTTCCTCGACCTGATCGACCACGTCGCCGGCCTCTCGCGCGACGCGCCGCTCCTCCTCCTCTGCCTTGCTAGACCGGAGCTGCTCGAGCGGCGTCCGGCATGGGGTGGCGGCAGGCTGAACGCGACCACCATCCGCCTCGAGCCGTTGACGGCCGGTGAGTCCGCAGAGCTGATCGCGATCCACGGCGGTGCCGAGCAGGAGGTAGGTGAACGGATCACTGCGGCTGCCGGTGGGAATCCGTTGTTCGTGGAGGAGATGCTCGCGCTCGTCCGTGTGGACGGCAGCGTGCGCACGCCTTCAACGGTGCAGGCGCTGTTGCAGGCGCGGCTCGACCAGCTCGGCCGAGATGAGCGCACGGTTCTCGAGAGCGGCTCGGTTGAAGGGCAGATCTTCCACCGCGGCGCCCTCGTCGAGCTCACGACCGGGCTCGATGTCGATTCTCAGCTCATCGAGCTCATGTGCAAGGAGCTAGTCCTTCCGGTGACGCCAGCGCTCGTCGGGGAACAGGCGTTTCGCTTCCGCCATGTGCTGATCCGCGACGCCGCCTATAACGCTCTGCCCAAGGAAACGCGCGCGGGCTTGCACGAGCGTTTTGCCGACTGGCTCGAGGTGCATGGGCAGGAACTGATCGAGCTCGAGGAGCTGCTCGGCTACCACCGCGAGCAGGCGGCTCGTTATCGGCGCGAGCTCGATCGACCAGATGCTTCGCTGGAACGGCGTGCCGGCTGCCACCTTGCCGTCGCGGGCTCGCGCGCGGCGTTGCGTAGCGACGTCCACGGCGCGCTCAACCTCCTCCGGCGCGCTCTGACGCTCCTGCCGAGCGGCGATCAGCTGCGACCGAACGCTTTGCTCGACTGCGTCACGATGCTCAGCGAGGCGGGCGAGCGCGAGGAAGCACTTCGAGTGATCGACGAGCTGGAGTGTGCCGCCGATCCCGCGCTGCGGATTCACGGTCGCATCGCTCGGCTCGACCTTCAGGTCCGGAGCGAGCCGGCGAACGTGGTCGAGGAAGCCGAGGCGGTCGTCGAGGAAGCGCTTGCCGTCTTCGCCGAGGCGGGCGATGATCTCGGGGCGACGCACGCTTGCGCGCTCGCCGCCTTCACCAGCTGGTTGCGAAGCAGAGCGGTGGCCACCGTCGCCGCGCTGGATCAGATGTTCACGCACGCCGAGCGTGTTGGCTCGCGCCTCCACACTGACAGAGCGATGATCGGGCTGATCGGGCCGCTCGTCTACGGGCCGTTCGCTCCCGACGAGATTCGTGCGCGGCTGGCGCAGATCGCCGCCCGCGAGTCACCGCTCGCGAACCTCACCGTCAGCTCGGTCGAGGCGGAGCTCGTCCGTAGGAGCATGCGTTACGACGAAGCGCTCGGCCTACTTGAGCAGGCGGCCGTGGTCGCGCGGGAACTCGGGCTCGAAGTCATGATCGCGATCAAGACGCACGACCGCGCGGCGATATTGCGGGACCAGGGGATGCTCGACGATGCAATCGCAACCTATCGCGATGCCAGTGCACGCCTCGAGGAGCTAGGGCAGAAAACCTTTCGCTCACGGATACTGATCCACCTCGCGGAAACACTCTACGAGCGCGGAGAGGCCGATGAAGCGATGCGTCTTGCGCTCGAAGGCGAACAGCTCGGCGCCGCGGAGGACGTCATCAACTTTGCCGCCGGCCACGCACTGCGGGCTCGCATCGCAACCGACAACGGCGTCCAGGACGCCGCCGAGCCACTCGCACGGGAGGCCCTCGCCTACGCATACCAAACCGACTTCCCGGCTGTCCAGGCCGGAGCGCACCGAACACTCGGCCACCTCCTCGTCCAAGCACATCGGGTCCACGAAGCGCGCACCGAGCTCGCACAAGCACACCAACTCTTTCAACGCTACGGCCATCGCTCAGACGCCGACAAGACCCGTGCCGATCTCGAGCGCCTCCCCCGAACCGAGACGTAAGAGAAGCGAAATAAGGCGCCGGATGGCGCCGCACACGCTCCCCACGTAAGTCGCACGCGTCGGATAGAGCGGCGCTTGACTTTGACGTAAGGGGCGCGAGATGAAGTGGCCGCCTCCGCAGAGAACCGGTCGAGGTCGGCGCACAGGGGCAGAACAACCAGAAGTCGTCCTCGACAACGTGGTTCAAGTCGTCTGCTCAACCGGCTTCGATCCACCCTGTGGGGTGCCAGAACTAGTGCAGAGCATCTGACCTGGGCTTCTATCCTCGGCGGTCGTGCTCTTCCGCCTCGTCTATCTGCTCATGGTCCGGTTGTTCGGCTGGCTCGTGCTCCTTGCCCGAAGCGACGCCTCCAGGCGACGCCTCCAGGGACGTGGAGATCTTGGTACTGCGGCATGAAGTCGCGATCCTGCGCCGCCGCGTCACCCGGCCGAAGCCGGACTGGGCCGACCGGGCCGTGATCGCAGCGCTCACACGGCTGCTGCCCCGGCGCCTTCGGCTGCACCGGATCGTGACACCCGCCACCCTGCTCGCCTGGCACCGGCGCATCGTCAAGAACAAATGGGCCTATCCGAACACCACCGGACGCCCGCCGGTCCCGGAGGAGACCCGCGAGCTGGTCCGGCAGCTGGCCAGGCGGAACCCTCGCTGGGGGCACCGGCGCATCCAAGGCGAGCTCCCCGGCCTCGGGCACCGCATCGGCGAAGGAACGATCCGCCGGATCCTGGCCGAAGCCGGGCTCACGCCCGCACCCCGCCGGGCATCCCCGACATGGCGGCAATTCCTGACCTGCCAGGCGTCCGGGATCCTGGCGTGCGATTTCCTGCACGTTGACACCGTGTTCCTCAGACGCTTGTACGTGTTCTTCGTGATCGAGATCGGCACACGGCGGGTGCACATCCTGGGCGTCACCGCCCGCCCCACCGGGGAATGGACCGCCCAGCAGGCCCGCAACCTGCTGATGGACCTTGGCGAACGCGCCGCCCGGTTCAGGTTCCTGATCCCGCGACCGCGACAGCAAGTTCACGACCGTCTTCGACGACGTGCTCGCCGGCACCGGCGTGCGGATCATCAAGACGCCAATACGGTCGCCCCGGGCGAATTCCTTTGCCGAGCGGTATGTGGGAACGCTGCGGCGCGAGTGCCTGGACCACCTGCTGATTTACGGCGAACGGCACCTCCGGCGGGTCCTGGCCGAGTACGAGCAGCATTACAACGAGCACCGGCCGCACCAGTCGCGCGAACATCGACCTCCGCTGCACCAGCCCGGCCAGCCGATCGACATTGCCGCGCGGATCGAACGCAGGCAGATCGTCCACGGCCTGATCAGCGAGTACCGGAGAGCAGCCTGACGGGCACAGAAAATACCAGCTCAGAGCCCATGTGCGAGTTTTGGCACGTCACAGGGCAGCGTAGTCGGTGATCTGGTCCTTGCCCAGGCGGCCGACCGTGAAATAACGCGAGTCGGGATGCTGGAGTATCAGGCCGCTGACGGCGGCGGCCGGGGTCATCGCGCACGACTCGGTCAGGCCCACCCCGATCGTGTCGGTGCCCAGCAACCGGAACAGGTCGCGCTTCTCGCTGTGGTCGGGGCTGGCCGGATAGCCGAGGGCCGGCCGGATGCCCCGGAACCGCTCGGCGTGCAGGTCTTCCAGCTTGGGCTGGGCGTCCGGCTCGAACCATTCGCGCCGGGCCTGCAGATGCAGGTACTCGGCGAGCGCCTCGGCCAGCCGGTCGGCCAGCGCCTTCACCATGATCGCCCGGTAGTCGTCGTGCTCGGCCTCGTACTTCGCCGCCAGCGCCTCGGCCCCGTGGATCGCCACCGCGAAGCCGCCCAGGTGGTCATCGGCCGGTGCGATGTAGTCGGCCAGGCAACGGTTGGCTCGGCCGGCCGGCTTCTCGGTCTGCTGGCGCAGCATCGGGATGCGGACGCCGTTGTCGAGCACGATGTCGTCGCCCTCGCTGTGCGTACCCCAGAAGCCATACAGCCCGCGCGCCTTGAACGAACCGTCCGCGATGATCTTGTCGAGCAGGGTGTTCGCGTCGTCGTACAGATCCCGCGCGACCGGCTGGTCCAGAATCGCGGGGAACTTGCCCTTCAGCTCCCAGGCCAGGAACAGGAACTGCCAATCGATCATCGCGCGCAGGGCCGCGATGGACGGCTGCACCTCGCGTACGCCGGTGAAAGAGGGAGTGGGCAGCGAGCTGAAGTCGACCTCCTCGCGGTTGGCCCGCGCGGCCTCGAGGGTCAGCAGCGGCTGGGCGTGCCGGTTCGCGTGCTGCTCGCGCAGGCGCTCCTGGTCAGCGCGGTTGGACGAGTCGAGCGCAGCGGCCCGCTGGAGGTCGAGCAGGTCGCTGACCACGCCGACGACCCGGGACGCGTCGAGCACGTGCACGGTGGATCCCTCGTACGCGGGAGCGATGCGCACCGCCGTGTGCTGCCGTGACGTGGTCGCGCCGCCGATGAGCAGCGGCAATGTCATCCCGCGGCGCTGCATCTCGGCGCCGACCGCGACCATCTCGTCGAGCGACGGCGTGATCAGGCCGGACAGCCCGATGACGTCGGCGCCCTCGGACACGGCCGTCTCCAGGATCTTGGCGGCCGGCACCATCACGCCGAGGTCGATCACCTCGTAGTTGTTGCAGCCCAGCACAACGCCGACGATGTTCTTGCCGATGTCGTGGACGTCGCCCTTGACCGTGGCGAGCACGACCTTGCCCTGGCCGCGGCCGGCCGCCTTCTCCTTCTCCATGTACGGCTCGAGGTAGGCCACCGAGCGCTTCATGACGCGGGCGCTCTTGACCACCTGGGGCAGGAACATCATTCCGGAGCCGAAGAGGTCGCCGACGATCTTCATGCCGTCCATGAGCGGCCCCTCGATCACGTCGAGCGGACGCGGGCGCTCCTGGCGGGCCGCCTCGGTGTCCTCCTCGATGAAGTCGACGATGCCGTGCACGAGCGCGTGCGACAGCCGCTCGCTGACCGGCGCGTCGCGCCACGAGAGGTCGACCTCGCGTTGCTTGCCCTTGCCGGCGACGGTCTGCGCGAAGGTGACCAACCGGTCGGTCGCGTCGGCGCGGCGGTCGAAGAGCACGTCCTCGACCAGCTCCAGCAGGTCGGCCGGGATGTCCTGGTAGACGGCGAGCTGACCCGCGTTGACGATGCCCATGTCGAGCCCGGCCCGCACGGCGTGGGAGAGGAACGCCGAGTGCATGGCCTCGCGGACCACGTCGTTACCCCGGAACGAGAACGACAGGTTGGAGATGCCGCCGCTGGTGCGCGCGCCCGGGCAGCGCTCCTTGATCAGCGGCAGGGCCTCGATGAACGCCTTCGCATACCCGTTGTGCTCCGAAATGCCGGTGGCGACCGCGAGCACGTTCGGATCGAAGATGACGTCATCGGCGGCGAAGCCGGCGACGTTGACCAGCAGGTCGTAGGCCCGGCCGCAGATCTCGACCTTGCGGTCACGGGTGTCGGCCTGACCCTGCTCGTCGAAGGCCATCACTACCACGCCGGCGCCGAAGTCGCGGATCCGACGGGCGTGTTCGAGGAAGACCTCCTCGCCCTCCTTGAGGCTGATCGAGTTGACCACGCCCTTGCCCTGCACGCATTTGAGCCCGGCCTCGAGCACGCTCCACTTCGAGCTGTCAATCATGACCGGAATGCGGGCCACCTCGGGCTCGGTGGCAATCAGGTTGAGGAACGTGGTCATCGCCCGCTCGCCGTCGAGCAGGTCGGCGTCCATGTTCACGTCGAGCAGGTTGGCGCCGCCGCGCACTTGGTCGAGCGCGACGTCGACGGCGCCCTGGTAGTCGCCGCCCTCGATGAGTCGGCGGAAACGGGCCGAGCCGGTCACGTTGGTCCGCTCGCCGATCATGACGAAGCCGGTGTCGGGGCCGATCGCGAAGGGCTCGAAGCCGCTGAAGCGGGTGGTTTCCTTCGACGGGGCGACGTCGCGCGGCCTGGCGTCCCGCACCGCCTGCGCGATTTGTTCGATATGCGAAGGGCCTGTGCCGCAGCAGCCGCCCACGATGTTGACCAGCCCGGCGTCGGCGAACTCGGCGATCAGTTCGGCCGTCTGCACCGGGGTCTGGTCGTAGCCGCCGAACGCGTTCGGAAGGCCCGCGTTGGGGTGGGTGGCGACGAAGCTGCTGGAGATGCGGGCCAGCTCGGCCACGTGCGGCCGGATCTCCGCCGCACCGAGCGAGCAGTTGACCCCCACGACCAGCGGCCGGGCCCGCTCGATCGAGAGCCAGAACGCCTCCACGGTCTGCCCGGAGAGGGTGCGCCCGGACAGGTCGACGAACAACGAGATCCAGAGCGGCAGGGCGGGCGCCACCTCGCGGGCCGCCGCGATGGCGGCCTTCGCGTTCAGCGTGTCGAAGATCGTCTCGATCAGCAGCAGGTCGACGCCGCCCTCGGCCAGCGCCGCGATCTGCTCCGCGTACGACGCCTTAACCTGGTCGAAGGTGACCGCCCGGAAGGCCGGGTCGTCGACCTTGGGCGAGACCGAGAGGGTGACGTTGAGCGGCCCGACCGAACCGGCGACGAATCGGCCGCCCACGTCGTCCGCCGCCTGCCGGGCCAGCTGGGCACCGCGGATGTTCATCTCGCGGACCTTCGACTCCAGGCCGTAGTGTGCCTGGCCGAGGCTGGTCGCGGTGAACGTGTTCGTCGTCGTGATGTCGGCGCCGGCGGCGAGATATTGCCGGTGGACGACGAGGATTAGATCGGGCCGGGTCAGGTTGAGCAGATCCGGATCGCCGGTGACATCCTGCGAATGATCGGGAGGAACCGCACCGCCGGCCCGATAGTCGTCGGGCGTCAGCTTGGCCGCCTGGAGCATCGTGCGCCAGGCGCCGTCGAGCACCATGATCCGCTCGCTCAGCAGACGTCGCAGCTCAGCAGTGGTTACACTTCTATCCATGCCGACCACCTCCGGTATAACGGAGGCACCCTTGGTCGGTTTCACCCTCCTGCCACAACCAGAACCACGGCAAGTGGGCCGGACGAGCGTGGCGGGACCTGATCTTGATGCGGGCCCCGTTGCAGCGCCTCTCGTCTCGAACCAATAAGGATACTCGACTTTCATTTCGCGTCGGAGTAGGCACCAACCACTGAGACGTCGGACTGGAAACGTGCCGGGGGAGTCACCAAACAGCAGCCGTTCGGCCTGCTCAGTACTCGTCTGAACGGCGGCGGCCACCTCGTCGGCGAATTCGGCAGGGCAGTGCACGACCACCTCGTCGTAGACGAAAAGCACTGCATTACAACTCAGCCAGGCCGCACCATTCCCTTGGCCAGCTCGCGCCGACTCAGGCTTCCACCCGGCCACCGGAACTCAACCTCGCCGAGCACCGGATCCGCCGGAAACAGGTCCTCGGCGGAGTCACCCACGAGTACCACATCGCTGCATGACAGGTCCACGCTGCCACGGGAGGAAGCACGTCACCACGACGATCGAATATTCGAGCCAAACAGCTTAGCACAGATCCAGCACCTTCCAAGGCCAAACCAGCAGACCGCTGCCGCTCGTGAAACTTGTCCCGCTCGGGAATAGGATTCGGTAGGTGACCTGCGGAGCTTTCCGGGCGTCAGGCGGCGTGCGTGTACTCGTTGATCAGGCCGCCCAGGACGGGTTTTCGGCGGATCTGCCATGTATCGACGTCGGTCAGAGTCGCGCGGTGAGCGTCACGTTCATCGGC
>WNGL01009613.1_pt1 | contig 11487 bp, 1 predicted proteins | sample 5400591 | NCBI WGS metagenome assembly WNGL01 (sample SAMN13153377, study PRJNA577476) | soil metagenome | isolation source: 80 cm soil or saprolite under Garry oak tree replicate 1 | place: USA:California | collected 2016-06-15
CGGCGACCAACAGACGGTCTCCATTGGGGAGGAACTGCGGCGATTGATAAACATCAGCGAAGCCAAGACCGCGGCTGACATGAAGGACAGCTTGGAATTCCTGAGCAATTGGAGAGGTCCAGTCGGCTCGTAGTCCCGTGGTGTTTGCGGAGAGTTGGTCTCAGAATTGACCACCGATTTCCCAGAGCGGCGAAGCCGCAACCAAAACCGGACGGCAAGGGCGGGGCGGGGATTACAGGACTACGGGACTGAAGGCGCAAAGCGCGTGGCGGAAAGCGCAAGGCGCCGGGCGAGGGGGGCCAAGTCGCTTACCGCTTGGCGCTTACCCTCTTCCATCTCCCCTCTCCCCTCTGCCGTCTTTTTACACTTGGTGGCAAGAAATTGTGCATTGCCGCCAAAATAGAAAGGCCAGAGGACCGCGGAATACACGAAATACGCGAAAGCGCTCCATTTTTCCGCGTATTCCGCGGTTTGAATCTTTTTTTAGGCGAGGATCTTGAGGTCCTGTAGTCTCGTGGTCCTGTGGTCCCTCGGGTTGCGCACAGAGTTGGCACTCGCATTGCTCATACGTGGTTCAAACTGAACGTTGATGGGGGATCAAGGCCTGGTGACCAGGATAAGTCCATGCGTAAGGCGTGGATTGTAGTTCGTTGAGGAGGAAAGCATGAAATCGGCTCCATTAACCCGCCTTCGCTCGGAGCTACGGCGCGGCGAGCGCCTGCTGTTCAGGAACGCTCCAAGGCACGGGTGAGATTGGAACTATCGCCAGACGGGAAGCGGTTTGGAATGTGATGTGCTAAGACAAACGCGCGAAAGCGCCAAGTGGGAAGCGGGAAGCGCGAAGCGGAAAGCGCGAAGCGGAAAGCGCAAAGCGGAAGGCGGTAAGCGCCTTGCGCCCTGCGCTTTGCACCTCGCGCTTTGCGCTTTGTGCCCCTGGATTCCCCTGGATTCTATCGGGGAATCTCAACGGGAGCACAACCGTGCCTTGGCCCGGTTGTGCAAATCTGCGGAGAACTTAAACTCGTTTTCGCAATGTTGAAGGTGACTATGACAGGATCAGACAGTGTTATGACGAAAAAAGTGCTGGAAAAGCTGCGGGTTGATACTGATGTAACTGACGGGCCTGGACCTCAACGGTGCCTGGTAACGGTCGGCGCGAGGACTCTTTCGTCGAAGCAATTTGAAAAGATATGAAAAAGTTAATCGGCTCACTACTGCCGCGAACAACGGAATCCGCGCGCTCTGGCTTCCTCCGCGGCTCAAACGCATTTGCGCGAATTCCGCTCGCGCTGCTCGCCACTTTTCTTTGCGCGTCCACGGGCTTGGCGGCAACGTTTACCGCGACCACGAGCGGACTATGGAACAACACCTCGACTTGGAATAACGCCGGCACGCCAGTCGCTGGTGACACGGCCAACATTCCGATCGGAATCACCGTGACTGTCCAATCTAACAGGACCGAAGCCTGCGCGACGCTAGTAATCAACAGCGGTTCAGCGGACGGGAGTGCAAATCTGACGTTTTCCAACTCGACCAGTACTTTGAACGTCAGTGGCAACGCTACCATGAATAAACCGACCCTCTCGGGCATAGGCACCGCCTCTGCCATTACAATGAACGGTGGGGCACTCACGGTGGGAGGCAATCTGACATTGGACTCCGAAAAAGACACCGGAAAGACCTATACCAGCGAGGTTCTTTTCACGGGCGGCGGTACGGTCACAGTAACAAACACGGTCAGTCTGCTTGCCACCAGTAGCAGTCAAGGCACAACCTCGTTAATCGATATGACCGGAGGAGGGACGCTTCGAGTGATCGCAGCTGCGCCCTTTACGTTTACCGCGGGGACATTCACGGCAGGAGCCGGCACTGTAGAATACGCCGGCTCCGTGGCCCAGACCGTTTTAAGTTCGATCACTTACAACAACCTCACGCTGAGCGGCAGTAGCGCCAAAACCATGACTGGTGTGACAGTCAACGCCACGCTCTCAATGCAGGGAACAGCGACGGCCAGTGTAGCGCCGACCTGGGGCACCAGCTCAACGCTGGAATACAAAGGCAGCGCCTTACAGACCACGGGACCGGAACTGACCACAGTCACCAATTTGACAATCAATAATGCGAGCGGCGTAAGTCTGAATAGCGCGGCGACTGTCAACGGCACGCTGACTCTGACGGCCGGCGCGCTCTCCATTGGGGCCAACACCCTGACGCTTAACGGCCTGATTTCGACCACCAGCGGCAGTTTGACGGGCGGCGCGTCGGCAAACATTAGCTTCGGCGGCACTGCGGCCAGCACCGCCCTGCCGGCGGTGACGTTGAACAACCTGACCATCAACCGCGCCACTGGCATTAGTTTGGGCGGAGACGTAACTGTTGGCGGCACGCTGACCCTCACCAGCGGCACTTTCTCGGTTGGCGCCAATACTCTGGCATTGAACGGCCCGGCCATCGCGGGCACGCTGCCCAATTTGTCCACGACTTCTTCCTCAAGCCTATCGTTTGGCGGCAACTCGGCGGGCATAAGCATCCCAAGCAACGTGACCGCACTCAACAATCTGACGGTTAACAACGGCAGTGGCGTCACCTTGAACAGCAGCTTGACCCTTGGTGGCACGCTAACCCTCACCAGCGGAAACTTCACCGTAGGCGCCCACACTTTGACACTGAACGGCCCGGCCATCGCCGGCACAGCGGCCAATTTATCCACGACTTCTACTTCCAGCTTGTCTTTTGGCGGCAGCTCGACGGGCATAAACATTCCCAGCGGCGTGATTGCCCTGAGCACCTTGACGATTAACAATGCCAACGGTGTCACTTTGAACAGCAGCCTGACCCTGGGCAGCACGCTGACCCTCACTAGCGGAACCTTCTCGGTCGGCGCTAACACTTTGACGCTCAACGGCCCGGCCATCGCGGGCACGCCAGCCAATTTGCAGACGACTTCTTCTTCGAGCCTTTCCTTCGGCGGCAGCTCAGGCAGCATAGCTGTTCCGAGCAGTGTGACCGCCCTGAACAATCTGACGATTAACAATGCCAGCGGCGTCACCTTGAACAGCAGCTTGACCCTTGGCGGCACGCTGACCCTCACCAGCGGAACCTTCACGGTCGGCGCCAACACTTTGACGCTCAACGGCCCGGCCATCGCGGGCAACACAGCCAATTTGTCCACGATTTCTACTTCGAGCTTGTCTTTTGGCGGCAGCTCGACGGGCATAACGGTTCCGAGCAGCGTGGCCGCGTTGAACAATCTCACCGTCGACAATGCCAATGGCGTCAGCTTGAACAGCAGCCCCACCATTAGCGGCACTCTCACCCTGGCCAGCGGGGCCCTCTCGATTGGCGCCAACACCCTGACCCTCAACGGCGCTCTCGCGACGACGAGCGGAAGCCTGACCGGCGGCGCTTCGGCAAACATCACCTTTGGCGGCGCCGGCGCCAGCACGGCGCTCCCGGCAGTCACGTTGAATAACCTCGTGATCAACCGCGCCAATGGAATCGGCCTGAGCGGCGCGGTGACGGTCGGCGGCACCCTCACGCTGACCGCCGGCACGCTCACCAACGGCTCGAATCTCACCCTGGGCACAGGCGCAACCATCTCTCGCGCGACCGGCAGTTTGGCCGCTGCCCCGACGTTCGGCACGACGGTGAACGTGACCTACACCGGCACTAGCGGCGTGACGACGGGCAACGAAATCCCAGCAGACACCTCGGTCCTGAGCAATTTGACGATCAACAATTCGGGCGGCGTTTCAGTTGGCGGCGACCTCACGGTTAACGGCACGCTGACTCTGACGGCTGGCGCGCTCTCTATTGGGGCCAATACCCTTACGCTTAACGGCCTGGTTTCGACCGGCAGCGGCACTCTGACCGGTGGCGCGTCGGCAAACATTAGCTTTGGCGGCACTGCGGCCAGCACGGCCCTGCCGGCGGTAACGTTGAACAATCTGACCATCAACCGGGCCAACGGCATCAGTTTGGGCGGCGCGGTGACGGTGGGCGGCACACTGACTCTGACCAGCGGCGCCCTCTCGATTGGCGCCAACACCCTGACGCTTAACGGGGCCCTCTCCACAGCGAGCGGAAGCCTAGCTGGCGGCGCCTCGGCAAACATCACCTTTGGCGGCGCGGGCGCCAGCAGCACCCTGCCGGCCATTACGCTGAACAATCTGACCGTAAACCGCGCCAATGGCATTGCCCTTGGCGGCGACGTTACTGTCGGCGGCACACTGACCCTGACCAGCGGCGCGCTCGCGATTGGCGCCAACACCCTGACGCTTAACGGGGCCCTCTCCACAGCGAGCGAGAGCCTGGCTGGCGGCGCCTCGGCGAACATCACCTTTGGCGGCGCGGGCGCCAGTACCACCCTGCCCGCCATCACGCTGAACAACCTGACTGTGAACCGCGCCAATGGCATTTCCCTCGGCGGCGACGTTACTGTCGGCGGCACACTGACCCTGACCAGCGGGGCCCTGAGCGTCGGCGCCAACACCTTGGCGTTGAACGGCCCGGCTATCGCCGGCACACCGGCCAATTTGCAGACCACTTCTTCCTCCAGTCTCTCCTTTGGCGGCAGCTCGGCGGGAATAACCATCCCAAACAGCGTGACCGCGTTGAACAATCTGACGATTAACAATGCCAACGGTGTCACCTTGAACAACAGCTTGACGATTAGCGGCACGCTCGCCCTGACCAGCGGCACGTTCACCGTAGGCGCCAATACCCTCGCGCTCAACGGCCCTGGCATCGCCGGCAATCTGGCCAACTTGTCCACGACTTCCGCCTCAAGTCTGTCCTTCGGCGGCAGCGCAACGGGCATCACCGTTCCCAGCGGTGCGGCCGCCCTGAACAATTTGACGATCGCCAATGCCAATGGTGTTGCCTTGAGCAGCAGCCTGACGCTCAGCGGCACGCTCACACTGACCAGCGGCGCTCTGAGCGGCGCGGCCAACCTCACTCTGGGCAACGGGGCCAACATCTCTCGCGCGACCGGGAGCCTCTCAGGAACACCGGCCTTCGGAACATCAGTCAACCTAACCTACACCGCCGGTGGCGTAACCACGGGAACAGAACTCCCAACCTCGACGAGCGTGCTCCAAGCCCTGACCGTCAGCGCAAGCACAGTAACCTTGGGAGCGAATGTAACGGTGAACGGAACGTGCACAATCAACTCAGGCGGCACCCTCGCCGACGGTGGTTTCACCCTGACTGCCAAATCCACGGTGTCAAACTCAGGAACCCATGCCAGCAGCGGTAACGGGAAATTCCTCTTTGCGGGAGCGGCAGCGCAGAGCTTTGGCGCCACCTACGGCAACGTGGAGCTGAACAACACGGCAGGCACGAGCTTGAACGCCGCGGCGACCGTCAACGGCACGCTGACAGTCACGGCTGGAACCTTCACTGCGGGCGCCTTCGCCCTCACGGTCAATGGCGCCACAACCGTTTCTTCTGCCTTGACCATCACCAGCGCCACGGGAGCGAAATCCTTCGGTGACCTCACCGTGAACGGGACGTGGAACAACACTGCAACGACCGTCAACGTAGGCATCAGTGGCAATCTGACCAACAACGGCACTTTCAACGCTGGCGGTGGCGTTTACACCCTCAGCGGATCGAGCAAAACCATCAGCGGTACCATCTCGATCCCGAGCCTTACGATCAATGGGGCTTGCCAGAACAGCGGCACGCTAACAGTTGGCACTGCCCTGGCTGGCTCGAGCACGCTGACCCAGGGTGGCAACGCGACTCTCAATATTGGCGGGACTTCAGGGATCACAGGCTTAAATGCGACCGCCAATACTCCGAACACGGTCAATTACAACGGCGCTACCCAGACTGTGAAAGCCGTCGGTTATTACCACCTGACGCTAAGCGGCAGCGGCGCCAAGACCCTGCAAACCGGCACCACGACGATCAGCGGTAACCTGACCTTGAGTGGAACCGCTTCGGTGACGACGGTAGTCGGCCTAACGATTAGCGGCAACCTTAGCGTTGGAGATGGCACGACCTTTACGGCGGGGGGTTTTGCTCTGACGGTGACTGGCACGACCACCGTCGGTGGGGGAACCAGTGGGACCCTGACCATTTCATCTGCCACAGGGGCTAAAATTTTTACCGGCCTGGTTACGGTTGCTACCGGTGGCACGTGGAACAACTCTGGCAACTCCCCAGTCACCTTTAAAGGCGGGATTACCAACAACGGCACGTTCACAGCGGGAAGCGGCGTTCATACGTTTGACTCCAACACTCAGACGTTGACCGGAACATTCTCGATTCCGAATGTCACGGTCACCGGCGTTACTCTGAACAATAGCGGCACGCTGACGGTTGCCTCGGCGCTTTCGGGCACGGGCGAATTGGCGCAAGGCGCAAATGCCACCCTGAACATTGGCGGGACTTCCGGGATCACCACAATCACGGCAACGGCCAGTGGGAACACGGTGAATTACAGTGGAACGACTCAGACCGTGCATGTCAACAACTACTATAATCTAACCTTGAGCGGCAGCGGCACGAAAACGCTGCCCGGTAGCATTGACGTGGCCGGGATAGCGACGGTCAACAGCGGCGTAACCCTGGACTGCGGCACTAGCGTCATCAGCGGCGCGGGCACGTTCACCCTCAGTTCAGGGGCGACGCTGGCGATCGGTTCGACGGCGGGCATCACTTCGTCAGGCGCCAGCGGCAACATTCAAACCACGACGCGCAATTTCAATACTGGCGCCAACTACACTTATAGCGGCGCGACTGCCCAAAATACCGGCAACGGGTTGCCCGCCACCGTCAATAACTTTACCATCAACAACAGCGCGGGCGTGGCGTTGGATGCCACCACTACAGTCAACGGCACGCTGACCTTGACCAGCGGCAAGCTGACCACGGGCGCGAACCAGGTCAGCATCGCGGCGGCGGGCGCCATTTCGGGCGGCAGCAGCGCGAGCTACGTCAACGGCACTTTGCAGAAAGCCTTCAGCACCGGCACCGTATCCTTCAATTTCCAGATCGGTGATGGGTCAGGCTTTACGCCAATCAACGTTGCTTCGATGACCGTTGGCACGGCGGGCAGCCTGACGGCGACAACCAGCTCCGGCGAGCATCCGAACATCGCGACGTCGGGCCTCGATTCGACTCAGGACGCCAACCGCTACTGGACGCTGACTGCCGCCGGTGGTTTTGCGTCTTCGACCTACAGCGCCACGTTCAACTATGTCGCCGGCGACGTGGATGGCGGCGCACCCACAACCGCTTTCGTCGTGCGCCGCTACAGCGGTGGCTGGTTGGCCACGACCACCGGCGCGCGCACGATCACCAGCGCCCAGGCCACGGGCTTGAGCGCCTTCGGCGATTTCGCAGTCGGCGAAGCCGCAATTGCCAACTACCTGGTCAGCGCTCCCTCGTCCGCCAACGTGGGCGCGCCCTTTACCACCACCGTCACGGCGCGGGACATCTTTAACCAGACCGTTGTGGGCGACAGCAGCACGGTAGTGACCATGACCGGCAACTTGGGCAGCAGCGTTCAGTTCGACAGTGACGGCAACGGCATTTTTGGTGACAACACGAAGACTCTCACTGGCGGCACGTTCACCATCAGCACCAAGGACAACGTCGCCGAGACGATCACCATTACCGCCACGGACGGCAAGACCAGCACCACCTCGAGCAGCGTGGTGATCGGTAACACGACGAGCGACTTTCGCAGTGCCACCAGCGGGAATTGGAACGCCAATGCCACTTGGCAGACGTGGAACGGCTCGAGCTGGATAGCGGCGACTTCCACGCCTTCATCAACGAGCGGCGCCATTACGATCCGAAACGGCCACACGGTGACCAACACAGCTAGTGTTTCGGCTGACCAGGTCATCGTTGAGGCGGGCGGGCAGCTTACCGTCAACGGCGGCGTCACGCTGACGATCGCCAACGGCACAGGCACCGACTTGGACGTTTCCGGCGTCGTAAGCAATGTTGGGACCATCACCATGACCGGCACAGGAGCCTTCCAGTCGGGGAGCACTTACCGGCACGGCACAAATGCCTCAACGATCCCGACGGTGACTTGGAGCCCCAGTTCGACCTGTGAGATGCTTCGTGTGACCAACACCGCGCCAGCCGGGCTGAACCAGGCCTTCGGCAATTTTACCTGGAACTGCTCAGGCCAGACTGCGGCCATAGACCTCGGTGGGAGCCTCACAAACATCAACGGGAACTTCACGCTAGTTAGCACCGGCACGGGCAGCTTGATCGGCGATACCGCTGGTGGCAACCAAGCCGGCAACGCCGGAACGTTCACAATGAACATCGGCGGCGATATGATCATCCAGGGCCCAGGCACGTTCATCTTCGACAACAACACCGGGAACGGCACCTCGGGAACGCCCATCTATACTCTGAACATCGGCGGTTCTTACAACCAGACCGGTGGAACGTTCAATCACACCGGAGATGAGGCTGACCTGACCGTCAACTTCACAGGCGCGAACAAGACGTACACCCAGTCGGGCGGCACGCTCACGACAACTCGGATGAATTTCAACGTCAGTTCCGGTGCCTCATTGACGCTGAACAGTGGAATAGCAGTTCCCACCGGCCAGGGGTTCACCAATAACGGCACGCTGAACTGTGGCACGAGCGTCGTGAGCGGCGCTGGCACGTTCACGCTTTCGAGCGGAGCGACATTGGGCATCGGCTCCGCCGACGGTATTGTGTTGTTATTGACAGATACGACCCATGGCAACATTCGGACCACGACTGGCCGCAACTTTAACACAGCCGGCAATTACACCTATAACGGCACGGCCGCGCAAGCCACCGGCACTGGTCTGCCCGCCACTGTCAATTCGCTGACCGACAATAACACGGGCGGCACTCTCACCATGACGCGAGCAGGGGTCACAGCGATAAGCACCAGCTTGACGATTGCCAGCGGCGCCCAGATCAGCCTTGCGGCCGGGTTCACCGACACGGCCGCGACCCTTTCGCTCGGCGGACTCGGGCGGGTTAACGGCACCTGGGGCTCCACCAGTTCCAGTGCGACGAGCAAGAACGACACGTATTTTGCGGCCACCAGCGGCATGGTGAACGTCTCCACGGACACGCGTTCGACGCCGACGATCAACACCGCGCCGACCGCGGTCGGGATTACTTACGGTCAGACGCTGGCCTCCTCGAGTTTGAGCGGCGGGTCTGCGTCGGTAGCCGGTTCTTTCGCCTTCACGACCCCGTCCACGGCACCCAATGCTGGCACGGCTTCGCAAGGCATAACCTTCACCCCCACGGAAGCGACAGCCTACATGACTGTGGCCAGCAGCGTGAGTGTCACGGTGGCCCAGCAGGCGTTGACGGTGACGGCCACGGGGCCGAGCAAGACCTACGGCACGGCACTGACTGCCGGCACCAGCGGCGCGAATTTCACCCACTCGGGAGAGATTGCCGGTGAAGCGGTCACGAGCGTGACGCTGACGCCGGATGCGGCGGGGCTTTCCGCCACGACGGCGGCGGGTGCGGCTTACGTCGTTACGCCGTCGCTGGCCACGGGCTCAGGCGGATTCCTGGAGAGCAACTATTTGGTGACCTACAACGCGTTCAACGGCACGGTCGCCCAGAAGGCGTTGACGGTTGGAGCACCCACAATTGCGTCCAGGGTTTACAATGGCACGACCACCGCCGGGGCGGTAGCCGTGGGGAGCCTCTCCGGCTTTGTGGGCAGTGAAACCGTGACCGCGACGGCCACGGCGGCGGCGTATTCGAGCGCCAATGTAGGCTCTTATGCAAATGATACGGTCACATACACCCTTGCCAACGGCGCAAATGGTGGTTTGGCGGCGAATTACAGTCTGGCGAACGGGACGGCTACCGGGACAGTCACCGCGAAGGCGCTGAAATACACCGGCATCAGCGCGGCAAACAAGATTTATGATGCCACCACGACGGCGACGCTCTCGGGAATGGCTGCCACGCTGACGGCCGAAGCGCCTGGTGCCGGTTTGGCCAGCGACGGCAAGCCTTACACGGGTGACACGGTCAGTTTTACGACTGGGACCTTGACCGGCACATTTGGCAGCAAGGACGTGGCGAACGGCATTGCGGTGACCGTGACCGGCGGGGTGACGCTGACGGCGGGCGGGCAGAGCGCGAATTATTCGGTGGGGCTGCCCAATACGTCGCTGTCGGCCAACATCACGCCCAAGGCACTGAATTACACCGGCATCAGCACGGCAAACAAGATTTATGATGCTACCACGACGGCGACGCTCTCGGGAACGGCGGCCACGCTGACGGCGGAAGCGCCAGGCGCGGGTTCGACAGGCGACGGCGCGCCTTACACGGGTGACACGGTGAGTTTCACGACCGGGACGTTGACGGGGACATTTGCCAGCAAGGACGTGGCGAACGGCATTGCGGTGACGTTGACCGGGGTGACGCTGACGGCTGGCGGGCAGAGCGCGAATTATTCGGTGGGGTTGCCCAATACGGCGCTGTCGGCCAACATCACGCCCAAGGCACTGAATTACACCGGCACCAGCGCGGCCAACAAGGTTTATGATGCCACGACGATGGCGTCGCTCTCGGGTTCAGCTTTGACGCTAACGGCCGAAGCGCCCGGCAGTTCGACGACCGACGGCGCGCCTTACACGGGCGACACGGTGAGTTTCACGACCGGGACGTTGACGGGGATCTTTGCCAGCAAGGACGTGGCGAACGGAATTGCGGTGACACTGAGCGGTGGGGTGACGCTGGCGGCGGGCGGGCAGAGCGCGGACTATTCAGTGGGGTTGCCCAACACGGCGCTCACAGCCAACATCACGCCCAAGGCGTTGACGGTGACGGGCATCACGGCGGCGTCCACGATTTATGATGGGACGACAACGGCGAAGCTGGGCGGGACGGCGGCGTTGCTGGCGGCGGAAGCAGCCGGCGCCGGAACAACCAGCGATGGCGAGCCTTACACGGGTGACACCGTTACAATAGGTGGGACGGCGGCGGGCGCGCTGGCGGCGAAGGATGTCGGCACCGAGGCGGTGACGATCACCGGAAACACGATTAGCGGCGCGCAGTCGGGCAACTATACTTTGACGCAGCAAACGGGTTTGACGCAGGCGGTCACGGCCAAGGAGCTAACGGTGTCGGGCATCACGGCGGGCAGCACGATTTATGACGGGACGACGACGGCCAAGCTGGGCGGGACGGTGGCGTTCCAAGCGGCGCAGACGGGACGGCATCCCTTACAGCGTGGATTCAGTTTCAGCGGGCGGGACGGCGGCGGGGACGCTGGCTTCCAGGAACGTGGGCAGCCAAGCGGTGACCATCACGGGCGTTACGGTGACGGGCACCGGCAACGGCAACTACACGGCGACGCAGCAAACGGGTTTGACGCAGGCGGTCACGGCCAAGGAGCTAACGGTGTCGGGCATCACGGCGGGCAGCACGATTTATGACGGGACGACGACGGCCAAGCTGGGCGGGACGGTGGCGTTCCAAGCGGCGCAGACG